>Ga0116175_1000017_pt1 | contig 148405 bp, 136 predicted proteins | sample AD_UKC125_MetaG_FD_89802 | JGI IMG/M metagenome (GOLD analysis project Ga0116175, IMG submission 89802) | Active sludge microbial communities of municipal wastewater-treating anaerobic digesters from USA - AD_UKC125_MetaG | ecosystem: Engineered > Bioreactor > Anaerobic > Digestate | place... | reverse complement strand
TGGCTCAAGGCCGAGGGCGACCACGTCGATGTCGATGAGCCGCTCCTGGAGGTCTCGACGGACAAGGTCGACACCGAGATCCCGTCCCCGGCTGGCGGCACCCTCACCAAGATCCTCGCGCCCGAGGATGCCACGGTTCCGGTCGGTGCCGACCTGGCCGTCATCGGCGGGCAAGTCGCCGCGGCGGCCCCGGCTCCCACCCCCGTAGTTCCGGTCGCTGCGCCCGAGCCCACTCCCGAGCCTGAGCCCGCTCCCGAGCCGGCCCCCGCCGCAGTGGAGCCTCCGGCGCCTGCGCCGGTCGCGCCGGTTTCCGCCGCGCCTGCCCCCGCGGCACCGGAGGCGGGCAGCGAGGGCGACGCCGCGGCATACGTCACCCCGCTGGTGCGCAAACTGGCGGCCGACCACGGCCTCGACCTCGCACACATCACCGGCAGTGGCATCGGCGGCCGCATCCGCAAGCAGGACGTGCTCGCCGCGGCCGAGGCGGCCACGGCGGCAGCGGCACCGGCCCCGGTTGTCGCGCCGACCCCCGCGGCCCCGGCAACCCGCCCGGCCACCGACACGACCAAGCGCGGCACGGTGCAGACCATGTCGCGGCTGCGCAAGATGATCGCCCGCCGGATGGTCGAGTCGCTGCAGGTGTCCGCCCAGTTGACGACCGTCGTCGAGGTCGACGTGACCAAGATCGCCCGGCTGCGCGACCGAGCAAAGGGCGAGTTCGAACGCCGCGAGGGCACGAAACTGAGTTTCCTGCCGTTCTTTGCTCTCGCGGCCGTCGAGGCCCTCAAGGCCTACCCGACGGTCAACGCGAGCATCGAGGGCGACGAGGTGACCTACCACGGCGCCGAACATCTCGGCGTCGCGGTCGACACCGACAAGGGCCTCATCGTGCCCGTTGTCAAGAACGCCGGTGACCTCAACATCGCCGGTCTCGCTCGCGGCATCGCCGATGTCGCCGAGCGCACCCGGACCAACAAGATCATGCCCGACGACCTCGCCGGCGGGACCTTCACGATCACCAACACCGGGTCTCGGGGGGCTCTCTTCGACACCCCGATCATCAACCAACCGCAGGTCGCGATCCTCGGCACCGGGACCGTCGTCAAGCGCCCGGTCGTCGTCCGCGACATCGACGGCGGGGAAACGATCGCCATCCGCTCGATGGTCTACCTGGCCCTGTCCTACGATCACCGGATCGTCGACGGCGCGGACGCGGCCCGGTTCCTGACGGCGATGAAGACGCGCCTGGAAGAGGGGGCCTTCGAGGGGTCCCTCGGCCTCTGAGGGAGGCGCCGCTCACCCGGCGTCGCGCACCTCCCAGACCCGCCAGCGGGTCCCGTCCCAGCGCAGCACCATTTCGACCGCAGCCCCGGCAGCAGCCGGGGCTGCGGTGCGTTCGGTGGGACCGACCAGTGTGTATGCCGTGACGTCGACGACTGCTCGCACGTGGACCTCAGTGGGGTCGGTCGAGCCACCCCACTGCGGGGCCGAGCCGATCCAGGCCGCGGAACGGGCGGTGAGCGTGAGCCCCTCGGCATGTTGGTGACGCGCGCGCAGGGCTTGCCGGTCCGCCTCGTCGGCGCGGGCGGCGGGGCTGTCGGGGATGACGAGATCGGCCCAGGCCGTGGAGTCCAGATCGCTCCAGGCCGCCGCACGCAGGGTGCTCAACGACTGGAGGAGCGGCATCAGGTCGGCCTCGGTGAGTCGTCGGCGCTGCGCCGGGGCACTCGACGACGGTGACGTGGAGGGCGCGGGAGAGGCGGGAGCGACGGCCGGGGAAGCCGTGGTTGGGACGTCCCCGACCGGCAGCGGGGCAGCGGCGGCGGGGGTGAGGAACCCGGCGTGACCGCTGAGCACCAGGAGCGACGCGGCGAGTGCCACGACGAACCCGAGGGCGATAACGACGCCGGCCCACGGCATCCGCCGAGAGCGCCGAGCGTTCCGGGCGTGTGAGCGCCGAGGATTCCGCGATGGCGACGGCGGCTGCGACCGGCGCCGCCTCCCTCTCCGATGCTGGGTCTCGGGGACGGCGGCTGCGCCCACGGCCGAGCGGATCCGGCGGGTCAACCCGGCCGTGGCATCGGCGTCACTCACCAGCAGCAACGGCTCGGGCGGGGCGCTGTCGAAGACCTGAACGGCGAAGGTGTCTGCATCGGGGCGTGCGTTCGCATCGGGGGCAAGGGCGGCTTCCAGAGCTACGACGAGGTCCCCCGGCACCCCCCGGTCGACCCCGGCCGATGCCAACGCCTCCGCGAGCGCGCCGCGCACGGGAGCCAGGTCGGGTTCGGTGCCGGTGAGGCAGAACCAGCCCACGGCGGCGAGCCCGTAGACGTCGGCGGGCGGTTGCGGATCGGAGCCGAGCAGGACCTCCGGCGCGACGAAGCCGTCGGTGCCGAGGACGTCCTGGCGCACATCGCCGACGCAGTGGGAGGCGCCCAGGTCGCTGAGGTGCGGACGACCGCGCAGGTCGAAGAGGATGTTGTCCGGGGAGAGATCGCCGTGCACGACTCCGGCCCGGTGGAGGTGGCCCAGAGCGCCAGCGACCGGAGTGAGGACGGTGACGCACTCCCCCGGGCTCAACGTCCCTCGAGCGGCCAACACCGTGCGCAAGGTGCCACCCGGCAGCAGATCGAGGATGAGGGCGGTGCGGTGGTGGGCCAGCGGAACGGTCTCCTGGACCCGCACGAGGTGATCGACATCGAGCGCGCCGAGCGTGTCACGCAACCGGTCGGGACGGTCGCCGTCGACGATCTTGACGGCCACGGCGGCCCGGTCGCGGTCACGGACCCCGGCCCAGACCCGACCTCCACCGCCGGCGCCGAGGGGGCGGTCCAGGGTGTAACCGGGAACAACCGGGACGGAAGGGATGGGCGTGTTCATGCATCCACGGTGCCTCAATCCGGGCGGGCCTGCAGGAGTTATCCACAGGGCCCTGGGAGGTGATCGTCGGATGTCGTCAGTGAGAGGTGACACACTTCTCGCCATGCCTGCCGACCAGCCCACGATCCTCGCCACCTCCGGTGGTTTCCGTTTCGGCTCCCGGACCCGGTTGGAGTTCAATGCCCTCGTCCACCACGCCGTTGACCTGTCGGGTGTGACGGGGCGGGCCCCGCGACTGACCTATCTCGGCACCGCGGGCGGGGATCAGCAGTTTGCCAACCATTGGATGGTCCAGGCGGGTCGGGTCGCCGGCTTCGATGTCACCTGCCTCGATTTGTTCCCGATGCCGAGCGTGGCCGACGTGCCCGGATTGCTGCGCGACAGCGATGTTGTCTGGGTCGGGGGCGGTTCGGTGGCCAACCTGCTCGCCGTGTGGGCCGTCCACGACCTCGCTCCCGCGCTGCGCGCCGCGTGGGAGGCCGGGGTTGTCCTTGCGGGAGTGTCGGCGGGCTCGATCTGCTGGTACGTCGGCGGCTGCACCGACTCCTTCGGTCCGGAGTTGCGCCCGGTCACCAACGCCCTGGCCTTCCTTCCATACGGAAACGGCGTCCACTACGACTCCGAGGAGCAGCGGCGCCCGCTCATCCACGACCTCGTGGGCCGCGGCATACTCCCCCTCACCCATTGCACGGACGACGGGGTCGGCCTGGTCTACCACGGCACCGAGTTGGTCGAGGCGGTCACCGAGGTCGACGGCAAGGGGGCGTATGCCGTGGAGCTCACTCCCAGCGGTGTCGTCGAGACCCGCATCGAGCCGCGCCGCCTCCCCACGCCGTGAGCGCGGCCGCGGAGACTGCGATGAGGTTCGAACACCTCGGGTTCGCCCCCGACGTCGTCGATTACGAGCAGGCGTGGGCCCATCAGCGGGAGGTCCATGCCCAGGTGGTCGCGGGCACCCTTCCCGACACGACGCTGCTTCTCGAACATGCGCCGGTCTACACCGCGGGCAAGCGCACCCAGCCGCACGAGCGGCCCTTCGACGGCACACCGGTCATCGACGTGGACCGCGGCGGCAAGATCACCTGGCACGGGCCGGGGCAACTCGTCGGCTACCCCATCGTCTTCCTCAAGGCCGTCCCCATCGACGTGGTCGCGCATGTGCGACGCCTCGAAGAGGTCATGATCCGGGTGTGCGCGGAGTTCGGCGTCGTCGTGGACCGGGTCGAGGGGCGCAGCGGGGTGTGGGCGCTCGCCGACGAGCGAGGACCTGATCGCAAACTCGGAGCGATCGGGGTGCGGGTGAGCCGCCGGGTGACGATGCACGGCTTTGCCCTCAACTGCGACGCCGATCTCTCCTGGGCCGACAACATCGTCGCGTGCGGCATCGCCGACGCGGGCGTGTCCTCACTGACCCGGGAAGCCGGGCGGCGGATCACCGTCGCCGACGTCCTCCCCCACGCCGAACGGCACCTCGCCGAGATCCTGGGCTGACCGGGTCACTCAATGGGCCGGCTCCGGCGGACGAGGGGCTGGCCCGGACCGGCGCAGTAGGTGTCACCGACGTCGGTCTCCGGCCGGGGCATCCGCACCTCACCGGTTTCGATGCGGGCCCGCAGTTGATGGGCGCGTTCTCGCACCGACCAGCCGGTGAGGTCGGTGGGCGTGGGCACCCACCGGTCATCGGGGGTGTCGATGGTCAACTCCAGGGGGCGCCTGCGTAGGCGTCTCCAGGCCCACCACACCGGCCAGGCCACCGCGAGCACGAGACCCTCGACGACACCGAGGACGAGCGTGATGACGAAGGCGAGGATCGCCTCGAGCCCGAGACCTTCGGATGCCGAGGGCCGCCGACCCCAGCGAGAAGGATTCGTGACATCGGCGGCCATGTCGAGACCCCCGAGGAGACTGACGAATCCAGTCTCCAGCAGCGGTCCGGCGAAGATCGGGTCCCAGGGAAGCATCTGCGCGCCGATCCGCCACACCCGCCCCTGGGGATCCAGGACCTCGCCGAGGCCCGACTTCCGGAGGGGGCGCGGTTCGGTTGGCGCGCCATCGGAGCCGGCCGCGGGCCCCGGGGCGCCGTCGACCCCGATCGACGTCGACGGATCGGGCAATACCGGCCACGACTGATCGGATGTCATGGACACCACGCTAAAGGACCCCGGGGCAGCGCGCCGGGGCTTATCCACAGGCTTCGCCGCTCCCGCCGCGTCGCCGACCACGTAGGCTTGCACCCCATGACTGTCGAGCCCCACGGCCGACGCCTGTTGCGCGTCGAAGCCCGCAACGCGCAGACCCCGATCGAGCGCAAACCAGCGTGGATCCGCACCAGCGCAACGATGGGGCCGGCATACACCGCGATCCGCGGAATGGTCACCGACGGCAACCTCCACACCGTCTGTCAAGAGGCGGGCTGCCCCAACATCTTCGAATGCTGGGAGGACCGCGAGGCGACCTTCCTCATCGGCGGCGACACCTGCACCCGACGCTGCGACTTCTGCGACATCGCCACCGGCCGCCCCGAACCCCTCGACCGCGACGAGCCGCGACGGGTCGCCGAATCGGTGCGCAGCATGGGCCTGCGCTACGCGACGGTCACGGGGGTGGCGCGCGACGACCAACCTGACGGCGCGGCATACCTCTATGCCGAAACGATCCGCCAGATCCACGCCCTCAACCCCACGACGGGTGTGGAAATCCTGCCGCCGGACTTCGGCGCCGAACCGGCCCTGGTGAGCCAGGTCTTCGACGCCCGCCCCGAGGTGTTCGCCCACAACCTCGAAACCGTGCCGCGCATCTTCAAGCGCATCCGGCCCGCCTTCACCTACGACAAGTCGCTGCGAGTGCTCACCATGGCCCGCGACGCCGGCCTGGTCACCAAGTCCAACCTCATCCTCGGCCTCGGCGAAGAGGAGGGCGAGATCGCCCAGGCGATCGAGGATTTGTATGCCGCGGGCACCGACATCCTCACCATCACCCAATACCTGCGGCCCAGTCCGCGCCATCACCCGATCGACCGCTGGGTCACACCCGAGGAGTTCGTCCACTGGTCCGAGGTGGCCACTGCCCTGGGGTTCAAGGGGGTCATGGCGGGACCGCTCGTGCGCAGTTCCTACCGGGCGGGGCGGCTGTGGGCGGCGGCGATGGCTCGCTGGGGCCGGCCGCTCCCGGCGCACCTGGCCCACCTCGGGGAGGGCGCCGGCGAACCGGCGCGCCAGGAGGCCGCGTCGTTGCTCGCCCGTCGTCCCGGCCCCGTATCCTAGGAATCGGTGCCCGACGCCGGCGCCCGCAATCCACCGCGACGCAGGAGCACACTCAGGGTGTCCGACGACAAGAAGCAGGGCCGCATCGCCCAGATCCGCCAGAGCTACGCAGCGATCAAGAGCCTCGACCCCAAGATCGGGCGCTACATGCTGCTCGCCGCCGGCGGCACGCTCGTCGTGCTCGTCGGGCTGGGTTTTCTGTTGGGCAGCTGGTGGCGCTGGTACATGCTCATCCTGGCTCTGCCCACCGCGGCCCTCGCCGCGGTCATCGTCATGAACCGGCGCGGCAACACCGCCATGTACAACGCTCTCGAGGGTCAGCCCGGAGCCGCTGGAGCCGCGCTCATGGGGATGGGCAAGCGCGGCTGGTTTGCCTCGGAGCAGCCGGTCGCGGTCGACGCCCAACGCGGCACGAAGATGAGCGACATGTCCGGTGCCGCCATGGTGTTCCGGGCCTTGGGCCGCCCGGGGATCGTCCTCATCGGGGAGGGGCCCGCCGGCCGGGTCCAGAAGTTGCTCAAGGCCGAGGAGAAGAAGGTCGCCCGGGTCGCTCCCGGCGTGCCGGTCCATCTCCTCGTCGCCGGCGACGCCGAGGGGCAGGTGCCGGTGCGCAAACTCGCCGGCAAGCTCACCCGGATGCGCCCGTCGCTGACCAAGACCGAGGTGTCCGTGGTCAACAAGCGCCTGCGCTCGCTGCCCGGAATCCGTTCGGCCATCCCCGCCGGTGTCGACCCCACGCGTGCGCGCGTCAACCGCAGCGCCTTGCGCGGCCGCTGACCCCTGAACTGACTTCATTGCCCCGAGAGCGGGTATGCCGCCCGGTGGCGTGCGTGAACGCCGCGCCGGCTAACGACGGACGAGGACGGTCCCGGCGAGCACGTCATGGAACCCTCGCCCGTCGCTCGCGGTGAAGATCGCGGGCAGGAAGAGGCACAGCAACAGGGTGCGGGCGAGGACCTGCCCGACATAGAAGCCGGGACGAACCTGTCGCAGCTGAAGCCCGAGGAGCCAGTGGCCGAAGGTGGCCGCGACCAGGGACAGCGACAGCACGGTGAGCACCGCGAACACCCCGAGCACGACGAACGACCGGGCTCCGCCACCGGTCAGTGCGTCACGGAAGAACGCGTAGGTGACCAGTTGGGCCACAACCCAATCGACGATCACCGCGGCTATCCGGCGGCCCCACGGTGCCAGGCTGCCCGAACCGGAGGCCGGCAGACCGAGGAGGCTCCCGGCATACTCGCTGGTGGTCTCCCCTGGCGGGGCGGGCTTGGGTGCGCGGCCGGTCACCCGGACACTGTATGCCGCCGGGCGGGGCCTCGCGCCGGGGAGGCGGCCGCTCAGGGGTCGGGAGTCAGCGTGAGCCAATGGGTGTGGAGGGTTTCGCCGGTGGGGCCGGACCAGGCCGGCGGTGCGTCAGCGGGGGGTGGCGGGTCGGGGTCGTGGACCGGACCCAGGGGCCATCCGTTGCGGGTGCTGAACTCGACGCCGCCGGGCGCGCGCGCCTGTCCGGTGATGCGGTAGTCGCCCTCGTGGTGGCGGTCGTGGTGGAAGCCGCAGAGCGCGACGAGATTGTCCGGGTCGGTCGGCCCACCATGGGACCAATGCACGATGTGATGGACGTCGAGGTGGTGTCGGCTGCCGCAGCCGGGGAATCGGCAGCCGCCGTCGCGCGCCAGAATGAGGGACCGTAGCCACGTGGGCACCACCCGTTGCGAGCGCCCGAGTTTGATCGGTATGCCGTCGAGTTCGTAGACCGGGCGCAGTCGCCCGTTGCAGGTGACACGCTCGACCAGGGGGGCCGGTAGCGGAGTGTTGCCCGAGTTGGCGACCCACCCGGCGCCCGTATCGGCGTTGATGTGAACCTGCACCTGGAACCGGGCCGCGCGACTTGCCGAGGCGACCGACTCCAAGGACCGCGACGCGACCTCCACCAACCCGTCCGCGAGGGTCGCGTCGCCGACCCCGGCTTGGACCACGGCGTCGGTGGCCTCGCGGATCGCCTGCTCGACGATGGCCCCGACATCGGTGGGTGCGTCGAATCGCAGGAAGAAGCGTCCGGTGCTGCTGCCCATCGTGAGGTGGGGGCGGTCGAGCCCCGCATCGGGGTATGCCGCATCCTCCGGTGACGTGTCGGTCGCGCCGACCGCATCGCCTTTGCCTTCGTCGTCAATGGGTGAGGGCACCGGGTCGAAGCCGTAGGCCGGGAGGGATCGGCGCAACTGGGTCACGGTTGCCAACTCGGCGAACTCCGCGCTGGACCGGTCGTATCCCGTGGGCACATGTTTGGCGATCACCGCGGCTTGGTCCACCCCGAGCCGGCCCTCCCGCATCGCTTGGATCGTCGCCGGCAACTGCACGGCTCGCCGCGCCAGCCCGGCAATCTCGCGAGCCCGCGCGGGCGACAATCCGGCCCGCACCTGCAACCAGTGCTCGACCGACCGGATCCCACCCTCGGCCCACAATCCCTCCGCAAGCGCCTCGGCCGTGACGTCGACCAGGTCGGCGTGAGCCCGCGCCAACGTCGAAGCTGCCGCCCCGATCCGGGCATGCAACCGCTCCACCCCCTCCGGGTTTTCGATCACCGCTGGCCCCACCGACATGCCTCAATCATACACCCGTACGGCCCCAAAACCAAGCGCCGAACGTATTAGTTCTCCTGTACCGCAGATGAATTTGTCACTTCAGCCGCACCCGGCGCAACGGCATACCAACCCCTGGCCCCCCTCACATGCACCCAGGGGCAACGGTCGGGTGGGCCAACGTGTGACGACCTCCTCTCGCGCGTCGGCTCGCCCAGGGTGATGCTAGAATTGATCCAATCGTTCAGCCCGCCCAGCCCCGCTGGTGTGGGCTGGACCTCTTTCAGGGCAGGATCACTTCGACGATGTGGTGCGGCTGTACGAGTTTGATCGGAAGTTGCGCACGCTTGTCTTTGACGGCCTCCAACGGGTTGAGGTCGCGCTGCGCAGTCACCTGAGCTACATCCTCGGCTCGACCGGGCCGCTCGCCTACCGCGACCCCACCGCCTTCCGACCCACCTTCGATCGCGAGGCCTGGCTGGCCACCGCCCATAGCCGCGTGAACCGAGCCCGCCGTCATAGCGAGCCGATCCGACATCATGAGGCGAGGTACAGCGGTGAGTTGCCGGTCTGGGTACTCATGGAGGTCCTCGATTTCGCTGATACCTCGAAGTTCTACGACGGGCTCCTCGCTCGTGACCAGTGGATGATCGCCGAACTGTTCGGAGTGACGGTGGACGACCAATCCCTCAGCCCCAACCAGAGGACCAAGGCCCGCAAGGCGCACCCACTCGCGCGCTGGTTCGAGCAGTTGACCGTGCTACGGAACACGTGCGCTCATCACTCGCGGGTGTGGAATCGCTCGTTCACCCCGGTCAGCACAGCAGCACTGCGAACTATCGATGATCTGCGCTCCTTGCCGGAGGGACAGAGCGAGCGTCTCTACGGTGCATTGAGCGTCATTGGGTACCTGCTGCAGACAATCTCGCCTGGTACGACCTGGACGGAGAAGGTGCGCACACTCATCGAAGACTCGTTCATCGCACTTTCCGGTCGTGCCGTGGCCGAACTGGGCTTTCCCGCACAATGGCAAGAAGAACGGCTGTGGTCTCCGCCTGCGCCGGGCAACTCGGCTCCTCACGGACTCGGCCAATCGCCCGTCGCCCGCGATGACGAGATCGCCTGAGCGGGGTGGGCCCGGCCGGTCTCGAACCGACGACATCCACGGTGTAAGCGTGACGCTCTACCAACTGAGCTACAGGCCCCGGGACGGCCTCCGGGCCGTCACCAGGCGCCATTGTGTCAGGTATGCCGACGGGCAGAGACCGCGTCGGCCCGGTCCGTGTCCAGCGCCGCCACGGCCTCGCGATAGCCGGCGAAGTCGCGCCGCTCCGCCGGGTCGTTGACCTGCGCCCACCGGATGACGCCGTCGCGGCCGACGAGGAAGGTGCCCCGCACCGCGAAGCCTCGCTCGTGCAGGACCCCGAACGCCCGAGCCACCGCTCCGTGCGGCCAGAAGTCGGAGAGCAGCGGGAAGAAGTAGCCCTCGCGATCGGCCCAGGCCCGCAGCGCAAACGTCGAGTCGCACGAAACCGCGACCACCTGCACGTCGGCGTTGTCGAAAGCACCGAGGTCGTCGCGGATGTCGCGCAACTCGCCCGTGCAGATGCCGCTGAACGCGAACGGATAGAACACCACGAGCACGGCCCGCTCGGCGAGCGCCTCCGACAGGTGGAAGACCCCGCCGAACTGGTCGGTCAAGGTGAGGTCGGGGGCCCGGTCGCCGACCCCCAACGGAGCCGACGGCGCTGAGGTCATGGCGTCAGTCTCGCAGGCCGGGGCCGGGCGCGGCCGGGTCGTCCGGCTAGCGTCGGCTCTTCGCGGCCCGCAACTGTATGCCGCGCCAGCCCGGTGCCGCGGTGAAGTCGCCCGAGGCGTGGAGCCCGGCAGTCTCGGCTGCCTCTTCGATGTCGCTCGCCTCGACGACGGCGCCGTGTCCGGCCCGCGGGGTGAGCAGGACGACGAAGCCACCGTCACCGAGAACCCCGACCAGGTCGACGAGGGCGTCGGTGAGGTCGCCGTCGTCGCCGCGCCACCACAGCAGCACCGCGTCGGCTTCGCCGGTGTAGTTCTCGTCCTCGAGCGGCCCGCCGATGTGCCCCGCGACAGCGCTGCGGAACCCCTCGTCCGTGTCGTCGTCGACACCGAACTCCTGAACCACCAGGTCGGGCCGGAAACCGAGTTTGGTCAGCCGCTCCGGGCGAAGCGCCGAGGCGGTGGCTGGCGTCGGGGTGCTCACGAGTGACCCCCAAGGTCGTGCATGACACTCACGAGACCAGTCCAGCCGACGCGGGGCCGCTTGCGCAAGGCCCTTCCCGCAGCCGGCGAGCGGCAGCGGCCCGGATCGATTCCGCCGCCAGGAAGGCTTGCGCGTCGGCGACGCTCAGATGGTGAACGCGAGGGGACACCGGCCCGGGCGTGGAAATCACGTGGATGTCGGTGACGCCCAAGGCCCGGTCGAGGGGGCCTTGCGCCAGGGTGAGGGACTGGATGCGGGCGTGCGGGACGGCAACCACTCGCCGCGCCAACCGGCCCGAACGCAGCAGCAGGCCGTGCCGGGAGGCGGCATACCCGGCCCGTCGCCAGGCCAACGGGTCAAGCCACCGGGCGGACCGGGCGGTGGTGACCCACCCCGCCTCGCCGCCCGGTCCGAGGGCCGCTTCGCGCAGCTCGGCGTCGCGCAGCGCGGGGTCGAGGAGAGTGAGGACGGCGAGGGCTTGGTCGAGGGTGCCCACGGGGAGGACGACGGTCTCGTTCGTCGGGTTGTCCGCATCGCCGTGGACGCCGGCGACGTTGACCCGGGCCCGCCACCAGCCCATGGGGCGCCACCAGAGCGGTTGCGTGATCTCGAGGGCCTGGATGCGTTCCAGCGGGATCGTCGTCGTCCGGTGGTTGGTCAACCCGTGGAGGACGCGCACGGCCCGGCCGTGGTCGGTGAGCCGGAAGTTGCCGTGGTTGAGGACTTGGCTGGCGCGGTTGGCGAGGATGGCGAGGGCGATCGGCACCAAACCGGGCAGGCCAACCCCGATGGCGAGGGCCATCCCCCACCGTCGACCGATCAGGCCGGTCGTCAGAGCCACCCAACCGCCGGCGAGGAGCAGCAGGAAGACGACCGAACCGTGGAGCAGGGTGCCGAGCACCAGGCGCGTGTTGGGCACGGCTAGGACCGGTATGCCGCTGTCTGGGCCAAGGCCGAGCAGGTCACCGGGCAGACCCCCCGCAGTCGCCATCGCCCCGGCCGGCTGCCCCACCCCCGCCGGGACGGTGACGCCGCTGTGGTTGGCGGGTGCGGCCGCAGCCTCCGTGGTGGACTGTGTCGCCGGCACGCCCCCGACGGCGGCGGCTCGCTGGATCCGGTCCCGGACCTCGTGCGCGCGGGCCAGTGGGAGGTAGGCCAGCCGTACGTGCGCCTGGACTCCGCCGGCTGATTGGACGACGACCTGGGCCAGGCCGAGGATCTGCGCCAGGATAGGTCGCCCGATTTCGACGGCCTGCACGCGCTCCATCGGCACCTGCCGCTGTTGCCGGAACACCCAGCCCCGGCGCAACTCGACCTGGGTGGGCGTGATTCGGAAGCGCGTGAACCGCCAGGTGAGGGCCGAGGCAGCCACTGCAGCAGCGACGACGGCGACGAGCAACCCGAGGGCGAAGAGGGGGTAGGCAATCGCCCCCTGGACGCCGGCGTCCTGGACATCGGGCGGGGCACCCCCGAACCACTCCGAGCCGATGCTCAACCCGCGGATGAAGTCGTTGAAAAGGGTGCTGATCAGCCAGCCGAGGATGGCGACGAGGACGACCCCGCCGCGCAGCAGCAGGGACCAGGGCGAGAGCCGCTCCCACGCCGGCTCCGCGCCGGACTCGCCAACCGGCCTCGAGGTGCCGGTCTCGCCCGACTGGCCGACCGCACCCGACGGGCCAACGGGGGCGGACGGCATACCGTCGGGTGCCGAGCCGCTCACAACCCCGCCCGCTGGCTCTCACCGCGCGCCGCCAACCGCGCCCGCAACGCTTCGGCGTCGTCGATGGGAAGCCCACTGAGGCGCCCCCCGCTCGCCGGGCTCGCCGTGTGAATCTCGATGGAGGCCAGGCCGAAGGCGCGCAGCAGTGGCCCGGACTGCAGGTCGACGTATTGCAGCCGGCCGTAGGGCACGCTGACGAGGGTCCGCCACAGCCGGCCCTTGCGGATGACGAGTTCCTCGTCGAGTTCGACCCAACTTATTGCGGTTACCTGCCGAGGCACCAACCACCCGAACCAGGCCGCGACCAGGACGATGGCGCCAGCGAGGCACCACACCCACGGGGTCACGAGAAGCGCCACCGCGATGGCGGCAGCCAGTGGGACGCCGAGCAGGGCCGCGGCGAGCAGGAGCCGCACCGGCACCAGACGGGTCGACACCGGTTGCCAAGGCAGGTCTCCCCCGCGCAGCGTGACGCCCGGCTCCGGCACGGCTTCGGAGATGGTGCTCATGCGCTCCACCCTTTCACGGGTGGCCGACTAGGGTGCCCGTTCATGGGCCGAGTGACTACCCGGGTGCCGCGCCGCCGCTTCGATGTCGCGGCGGGCACGGCTGTCGGGCGGCCCGACACCATCGCCGTCGAGGAACCCCTTGAGGTTCGCGTCGCCGGCATTTCGGTGGCGACGACGATGCGGACCCCGGGCGACGACTTCGACTTCGCCATCGGTCATCTGCTCACCGAAGGGTTGATCCCGCAGGCGGATGCGATCGCGGGGATGATGCACTGCACCGACGTCAACGCCGACGGTGCCGCGACCTTCAACGTCGTCGACGTCACCTTGGCCGCCGGGGCCGGACTCGCTGCGCCGCCGCGGGCTCGCACCGAGCCGATGACGAGCGCCTGTGGCGTGTGCGGTTCGGAAACGATCGCCGACGTGCGATCCCGGCTTCGGTATGCCGTGGGCTCCGATCCGCTGCGGCTCTCCCCTGCCGTCGTGGCCGGGCTCCCCGCCACCCTGCGCGCGCAGCAGGGTGCCTTCGAGAAGACCGGTGGGGTGCATGCGGCGGGCCTAGCCGCGCCGGACGGCACCCTGCTCGCGGCCCGGGAGGATGTCGGGCGCCACAACGCCGTCGACAAGGTCGTCGGGGCACTGGCTCGCACCCGCCCGGTGCCCTTGACGGGGCTGACCCTTGTGGTGTCGGCGCGGGCCAGTTTCGAGATCGTCCAGAAGGCCGCGATGGTGGGCCTGCCGGCGGTGGTGGCGGTGGGCGCGCCGACTTCGCTGGCCGTCGAACTCGCCGAGGAAGCCGGGGTGACGTTGGTGGCGTTCGCGCGGCACCCGAGCTTCTCGGCATACGCCCATGCCGAGCGCCTCACCGCGCCATAGGGCCGCCGGGCCCCAGGGCCACCACTCGGCATACCGTTCCTGACGAGTACAACGAATGTGACGCAGGCCACCTCCGCGGAGCAAGATAGGGGCAGCGCCCCATTTCCTCGACGCCCAGAAGGGACCCTCCGTGTCCTACCGTGACGACGCCAGTCCGATCCTCAACGGCATCCCCAGCCACCTTCCCGACATCGACCCCGCCGAAACCCAGGAGTGGCTCGACAGTCTCGACGCGGTCATCGACGGACCCGGCCGGATGCGGGCGCGCTATCTCATGCTGCGGCTCTTGGAGCGGGCGCGGGCCATGCAGGTCGGGGTGCCGTCGCTGACCACGACCGACTACATCAACACGATCAGCCCCGAGCAGGAGCCGTGGTTCCCCGGGGACGAACTCGTCGAGAAGCGGTTCCGGGCCTACGTGCGGTGGAACGCGGCGATGATCGTCCACCGGGCGCAGCGGGCCGGGATCGGCGTCGGGGGCCACATTTCGAGTTATGCGTCGGCGGCAACGCTGTACGAGGTGGGCTTCAATCACTTCTTCCGGGGCAAGCAGCACCCGGGCGGCGGGGACCAGATCTTCATCCAGGGGCACGCCTCGCCGGGGATGTACGCGCGCGCCTTCCTCGAGGGACGACTCGGGCAGGACTCGCTCGACGGATTCCGCCAGCAGGTGAGCCACCTTGTCGATGGGCGCGAGGTGGGGTTGCCGTCCTATCCGCACCCGCGGCAGATGCCCGACTTCTGGGAGTTCCCGACGGTGTCGATGGGCCTGGGGCCACTCAACGCGATCTATCAGGCGCAATTCAATAAGTACCTCCACAACCGCGGCCTCAAAGACACGAGCCAGCAGCACGTGTGGGCCTTCCTCGGCGACGGGGAAATGGACGAGCCGGAGTCGCGGGGGGCTCTTCAGTTGGCCGCCGGTGAGGAACTCGACAACCTCACGTTCGTCGTCAACTGCAACCTGCAGCGCCTCGACGGGCCGGTGCGCGGCAACGGCAAGATCGTCCAGGAGTTGGAGGCGTTCTTCCGCGGCGCCGGCTGGAACGTCATCAAGGTCGTCTGGGGCCGGGGCTGGGACCCGCTGCTCGCCGCCGACGGCGACGGCGCGCTCATCCACCTGATGAATGCGACGAGCGACGGCGACTATCAGACCTTCCGCGCCAACGACGGCGCCTATGTGCGTGAGCACTTCTTCGGCCGCGATCCGCGCACCCGCAAGATGGTCGCCAACTGGTCCGACGACGACATTTGGGTCCGGTTGCGCCGCGGCGGCCACGACTACCACAAGGTGTATGCCGCCTACCGCGCCGCGCTCGGCCACACCGGCCAGCCGACGGTCATCCTGGCGAAGACGATCAAGGGCTACGGGTTGGGGAGCAGTTTTGCCGGGCGCAATGCGACCCACCAGATGAAGAAGCTGTCGCTGGATGACCTGAAGAACTTCCGCGACACCCTCAAGATCCCCATTTCGGATGCGGTCCTGGAGGCCGATCCCTATCAGCCGCCCTATTTCAACCCCGGCGCCGACGACGAGGCCATCCAGTATGCCGTGGAGCGCCGGGCTGTACTTGGCGGCGGGCTGCCGTCGCGGCATACGACGCATATCCCGATCCACCTGCCTGACGACTCGGCATACGCCTATGCAAAGAAGGGGACGGGCAAGCAAAACGTCGCCACCACGATGGCTTTCGTGCGGCTGCTCAAGGACCTCATGCGTGACAAGGAGTTCGGCGCCCGGATCGTGCCGATCATCCCCGACGAGGCACGCACGTTCGGGATGGACAGCTTCTTCCCGACGATCAAGATCTACAACCCGCACGGACAGCGCTACACGTCGGTGGACGCCGATCTGATGCTCGCGTACAAGGAGTCGGAGGAGGGCCAGATCCTCCACCTGGGGATCAACGAGGCCGGGTCGGTCGCATCGTTCACGGCAGTGGGTTCCTCCTATGCCACCCACCAGGTGCCGATGGTGCCGGTCTACATCTTCTATTCGATGTTCGGGTTCCAGCGCACGGCCGACGGCATCTGGGCCGCGGCCGACCAGATGGCCCGCGGGTTCCTCATCGGAGCCACCGCCGGGCGCACGACGCTGACCGGTGAGGGGTTGCAGCACAACGACGGACATTCGCACCTGCTCGCTGCGACCAACCCGGCGGTGCGGGCCTACGACCCGGCGTTCGGTTACGAGTTGGCGCACATCGTCCAGGACGGACTCGAGACGATGTTCGACTCCGGGGAGCGGCCGGACAGCGAACGCAACGTCATCTACTACCTCACGGTGTACAACGAGCCGATGCCGCAACCCGCCGAACCGGCCGATGTCGACCGGGAGGGCATCCTGCGGGGCATGTACCGGTATGCCGCCGCCAACCGCGACGGGCTGCCCGACGAGGCGCCGCGGGTGCAACTGCTCGCCTCCGGGGTCGGGGTGCCGTGGGCGTTGGAGGCCCAGGAGTTGCTGCGCGCCGACTGGGGGGTGGCCGCCGACGTGTGGTCGGTGACGTCGTGGACCGAGCTCCGCCGGGATGGGCTGCGCTGCGACCACGATGCCTTCCTCCATCCGGAGCGGGAACCGGCGGTGCCGTGGGTGACCCAGAAGTTGCGCGAGGGCGCCGGTCCGGTCGTGGCCGCCTCGGACTGGATGCGGGCGGTCCAAGACCAGATCCGCCCCTGGGTCCCCGGGGACTACGGCTCGCTGGGCGCCGACGGGTTCGGGCTCTCCGACACCCGCCCCGCGACCCGCCGCTACTTCCACATCGACGGGCCGTCCATGGTGGCCAAGGCCCTGCAACTGCTGGCTGCGCGTGGCGAGGTCGCTCCCGATGCGTTGGCCCAGGCAATCGAGAAATATCAGTTGCTCGACGTCACGGCCGGCTCCTCCGGCCACGAAGGCGGCGACGCCTGAGCCGCGGCGTCCACCGTTTCGCACCTGTCACCCTTTTCCCGCCTGAACAGCCCAAGGTCCACTTCGCACCCCAACAGGCGGGGGACGAAGTGACCCTTTCCCACCCGAAGTTGACCGTTCGCACCCAAGGCACGACCTGACGAGCCACCCTTGTCTTCCTCCTGGAGACGTCCGTCCATGGTGGCCGGTGAACACCGGAGCAGGCCGGCCGGGTACGCAAGGCCACGCCTACACCGCGAGGACCCGAACCGACCGTTCGGCGTGCGCGGCCAAGGCCCTTACATCGGCGACATCGGACGTGATGACCACGGCCTGTTCGTGCCTCTCGGCGACCGCGACGACCAAGGCGTCGACAGCCGAAATCGTGCCGGCCCGGCCGGTCGCCGTCCGTAGGTGGGCTGCCCGTCGCGCCAGTCTGACCTCCACCGGCACCACCATGCACATCGAGATCAGCCGATTGGTCGCATGGTCGCGTCGGGGGTCTCCGGTCAAGGATTCGACCAACGCGACGACCGGGACCTCGGGTGGCCACGCGTCTCGGCGGCGCAGGGCATCAACCTTCCGGTGATCGAGCGCCAGCGCACTGAGCCCTCCGGAGTCCAAGACGTAGGTCACGAGGCAGAGTCCAGCCACGCATCGGCATCCCGCCGCTCCGCCTCGGTCATCGAACCGGCCTCGGCAGCAATGCCGGCGAGGTACTGATCGACCATGGCGATCTTGAGTCGGCGCTCTAGGGCTTCCTCCAACGCCGATGTGGCCACGGCAGAGACATTCAGCCCGACGGCCCGAGCCCGCGCAATGACATCGTCGGGAATCGACACATTGACACGAGCCATACACACACCATACACACCGCCGCCGAAGCGCACGCCAACAACGACCCGCCTGTAGCGAGCACCACCCCTCGGGGTCATTTGTGAGTATGCAGCGGCTTGTATACTCTTGCACCGTGTCCAAGGTCCTCACCTCCCTGCCCGTCGGCGAGCGCGTCGGCATCGCCTTCTCCGGAGGTCTCGACACCTCCGTCGCCGTTGCCTGGATGCGCGAAAAGGGCGCCATCCCCTGCACCTACACCGCCGACCTCGGCCAATACGACGAGCCGGACATCGACTCCGTCCCCGGCCGCGCCGGCCAATACGGCGCCGAGATCTCCCGGCTCGTGGACTGCAAGGCCGCCCTCGTCGAAGAAGGCCTGTCGGCCATCGCCTGCGGCGCCTTCCACATCCGCTCCGGCGGCAAGTCCTACTTCAACACCACCCCGCTGGGCCGGGCCGTCACCGGCACCCTGCTCGTGCGCGCGATGCACGCCGACGACGTCGACATCTGGGGCGACGGGTCCACCTTCAAGGGCAACGACATCGAGCGGTTCTACCGCTACGGCCTGCTCGCCAACCCGGGCCTGCGCATCTACAAGCCCTGGCTCGACGCCGACTTCGTCGAGGAACTCGGCGGCCGCCACGAGATGAGCGCCTGGCTCACCGAGCGCGACCTGCCCTACCGTGACAGCCAGGAGAAGGCCTACTCGACCGACGCGAACATCTGGGGGGCCACCCACGAGGCCAAGACCCTCGAACACCTCGACGAGTCCATCGAAATCGTCGAGCCCATCATGGGCGTGCCCTTCTGGGACGAATCCGTCCGCATCCCCACCGAGGACGTCACCATCGCCTTCGCCCAGGGCCGCCCGGTCGCCATCAACGGCGCCCCCCTCGACCCGGTCGCCCTCGTTCACGAGGCCAACGCCATCGGGGGCCGCCACGGGCTGGGCATGTCCGACCAGATCGAGAACCGGATCATCGAGGCCAAGTCCCGCGGCATCTACGAGGCCCCCGGCATGGCCCTGCTCCACATCGCCTACGAGCGCCTCCTCAACGCCGTCCACAACGAGGACACGATCGCCAACTACCACGCCGAGGGCCGCCGCCTGGGCCGCCTCCTCTACGAAGGGCGCTGGCTCGACCCGCAGTCGCTCATGCTGCGCGAGTCGCTCCAGCGCTGGGTCGCCTCGGTCGTCACCGGCCAGGTGACGCTGCGGCTGCGGCGCGGCGACGACTACTCGATCATCGACACCCGCGGGGAGAACTTCACCTACCACCCGGACCGGCTCTCCATGGAGCGCGTCGAGAACGCCGCCTTCGGCCCCCTCGACCGGATCGGGCAGTTGACGATGCGCAACCTCGACATCGCCGACAGCCGCGCCAAACTCGAGATCTACGCCACCCAGCCCTTCGACCAGGGCCAGGTCCTCATCGAACACGGCACCCTCCTCGGGGCCCTGCCCACCGGGGGCTCGGAGCAGATCGCCGACAACCCCACGGTCGACACCGAGGACGAGATCCTTCTCGACGCCGCAGCCATGGAGTTCGGCGTCGACTGACCCGCCCCGCCCCGGGGACGGCGGCCCGGTTGTGGGCGGCATACAAATAGGCTTTTCGTATGCCGTCGCCTCGCCTCCACCTCTCGGGCGCCACGGTGCGCACCATCTCGGCGGCCGCGGGCGCCCTGGGGGCGGCGGCCGTCAGCCGGCTCGACGCGACGCATGAGTGGTTCGGCAAGTTGCCGGCCGAGCAGCGCTCCTGGGTCGGCTTGCTCGCCCACACCGGCATTGCCGACTTCATCGAGTGGCTCGCGCGTGACGGCGAGGGGCTCGACGTGCGCGCCGACGTCTTCGGCCGGGCCCCGCGCGACCTGACCCGCTCGATCAGCCTGGCCCAGACCCTCGACCTGGTCCGCACGGTCGTCGATGTCGTCGAGGAGGAGATCGTCGCCCTCTCCCCCGCCCGCGAGCAGGCCGCGACCCGGGAAGCCGTGTTGCGCTACAGCCGCGAGGTCGCCTTCGGTGCCGCGCATGTCTACGCGCACGCGGCCGAGGTGCGCGGAGCCTGGGATGCCCGGTTGGAGTCGGTCGTGGTCGACGCGGTCTTGCGCGGCGAGGCCGACCAGTCGATGCATTCTCGCGCCGCGGCCCTGGGCTGGGGCACGGTGCAAGACGTCGCCGTTGTCGTCGGTCCGGCGCCGACCGCAGCCGACCAGGGCGTGGTCGCCGAGCTGCACCGGGCCGCGCGCCGCGCCGGCCTGCACCTGCTCGCCTCGGTCCAGGGGCGCCGGATCGTCGCGATCGTCGGCGGGGTCGGCGATCCGCTCGCGGCGGCCGGCGCGCTCTTGGAGTCGTTCGCCGAGGGGCCGGTCGTCGTCGGCCCCAAGGTGCCCCACCTGTTCGCGTCGGGCCGCAGCGCCCGCGCCGCGCAATCGGGGTATGCCGCGGCCCCCGCCCGCCCCGACGCACCCCGCCCCGTCGCTGCCGACGACCTGCTCCCCGAGCGCGCCCTCATCGGCGACGGACCGGCGCGCAATCGGCTGGTGGGGCATGTGTTTCGACCACTGGCCCAGGCCCCGCAGCTGCTGGAGACCGCTGCGGCATACCTCGAGCGAGGCCGCGGCGTCGAGGCCACGGCCCGCGCGCTCTTCGTCCACCCCAACACGGTCCGTTATCGGCTCGGCGTCATCACGCGCACCCTGGGGGTCGACCTCGCCGATCCGCGCGATGCCCTCACGGTCCACGTCGCCCTGCTCCTCGGCCGGCTCGCCGACGCCAACGCGAGGCGCTCGACCCACTGAGACTCGGCAGCGGCATACCCGATTGGAGGAAACCCACAAAACGGCACCACCATCTTGGTGCGCGTCCGGGGCGACACTTCCCAGGGGCCGCCGCCACGCTTGAGGGGTGCTCGCCATCGTGTGCCCGGCTCAGGGCTCTCAGTCTCCCGGCTTCTTGGCTCCCTGGCTCGACTTTCCCGGGATGACCGAACTCCTCACCAGCCTCTCCGAGACCGCGGGCATGGACCTCGTGGCCCACGGCACGACGAGCGACGAGGCGACCATCAAGGACACGGCCATCGCCCAACCACTCCTTGTCGGAGCCGGACTCGTCGCGCTCCACGACCTCGCCGACCTCAACAACGACGCCGGACCGTACGCGGGCGCCAGCCTCGTCTCCGGCCACTCGGTCGGCGAGATCACCGCCGCCGCTGCCGTCGGTGTGCTCACCCCGCATGAAGCGATGGCGTTCGTCACCCGCCGCGGGCAGGAAATGGCCAAGGCGAGCGCGCTCGTCCCCACCGGCATGAGCGCCGTCCTCGGCGGCGACCCGGCCGAGGTCCTCGACGCGATCGCGCGCCACGGCCTCACCCCAGCCAACGTCAACGGCGCCGGGCAGGTCGTCGCCGCCGGCACCCTCGAGCACCTGGCCGCGCTCGCCGCCGACCCGCCCGCCAAGGCCCGCATCATCCCGCTCAAGGTCGCCGGGGCCTTCCACAGCGCCTTCATGGAGCCGGCCGCCCGTGCCCTGCGGCCGGTCGCCGACGCCCTCACCCCCCAGGACGCGACCATCCCGATCGTGTCCAACAAGGACGGGGCGGTCGTCAGCGACGGGCGCGACATCCTCGACCGGCTCGTCGGACAGATCAACCACCCGGTCCGCTGGGACTTGTGCATGGAACGCTTCGTTGAGGTCGGAGTCACCGCCATCCTCGAGTTGCCGCCCGCCGGCACCCTCACCGGCCTGGCCAAACGCGCCATCCCCGGGGTCCACACCCTGGCCGTGAAGTCCCCCGACGACCTGCCCGCCGCCCGTGCCCTCATCCAGGAGTACCACTCATGACCGTGACCTCCAAGGGGTATGCCGCCGCCTTGCGCCCCGGCGGGCCGGTGCGCCACTCGCGGATCAGCGGCGTCGGCGGCTACCGCCCGACGCGGATCGTCCCGAACGCCGAGATCGTCGACCGCATCGAGTCCACAGACGAGTGGATCCAGGAGCGCTCGGGCATCCGTGAACGCCGCTGGGCCGGCCCCGAGGAGGGCCTCATCGACATGTCCGCCTGGGCCGCCGAGCCGGCCCTGGCGATGGCCGGGATCAGCGGCGACCAGGTCGACGCCGTCATCATGGCGACCGTCTCCTGGCCCTACCAGACGCCGGCTGCCGCCCCGCTGCTCGCCGAACGCCTCGGGTCCAAGGGTGCCGCCTTCGACATCTCGGCCGCGTGCGCCGGCTACTGCCACGGCATCGCCATCGCCTCCGACCTGGTCCGGGGTGGCCAGGCCGACCATGTCCTCGTTGTCGGGGTCGAGCGCCTGTCGGACTTCACCGACCCCACCGACCGGAGCACCGCGTTCCTCTTCGGCGACGGCGCCGGGGCGGTGGTCGTCAGCGCCGCCGACACCCCTGGGATCGGGCCAACGATCTGGGGCTCGGACGGCGCCCAGTGGGACGTGATCTCCCAGCGCGAATCGTGGATCGACGTCCACCAACAGGGCCTGGGGTGGCCGACGATCGGGATGGCCGGTCAGACGGTGTTCCGCTGGGCCGTATGGGGCATGGCGCCGGTCGCCAAGCGCGCCCTCGAGGCCGCGGGCATCACCGCCGACCAACTGGACGCCTTCCTCCCCCACCAGGCCAACGCCCGGATCATCGATGCGATGGTCAAGCAGTTGCGCCTGCCCGCCGACGTCCCCGTCGCCCGCGACATCGCGCTCACCGGCAACACCTCGGCCGCCTCGATCCCGCTCGCGATGGAGCGCATGATCCGGCACGGCGAGATTCCCCGCGGTGGTCTCGCCCTGCAGATCGGTTTTGGCGCCGGGTTGGCGTATGCCGCCCAGGTCGTCGTCATCCCCTAACTCCCGTCGGCCCGCGGGTCACCAGGGCCACCTCGACCAACCCCTACCCAAGGAGCAGCACCGATGGCACGCAGTGAGCAGGAAATCCTCGAAGGCCTCGCCGAGATCGTCAACGAAGAAACCGGTCTCGACCAGGCCGATGTGCAACTCGACAAGTCGTTCACCGAGGACCTCGACATCGACTCCCTGTCGATGATGACCATCGTCGTCAACGCCGAAGAGAAGTTCGGCGTGCGCATCCCCGACGACGAGGTCAAGAACCTCAAGACCGTCGGCGACGCCGTCGCCTTCATCCAGAAGACCCAGGACAACTGACCCCCGCCGAGGGTATGCCGCGCCGTTGGTCAGCGGCACGGCATACCCTCGGTTCACGGCCCCACCCACGAAACGAGACCCTCCATGAGCAGCGAACGGCGCGTCGTCATCACCGGCCTCGGGGCCACGACCCCGCTCGGGGGGTCGATCGCGGACACGTGGGCGGCGATCCTCGCCGGGCGTTCGGGGGCCCGCACCATGCCCTTCGACTGGGTCAGTGAGTACGACCTTCCGGTGACGTTCGCGGCGACCATCCACACCTCACCCGAGACGGTGCTGTCCAAGGTGGACATGCGCCGGATGGACCCGGCGACCCAGTACGCCATGGTCGCGGCCCTGGACGCCTGGGCCGACGCCGGGGCACCCGAGGTGGAACCGGAGCGGTTCGGGGTCGCCATCGGCACCGGCATGGGCGGCATCCACACTCTCTTGAACCAGTGGGACACGTTGCGCGAGAAGGGGGTTCGACGGGTCTTTCCACTCGCCGTGCCGATGCTCATGCCCAACTCCCCCAGCGGCACGGTGTCGCTGAAATTCGGCGCCCGCGCCGGCGCCCACACGGCCGTGTCGGCCTGTGCGTCGGGGGCGGAGTCCATGGGCACCGCCTTCGAGATGATCCGCAGCGGGCGCGCCGACATCGCCATCGCCGGGGGCACGGAGGCGGCCATGCACCCCATCTGTTTCGCCGGATTCGCCCAGATGCAGGCGCTCTCGACGCGCAACGACGACCCGGCCCGCGCTTCGCGCCCCTACGACACCGGGCGCGACGGGTTCGTCATGGGCGAGGGGGCTGCCGTCATGGTCCTCGAATCCGAGGAACACGCTCGGGCCCGTGGCGCGCGGGTGTATGCCGCGTTCGCCTCGATCGGCATGTCGGCCGACGCCCACCACATCACCGCTCCCGAACCCGAGGGGGCCGGTGCGTCACGGGCGATGCAAGAGGCGGTGGCGCGGGCCGGGCTGAGCGCGACCGACATCGTCCACGTCAACGCGCACGCGACCTCGACCCCGGTGGGCGATGTCGCGGAGGCGAACGCGATCCGGCGCGCCTTCGGGGACGCCGCCGACGCGATGGCCGTCTCGGGGACCAAGTCGATGACCGGGCACCTGCTCGGGGCCGCGGGCGCCCTCGAGGGCGTGCTCACCGCGCTGGCGCTGCACCACCGGTTGGCCCCCGCCACGATCAACATCGACGACCTCGATCCGCAGATCCCCCTCGACGTCGTCCGGGGAGAGCCGCGCGTGCTGCCCGGCGGGGACATCGCTGCGCTCAACAACAGTTTCGGGTTCGGCGGCCACAACGTCGCCCTGGTCCTGACCTCGGCCTGAGGGCAGTTCAGCCCACCTTGTGCAACCACCGCACGGGAGCGCCCTCACCGGCATACCGGAAAGGCTCGAGTTCGGCGTCCCAGTCCCGCCCGAGCAACTCGTCGACCATCTCGGTGAACGCCTCGGGCGAGCCCTGGGCGAGTTTGACGACCTCGCGGAGGTGGTTTTCGCCGACCATGATGTCGCCGCTGGCGGAGACGGTCGCGTGGTGGATGCCGAGGTTCGGGGTGTGCGACCAGCGGGATCCGTCGGTGCCGGCGCTGGGCTCCTCGGTCACTTCGTAGCGCAGGTTGTCCCAGCCGCGGAACGCCGAGGTGATCCGGGCGCCGGTGCCGGGGGCACCGTGCCAGGTGTACTCGACCCGCATGAGACCGGGGGCCGCGGGTTGCTTCATCCAGTCGAGTTGCACTCGAGTGCCAAGCGCCGCTTCCAAGGCCCACTGGATATGCGGGCAGAGCGCAGCGGGCGCCGAGTGGATGAACACCACTCCGCGAGTGCGCGACAGTGCCACCGACATCCTGATCTCCTTTGCGTGCACGGGACGTCTTCCCCAACGCCAATGCGCGCCAGTCGCGGAGTGGACCGGTGGTGTGCGCCCTCGGGCTGGTTCGGGAGTGCCGATCCGGTATGCCGTGGGCTCACGTCGTGTGGGCACCGTGCGGTGCCGTTGTGTTTGCCATTGTGCCCCACCCGACTCGGCAACACCAGGAATGACACTCCGACACTGCTGTCTCTCCGGTATGCCGCGACCTCGCGTTGCGCATGTGCCCCACCCGTCGCCGAGGTGGGAAGCGCGGTGGCGCGCCGGGCCGAGGCTAGGCGAGGTTCCCCGGGGTCACGCCATCAAGCCAGGACTGGCTCACCTCGTGCGATCGAGCGGCGTGCACGGTGACCTCCGCTCGCAGCGACGATCCCTTCAAGGTCGCGCGTGCCACGGCCACCCTGGAGTGTTCGTTCGCGAATGTTACGAGGTCGCACATCTGGTCCGACATCCCCGTGGTCAGCGTTCCGATTTTCTCGCCCATGAGGCGCACTTCGACAATTCGCCTATTCCTTGGCTCGCCATCTTCCACGATATGAAGCGTCACGGCGAGGTGTCGCTCCCGGTCACCCATGAAACGGGTCAAGTACTCCATGTGCTGTTCTTCGCCCGTCACCTGAATGACTCGACCCCGCGGAAGAACAAGATGGGGACTGTCGGGCAACTCGTTGAACGGTTGAACTCCATCCGGTGGCGGCATCAACACGTTGACGTTGAAATGGAGTTGTCCGTCACCCTCGCCTCCCCATGCGGATCCCGGGACGGCGAGCACCCTCCCCCGCTCGGCGAGGCTCTGGAAGGCAGCGGCATACAGCGCAGCGACCTCATGGGGTAGATAGCCGACGTGGATGCCGTCCATCCACGCGGCGATCGCGTTGGGGTCGCGGGGTTTGGCCGGGTCGGCCACCAGCCAGACGACGGCGTCACTGATCTGACAATTTCCAGCCGCCAATCTTTCGGCCGCTATGCCGTGGCGCTGGAATAGCATCCTGACGTCGGAGCGGGCGATGTCCAACTCTCCGACGATCTTCTGCGACCGATTGGGAGTAGCCCAGGGTTCTGTTGGTGTTCCGGTGGGCGGGGTGGGCTGGTGGTGAGCCTTTCTCTTGGGCGGGTCAACCCCGACAAACGGCTGCTCCGGTGGCAATACCGGAAAACCGCCGTCCGACACGCGCTCTGGTGGAGCCGGCGCCGCGGGTGGCCCCATCTTGGCAGCGATGAGGAGCGTCACTCCCAGGCCCCCAACGGTGAGCCCGACGACCGCCGCGCCCACCTGGCCGATGGCAATACCTATGAGCAGGCTCGCGATGCCGAGCGCAAGCAAAAACCACCCAGCCGTAGCGCCAGGGGGTCCGCTGCTCACTGGCTTGCTCATCGCGGGTCATGGTGTCAGGGAAACTCAAGGTCAACAAGGACCCCCGTCACAGCGGCGCGTCGGCGTGACCGGTGGGCCGGCGCCGGCTGACCCGATCACGGCCGGTCGGCGCCTCGGCTACGCTGGACGGCGCTCGGCAACGCCTCGATCCACTGATCCGGGCAGCGAAGGGCGTCACGCGGGTCCTCACCCAGGTCAGAGCCCGTTTCGGGGCGTTAGCTCAGTCGGTCAGAGCAGCGGACTCATAATCCGTCGGTCGTCGGTTCAAGCCCGACACGCCCCACCGCCGGTAAGTTCGAGGCATGTCCGAACCGCTCGTCGTCCTGCGTGGGGTGACCAAGAGTTTCGGTGAGCAGCAGGTGCTGCGCGGCATCGACCTGACGATCGACCGCGGCGAGGTCGTCGTCCTGCTCGGCCCGTCAGGCTCCGGCAAGTCCACGCTGTGCCGCACGATCAACGGGCTGGAGAGCATCGACGGGGGCACGATCACCATCGACGGAGAGCCCCTCCCAACCGATGGCGCGGGGCTGGCTCGGCTGCGCGCCGATGTGGGGATGGTCTTCCAGTCGTTCAACCTGTTCACCCATCGCACCATCCTCGACAACGTCACCCTCGGCCCGATCCGGGTGCGACGGCTGCCGCAGGCCGCGGCCGAGCGCACCGCACGGGAATTGCTCGAGCGGGTCGGGGTCGGCGACCAGGCGAGCAAGTTCCCCCCTCAACTGTCCGGGGGTCAGCAGCAGCGGGTGGCCATCGCGCGGGCCCTGGCCATGGACCCCAAGATCATCCTCTTCGACGAACCCACGTCCGCCCTCGACCCCGAAGCGATCACCGATGTCCTCGACGTCATGATCGAACTCGCCCGCGACGGTCGCACCATGCTCGTCGTCACCCATGAGATGGGGTTCGCCCGGCAGGCCGCGCACGAGGTCGTCTTCCTCGCCGACGGCCAGATCATCGAGCAGGCGCCACCCGAGGAGTTCTTCACCCGACCGCGCACCGAGCGAGTGGCCGACTTCCTGGCGAAGATCCTGCCGGCCTGAACCAGCCGCGCAGGGAAAAGATGGCTCCCCCACTTGGACTCGAACCAAGAACCTGCCGGATGGCTCGGAACCTAATCTGGGATCACCAAGCCCAATGCCTGAACTCCCGTAACGCACTGTCTACCAGACATACTAATCTCATTCAGTAACTAGACGTCACCCAACTTCCTTCCGCCTCATACACTCGCTGCGGGTAACGGAGTGGGAAACGAAGCACAGGCGGACGTAACCCGAATTTGGTAGGAACCTACTCATGCACTCCCTCTCAACCAACCTCCACACGGCCGTGCTCGACGTCATGACAGGGGCCGGTGTCCTTGTCGTCCCCGACCCCGCCAGGGACGTGGCCGACCCGTTCGACGGGAGTTCGGCGAACCTGGCGGACATGCTCGCGCTGCTCGACCGGCTTGGACCTACGTGGACGCTTCCCGAGGACGACTTCGGCAGTGCGATCCTCGTCGGACGAATGCCGGATGGGCGCGAGGTGCTTGCGCTTGGGTGCGCCGAGTCGGTCATAGGGCTCCCCACACTCACGGAAGTGGGCGAGGTCGAAGCAGCCATGCTGGCCACGCTGGGGGCTGTCCGCTGCGAGTCGTGGGAGTGCTCGGAACTGCGCTTTGCGCACGAGGTGGCGGGCGCAACTCCCGTGTGGGATGCTCCCTGGCCTCCCGGCTGACCCTGGCATGTCCAACGTTGACACGAGCCCCTGGGCCGGGCTATCCTATGCGCTGTCGGGTTGACTTCCGTCTGTTTTTTGGTACCCACTTGATGTGGCTTGATGACGTGTGCTACATGTCGATTAGCGCCAGATGTTCACCCCAGACGCAAGAGCGCCAGGGGGCATCGCAGCGCCGAACCAAGCAAGTACGACACCGACCATCCCAGCACGGGGTAGCGCTCGGGCTCTCAGATCGTCCCTAGGGGACACCGGGGGCCTTTTGCATGCCCTCAGTCGGGAGCGTCCCCGACGAAGGGAGCACGAACCGTGAGCACGACTCACCTACCCAACCCCAGCCACCTGACCGCGGCAGACCTTGCCGAGCGCTGGCAGGTGTCAACGGGGCACTTGGCTAACCTGCGATGCCTTAGGGCTGGCCCCCGTTACTTGAAGATCGGCGGCGCTGTCCGCTATGCCGTCGCTGACGTGGCTGCCTATGAGGCGACCTGCAGCGTTGAGCCCATCCGCGGCAAGGTGGCGTGATGGCTGCCGCGATCTGGGACAGTGGGGGCTCTAACAGTCGCCGTGTGCTGCTCGACCCTGAGCGAATCCGGTCGACAGGCTCGCGGCTGCGCAAGGTTCGTGACGTAGGCGAGGGCAGGGCCGCCGCTGAGTGCCGAACCTGCGGCAGCCGTCGAACGTATGCGCTCGAAACATTGGCCGACGACGGGCCCCGCTGCGGTCGGTGCTACCGGGGACAGGTGGCAGCGTGACGGAAGGGCGTGGACCTGCTGCTAGAACACCCCGGTTCGAATGGGAGCAAGCGCTTAGGGAGTGCCCTGACGTGAGCCTCACGACTCGGGCCGTCCTCCTGACGATGGCGACGTATGCAACCACCACGACGGGGGCCGACGTGCGCCCGAGCCTGAAGCGCTTGGCCGCCGGCATCGGTGCCAGTCGATCGACGGTAACGCAGCACGTCGGTAAGGCCGTCACTGCCGGCTGGCTTACCCCTGCCGGGGCACCTGTTGGCAGGCCTGCCGTCTATGCCCTGTCCATCCCCACGTCTCAGGTGGGTACAAATGTACCCGTTGCCAATGCCGGGGTGACCGCAGCCACGGGCACCCCCGAGAGAGCCCCGAGCAAGGGTGACCGCCACGGCAGTCACCGGGGTGACCGTGGCCACGGGCAGGGGGGTGACCGCCATGGCAGTCAGGGGGTGACCGCCACGGCAGGCACGACCTACACAGATACCTCTACTCAAGCACCTTCAACAGGTACACCTCTACAAGGAGAAGAGCCTTTTGACCCTTGGGCCGGCTTCTGTGACCACGACCCGTCGATATGTCCCGACAGAGGTGACTGTGAACTCGCCAAGGCACCGCCCTTCTAGGCGGTCTAGGTGCTGGGGGCCTGACGGCCCGCTGCCACGAACGGCTAAGGCTGGCCACCCCTGGCGGGGTGGCGCTAGTAGTTAATCCCTAACCCCTAATCCCTAGCCTAGGCCTAGCCACCCCTGACGGGGTGGCGCTAGGCGGTTAACTGTTAACACTTACCCTAAGCCTAAGGCTAGCCACCCCTGGCGGGGTGGCGCTAGTAGTTAATCCCTAACCCGTAATCCCTAGCCTAAGGCTGGCCACCCCTGACGGGGTGGCGCTCGTAGTTGATCCCTAACCCCTAATCCCTAGCCTAGGCCTAGCCACCCCTGACGGGGTGGCGCTAGCCGGTTAACTGTTAACACTTACCCTAAGCCTAAGGCTAGCCACCCCTGACGGGGTGGCGCTAGGCGGTTAACTGTTAACACTTACCCTAAGCCTAAGGCTAGCCACCCCTGGCGGGGTGGCGCTAGTAGTTAATCCCTAACCCCTAATCCCTAGCCTAGGGCTAGCCACCCCTGACGGGGTGGCGCTAGGCGGTTAACTGTTAACACTTACCCTAAGCCTAAGGCACCCCTGACGGGGTGGCGCTCGTAGTTGATCCCTAATCCCTAGCCTAGGGCTAGCCACCCCTGACGGGGTGGCGCTAGCCGGTTAACTGTTAACACTTACCCTAAGCCTAAGGCACCCCTGACGGGGTGGCGCTTCGGAGTTAGCCACTTCCCATAGCCATTAGCCGAGTGCCTATCGACGTTGCAGTTTCACCGGTCGCCACACTGGGGCACTGTCGTGCCCCGCTGATCCCGCCACCCCTTTCGGTCGCGGCAATCCGGTCAGGAGGTCCCCCAGTCGTTGAACGCTTTGCGCCGGCTGGCGGTTCCCTCCCCCAGCCCTCAGAACAGGTACAGCCATTCTAAGGCCCTCAACCATGCCCCCCTAGGAAAACCACCCGAGAGCAATTAGCGGCGCTCCTAGGCCCCTTCCTGGCTCGCATTTCGGGCGGTACGCTTAATTAGCCAATTGGGGTTTGCCGTTAAGGCATACCTTCGCCTCGCTTCACTTCCCCTCTGTTGAACCTTCGCGTCGCGTGAGACGCCGAGGGCGCGGTTATGGGCCAAGCCATGGTTCCTATCGACGTTGCAGTTTCACCGGTCGCCACACTGGGGCACTGTCGTGCCCCGCTGATCCCGAGGCGCCAGCGCCAGCCTGGGAGTCGCCTCTCACACTGCACGCTCTCACACGTCAAGGGACCAGGGCCCGCATGGCTCCAAGGGTCGCTGTCGTCCGCAAGCAAGAGACCCCCTACCCAACCCCCCTCAAGGTGGTCCTGCTCGGTAGTGTGAAGCGAAACCGTCGAGACTCCGGAAGGGCGAGCATTGGGAATCCTGCGCAAGACGATGAGCGTATCCACGTTGGGGGTCGTTCCGTATCGCAACAAGGAGGAGCGGGCCGCCAAGGTCGCCAAGCAGACTCGCAACGCGGCGCGCGCTCTGGTGGCCCAGCAGGCTGCGGACCTCCAGATTCAGCGAGAGCAGGCCGCACAGTTGGCGCACCTCAACGCACAGGCCCAGGCGCGTCGCATAGAGGCTGCTCAGCAGGCGCCTGCCGGACCCCCGCCCGGCTGGTACAACGACGGCTCATCCACTGGGCTCCGCTGGTGGGACGGCAATCGCTGGACGGAGCACCGCCAGGGTTGAGACACGCCCGCCGAGCCGGGCCGGACTCCTGCCGGTTTCGCCCCGTTTCGCCACCCCTTGCCGAGCCTCACAAGTGGCTAGCGGACGCCCTGACCTGCTGCGATATCTCACGCACACACACCAGTTCCTGACTCATTCATACCCCTCAACCTGCGCGCAACCTGAGACGCTAAGACGTGCCGGTCCGGCGTTCAACCTTCAAGGGGGTCATACCCCCACCCCTGCCCCCTACTCGGTGGCGCGTCGTCGCCGCTCAGCAGGGCCTTGCCTGCCCAGCAAGGTCACGTGCGCAACAGGCTCGGATGCGCGCCGTAGACCCACCACATATGCGCCCTAGCGGGGGCCACTGGGAGCCTGGGGGATGAGTGCCGGCTTCTGGGTGGGGGATCGCTGTGGATAGGGCTTCCAAGCCGGTCTGGCGTGCGCATGTCTAGATGCGTGTGGTGGGCGGGTGAGACCTGGCAGACACCCAGCACCAAGTACGGCACCGTGGGCTGACGCCGATTCGTGAACGCGGTTGTCAACTGCAGGCACAAACACACGGGTCGGACTTTCCAACCAAACACCCCGTTACCTGTTACAGTCATGGTTATGACTCCCCCGCGCCACCTGCTCAGCCTGGGCGAGCACTCCCGGATTGCTGCCTGGCCGATCCGCAAATCCCCCGAGGGACGATGGATGAAAGTCCCCGACGCTCGCCACAAGCATGACGCTTGGCGGGCCAAGGCCCGTTATGTAGACCACGACAACAACGTCGGTGAAGTGAGCCGCCGAGCCCGCACGCGCGATGAGGCCATAGCGGCTGTCGAGCAGGCCCTACGAGAGCGGATGCGCGAAGACGGTGCCACTGTCGAGGCTGGTACCCCTCTCGTGGTGGCTTGCGAGAGATGGCTTACCAACTCAGAGCGCTCGGACTCTGGTCGCTCACCCAGCACGGTTGCGGCCTACCGAGGTGCGTATGAACGCACCATTGCGGGTATTCGCCGGGACCACAGGGGCAAGGAAGTTGCGAGGGTGCGGACAGCCCTCAGCGCCGTTACGTTGGCTCAGGCCAACGACGTGCAGCGACTAGAGCGGTTCCTGCGAGAAACGGCCGACACTAGGGGCACAGCATCAGCGAAGCATGCTCGTGCGGTCTTGAGCGGTGTGTTGCAGGATGCCGTCCGTACCGGCGTCCTCGCCACCAATGCCATGCGCTCGGTCGGTCGGGTCAAGTCGCAGCGTCAGGCAGCCGAGGCCACGGAGGGCACCCGGGATACCACACGGGCGTTCACGGACGCAGAGCGGGCCAACGTGCTCGCACTGGCCGATACCTGGGCGGTCGCTCTCGATGACATGCACCCTGGCACTGCCGCTCTACGCCGGTCGGTCGCCGACCTGGCTCGGCTACTCATGGGCACCGGAATGAGGGTGGGTGAAGCGCTGTCCCTGCGCTGGGAGCACCTTGACCTTGAAACGGGAAGAACAGATGTGCCCGGTACCAAGTCAGCCGCTGCTAGACGCCGCATCACCCTGCCCGGTTGGCTGCTCGATTACATGAGGTCACGAGCCGAGGCGACCGGGACGACAGGCTACGTGCTCAGCGCTCCCAGGCTGTCAGACCCCGAGCGCAAGTGGGAGGCCGTCAACTGCTCCCATGCGATCACCAAGTTCCTTGCCGAGGCAGGCTGTCCGTGGGCCCGGTCTCACACCTTCCGCAAGTCGCTCGCTACGCGACTGGGGGCTAGTGGGGCGCCGCTGGTGCGGATCGCGGACCAATTGGGGCACAGTGACCCATCCATGACAGCAAGCGTCTATCTCGGCAGGGACTTCATGGGCGACAAATCAGACCTCGCCGCCATGCTTTGAGGGAGCATCGAGTCACTGTGGGTAACGGAACGGGTAACTCGCCACCTGCCCAAGGACTACGGACTCGCGTTTTCGCAGGTCAGGGGCTGTATTGGCTCCCCCACTTGGACTCGAACCAAGAACCTGCCGGTTAACAGCCGGCTGCTCTGCCAATTGAGCTATGGAGGAAAGGCCTCGCGGGATCGCCGCTCGGCGCTGAAGAACCATAGCAAATCCCGCGCGCCGGACGAAAACGGCGAATCGACCGTATGCCGCGCCGAGCCTCTCCGGATGCCGTGCCGGGCGCCCGACCCGGGAGGCGGTGGCCCGCGGGAACTGGCACCGCGGCATACGCGACGACCGGCATCCCCTGCGGCACAACGTTGCCGAAGTCACGGTGCGGCACCCGGCAGCCGGCGGGGGCACCCCGACTCCACGACCCGGTCGATCTCACGAGGCGGCATTCGTCGGTGGTCGATGGCACACTGTCGGCCGTGACTGCGTCCCCCGCCGCCGAACCCGCGCCGACGCGCACCGTCGCCGCGGACCGTTCGGACCTGACCAAGTTCGCGTGGCTGTCCATTGCCGCGGCCGTGGCCACCATCGCCCTGAAGTCCGGGGCGTGGCTCATCACCGGCTCGGTCGGGTTGCTCTCCGACGCCGCCGAGTCGGTCGTGAACCTCGTCGCGGCGGTCGTCGCGCTCATCGCCTTGCGGGTTGCGGCCCGCCCCGCCGACGACAGCCATCACTACGGGCACACCAAGGCCGAGTTCTTCTCCGCCGCTGCCGAGGGGACGATGATCTTCGTCGCCGCGGTGTTCATCCTCATCACGTCCGTGGAGCGCTTCCTCAACCCCCAGCCCTTGGAGAACGTCGGCGTCGGGTTGGGCATCTCGGTACTCGCCTCGGTCCTCAACGGCCTCGTTGCGTTCGTCCTCATGCGTGCCGGGCGCGCCCACCGGTCCCTCACCCTCACGGCCGACGGCAAGCACCTCCTCACCGACGTGTGGACCTCGGTCGGGGTCGTTCTCGGGGTGCTCCTCGTCGCGCTCACCCGCATCGAGCGTCTCGACCCGGTCGTCGCCTTCCTCGTCGGCCTCAACATCATCTGGACCGGCTGGAAACTGCTCCAAGAGTCCGCGAGCGGGCTCATGGACAGCACCCTTCCCGAGGAAGACAACGCCGCCCTCGCCGACGTCCTCGCCGGGTTCACCGACGAACACGTGCACTTCCACGGGCTGCGCAGCCGCGCCTCAGGTCACCAGGGGTTTGCCGAGGTCCACATGCTCGTGCCCGGCAACTGGACGGTGCGACGCGCCCACGACCTCGTCGAACAGATCGAAGCCATCGTTGCCCGCCGGGTCGACGGGGTCACCCTCACCGCCCACATCGAACCCCGCGAGGACCCCCGCAGTTACGAGGACTATCCGACCGAGGTGCCGATCACCTCGACCATCACTCCAGGCCCACCTGCTCCCTGACGCGCGCCAGGGCGGCCCCGACCGCCGCCGACACGGCGGGGTCGCGCATGCTCACCCCCGGGCCGAGAATCGTCTGGGTGAGCAGGCCCTGCGTCGCCAGGTCCTTGCGGACCACGACCCGGGCGGTGCGCTGACCCGGCAGTTCGAGAGTCTCGGCGAGCACGACCGAGGCCTGCACCCGGGCCCGGAAGACCTCCGGGAAGTCGCTGTCCCAGGCGAATCGCCACTGCGTCGGGTCGGCGCGATCCACCCAGGTGATCGTCAGCCGGGCCTGCTCCCGGTCCCACGAGCCTCCGTCGACGAGGTGCCAGGGCCGGGACCAGAGGCGATCACCCGCAGCCGACACGGCATACAGGGCGGAGGCGGTGGCCACGGCGAACTGACCGGAGCCGAGGTCGACCGCCCACCCCAACGGACGGTCCGATCCGAGCGCGGGCCGCGCCACCTCTGGTAGGCCCGGGCGGCGCAATCCGGTCCAGCGCAATCTCACGGGATGAGGTCCTCTCGCAGTCGAGCACGGGTGACTTCCAACAGGTGCAGCTCGGTGGTGAGCACCCGCAGTCGCTCCGGGTCGGGATCGGGAGCGAACTGCAACCGTCGCACCTGGGCCGTCGCGTCGGCAATCTGCCGACTCAAGTGGGCATCGTGAACCCCGAGAACGAGCGCATCAAGGTAGCGCTGCGGGGGGCGGCCGGTCTCGGTGTCGAGTCTCGTGGGCAAGTCGGCCACGCTCAATTGCTGGACCAGGGCGCGGACCGGCAGCGCCGCTGTTTCGGTGATCGCGGTGAGCCACGCCACGCTGGATAGCCCACCACTACGCGGTGCGGCCGTCCGGATCGCATCGAAGACGGCGGCATGGGCGGGTGCCGTGAACGCCTCGACGGGTAGGGCGTCGATGGTCGCCAACGAGAACTGGCCGCGGCACTGGATGAGCGCCTGGAGCAACTGGCGTTCAACCCGGACGATCGGGTCGCGCAGGTCCGGTGGCGGCAGAGTCGCCTCGAGAGGCCCCTCGCCCTCGTCCCAAGGTTGGTCCCCCTCTTCCCGCACCGGCAGCGACCAGCCCGACGGCCCGCTGGGCGTCCCCGGGCCTGCCGGCGGCCCGCCGGGCGTCCCCGGGCCTGTCGGCGGCCCACTCGGGGAACGGGACGGACGCCGCCCGGCCCTGCTCACCTCGGCGCGCAACTGCTCTATCTCGACTCCCAGCCATCCGGCGACGGTCCGGATGTACTCCGGGCGCAACGCCGAGTCCCGAATCGCCGCGATGATCGGCGCCGCAGCCCGCATCGCCTGAACCCGACCCTCGGCCGTGTCGAGATCGAAACGTCCCACCGTGGTCCGCACCGCGAACTCGAACATCGGCACCGCGTCGGCGACCAGCGCCTGGACCGCTTCGGGGCCCTTCGACATCCGCAACTCGCACGGGTCCATCCCCTCGGGCGCGACCGCGACGAAGGACTGGGACGCCCAGCGCTGGTCCTCCCCGAAGGCCTTCATCGCCGCCGCCTGTCCCGCGGCATCCCCGTCGAAGGTGAACACGACCCGGGCCGGAGCCTGATCCACCTCGTCGCGCAGGATGCGACGCAGCACCTTGATGTGCTCCACCCCGAACGCCGTCCCGCATGTCGCCACCGCGCCCCTAACGCCCGACAGGTGCGCCGCCATGACGTCGGTGTACCCCTCGACGACGACCGCCTCGCGTTCGGTGGCGATCGCCTTCTTGGCCAGGTCGAGCCCGTAGAGGACGTGCGATTTCTTGTAGAGGGGTGTTTCGGCGGTGTTGAGGTACTTGGCGGGCATCCGGTCGTCGTCGAAGAGCCGGCGCGCCCCGAACCCCACGGTCGCACCGGTGATGTCGCGGATCGGCCACATGAGCCGGCCCCGGAACTTGTCGTAGAGGCCTCGGCTGCCGCGCGCCGACAGCCCGCCCAGGGTGATCTCCTCCTCGGTGAAGCCGCGCGCGCGCAGCTGCCGGGTGAGGTCGTCGCCGCCGCGGGGGGCAAATCCGACCCCGAAGCGACTCGCCGCTGCCCCGTCGAAACCCCTCGCCCGCAGGAAATCACGACCGACCCGGGCGTCGAGGCGGCCCATGTCGACCAGCTGCTCGGAATAGAACTCCTCGGCGACCCGGTGCGCCTCCAGCAGCCGCTGTCGGCGCCCGGCCCCCAACTCGTCGCGCCGGCCCCCGTCCTCGTACCGCAACTCGACGCCGACTTTGCCGGCGAGTGCCTCGATGGTTTCGGTGAAGGTGAGGTGTTCGACCTTCATGACGAACGAGATGACGTCGCCGCCCTCACCGCAGCCGAAGCAGTGGTAGGTCCCGAGCGCCGGGCGGACGGTGAAGGACGGCGTCTTCTCGTCGTGGAAGGGGCACAACCCCTTGAGGGTGCCGATCCCCGCCGGGCGCAGCGTCACATGCTGGCGAACGACGTCCTCGATCGAGCTGCGCTCCTTGACCGTGGTCACGTCGTCGGCGTTGATCCGTCCCGCCACCGGTATGCCGTCCTTCCGTCCCGCCCGAGTCTAGGGCGTGGTGCCGCACCAGCCCCTGGGTTCAGCCCGCACCCCAGAGCCGGTGGAGGTGCCGGGCCCGCACGTCGGTCAGGGAGGCGACCTGGTCGATGACGACCCGAAGCGCCGCCGCGTCCGAGGCGGCGCGGTCGTAGTCGGCTCGCAGGTCCGGATCGAGTCGGCTGGGGTCGCTTCGGTATGCCGCGACGAGCGCCTCGACGATGGCCCGCTCCATGGTCTGCTGGTCCAGGCGGGCCTGGGTGTGCATGACGAAGTGCGCGGCCACCGCCTTCAAGACGGCGCATTCGGCCCGGGTGTCGTCGGGCACCACGAGTTCGGCGCCGTGCCGGGCCAGGTCCCCGGGGCCGTAGGCGGCCCGGGTGGCTTCCTCGACGGCGAGGACGAACCGCCCGATGAGCCGGGAGGTCATGTCCTTCAGCGCGGCCAACGCCGCCCGGGACCCGTCGTGCGCGAGGGGCACCGAGCCGGTGGCCAGCACCCTGGCCAGGGCCGACTCGAGGGCGGCGGGCGACAGATCCGCGGCATACGCCTCGCGGGCGACACCGACGACCGCCGCGACGTCCACAGCGGACCGCAAGGCGCGCGGATCGAGCCGCCCCGAGGCGATGGCGTCCTCGACATCGTGGACCGAATAGGCGACATCGTCGGACCAGTCCATCACTTGCGCCTCGAACGCGCGATGCCCGGCCGGCGCCCCCTCACGCAACCACCCGAACACCGGCGCGTCATCGGCATACACCCCGAATTTGGCTCCGCCGGAAGGGTTCTCCCCGCGCAGCCAGGGGTACTTGGTGGCTGCGTCGAGGCTGGCGCGGGTGAGGTTGAGCCCGGCGGGGCGGCCGTCGGGGTGGGCCCGTTTGGGTTCTAGGCGGGTGAGGATGCGCAGCGTCTGGGCGTTGCCCTCGAACCCGCCGATGCCGGCAGCCAACTCGTCGAGGACGCTCTCGCCGTTGTGTCCGAACGGCGGATGACCGAGGTCATGAGCCAGGCAGGCGGTGTCGACGACGTCGGCATCGCACCCGAGGGCCGCCCCGAACTCGCGCCCGATCTGGGCGACTTCGAGGGAGTGGGTGAGCCGGTTGCGCACGAAGTCGTCGTCGTTCGGGGAGAGCACCTGGGTCTTGGCCGCCATCCGGCGCAGTGCGGCCGAATGGAGCAGCCGGGCCCGGTCCCGGGCGAAATCGTCCCGGTCGGCGCGTTTGTGGGCGGGGTCCTCGGCAACCCACCGCTCGCGGTCGGCGGCACCGTAGGGGGACGGCGGCTCGGTCACGAGGGCTCCTCCCGGTCCGCACGCAGCCGCCCCACCCAGACCGGTTCCTTGCCGTAGCGCTGGGACGGGATGAGCCGGCCTGCGGCACAGTCGGCGACGAGTTGGGTGAGGCGCTGGTCGCGGGTGGCCTCCCGTTTCGCCGACATCACCCAGTGGGTAGCGATCTTGCGATACCCGGCGGTGGCGCCCTCCCAGAAGCGCCGCGCCCGCGGGTCGGCCGCCAACCGTGCGGCATACGCCGGCGGTAGGGAAAGGTCGCCTTGCTCGAAGGAGTAGATCCCGGTCCGGTCCGCTCGGCGTCGGTCGTATGCCGCGCGCCCGGCCGGCTGCATCCGCCCGGTCGCGATCAACTCCTCGGCGGCAGCGACGTTGACGGTGCTCCACGTGCTCCCGGGGCGGCGCGGAGTCCACCGTTGGCGGACGGCGTCGGCGCCCAGGCTCTCGACCCGCCCGTCGATCCAGCCCCAGCACAAAGCCTCACGGACGGCGTCGGCCCAGGTCAGGCCGCGGGGCTCCACATGCTTCTTGGCCAGGCCCATCCACAGTTCGTTCGCGCTCGCGTGGTTCGCTGCGAGCCAGGCCCGCCACTGACCCGCGTCGGCGAAGAAGAGCGCGGGGCGCTCGGCGGTGCCACCAAGGGTGCCGAGCGTGATCGGGGTCATGGCGGGCAGCCTATCCGGGGGCCGCTGAACCGTGATCCGGCATCGACTCGCCCCGGGGCGGCGGCGCGGCGCCTAGCGGACCTCGGCGGCTAGCGAGGATCGATGGCCAGACCGGCGCCGCGGGTCGTCTCGAAGATCAGTGAGGTTTCGGCATGCACCACGCCGGGGCGGTTGGCGAGGTGATCGAGGACGAAGTCCCGCAGCGCATCCGAGCCGGCGGCGGCGACATGGACGAGGTAGTCGGTGGCCCCGCTCGTGTTGTGAATAGCCAGCACCCCCGGCATCCTGGCGACCTCGTCGCGGAACGATTCGACGTTGGCCCGCACGTGCCCGCTGAACCGGATCGCCACCATCGCCTCGATGTGGGCGCCGAGGGCTGCCGGATCGACATCGGCGTGGATGCCGCGGATCACCCCGCGCTCTCGCAGGGCCCGCACCCGCCCCGCGCACGTCGATTCGGCCAGTCCCAGCCGGCGGGCGAGGTCGGCCACCGGACGCCGGCCGTCCTCACCAAGGAGGTGGAGCAGGGCCCGGTCGATGTCGTCGAGGGCGGGCCGGGGGCGCGGCGGCGGTCCCGGGGTGAGATGTCGCGCCGGTATGCCGTGCTGTGGATTCCGCGTCACACCGCCCAGGCTAACCGGTTGCTGCCCGTGCTTAGCACCGTAATAGGGTCTGACTCCCGAGGTATCCCCGGAACTATTTCCCCAGACCCGCGGAATCTTCATCCTGGGTGTGGGCCGACAACGGCGTCGGCCCACCGACCGGCACCCGAGGAGAGACGACGATGACGACCGTGGCCACGCCCCTCAGCCCCACCCGTTCCCTGCCGACGCCGACCGAACCCGTCGAGTGCAACGCCGAGCACCGCACCGCGCGGTTGGCGACCCGAGCCGTCCATGCCGGACGCGACGACCTCACCGCCCTCGGCGTCCACGTGCCCCCGATCGACCTGTCCACGACGACCCCGCTGCCCGACATCGCCACCGGCGGCGCGGCATACGAACACCTCGCCACCGGGGCCCGGCCGCTGCCGGCACAGCCGCTGGTCTATCAGCGGTTGTGGAACCCCACGGTCGACCGGTTCGAGCAGGCCCTCGCCGAACTGGAGCGCGCCGAGGAGGCCGTCGCGTTCGCCACCGGGATGGCCGCGATGTCGGCGACCCTGCTCGCCTGTGTCGCCGCCGGTCAGCGCCACATCGTGGCCATCCGGCCGATCTACGGCGGCACCGACCACATCCTGGCCACCGGGCTGCTCGGCACCGAGGTCACTTGGGCCCGCCCCGAGGAGGTCGCGGCGGCCCTGCGCCCGGACACCGGACTGGTCGTCCTCGAAACCCCGGCCAACCCCACCCTCGACCTCGTCGACATCGCCGCCGTCGTGCGCGCCGCCGGCGAGGTGCCGGTGCTCGTCGACAACACGTTCGCGACGCCGGTGCTGCAACAGCCGCTCACCCTCGGCGCGAGCCTGGTGCTCCACTCGGCGACCAAGTTCATTGGTGGGCACGGCGACGTCCTCGGCGGGGTCGTCGCCACGAGCGCCCCATGGGCGGCCCGGCTGCGGCAGATGCGGGCCATCACCGGCGGCCTGCTTCACCCGCTCGCGGCCTACGAACTGCACCGCGGCCTGCAGACGCTGCCGGTCCGGGTGCGGGCCGCCCAGCAGGGAGCCCAGGTCGTCGCCGATTGGCTCGCCGCGCACCCCGCGATCACGCAGGTCTACTACCCCGGTCGCCAAGACCCCGACGGCCTCGTCGGGCGCCAGATGTCGGGCCCGGGCTCGATGCTCGCCTTCGCCGTCCGGGGCGGGTATGCCGCCGCCTCCCGGGTCGCGTCCGGCTGCCGGCTCGTCACCCACGCGGTGTCCCTCGGCGGGGTCGACTCGCTCATCCAGCACCCGGCCGCCCTCACCCATCGCCCGGTGAGCGAGGAGGCCCGCCCGCACGATGACGTGCTCCGCCTGTCCGTGGGGCTGGAGGATCCCGAGGACCTTATCGCCGACCTCGCCCGCGCTCTCGCCTGACGCGAAGGGCGCTCGGTCGCGCCGGGCCCTGCGTGCCGGCGCGGCATACGCCCCTCGTCAGGGGGCGGGGAAGACGGCCGGACCGCCGGTGCCGTTGCCCGTGGTCTTGGGCAAGTCGAACGACCCGATGTTCGGGGTGGCCGGATGCTTGGCCCCCATCGGGCCCTCGGCCATGGCGGTGAGCACGTTGCCGGTGACGGCCTTGACGAAGGCTCGGGTCGCGTCGTCGCCCGCGGCATCCCCGACGACGTTGGCCCAGTTGATGGTGCCCACGGCGAACACCCCGGCCCCGGAAGGCGCCGTGTAGTACGTCCCGGTGTGGGCCGAGTGGCCCTGCCCGCAGGACACCTTGGCGTAGGCGACCACCTGGAGGGTCGACGGGGTGCCGGCCACCGGGTAGGCGCGGTTGGATTCGACCCCGACCACCCCGGCGAAGCGCGACCCGGCGCGCACGCCGGTCCCGGCATACCCAAACCAATCCGGGGTGGTGACGACCCAGTCCCCGCTGGTGGGGTAGCACTCGTACATCTGCCCGGTGAGGGTGTTCTCCGGGCGCGGATGCGGGTTGCTCCGCCAGAGGGCCGTCGTCGTCGGACCCTTCACCGGGTCCGAGCCGAAGGCGTCCCGGTAACCGATGACGACCCGGTGGTCACTGTCGAACCGAACCCGCCAGTAGAGCTCGTTGCCGCCGAGGAAGGCGATATTGACGCCCTTGTCGCGGGCCGCCTCGACGGCGTCGCGCATCGGGACGGTCCAATACTCGTCGTGGCCGCCGGAGACGATCCCACGGGCGCCCTCGAGGATGCCGGGCGTCTCCAGGTCTTCGGAGGTGATGTAGCCCATCGGGAGCCCCTTGGACTCGGCGAGACGGACGTAGGGGTACTCGTCGAGGAAGAAGTGCTGGGCGTTGTTCGCGTAGGGCCGCTCGAAACTCACCCGGGTCGCGTGCGCCTTCCCCCCGGGTCCCTTGTAGAGCGAATACCCCCCGAACTCGTTATAGGCCTGCCAGGTGGCCGTGGGGTTGACGAGGACGAGCCGACCCTTGAGCGAGGCCGGGCGGACGGTCAACGGCACGTAGGCCCCCTTACCGCCGGCGCGCAGGATGAGCACGTACGCCCCATCCGGCCAGTCCTTGGTCTCGACGGTGAGCGCGGGCGACCAACCGGCGACGACCATGCCCCCGTCGAGGACCTTGGGGTCGGGCTGGGCCGCCACGGTTGTCGCCGGCGAGGTCCAGACCGCGCGCCCCCCTACCCCTCCGTAGTGGCCGATCCGCACCGCCGTCACGGTCACCGGCCCGAGCGTCGAGCGCACGTGCAGGGCGACGGTGCCACCGACCGGGACACTGCTCGCCCCGGTGTACCCCGCCAACTCGGTCAACGCGGCCGTCTGCCCCTCGGGTATGGTCCAGTTCGCGGTGCCGGGCCGGGCGTTCTCCCTGGCCAGTTGCTCGGTGGGAGTGAGAGGGGACGGGGCGCCCGAGGCCGATACCGCGGCTGGGCTCGATCCCGTCGCCGACGTGACCTGAGTCCGCCGCTCACACCCCCAGATCGCCGCCACCACCACGAGGAGAAGGATCACGCCGACCGCGACCCGACGCCGCAGGTAGATGTTCATGGGTCTGCCCTTCCAGGGGAAACGAGCACCTTGTCCCCATTGCGCTGATCAGCATATCGAGGACCCGATGGCGGCCCCCGGAGCCAGCGCTGCCGAGCGCCGGGCAGTCCTCCCGGGTCAGCCGCCGGAGGCCTCGAATTCGGCCTGGGCGACCTGGGCCCGTTGAGCCGGGGTGAGTTCGGGCGAGTCGAGCCACCCCTCGGGGAGAGCCACCACCCGGGGCGACCCGGCCCGCCCCCGTTGCCCCTCGGCGGCCGCTCCCGGCCAGGGCGCCGAGAGATCCATGGACCCGATGAGGTCGTCGAGCGCTTGGAGGGAGTCGACGAGGGCGAGCCGGTGCCGGAGGCTCGACCCGGCCGGGAACCCCTTGAGGTACCAAGCGATGTGTTTGCGGATGTCGCGGCAGCCGCGCAGCTCGTCGCCGTCGTAGAACTCCACAAGGTATGCCGCGTGCCGCCGCAGCACGGACGTCACCTCCCCCAGATCCGGGCGCACCCGCTCCGGCGAGCCGGCGAACGCCGCGGCCAGGTCGGCGAACAGCCACGGCCGCCCCAGACAGCCGCGGCCGACCACCACCCCGTCGCACCCGGTCTGGGCCACCATCGCGAGCGCGTCCTCGGCGCTGAAGATGTCCCCGTTGCCGAGCACCGGGATGGTCGTCACGACCTCCTTGAGCCGGGCGATGGCCGACCAGTCGGCGGCCCCGGAGTAGGCCTGGGCGGCGGTGCGGGCATGGAGGGCCACCGCGGCCGCCCCTTCGCCCTCGGCGATCCGGCCGGCCTCCAGGTAGGTCACGTGCTCGGCGTCGATGCCGACGCGCATCTTGACGGTGACGGGCACGGCATACGGCTGCGCCGCCGCGACGACACTGGCGACGATCGCGCGGAACAGCTCGAGTTTCCACGGCAGCGCGGCCCCACCGCCCTTGCGGGTGACCTTGGGCACCGGGCAGCCGAAGTTGAGGTCGATGTGGTCGGCGCGATCCTCGGCGGCGAGCATCCGGGCGGCCTGCCCCGCGGTGACCGGGTCGACGGAGTAGAGCTGCACCGACCTGGGCCGCTCCTCGGGGCCGTGCGCGATGAGCCGCATGGTCGCCTCGTGGCGCTCGACGAGGGCGCGGGAGGTGACCATTTCGTTGACGTAGAGGCTGGTCGCCCCGGAGGCGCCGCCGGCCGCCAGGCCCGCCGCGCCGTACTCGCGGCACAGCCGCCGAAACGCCCGGTTGGTGATGCCCGCCATCGGGGCCAGCACGACCGGGGACTCGATGACGAGCCGCCCGAGGCGCAGCGGCGGCAGCACCGGGGTGGGCGTGGGCGTGGCAGACATGACCCACCATTCTCGCAGCCGTTAGGGTCGCGAGGTGACGTTCCTCATCCGCCCGGCCGAGTTGGCCCACCTCCTCGCCGGGCCTACTCCGCCCGTGGTCCTCGATGTCCAGTTCGCCCTCGGCGGACCGGCCAGCGGTGAGTTGTATGCCGCGGGCCACCTCACGGGCGCCCCGCACCTCCCGCTCGAAGGGGCCCTCGCCGGCCCGCCCGGCCTCGGTGGCCGACACCCGTTGCCCGACCCGCGCCGGCTGGAGGCCGAATTGCGTCGGTGCGGGGTCGACGACGACAGCGTGATCGTCGTCTACGACCAGCAGACCTCACTCGCCGCGGCCCGGGCCTGGTGGATTCTGCGGTGGGCCGGGCTGGGCAACGTGCGGGTCCTCGACGGCGGGTTGGCCGCCTGGGTCGGACACCGCGGCCCGGTGTCGACCCAATCGGTCACTCCGCGACCCGGCACGGTGAGCATTCGCCCCGGGTCGCTCCCCCACCTCGACACCGACGAGGCGGCCGCCTGGGCCGCCGCCGGTCGCCTTCTCGACGTGCGCACCCGCGAGCGCTACCTCGGCGAGACCGAACCCATCGACCCGGTCGCCGGTCATATCCCCGGCGCCCGCAACCTGCCCATCGGCGACCTCATGCGTGCGGACGGCACCTTCGCCGACCCGGCCACCATCGCCACCGCCGCCCGGGCCCACGGCGTGGCACCCGGCATACCGATCGGGACCTCCTGCGGGTCGGGCGTGACCGCGGCCCAAGCGGCCCTGGCCCTGGCCGAAGCGGGGTTCGAGGCCGTGCCCTACATCGGGTCCTGGAGCGCGTGGATCACCGATCCGTCGCGGCCGGTGGCGCGGGGCTGAGGGTGCCGTTGCGGCGCAGCAGGACCAGTCGGATCGCGCATGCCGCCCGTGAGGTCTCCTTCGCCGTCTCCTTGAGCCCCTGCCGCAGCCGGGCATCGGAGGCCGACGCGAGCGAGTAGTTGAAGGCGGCGAACGCCGCGACGAACCCTGCGACCTTGAGATGGTTGACGCTCATGATGTAGGTCCGCCCCGCGGTCACCCGGGAGAAGAGCACGTTGGGGTCGACCCGGGTCCAGCCCTTGATGGCGTCGGCGTCCACGGCCAGCCAGCCGAGCACGATGAAGAACACGAACACCGACAGCGCCAGCGCGAGGGCGACGACCAGCCGGGACACCACGGCGACGAAGCGCAAATTGGCCAGTTGTCGCGGCCCGAGCGGCACCCGCACTCGCTCGGTGACGGCGATCTCCGCCTCGGGCGCCTGCGCCAGCGGGGTGTCGCGCAGGGCCGCCCGGACCTCCTCGGTCGTCTCGAAGTCCGTGATCGCGCGCACGTCGAGTTGGCCCCGCGAGCCGAGGAAGGCCGCAGCGAGCAGCAACAACAGGGCGATCACCCCGGCGTATGCCGTGAGGTTGAGCCGGCCGATCGTCACCCACACGGCGGGGTTGAGGAAGAAGAAGAAGACGACGCCGAGGAGCACCGGCAGGGCCGCCGAAAGCGTCGAACCCGTCGCGGTCACCGCTGCGGCGAACTCCCGGGCCAGCCACGGGAGCACCGACGCCAGCCCGAGCGTCGTGACGAGGAGCACCGTCGTGTAGACGACGAGTTGGGTGAGGAAGACCGCGATGACGAGCAGAGCTCGGAGGGTGTCCTGATCCACGCCGAGATCGGCGAATTCCGGGTCGGAGAGATCGAGGGGAACGATGGCTAGCAGCGCGGTGGGCACGAGCATGAACACCAGCGCTTCGAACCAGCCGACGTCTTCCACCCGGGCGAACAGCCGACGGCGATGGATGAGGTTGCTCGCCAGCCAGGTGCCGACGACCACCCCGACCACGATGACCACGACGCTGACCCAGGTGAGCGACGTGCTCGGCACCATGAGGGCCATGACGATGACGTACCACACGACGAGCGTCGTTGCCGCGCGCGCCGTCGCGCCACCACCCACAGCGGTGCCGCGCAGCAGGAGAACGAGCCCGCGCCTACTCATCCACGCTTCGATGGCCCGGTCTTCCTCGCTCGCCCGCACGTAGGTGATCGTAGGACGTGACTGTCGGGTCGTGCGTCGCGAGGGCGCGCTGGCCCTAGAGCCAGCCTTGCTCGTCGGCGATCCGCACCGCATCGGCGCGGTTGCGGGCCGATGTCTTGCCGATCGCGGCCGAGAGGTGGTTGCGCACCGTGCCCTCGGACAGGTGGACGGCTCGGGCGATGTCGGCCACCGACCCACCTGCCTGGGCGGCGCGCAGCACCTCGACCTCCCGAGGGGTGAGCGGGCTCTCGCCGGCCGTCAGCGAATCGGCCGCCAACGTCGGGTCCACCACCCGCAGCCCCTGGTGGACTCGGCGGACGGCATCGGCGAGTTGGCGCGCCGGGGTGTCCTTGACGACGAACCCGGCCGCGCCCGCCTGGATGGCCCGCCGCAGGTACCCGGGTCGCCCGAAGGTTGTCACGATGAGCACTCGGGGCGGGGGCCGCAGCGCCCGCAGCAGCGCGGTCGCCTCGATGCCGTCGATGCCCGGCATGTCGACATCCATGAGGACGACGTCCGGGGCAACCCGGCGGGCGACCTCGACCGCTTCGTCGCCGCGCCCGGCCTCCCCGACGACCTTGAGGTCGGATTCGAGGTCGAGCAGGGCGGCCAGTGCCCCCCGTACCAGGGCCTGGTCGTCGACGAGGACGAGGCGAATCTCACTCATGGACAGCCTCCTTGGCTGGACTTGTCGTCGTTGTCAGGAGATTCGCGGGCACCCAGACACACAGCCGCACCCCATGGGAGGAGCGTTCGGCCAGGGTGACCGTGCCGCCGAGGGCTGCGGCGCGCTCCCGGATGCCGTTCAGCCCGCTCCCCGAGGCCGGCGGACCCCCCGCCCCGGCGGGTGCGCTCGACTCGGTCGGCGCACCGCCGAGACCGCGCCCGTCGTCCTCGACACAGACGGCGTCCGCATCGAGGGTGATCGTGCAGCGGGTCGCCCCCGAATGCCGCAGCACGTTCGTCACGCCCTCGCGGACCACCCAGGCGAACAGTTCCCGGTGCTCCTCGGGGACGAGGTCGATCGCCCGGGGCAGCCGAGCCTCGATGCCGGCCGCCCGCAGCGCCTCCCGCGCCCGGGCCAACTCCCCCGCGAGCGAAATCTCGCGATACCCCTGGACGGCGCGCCGGATGTCCGCCAACGCCTCCCGAGAGAGGCGTTCGAGGTCGGCGATCTCCGTCTTGGCCCGCTCGGGGGCGGCGTCGACGAGGCGGCCGGCCAACTCCGCCTTGATCGTGATGACGGTCAGCGAGTGGCCGAGAATGTCGTGGAGGTCGCGGGCGAACCGTTCGCGCTCCTGAGCCAGGCCGAGCGCGGCCTCGCTCTCGGCCGCGCTCACCTGGGCCCGAGCCCGGCCGATGAGCAGGAGGAACGCCCAAATGAGCAGGCCGGTCGTGAGGATGCTCGTCGCCAGGCCCCGCCGGTCGGACAGGCTCCCCGTGAACTGCCACAAGACGGCCTCGGCGAGCGCGGCATACCCCAAGACCGCGACGATCCCGGCGCGCGGCCAGGCCAGGACCGTCATCACCGCGAGGTAGGCGCCGGTGTTGAGACCGACCTCCCCGGCAAGCCCCACGAGTGCGGCCGTGATCGCCAATGCCGCGGCCACGAGGAGGGCCAGGGTGCGTTCGGAGACCGGCGGCGGCGCCGCCACCTTGGCGAAGTAGTTGCGCCAACCCACCATCGACGCGAGGTAGAGCCCGGCGAAGGCGACGAACAGCGTCCCGATGAGGACGCCGCGGGCGTCGCCGCGCGCGAAGGCATCCCGGGTGGGCGGGACGAGGAAGATGAGCCACACGGAGCCGATGAGAACGCCGAGCACCCGCATCCGGCGAGCGGATGCCGGTGTCAGGGCCAAGGCGTACGGCATCGAAACCACCGTAGTGCGCGCGGTGCCGGGCCGGGTCACACGCGGGCGGTGTCGCGGCGGAAGCGCCACACGGCACCGGCGATGAACACCAGTCCCCACGCGGCGAGGTTGACGATCCACCACTTGTCGAATGTCGCATAGGCGCCGGCGGTGGTGCGGGTCAGCGGCCAGTGCGCGATCTGGGCCAGCCCGTAGATCGGGGTCCAACTCTGGATCGTCCCCATGACCGTCGAGGTGTCGACCGGGCCCTGGAAGAGGCCGCCCAGGAAGCCGAGGATGGCCATCATCGGCCCGACGAACTGCATGACGTTGTCGCTGGGGATGAGGTAGCCCATGAACAGCCCGAACGCGGCGAACACGGTGGCCCCGAGGAAGATCACCAGTGCGCTTTCGGCCCACGAGATGGCTGCCATGGAGGCGATGCCGAGGGCGGCACCGACACCGTAGGCGGCGGCGAGGGCGATGGCGGCCAGGACGAGCGCGGAGAGGATCTTGAACATGATGTATGCCGTCGGGTTGAGCGGGGTGAGGCGCAGTTGCCGGCTCCAGCCGCTCGCCCGCTCGATGGACACCGACGCGCCCCCGGTCGTGGCGGCCATGACCACCCCGTAGAGGGCCATGCTCACCATGAGGTAGGCACCGACGTTGGCGACGATGCCCGGGCCCATCGACTGCTGATCCTTGGGGATCGTCGAGTTGACGATGAGAAGCATGGCGATCGGGAAGACGAGGGTGAAGATCATCGTGCGCTTGTTGCGGAGCAGGCGGCGCAACTCGATGCGCATGAGGGCGACGCTGAAGCCGGCGCGGGCGGCGGGGTGGGCGGTGAGGTCGAGGGTGGACATGGTCAGTGCTCCTGGGTAGTGAGGGCGATGAAGGCGTCTTCGAGACCGCGAGCGGTGATTTCGAGGTCGTGGGCCGGGGTGTTGGTGAGCAGGTGGCGGGCGGCGGCGTCGCTGTCGGTCGTGTGGACCAGGACGGTGTCGCCGCGAACCTCGACGTCGTGGACGCCGGGGAGGGTGCGCAGGGTGGGGACCGCCGGGTCGGTGTCGGCGTTGGCCCAGGTGGCCCGCAGGGTGCGGCCGACGGTGCGGGCCTTGATCTCGGCGGCGGTGCCGTCGGCGACGATCTGGCCCTGGCTCATGAGGACGACGCGGTCGGCATACGCGTCGGCTTCCTCGAGGTAGTGGGTGGCGAAGAGCACGGTGCGGCCCTGCTGGGCGTCGGCGTGGATCCGTTCCCAGAACGCCCGCCGGCTCGTCACGTCCATGCCGGTCGTGGGTTCGTCGAGGATGATGAACTCGGGGTCGCTGACGAGGGCGATGGCGAACCTGAGCCGCTGCTGCTCGCCCCCGGAGCATTTGCCGACCCGGCGGTCCGCGATGTCCTCGATGCCGGCGGCGGCCATCGCCTCCGCGGCGGGGCGGGAGTTCGGGAAGAGACTGGCGATGTAGTCGACGGTTTCCCGGACGGTGAGGTCTTTGAGCAGGCCACCGGTCTGCATGACGGCGGTCACGAGGCCACGGCGGATCGCCTCGTGCGGTTCGAGGCCGAAGACGCGGGCGCTGCCGGTCGTGGGTTCGGCCAGGCCGAGGATCATGTCGATGGTGGTCGTCTTGCCGGCGCCGTTGGGGCCGAGGAACGCGACGACCTCGCCCTGGCGGACGGCCAGGTCGAGGCCGCGGACCGCTTCGACGTTTCCGAAGTGCTTGGTCACGCCGTCGAGTTGGAGGGCGATCGGTCGGGTGTCCCGGGTTTGCCGGTATGCCGTGGGGCCGCCAGCCGCGTCGACGGCCCGGCCAGTGGGGCTTGAGGTGGTGGCGCCGAGGGCGCCGGCGTCAGGTGCGCGGCGAGTTGTTGGGGTCACGTTGACAAGGTTGGTCCGGATCGGCCCCCGCGCCCCGGCTGGTTCGTCACCGATCCGGCGCCGTCTTTGTCACGGGCTGCCCATGACATCCGTCAGGCCGCCGCCTGCGATCGAGGACGGGCCGCAGGCGGCTCACATCTGGTCGAGGGGTTCGTGACTCTCCGGGTCCGCAGGTGGGGAGACCTCGATGCGGCTGGAGTGCAGGTGCCACGCCCAGAATCCCGCTCCGAGACCGACCAGCACCCAACTGGCCAGCGCCAGTTGCACCACAGACCCGGTGACCCGCGGCGCCAGCAGCGCGGCGAGGATCGCGTTGAGCGCCAACGGCATGACGCCGGCCACCGAGGCCGCGGCACCGCGCCGCGCCGGGAACCGGTCGAGCAGGGCGATCTGCACCGTCGGGAAGGCCGTGCCGGTGCCGAGCGCGATGAGCGAGGGGCCGACCACGGCATACGGCAACTGGGGACCGAACACCGAGGCGAGGGTGACGTTGACGGCCCCGGCGAACACCGAAAAGCCTAGTGCCACAGCGACTAAGTGACGCCCACTGACCCGGCCGGCAGCCCGACCGCTGATCCAGGCACCGAGGACCAGCCCCGAGATCATCGGCACGAAGAACACCCAGAAGTCGCCCTCGCCCTTGCCCAGCAGGGTGACGACGAAGATGGCCGCAGCCCCGATGTAGAGGAACTGCCCGGCGAAGGAGAACGTGATCGCCCAACTCATCCGCTCGAACGCACCGTCACGGGCCACGGTGACCAGGTCGCGCAGCATCGGCCCCAACCGCACGGGCGTGCGCCGCTCCGGCGGATGGGTCTCGGGGATGACGAGCAGCACCGCGGCGACGAGGACGACGGCGAACCCGGCGATGAACCAGAAGATGAGCGGCCACGGCCCGGTCCGCAGCAACCAGCCCCCGATGATCGGCGCCACGGCCGGGGCCAACCCGAAGATCATCATGACCCGGCTCATGAGCCGCTGCGCCGCGGGCCCGTCGAACAGGTCGCGCACGATGGTGCGCCCGATGATTGTCGCTCCACCCGCCGACAATCCCTGCACCACCCGGAAACCGAGGAGCATCGGCAACGAAGTCGAGAGGGCACATCCCACCGAGGCGAGGGTGTATGCCGCGAGCCCACCGAGGATGACCGGTCGCCTCCCGACGGCATCGGAAATCGGACCGTGGAAGGGCGTCATCACCGCGAAGGCGAGCATGTAGGCGCTGACGACCCACTGCATCTGATCGACGCCGACGCCGAAGTCGGTGCGCATCGACGCGAACGCCGGGAACGGGGTGTCGATGGAGAACGGCCCGATCATCGCCATCCCGGCGAGGACGGCGGTGAGGACCACGCTGGCACCGGCGCGCTGCCGGTCGGTGGTCATGGCAGGCCCGGACGGCGCTGCGAAGCCGGCACGGTCAGCAGCCCACGAGGCGCTGAGCCAGCCACCCCTCCACCTGGTCGAGGGCGACCCGCTGCTGAGCCATCGAGTCGCGCTCGCGGATCGTCACCGCCTGGTCGGTCAGGGTGTCGAAGTCGACGGTCACGCAGAAGGGCGTGCCGATCTCGTCCTGGCGGCGGTAGCGCTTGCCGATCGCCTGGCTGTCGTCGAAGTCGACGTTCCAGTTCTTGCGCAAGGTCGCGGCGAGGTCGCGGGCCTTGGGTGAGAGGTCGGCGTTGCGCGAGAGCGGGAGCACGGCCACCTTGACCGGAGCGAGCCGGGGGTCCAGGCGCAGCACAACCCGCTTGTCGACCCCGCCCTTGGCGTTGGGGGCGACGTCCTCGGCATACGCGTCGACGAGGAAGGTCATGAGCGAGCGCGACAACCCGGCCGCGGGTTCGATGACGTAGGGCGTGTACTTCGTGTTCGTGGTCTGGTCGAAAAAGACCAGGTCGGTGCCCGAGTGCTTGCTGTGAGTGCCGAGGTCGAAGTCGGTGCGGTTGGCGATGCCCTCGAGCTCCCCCCACTCGCTGCCGGCGAAGTTGAACCGGTATTCGATGTCCACGGTGCGCTTGGAGTAGTGCGAGAGCTTCTCCTGCGGGTGTTCGTAGAGGCGCAGATTGTCGCGGTTGATGCCGAGGTCGACGTACCAGCGGGTCCGCTCGTCGATCCAGTACTTGTGCCAGTCCTCGTCCTCACCGGGCTTGACGAAGAACTCCATCTCCATCTGCTCGAACTCGCGGGTGCGGAAGATGAAGTTGCCCGGGGTGATCTCGTTGCGGAAGCTCTTGCCGGTCTGGGCGATTCCGAACGGCGGCTTCTTGCGCGAGGCCTGGAGCACGTTGAGGAAGTTGATGAAGATGCCCTGGGCGGTTTCCGGGCGCAGGTAGTGCAGGCCCGACTCGTCGTCGACGACGCCGAGGTAGGTCTTGAGCATCATGTTGAACGAGCGCGGCTGCGTCCACTGGCCCTTGACGCCGCAGTCGGGGCAGCCGAGGTCCTCCAGCGGCACGTCGTCGGGGTCGAGCGTCTTGCCCTTCTTGGCGGCCTTCTCGGCCACGGCCTCCTGCAGGTGGTCCATCCGGTGCCGCTTATGGCAGTTCAGGCACTCGATGAGCGGGTCGGAGAAGGCACCGACGTGCCCCGAGGCCACCCAGGTCTGCAACGGCAAGATGATCGAGGAGTCGAGCCCGACGACATCGTCGCGGCCGTGGACCATCGACTTCCACCACTGGCGCTTGATGTTCTCCTTGAGTTCGACCCCGAGCGGACCGTAATCCCACGCCGACCGGGTCCCGCCGTAGATCTCCCCACTGGGGAAGACGAACCCCCGCCGCTTGGCGAGGGAGACGACGGTATCGATCGTGGAGGGAGAAGCCATGCGGGCAAGGATAGTTGCGCCGGCGGCATACCCCCGACCGCGGCCGCGCGGCCCCCGACCGCTCGGGCGGCGGCCCCGGCTGCCACCTCGCCCCCGTAGACTCACCTGTCGTGTCCAGCCTTCGTGAATCCGTCGAGACGGCGAGCCTGCCGGCGGTCCGTTTCGTCTCCGGTCTGCCGCGCGCGATCCCGTTCCTCGTCGTGCTCGCGCTCATGATCGCCGGCATCTTCGTCCACACCTGGGGCTGGATCTTCATCGGCATCGTCGTGGTGTTCCTCGCCTGGATGCTCTACCTCGGGTGGCCCCGCCTCACCGCTCCCGAGAAACTGATGCGTTCGGCCATCCTCGCCCTCGCGGCCGCGGTCACCGTCACCCGCGCCTTCCCGCAGGGCTGACGACCTCGGTTTTGACAATCATTCTCACCTGAGTTGAGAATGATTGTCATGAAAAGGTCGCTGCCCGCCGCCCTGGCCGTCCCTGCCGTCGCGACGCTCGCCCTGTTCGCCGGCGGCTGCGGCACCTCGACCACCGCGGGCGCCGGCAGCGATGGCAAGGTCGCCGTCACCGCCGCCTTCTACACGCTCCAGCACGCTGCCGAGCAGGTGGGCGGCCCCCACGTCACCGTCACCGCCCTCACCCCGCCCGGTGCCGAACCCCACGATGTCGAGCTCACCCCCAAGGCGGTCGCCGGGTTGGGCTCGGCGCAACTCGTCACCTACCTCAAGGGCTTCCAGCCCGCGGTCGACCAGGCGGTCGCCACCGTAGGTCGCACCGCGGCATACGACGTCACCGCCGACGCCCGCCTCACCCTCACCGCGAGCGACGACGGCCACAATCACGCGGCTACCGCGCCCGACCCGCACTTCTGGCTCGACCCGACCCGGTATGCCGCGGTGGTCACCGCCCTCGGCGAACGGCTCGCCGGCATCGATCCCGGGCACGCCGACGACTACCGCGCCAATGCCAAGCGGTATGCCGCGCAGCTGGCCAGCCTGGACGCGGACTTCACTGCCGGGCTGGCCCACTGCACCTCGCACGAGCTCGTCACCGGGCACGCGGCCTTCGCCTACCTCGCCGACCGCTACGGGCTGCACCAGGAGAGCATCGCCGGCCTCTCCCCCGACACCGAGCCCACGCCGGCCCAACTCGCCTCGGTCACCGCCTTCGTCAAAGAGCACCGGGTGTCCACGGTCTACAGCGAGACCCTCGTCAGCCCCGCCCTCACCGAAACCCTCGCCCGCGAGACCGGGGCCAAGGTCGCGGTCCTCGATCCCGTCGAGGGCATCACCTCGGCCTCGGCCGCCACCGACTACGTCGGCGTGATGCGCGCCAACCTCGCCACCTTGCGCACGGGGCAGCAATGCCAGTGACACCGCTTGTCCGCACCCGTGGGGCGAGTTTCGGCTACGACGACGTGCCGGTCGTGACCGGCATCGACCTCACCGTCGACGACGGCGAGGTCGTCGCACTCCTCGGCCCCAACGGCTCGGGCAAGTCGACCCTCGTCCGGGGCCTGCTCGGCCTGGTGCCCCACCTCGGCGGCCAGGTCGAACTCTTCGGCACCCCGTTGGCCGCCGGGGCCGAACGGCACCGCATCGGCTATGTCCCCCAACGGCATACGCTGGCGAACGCGGTCCGCTCGACGGTCACCGAGATCGTCGCCACCGGGCGCCTGACCCATCGCCGCTGGTGGCAGCCGACGACCACCACCGACCGACGGCACGTCCGTGAGGCGCTCGACCTCGTCGGGTTGAGCGATCGGGCGACCGACGAGGTGTCCACCTTGTCCGGGGGTCAGCAGCGGCGGGTGCTCATCGCCCGGGCGTTGGCCGCCGACCCCGACCTGCTCGTCATGGACGAACCCACCGCCGGGGTCGACCAGGGCAATCAGGTCGTCCTGGGCCAGTTGTTCGCGGAGCTCGCCGCCCGGGGCGCCTCCATGCTCGTCGTCACCCACGAACTGGACGCCCTCGAGAGCAGCGTCACCCGGATCGTGTGCCTCGACGGCGGGCGCGTCGACTTCGACGGCACCCCTGCCGCGTATGCCGCCCACCACCTCGCGCTCGGCGCCCACCCGGTCGGGTCGGGGTATCACCACGAGCATCACGAGCACCGCGCCCATACCCCGGCCGGCCGCCCGCTCCTGGGCAGTCCCGCCCTACTCGACGCCGGGCCGCTCCTGGGCACCGGGGTCCCCACCGACGACGAGCCAGGCAGGCTCTGATGGACATCCTCGCCCTGGCCTTCATGCGCCAAGCCCTGCTCGCGGCGCTCCTTGTCGGGGTGGCCGCCCCGCTCGTCGGGGTTTTCCTCGTCCAGCGCCGGATGTCGCTCATCGGCGACGGCATGGGTCACGTCGCCCTCGCTGGGGTGGCCGTCGGGGTCCTCACCGGGCGGGCGCCGGTCCTCACCGCGCTCGTCGCCGCCGTCCTGGCCGCGATCGCCATCGAGGTCATCCGGTTGCGCGGCCGCACCAATGGCGATGTGGCCCTCGCCGTCATGTTCTACGGCGGCATCGCCTTGGGGGTGGTCCTCATCGCCCGCTCGACGAGCAGCCCGGCCAACCTCACGGCTTACCTGTTCGGGGCGATCCTCACCACGAGCGCCAGCGACCTCGTCGTCGTCGCGCTGCTCGCCGCCACCGTGCTCGCCGTCACCCTCGTGCTCCGGCAGCGGCTGTTCGCGGTCGCCCAGGACGAGGAGTACTCCCGGGCCAGCGGCCTCCCGGTCGTCGCCCTCAACCTCACCTTGGCGATCCTCACCGCGGTCACCGTCGTCGTCGCCATGCGGATCGTCGGGCTACTCCTCATCTCGGCGCTCATGATCCTGCCCAACGCCACCGCCCAACTCGTCGGGCGCTCCTTCGCCGGCACGATGGCGTATGCCGCGCTCTTCGGGGTCGTGAGCAGCATCGGCGGGGTGTGGATCAGCTACTACGCCGGCACCCCCTCCGGAGGGACGATCGTGCTCCTCGCCATCGCCCTCTTCCTCGCCGCGAGCGCCCTCGTCGGCGTCGGCCAGCGGGTCGCGCGCACACGGCATACGAGCGCCGAACGCCACGATCACGAACACGGCCCGCACTGCGGCCACGTCGCCATCGAGCACGGCGACCACGTCGACTACCTCCACGACGGGCACCGGCACGCCGCCCATGGTGACCATTGGGACGAACACGCCGACGCTTCCACCACCGACCCGGCCGCGCCCGAAAGCAGCAGGCCATGACCGCGCGCCGGCCCACTCGCCAACGCGCGGCCCTCACCGAGATGCTCGCGCAGATCCCCGAGTTCGTCTCGGCCCAGGACCTCCACACCCGCCTGGCCGCCGCCGGGTCGAGCGTGGGCCTGGCCACCGTATACCGCAACCTCCAGGCGCTCGCCGACGACGGCGAGGTCGACGTCCTCCGCACCGACACCGGGGAGGCGCTCTACCGCGCCTGCCGCTCCGCGACCCACCATCACCACGTCGTATGCCGCGTCTGCGGACGCACCGTCGAGGTCGAGGGGCCCCCGGGCTTGAACACCTGGTCCCAACGGGTCAGTGACGAGCACGGGTTCCGCGAGGTGACCCACACCCTCGAGGTGTTCGGGGTGTGCGCGACCCACCCAGTGGGGTAGCCGGGGTCAGGGTGCCGGTGGCGCCACCACCGGGGTGTCGACGGCGCCGCCGTAACGGCGTTCGCGGTCGGCATACGTTTCCAGCGCCGCCCACAGGTCGCGGCGGTCGTAGTCGGGCCACAACCGGTCCTGGAAGACCATCTCGGCGTAGGCGCTCTGCCACAGCAGGAAGTTGCTCGTGCGCTGCTCGCCCGAGGAGCGGATGAACAGGTCGACGTCGGGCATGTCGGGTTCGGGCAGGTAGCGGGCGACGGTGCGCTCATCGACGGATTTGGCCTTGAGCCGCCCGCGGGCGACGTCCTCGGCGATCCGGGCGACGGCGTCGCCGATCTCGGCGCGCCCGCCGTAGTTGACGCAGAAGTAGAGGGTGAGCCCGGTGTTGTGGCGGGTCAGCTCCTGGGCGACCTCCAATTCCTTGATGACCGATCCCCAGAGCCGCGGCCGGCGCCCCACCCAGCGCATCCGCACCCCCCAGGCGTGCAACTGGTCGCGGCGGCGCCGGATGACATCGCGGTTGAAGCCCATGAGGAAGCGGACCTCGTCGGGTGAGCGTTTCCAGTTCTCGGTGGAGAACGCGTAGGCCGACAGGTGGCTCACCCCCGCCTCGATGGCCCCGGCGACGACGTCGAGGAGCGCGGCCTCGCCGGCCTCGTGCCCCTTGGTGCGCGGCAGCCCGCGCTGGTTGGCCCAGCGGCCGTTGCCGTCCATGACGATCGCCACATGCCGCGGCAACTGCTCGGGGCGCAACGCGGGCGGGCGGGCGCCGGACGGGTGCGGGAACGGCACGGCATACGGGCCCGAGGGCCGCGACGGGAAGGTCACGGAACCCACCCTACGGCCGGCTCACCGCTCGACCAGGCGCAGCGACCGCAAGCCACGCTCGAGGTGCCACTGGAGGAACGCGGCGACCAGCCCCGACCCCTCACGTCGATGGCGCTCCTCCGAGGCGTCGGCGACCACCCAGTCGCCGGCGAGCAAGGCGGCGAGCAACTCCAGCGTCGCCGGCGCCGGGGCCGCCGAGCCCGGCGGGCGGCAGAGCGGACACACGACCCCGCCCGCGGCCAGGTGGAAGGCCCGATGCGGTCCGGGCGCACCGCACTTGGCGCAGTCGTGAAAACTCGGGGCGTAGCCGGCGATCGCCAGCGCCCGCAGCAGGTAGGCGTCGAGGACGAGCCCGCAGTCGTGCGCTCCTCCGGCGAGCGACCCCAGGGCACCGCGCAGGAGCAGGAACTGCTGGAGGGCCGGCTCGCGCTCCTCGGTGAGCCGGTCGCAGGTTTCGAGCATCGCCGAGGTGGCCGTCCAGGTGGCGTAGCCGCGCGCCAACCGGTCACCGTGCGGCTCCAGGGTGACGACCTGGGTGACCGAGTCCAGGCTGCGCCCCTCATAACACTGGACGTCGACGACCATCGCCGGCTCCAGGCGCGCCCCGAACCGCGAGGTCGTCTTGCGCACCCCCCGGCCGACGGCCCGGACCTTGCCCAACCGCCGGGTCAGCATGGTGACGATGCGATCGGACTCCCCCAGTTTGTGGGTGCGCAGGACGATCGCCTCGTCACGGTAGGTCGGCACCGCACCATTGTCCGTGCTCGGCCCGACAATCGCCGGTATGCCGCGGGCCCGGGTTGCGGTGGTGTCGCCGGGTCCGGTGCTGTCGCCGGGGCCCGGTCAGGGCAGGTGGGCGAGGAGCAGGTCGAGTTCGGTGTGCAGGTGGCCGACGAGGTCGTCGAGGTCGGGAGCGATTTCGCGGGCCGCGATGACCCCGAAGTGCAGGCCCCCGTCATAACCGACGAGGGTGATGTTCAGACCCACCCCGTCGGCGATGGCCGACACGGGGTAATGCGCGATGAGTCGCGTTCCGGCGAGGTAGACCGGGATGGGCGGGCCGGGCACGTTGGAGATGACGACATTGAAGGCGGGCAGCCGGTGCAGGACCCTGCTGGCCCACGTGACCCTGAAGAGCCGGTTGGTCACGGCCGGCGGGGCGACCCCCAGCACCTCGTCGATGAACCCGGGAGGCATCGCGGCGTGCTGGGCCTTGGCCACGGACGTGATCGTCTGCGCGGTGCGCAGCCGCTCCACCGGATCCGCGACGTGCGTGGGAACCGCGGCGAGCATGGCCGAGACTTGATTCCCCTTGAAGTCGGAGGCCCCCGTGCGGATCGACACCGGCAGCATGGCGACGAGCGGGCCCTCGGGGAGCGCATCGTGGGCAATGAGCCACCGGCGCAAAGCTCCCGCGGACACGGCGACCGCGACATCGTTGAGCGAGGTGCCGAAGTGGTTCTTCACGGCCTTGACCTGCGCCAAGGGCAGGGTTGTGAACCCGAAGCGACGATGTGCGGAGATGGCGACGTTGAAGGGGGTCTGCGGGCCGATGAGCGGCGTTTCGGGGTGACCGGCGGCGCCACTCCCCTCGCCCTTTCCCAGCCCGAAGACCGAACCCACGCGCGTCCCGACGGTTGGCGCCACCGCCGGAAGCATCCGCGCGGCCTCGGCGACGACCTTGGTGGCCTCGACCGGGCGGGCGAGGAGCCGCCCTAGGGCCGCCTTGGCGACGTGCGTGCGGCTCGGTGGGGGTTTGGGGGTCCACGGGGCGGGAGCCGGATCGGGCGCCGGTGTCGGGGTGAGGTCGAACAGGGCGGTGAGCATCTCCGCGCCACTCACCCCGTCCATGGTCGCGTGGTGGACCTTGGTGTAGACGGCGAGCAACCCGTCGTCGAGGCCGCTGATGAGGTAGGTCTCCCACAGGGGGCGGGACCGGTCGAGGGGCCGGGCGTGGATGTTGGCCACCGCCTCGGCGAGTTGGGCCCGGCTGCCCGGGGTCGGCAACGCCACCTCACGCAGGTGATAGCCGATGTCGAAATGCTCGTCGTCAACCCACCAGGGCTGGTCGATGCCGAACGGGACCGTGAGGAGACGCTGCCGCAGGACCGGCACCCGGCCGATGCGGGCCTCGAACAGGGCGATGAGCCGGGCGAAGTCGAGCGGCTCGGCAGCGGTCGTCGGATCGAGGAGCGAGAGCGAACCCACGTGTCCGGTGGAGGTCGAGGTCTCGAGGGCCAGGAAGGCGGTGTCGAGCCCGGTCAGCCGCCGGTTCAACGACCCGCCTCCGTCGCAGACGGCGCGGCGAGCCAGCGGCATACGATGTCGACGAACTCCTCGGGCACCTCCAGTTGGGGCGTATGCCCCACGTCGGCGAACTCGACATAATCCCAGGTCGGATGCCGTCGGGCCACGGCCCGCGCCGAGGCTACGTCGACGAGCCGGTCCTTGTCGCCATGGACGAGGAGCACGGGCACGTCGATGGCGCCGAGCATCCGCAGGTAGCGCGGGCGACGGGCCAGGGCCCCCATGAGCGAGCGCGCGGCGACCATGAACGACTTCTCGACATCCCCCAGGCCGGTGTCGGGATGAGCGCGGGTCACGGCCAACTCGATGCCCTGCTCCAGCACCTCCGGGCGCACTCGGTCGGCGTCGGCGAAACACAGTTCGAGCAGTTGCCGGGCGGCAACCTCCGGGTCGGTGCCCCGTCGGGCGCGCCGCATGACCGCCTCCCCCGCCCCGGGCACGGAGAACATCGCGAACCGGCCGGCGACAACCGGGTCGAGTTTGAGCCGGGCCATCGGCAGCGCCGGGTTGACCAGGACGAGCTGTCGCACCAGATCGGGCCGGGAACTGGCGACCATCGCGCTGATCATCCCGCCCATCGAATTGCCCATGAGCACGACGGGCGCCCCGATGAGGTGGGCAATGAAGTGGATCACCAGGTCGGTATTGGCGATCACCTTGGAGTCACCGACCCGATGCCCGGGCGAGAGCCCGAACCCCCGCAAGTCCACGGCATACACGGTGCGGCCGGCAGCGAGTGCCGGTGCGACGAGGGTCCAGTTGAGGTGTGATCCGCCGAGGCCGTGGACGAGGAGGATGGGGTCGTCGGTCAGCGGCTCGTCGCTGTCCCAGCGGACCCAGTGGATCGGTCCCCCGTCGAGTTCGGTGACAAACCCCCGGGCGCCGCTGCGCTCGGCGATCGTCCAGGGGGCTTCCGTGGTCGTCATGAGGTCCCTTCCGTGAGGGGTGCACCGGGGACTTACGGCACCACTCTTCCAGACAGTCGAGTGAGGAGTAGTTGTCGCCCGCGGCCCGATCAGGCGACACATACTCCTCACTCGACCGTGAACCTGCCGCCGCGTCGGTCGCACTCGGGGCGCCACTAGCACGTGTGTTCGATTCTCGTGCTATGGTCGACCGGTGGTCGGACTCCAGGGCTGCCTGCTCGACGCCACCCCCGACGAGGTTGCCGTCGGGCCAGTGGGCCAGGGGCTGATGCGCCGGCACCTCGATGCCCGCTCCTGGGTCGACCTGCGCCCGCACTGGGTCAGCGGCGCCGACGCCTTGTTCGCCGACCTTGCTGCCGGCGTCCCCTGGCGGGCCGAGCGGCGCCAGATGTACGACGCGATCGTCGACGTCCCGCGGCTGGTCGCCTTTCACGACGGCTCCGGTCACTTCCCCCATCCGGCGCTGGGCGTATGCCGCGACCTGCTCACCGCGCACTATGCCGCCGAGCTCGGCGAGCCCTTCGTCACCGCCGGCTTCTGCTACTACCGGGACGGACGCGACTCGGTCGCCTGGCATGGTGACCGCATCGGGCGCAGCCGCTCCGAGGACACGATGATCGCGATTCTCTCCCTCGGCGCCCCTCGGACTCTCGCGCTACGGCCCAACGGTGGCGCCACGGCATACCGAGCCAAGGCCGGCCACGGGGACCTGCTCGTCATGGGCGGGGCCTGCCAACGCGACTGGGAACACGCCGTGCCCAAGACGGCCACCGCGACCGGGCCGCGGATTTCGGTCCAGTTCCGGGTCGCCGGGGTGCGCTAGCCCGAGACCCGCTCGCGCTTCAACCACCCGCGGGCGCCCGGCGCCTGCACCGAGGCGTTCGCCACGGAGACGGCCCTGGCCAGGGCCCCAGGGAGGTCGCTGCGCCCGGTCCTCGCCATCTCGGCGAGCAACGCACCGTGGAGGACGTCCCCGGCCCCGAGGGTGTCGACCACCGCGACCCGCGGCACCGGCACGGCGCCGCTCGCGCCGTCCCTTGCCCACCACCGCACCGGGCTTGCCCCCGCACTGCGGGCCACCCAGGCCGGGCCCAGGGCGAGCAGCGCCGCGCCGTCCCCGCCCCCTGGGACAGCGAAATCGGCCGACACGACGGCGACGTCGACCCAGGGCAACAACTCCTCGAGCCCCGGTTTCCACGAACCGCCGTCGAGGAGCACCGGTATGCCGCGGCCCCGGGCCTCTCGCGCCGCCGCGATCCCCACGGGCAGGTGGTGCCCGTCGACGAGAACGGCGCCAACCCCCTCGAGAAGGCCGGCCCAGAACTGCGGTGAGCACGCGGCATACGCCGTCATCCCGACGGCATTGCGGGAGACGACGGCCCGCTCACCCGTCCCCTCGGTGACCAGCACCGTGGAGACGGGGACCACCCACCCGCTGGCGGGATCGGCCACGTCGGCCAGACGCACGCCGTAGCGGGCGCAGTCGGCGCGCACCACCTCCGCGGCGACCCCATCCCCCACCGCCGTCACGAGCGTGGTGGCCACCCCCAACGCCGCGCAGGTCAGCGCGGCGTTGAGGGCCGGACCGCCCGCCTCGAGGCTCGTCGAGCGGGCGACCACCTTGTCGTTGGCGGCCGGCACCCGGGCGACCACCTGGGTGACATCGAGGGTCGCCAGACCGCAGGCGAGCGCCCGCACGTCAGTTGGCCCACACTCAGGGGCCGCCGCCGGGACGGCTCACCGGGGTCGCCGGCACCGCATCGCGGTCGGCCCGGTTGAGGGCCGACATGATCGCCCGCAGCGAGGCCTTGACGATCGACTCGTGCAGCCCGACGCCCCAGAGCACCCGCTCACCGACCGCGCATTCGACGTATGCCGCGGCGCGCGCGTCACCGCCGGCGGAGAGGGCGTGCTCGCTGTAGTCGAGGACCCGCACGTCGATGCCGATGTTGGACAGCGCGTTGATGAAGGCCGCGATCGGGCCGTTGCCTTGACCGTGGATGTCGATCTCCCGGCCACCGTCGCGGATGACCGAGTCGATCCGGTCGACCCCGTCGTCGCTGCCGGTGATCGTGGAGCGGACCGGGAAGAACCGGCCCCACCGCGGACCGCCGTTCTCGCCGTGGAGGTACTCGTCGGCGAACATGGCCCAGATCTCGGCGCCGCTCAGTTCGCCGCCCTCGGCGTCGGTGCGGCGTTGCACGACCTGGCTGAACTCGACCTGGAGGCGACGCGGCAGGTCCAGGCCGTGTTCGGACTTGAGCAGGTAGGCCACCCCACCCTTGCCGGACTGGCTGTTGACGCGGACCACGGCCTCGTAGGAGCGGCCGATGTCGTGCGGGTCGATGGGCAGGTACGGCACGCCCCAGTCGATGTGGTTGATGTCGGTGTCGGCGGCCTTGGTGCGCCGATCCATGTCCTCGAAGCCCTTCTTGATCGCGTCTTGGTGCGACCCGGAGAAGGCGGTGTAGACCAGGTCGCCGCCCCACGGGTGGCGTTCATGGACGGGCAACTGGGTGCAGTACTCGACGGTGCGCCGGATCTCGGCCATGTCGGAGAAGTCGATCTGGGGGTCGATGCCCTGCGAGAACAGGTTCATCCCCAACGTCACGAGGCAAACGTTGCCGGTGCGTTCGCCGTTGCCGAACAGGCACCCCTCGATGCGGTCCGCCCCGGCGAGATAGCCCAATTCGGCGGCGGCCACGCCCTCGCCCCGGTCGTTGTGGGGGTGCAGGCTGACGACGACGCTGTCGCGCCGGTCGAGGTGACGGACCATCCATTCGATGGAGTCGGCATACACGTTGGGGGTGGCCATCTCCACGGTCGCGGGGAGGTTGACGATCATCTTGTGCTCGGGCGTGGGGTCGATGACGTCGATGACGGCGTTGCAGATCTCGACGGCGAACTCGAGTTCGGTGCCGGTGTAGGACTCCGGGGAGTACTCGTAGTAGATCGTCGTCTCGGGCAGCGTCTCCTCCAACTTGCGGCACAGGCGCGCGGCCTGGACGGCGATGTCGATGATGCCCTCCTTGGGCAGGTCGAAGACGACCCGCCGCTGGAGCACCGAGGTGGAGTTGTAGAAGTGCACGATCGCGGTCTTGGCGCCCTTGATCGCGTCGAAGGTGCGCTCGATGAGGTGGTCACGGCTCTGCGTGAGAACCTGGATCGTCACGTCGTCGGGGATGTGCCCCTCATCGATGAGTTGCCGGCAGAAGTCGAAATCGGTCTGGCTGGCGCTGGGGAAGCCGACCTCGATCTCCTTGTAACCCATCCGGACGAGGAGTTTGAACATCCGCATCTTGCGGTCGGAGTCCATGGGGTCGATGAGGGCCTGGTTGCCGTCGCGCAGGTCGACCGCACACCACCGGGGAGCCTGCGTCATGACCCGGTCGGGCCAGGTGCGGTCAGGGAGGTGGACGTCGATCTGCTGCTGGAACGGCACATATTTCTGCACCGGCATGCGGGAGGGGCGTTGCGGGAAAATCACGGGACTCTCACTTCGTGGTTCGTCGGGGCTCAGCCGGCAGCGCGAACTCCGCGACGAGGGTGGCCGATTCAGGCCCCGCCGCGGCACCGAAGGAGGAGTCGTGCGCTCATGACGGGGACCAGTATGCCGTGTGCTCCCCTCCGCGCCCAACCCGCCCCGCCCGTCCCCCCTTTCCCGCCTGAACAGCCCACCGTCCACTTCGCACCCCAACCGTCGGGGTGCGAAGTGCCCCTTTCCCACCGCAACTCGAGATTCGGGCGCCCTCAGCGCCGGCAGCGCACCGACAAACAGGTCACGCAGCCCTCGAGCTTTTCGAACTCGGAAATGTCCACGGTCGTCACGGCATACCCCCTCGCCCGCAGCAATTGGGCGGTCACCGGCGCCGAGGCCGCGAGCAGCAGCCGGTTCCCGCCGAGGAGCACGACGTGGGCGCCGGGCTCTTCCGGCATCCCCTCGTAGCGCTCGAACGCCGCCGCGTCGTCCACGACCGGGTCCCACCCGATGACCGTCCCGTCCGGCAGGGCCGTCACCGCCGACTTCAGGTGCAACGCGCGCTCCACCGGCACCGCCTGCGTCCGCACCCCGAACTGCGCCAGCTGCCCCGCCAACTGCCGCACCCCCTCGCCGTTGGTGCGCCCACCCAACCCCACGTATGCCGTCCGGTCGTGTTTGAGGACGTCCCCGCCATCGAGGGTGGCCGGGTCGCTGATCCGCGCCACCCGGTAGCCGAGGTCGCGCACGACCTCCTCGACGGCCGCCACCTCGGGCTTGCGGCTGGCCGCTCCTGGGTTGGTGAGCACGGCCAGGTCGTCATAGAGGACGACCGCATCCTCGACGAACACCGCGTCCGGGCAGTCGTCGGCCGGCGGCACCTCGAGCGTCTGCCAACCCGCGGACCGCAACGCCGCGGCATACGACTCCCATTGGGACAGAGCCAGATCGAGGTCGATCGCCTGGCGCTCCAGGTGCGTGACCAGACCCTCGGCGAGCAACGGGCCGGGACGACGGATGAGGGCAACGGGACCGGACATGCCAGCACTGTATGCCGCGGCGAGCGCCCCTCATGCGCCGAAACGGCCCGTCGCCATGCCATGTGTCGCCTACTGGCCGGTAGGGGTCTACGTTGTGCATCTCACACCCGCGGGAGAGGAACACGACATGACGACAGTAGGTGGGCGTCGGGTGCCCCTCGGTCAGCAACTGCTGCGCCGCAAGCCGATCATCTTCACCACGCACCACCACGAGGGCCAGGAACTGGCCCGCAACCTGAGCACCTTCCAACTGACGATGTTCGGCGTCGGTGCCACTGTCGGGACCGGTATCTTCTTCGTCCTCGGCGAGGCGGTGCCCAAGGCCGGGCCCGCGGTGCTCATCTCGTTCATCGTCGCCGCGTTCGCCGCCGGGCTCTCGGCGCTGTGCTACGCCGAACTTGCCTCCGCCATCCCGGTGAGCGGCTCGACCTACTCCTACGCCTACCACGCCATGGGCGAACTGGTCGCCGTCATCATCGCCGGCTGCGTCCTCCTCGAATACGGCGTCGCCACCGGAGCGGTCTCGGTGGGGTGGAGCGGCTACTTCAACGAACTCCTCCAGGAACTCTTCGGGTGGCACCTACCCAGAGCCCTGTCCGTCTCGGCGATCCCCGGACCGGACGGCGTCGCCACCGGCGGCATCATCAACCTGCCGGCCGTCGTCCTCGTGCTGCTCTGCATGCTCCTCCTCATCCGCGGCGCATCCGAGTCGGCCAAGGTCAACGCGATCATGGTCCTCATCAAGCTCGGTGTGCTCCTCCTCTTCGTCATCATCGGGTTCACCGCCTTCAAGGCCGACCACTTCGCCAACTTCTTCGCCTCCGGCTTCTCGGGAGTGAGCGCGGCGGCGGGCACGATCTTCTTCTCCTTCATCGGTCTGGATGCCGTCGCCACCGCCGGCGAGGAGGTCAAGGACCCGCAGCGGGCCCTCCCCCGGGCCATCATCGGCGCCCTGGTCATCGTCTCCTCGGTCTACATCCTGGTCGCCATGGCGGGCATCGCCGCCAAACCGGTGGACTTCTTCTCCTCCCCGGAGGCCGCCGAAGCGGGCCTGGCCCAGATCCTCAAGGACATCACCGGCACCAACGTGTGGAGCATCATCCTCGCCGCTGGGGCCGTCATCTCGATCTTCTCGGTCACCCTCGTCACGCTCTACGGCCAGACTCGCATCCTCTTCGCCATCGGCCGCGACGGGCTCATCTCCAAGCGCTTCCTCAACGTCAACCCCAAGACGATGACACCGACCTTCAACACGATCGTCGTCTCGTTGATCATCGCCCTCATCGGCGGCTTCGTACCCGCCGGCTACCTCTGGGACACCGTGTCCATCGGCACCCTGATGGCCTTCTCGGTGGTCGCCATCGGCATCGTCATCCTGCGCCGCACCCACCCCGACCTCGAGCGGCCCTTCAAGGTCCCCGGCTACCCGGTCACCCCGTTCCTCACCGTCGTCATCTGCGCCTACATCATGTGGGGCCTGGCCCCGATCACCTGGGTCATCTTCTTGACCTGGATTGCGATCTGCATCGCCTTCTACATGTTCTACGGCCGCCGCCGCGCGACCCTCAGCACCTACGTGGACATCGAGGAAATCGCCGAGCCGAAGGGGGATGAAGACGAATGACCCTCCTCATCGGCTACAGCCCCCACAAGGACGACCTCGGTGTCATCGAGTTGGCCTGCCAGTTCGCCCGCTCCGACGCCCAGAAGGTGCATGCGCTCACCGTTGTCCCCCAAGGCTGGGCGACCGCCGTCGCGGGCGACACCGACCGGGACTTCCAGGAATGGGCCGCCGCCGAGGGGGAAGCAAGCGCCACCGAGGCGCTCCGGTACCTCGCGACCCAGCCCGACGTCGAGAGTGCCGCCGACTGGGTGAGCGGCCGTTCGGTGCCGCAGGCCCTCCTCGACCAGATCGAGCGCGTCGACGCCTCGATGATCGTCGTCGGGTCGGGGGAGAACGGCCCGCGCGGCTACGTCACGGTCACCTCGAAGACCGACCGGCTCCTTCACTCCTCCTCGGTCCCCATCGCGATCGCCCCGCGCGGCTATCACGCCGGGCCGTCGGCCCGGGTGGTCCGGGTGACGGTGGGTTTCCGGGACGACGACGCGACCTGGACGCTCCTGAGTCGCACCGCCGACATCTGCCGCCGCACCGGGGCCAACCTGCGGTTGGTCACTTTCGCGTTGCGGCACAAGTCGATGGTGACCAGCAGTGTGAGCGGCGCCGAGGACCTGGTGTTCGCCCAGTGGCGCCGCCAGGCGCAGGCCGGGCAGGCCGAGGCGGTCGACTATCTCCGCTCCCAGGGTTTCACCGACGACACCCTCGAGACCGTCGTCGCCGAGGGCCGCTCATGGGGTGGCGCCATGGACACCATGGAGTGGGGCAGAGGGGACGTGCTCGTCGTCGGCTCCTCCTCGACACACAAACTCGCCCAGGTCTTCCTCGGGTCGAGTGCCGCCAAGATTCTGCGCAACTCCACGGTCCCGGTGGTCGTCGTCCCCTGACCCGTATGCCGGATGCCGGATGCCGCGGGGGCCGGTGCCGTGGCCGGCTAACCGGCGCCCAGCGGCATACCGGGCCTTAGGCGGGGTCCCAGAGCGAGTGGTAGGCGTTGATCGCCGGTTGGCCCCCGAGGTGGGCGTAGAGGACGGTCGAGTCCGCGGGGATCTCGCCGCTGCCGACGAGGTCGATCAGGCCGGCGAGCGACTTCCCTTCGTAGACCGGGTCGGTGATCATCGCTTCCAGTTGGGCGCCCAGCGCCATCGCGTCGAGCGTGGACTGAACGGGGACGCCGTAAAGGTCGCCGGCCCAGCCCTCGAGGACGGTGATCTCGTCGTCGCGCAGGTCGCGCTCGACTCCGATGAGGGAGGCGGTATGCCGCGCGATCCGCGCCACTTGCGCGCGGGTCTGCTCGAGCGTGGCCGAGGCGTCGATGCCGAGGACCCGGCGCCGCACCCCGGTGGCGTCTTCGAGGGCCGCGAAGCCGGCGATCATGCCCGCGTGGGTCGAGCCGGTGACGGTGCAGACGACGATGGTGTCGAAGTGGACGCCGAGGGCCTGCTCCTGTTCGGCGACCTCGAAGGCCCAGTTGGCGAACCCGAGCCCGCCGAGGTGGTGTTCGGAGGCACCGGCGGGGATGGGGTAGGGCTTGCCGCCGGACTCCTCGACCTCGCGCAGCGCGTCCTTCCAGGAGTCGCGGATGCCGATGTCGAAACCGTGCGGGTCGAGGCGGGAGTCCGCGCCCATCATCCGCGAGAGCAGGATGTTGCCGACCTGGGTGTTCGTCGGGTCCTCCCAGGGGACCCACTTCTCCTGCACCAGACGGCATTTGAGGCCCAGGTGGGCAGCGACCGCGGCAACCTGGCGGGTGTGGTTGGACTGGTAGCCGCCGATGGACACGAGCGTGTCGGCGCCGCTGGCGAGGATGTCGGGGACAAGGTATTCGAGCTTGCGGACCTTGTTGCCGCCGAAGGCCAGGCCGCTGCTCACGTCTTCGCGTTTGGCCCAGACCTGCGCCCCGCCGAGGTGCTGGCTCAGCCGCTTGAGGTGGTGGACCGGGCTCGGCCCGAACGTCAACGGGTAACGGGGAAAGTCGTGCAGCGCCATCGGTGCATCCTTCGGTCGGGGTTGTCGGGAGGGGCGGCTGGCGCCCGGGAGAACGGTCAGCCGCGCCGCGTCAGGAGGGCTTCGGCGATCTGGACCGCGTTGAGGGCCGCGCCCTTGCGTAGGTTGTCCCCGACGACGAACAGGTTGAGACCCTTGCCCTCCGGGGCAGCCTGGTCGGCGCGGACCCGGCCGACGAACACCTCGTCGCGCCCGGTCGCCGCCAACGGGTTGGGGACGTCGGTGACGACGACTCCCGGGGCCGCGGCCAGCAGTTCCAGGGCTGACTCGGGGCTGAGATCGCCCTCGAACTCGGCGTGCAGGGCCAGGGAGTGCCCGGAGAAGACCGGCACCCGCACGCACGTGCCCGACACCCGCAAGCCGGGAATGTGGAGGATCTTGCGCGACTCGTGCCGCAACTTCTGCTCCTCGTCGGTCTCCCCCGACCCGTCGGCGACGAGCGAGCCCGCGAGCGGTACGACGTTGAAGGCGACCGGCACGGCATACACCTGCGGGTCGGGCAGCGTGAGGGCCGACCCGTCGCGGGCCAACTCCTTGGGGTCGCCCGCGGCATACCCGCCACGCAACTGGCCGTCCAACTCGGTCAGGCCCTTGCCACCGGACCCGGAGACCGCCTGGTAGCTCGACACGTGCAACCGGACCAGGCCGGCGGCGTCGTGGAGCGGTTTGAGGACCGGCATCGCGGCCATCGTCGTGCAGTTGGGGTTGGCGACGATGCCCTTGGGGATGGTGGCGAGGTCGTCGGGGTTGACCTCGGCGACCACGAGCGGCACGTCGGGGTCTTTGCGCCACGCGCTGGAGTTGTCGACGACGATCGCGCCGGCGGCCGCGACCTTGGGCGCCCACTCCAGGCTCGTCGCGCCGCCGTTGGAGAAGAGCGCGATGTCGATCCCGGCGAAGTCGGCGCTCGCGGTGTCCTCGACGACCACCTGGTTGCCCCGGAAAGGCAACGTCGTCCCCGCCGAGCGGGCCGACGCGAAAAACCGCACGTCGGTCAGGGGAAAGTCACGCTCGGCCAGCAGGTCTCGCATGACCTGCCCGACTTGACCAGTGGCACCGAAAACTCCGATTCGCATTGGGCAAGTCTAAAGAAGCGCGGGTATGCCGCCCGGCCCGCTCACGATCCGGGCGCGGCGGCCGCGCGGCCGGGTCTAGAAGCCGAGGCGTTGGAGCTGTTTGGGGTCGCGCTGCCAGTCCTTGGCGACCTTGACATGCAAGTCGAGATGCACGCGCTGCCCCAGGAGAGTCTCGATGCCGGACCGGGCCTTGGTGCCGACCTCGCGCAGGCGCGAGCCGCCCCGGCCGATGACGATGGCCTTCTGCGAGGGGCGTTCGACGAAGACGTTGACCCGGACATCGCTCATCGGAGAATCGGCGGGCCGGTCCGGGCGCGCCACGATCTCCTCCACGACCACCGCGAGCGAGTGCGGCAACTCGTCACGCACCCCCTCCAGGGCCGCCTCGCGCACCAACTCCGCGATCATGACGATCACGGGCTCGTCGGTGAGCACCCCGTCGGGGTAGAGCGGGCCGGGCGCCGGTGGCAGGTGCCCGGCGAGCAGCGCCCCCACGGTGTCGACCTGCTCCCCGGAGGTCGCCGAGCACGGCACGATGTCGTCCCACTGCCCGAGCTGGTCGATGGCGATGAGGTGCTCGGCGAGCCGTTTGCGGTCCACGAGGTCGGCCTTGGTCGCGATCGCCACGACCGGGGTGCGTTTGGCCCGCCGCAGGTCGGCGAGTTCGGCGGCGATGAACTGGTCGCCGGGACCGACCCGTTGGTTCGCGGGCAGGCAGAACCCCACGACGTCGACGTCGAGGAGGGTTTCGCGGACGAGGTCGTTGAGGCGCTCGCCGAGCAAGGTGCGGGGTTTGTGCAGCCCCGGGGTGTCGACGAGGATCAGTTGGCTGCTCGCCGTCGTGACGATGCCGCGGATCGTATGCCGCGTCGTCTGCGGTTTGCTCGAGGTAATGGCGACCTTTTCGCCCACGAGGGCGTTGGTCAGCGTCGACTTGCCGGCGTTCGGGCGACCGACGAGACAGGCGAAGCCCGCGGCATACGCAATGGGTGCGTCCTGCGGGGGCTCGACGTTCTCCGGGGACACCGCGTCGGTGCCCTCACCGGGGGTGGTTCGCCGGCTGGGGCTCAACGGTCCTCCTCGTCATCGTCGGTTCCTGGATCGAGCCGGTCGACGAGGACGGTGGCGATCCGGTGCCGCCGGCCCTCCATGCGTTCGGCGGTCAACCGGAGCCCGGCCACCTCGACCTGACTGCCCACGATGGGGACCCGCCCACCGATCTTGGCGATCAGCCCGCCCACCGTGTCGACCTCATCCTCGTCGATGACGACCCCGAGATGATCCTCGAGATCGTCGATGTCCATCGTGGCATCGACGCGCCACCGATCGGGCCCGAGTTCCTCGACGTCGGGGTCTTCGCGGTCGTATTCGTCGGCGATCTCCCCGACGATCTCCTCGAGGATGTCCTCGATGGTGACCAGCCCCGCGGTGCCGCCGTATTCGTCGATGACGATGGCGACGTGGATGCGGTCGCGCTGCATCTCCTGCAGGAGCGCGTCGGCGAGTTTGCTGTCGGGCACGAACGTCGGCGGCCGCATGACCTCGCTCACGAGCACCCCAGCGCCCGCCGGGTCGTGGGCCATCCGCCGCGAGAGATCCTTGAGGTAGAGGATGCCGACGATGTCATCGGTGTCCTCACCGACGACGGGCACCCGCGAATAGCCCGAGCGCAGCATGAGGTTGAGGCCCTGCCGGGCGGTCTTGTCCCGGTCGAGGACGACCATGTCGGTGCGCGGCACCATGACCTCACGCGTCAGGGTGTCGCCGAGGTCGAACACCCCGTGGATCATCTTGCGCTCCTCGGCCTCGATGACGTCGCTGTCACTGGCGACATCGACGAGGTAACGCAGTTCGGACTCGCTCTCGAACGGCCCGTCCCGAAAACCCTTCCCCGGGGTGACGGCGTTGCCGAGGAGGACGAGCAGCCGGGACACCGGGCCGAGAATGCGACGCAGCCAGACCGCGACCGGGGCGGCGATCAGGGCGAGTTGGGTCGCGTGCTGCAACCCGAGAGTGCGCGGGGAGACACCGACGACGACGAACGAGACGACCGTCATGATGGCGATGGCGAGCGCGAACGAGGACCAGGTCTGGTCGAGCACGTGGATGACGACGAAGGTCACCATGACGGCCGCGGTCGTTTCCGCCACCACCCTGAGGAACGCGAGCAGCCCCAGGTATGCCGCCCGGTCCCCGACGACGCGCACCAGCGCGGTCGCGCCCACGCGCCCCTCGTCGGCGCTCTCCTGGGCGCGCACGCGGGTGACCCGGGTGAGGGCAGCCTCGGCGGCGGCGACGAGGAAGGCGGCGACGACCGCGAGCACCGCGAGCAGGATGAGCCGGGTCACGGACGGGTCAGCGCTCCGGGTGACCGCGCCCGGCGAGGAACGTGAGGAGCAGGGTGCGCTGGAGTTCGAACATCTCGCGCTCGTCGTCGGGTTCGGCGTGGTCGAACCCAAGCAGGTGGAGGATGCCGTGCGTGGTGAGGAGGAGCAACTCCTCCTCGAGGGCATGGCCGGCCTCCCCGGCCTGGCGCTCGGCCACTGCCGGGCACAACACGATGTCCCCGAGGATGCCCTCCTCGGGCTCCTCGCCCTCGCGCCCCGGGGTGAGTTCGTCCATCGGGAAACTCATGACATCGGTGGGCCCGGGCAGGTTCATCCACTGCACGTGCAGGGTCGTCATCGCCGCTTCGTCCACGAGGCGCAGGACAAGGTCGGCGCCCGGGTGGACCCGCATCCGGTCCATGACGAAGCGGGCGCAGGCGACCAGTTCGAGTTCGTCGAGGTCGTACTCGGTCTCGTTGAGGACGTCGATGCTCATGAGGTGCGCGCCCTTCCGGCGTGGGTGCGGGCGCCACGTGGGCCCCCGATGTGTTGCCGCTCGTCCCACGCGCCGTAGGCGTCGACGATGGCCCCGACGAGGCGGTGCCGCACGACGTCCTCGGCGGTGAGTTCGCTGAAGTGGATGTCCTCGACATCGCCGAGGATGTCGCGGACGATCCGCAACCCGGACTGGGTGCCGCCGGGCAGGTCGACCTGGGTGACGTCGCCGGTGACGACCATCTTGGACCCGAACCCCAGGCGGGTGAGGAACATCTTCATCTGCTCGGGGGAGGTGTTTTGAGCCTCGTCCAAGATGATGAACGCCGAGTTGAGGGTGCGCCCGCGCATGTAGGCCAGGGGCGCGACCTCGATGGTGCCGGCCGCCAGGAGGCGGGGGATCGAGTCGGGGTCGACCATGTCGTGCAGCGCGTCGTAGAGCGGGCGCAAGTAGGGGTCGATCTTGTCGGTGAGGGTGCCGGGAAGGAAGCCCAGCCGCTCCCCCGCCTCGACCGCCGGGCGGGTGAGGATGATCCGGTTGACCTGCTTGGCCTGCAGGGCCGCGACCGCCTTGGCCATCGCCAAGTAGGTCTTGCCGGTGCCGGCAGGCCCAATGCCGAAGACGATCGTGTGCTCGTCGATGGCATCGACGTATTGCTTCTGCCCCAGCGTCTTGGGGCGGATGGTGCGCCCCCGGTTGGACACGATATTCATCGTCAGCACGTCGGCGGGCCGCTGGCTCGACTGAGTGCGGAGCATCCCGATGGAGCGCTCGACGGCATCGCGATTGAGCGGCAGCCCGGCGTCGAGAACGTCGAGCAACTCATCGAGGAGCCGCTCGACGAGGGCCACGTCGGCACTTGGCCCGGTCACATGGAACTCGTTGCCGCGCACGAGGATATCGGTGCGTGGGAAGGCGCGTTCCATGGTCCGGAGCAACTCGTCGCGGGGCCCGAGGAGGCTGACCATGGGCACGTCGTCGGGGATGACCACGGTGTGTTGGGGTTGGTGGGCACGAGGGGACTCGGTGACCGGTCCGGCCGGTGCGAGGGCGTCGATCTGGGTTTCACTCATCGTCGCACCAGTCTACGAGCGGCTGGCGACATCGCTCGTGGGTTTCGCGGGCGCTCAGCCCGGGGGCCACGCGAGCGGCCGGCCGGCGAGCACGTGCAGGTGGGCGTGGAAGACGCGCTGCCCCGCCTCGAAGCCGGTGTTGAAGACGAGCCGGTAGTCCTCGTGCCCATCCGCGAGCGCGGCGCGCCCAGCCAGGGCAAGGACATCGGCCAACTCCGCGGGCGCCACCTGCGCGAGTTCGGCGGCGTTGACGACGTGCCGCTTGGGCACGACGAGGACGTGCGTCGGCGCCTGCGGGTTGATGTCGCGGAAGGCCAGGCTGTGGTCGGTCTCGGCGACGACGTCGGGGGTGATCTCACCGCTGACGAACCGGCAGAACAGGCACTCGCTCATGAGCGAAACCCTAGCGCCAGCGCCCCGCGGCGCTGAGGACCGCCAACGCCGCGGGTCCGGCACTGCTCGAGCGCAGCACGGTGGGTCCCAGCCGCACGAGGGTGGCCCCGGCGGCGCGCAGCGCCTCCACCTCGGCGGGCGCGATGCCGCCTTCGGGGCCGACGATGACGAGCACGTCCCCGGTGGTCGGTGGCGTGATCGCGGCCAGTGGGGTGTCGGCCTCTTCGTGGAGCACGTATGCCGTCCCGCCGCCGGCGATCCGCTCGACCAGGCCGGCGGTGGTCACGGCGGGCACCAGCACGGGCCGGCGGGCACGGCGGGACTGCTTGGTCGCCGCCACCAACACGTGGTCCCAGCGGCGCCAGGCCTTCTCGCCCCGGTCGCCGCGCCACTGGACGATGCTGCGCTGCGCCTGCCACGGCACGACCTCGTCGACGCCGAGTTCGGTCGCGGTCTCGATGGCCTGGTCGTCGCGGTCGTTCTTGGCGAGTGCCTGGACGAGGACGAACCGCGGGCTGGCTTCGGGCACGTGCTCGACCCGCTCGACGCGCACCGTGAGCTCATCTCGGTCGGCGACCACCACTGGCCCGGCGACCGACACCCCATACCCGTCGGCGAGCGTGACCCACTCCCCCACCCGGGTCCGGCGGACCGTCACGGCGTGCCGGGCCTCGGCCCCCCGCAGGGTGACCTCGCGCCCGGGCGTGGCGTGATCGAGACTCCCGGGGTCGGTGAGGTAGAGCGGGAGGGTCATCGCGGCATACCCAAGTGGCCGCCGACTGCCAGAGCGGAGGTCACGGGACGTCGCGAACGGGGCGGCACGGCATACCTCGGCGGGTCAGCGTGCTTTGAAGGCGTCGCGCAACTTGCCGAACAGCGAATTCTCCGCGGGTGCCACCCGGGTGGCCGGGTGTTCCTCTCCGCGCAAGGCCGCCAACTGGCGCAACAGCCCCTCCTCCTCGGCGCTCAACCGGGTCGGGGTTTTCACGAGCAGGTGGATGAGCAGATCTCCTCGGCCCGAGTGCCGCAGGTGGGAGGCGCCCAGGCCGCGCAAGGTCACCGTGTCGCCGGGCTGGGCGCCGCGGGCGACGTCGATGTCGCGGGGGCCGTCGAGGGTGTCGAGGTGGAGCGTGGCACCCAGCGCGGCGGCCGTCATGGGGACCTCGAGGGTCGCGTGCAGGTCGTCCCCGCGCCGCTGGAACGTCGGGTGACGTTTGACGGCCACCTCGACGTAGAGGTCGCCGGCGGGGCCGTTGCCGTGGCCGACCTCGCCCTCGCCGGCCAACTGGATCCGGGTGCCGGTGTCGACCCCGGGCGGCACCTTGATCGTCAGGGTGCGCCGGTGCCGGATCCGGCCGTCGCCGGAGCATTCCCGGCACGGGTCGGGGATGACCGTGCCGTAGCCCTGGCAGGTCATGCACGGCCGGGTCGTCATCACCTGGCCGAGGAAACTGCGCTGGATCTGCTGGATTTCGCCGCGACCCTTGCAGACGTCACAGGTGCGCGGTGAGGTGCGCGGCGCGGTCCCGGCTCCGTGGCAGGTCGGGCAGCCGATTGCCGTGTCGATGACGAGATCGGCGTTGCCGCCGAAGACGGCGGTCGCGAGGTCGATGTCGAGGGGGACCAGGGCATCCTGGCCGCGGGTCTGGCGCGGCCGCGGCCCGCGGCTGCCCGCCGGGCCACCCCCGCCGCCGAAGAAGGCGTCCATGATGTCACTGAACGAGAACCCCTGGCCGAACCCGGCGGCGCCCGCGGCATACGGGTCGCTCCCGGAGTCGTATTGGCGCCGTTTGTCCGCGTCGGAGAGCACGTCGTAGGCCTGCGAGACCTTCTTGAACTGCTCCTCGGCTTCCGGGCTCGGGTTGACGTCCGGGTGGAGGGTGCGGGCCGCACGACGGTAGGCGCGCTTGATCTCATCCGCCGTGGCGTCGCGGGAGACACCCAGGTCGGCGTAGTAGTCGTTCACGAAAGTCCTTGTCGGAAAGGGTGGTTCGGGGTTTTCGGAGGTGGGCGCGGGTCAGGGGTCGAGGATGCGGGAGACGTATGCCGCGACCGCCCGCACAGCGGCCATGGTGCTCGGGTAGTCCATGCGCGTGGGCCCGACGACGCCGAGGCCGGCGACCCGGTCGGTGCCCGCGCCGTAGCCCGCGGTGACCATCGAGGTCGAGTGCAGCCCGACATACGGGTTCTCGTGCCCGATCCGGACCGCCAACGTGCCGTGCTCGCTTGCGGTGCCCAGGAGTTGGAGCAGGACGACGTGTTCCTCGAGGGCTTCGAGGACCGGGCCCAAGGTGGCGGGGAAGTCGGCGATATGCCGCGCCAGATGTGAGGTGCCAGCGACGACGACCCGCTCCTCGCGTTCTTCGACGAGCGCGTCGGCGAGGGCGGCGGCAACGGCCCTGGTCAGCGCCGCTTCGCCCACGGGGAGGCGGCTGGGCAGGTCGGCGAGGCCACGGGCAGCCTCGGCGAGCGGCATCCCGGCGGCGACGGTGCCGACTTCGGCGCGGACCCGGGCCAGGATGTCGGCGCCATCGGCGCTGGTGAGGTCGATGGGGCTGAGGAGTATGCGCTGCTCGACCCGGCCCGTGGTGGTGATGAGCACGACGAGGAGCCGGTCGGAACTGACGCCGACCAACTCGATGTGCCGCACCGAGGAGCGCGTGAGCGAGGGGTACTGGACGAGGGCGACCTGCCGGGTCAAGGTCGACAGGAGGCGCACGGTGCGGTCGACGACATCATCGAGGTCCACCGCGCCGTCGAGGAAGTGCCCGATGGCGCGGCGCTCGGCCTGGCTCATCGGTTTGATCGCCGCGAGCCGGTCGACGAAGAGGCGGTAACCGGCGTCCGTGGGGATGCGGCCGGCGCTCGTGTGCGGGGCGGCGATGAGCCCGTCGTCTTCGAGAGCGGCCATGTCGTTGCGGATGGTCGCGGCGGAGACCCCGAGTTGGTGGCGTTCGAGGAGCGCCTTGGAGCCCACGGGCTCGGAGGTGTCGACGTAGTCCTGGACGATGGCACGGAGCACGGCCAACCGGCGTTCGTCGCTCATGGTCACCTCCCTGCGGTTCGTGGTCGCCTCGGTGTCGGGGTGTTGGCACTCTCGGATGCCGAGTGCCAATCCTAACGCGCCGGGCTGGCGTGGCGCTCACCTGCGGGCCATGGCAGGCGGCATACCGTAACCTCCCGTGACCGATCGCTATGGCTCCGATGTCCTTGCCGGTGATTGGCGGCGGCCACCTCGGGGGCGCTCGCTGCCGATGGCCGCCGAGTTGGGGCTCGTCGTCGAGGATGCGCAGAACGGGTGGGTCGGGGCCGTGGTGCGGGTCGAGAAGGCCGGCGGGATGCAGGTGGTCCACCTGGAGGACCGGCGCGGCCGGGTGCGGGGGTTCCCGTTGGGGCCGGGGTTCCTCGTCGACGGCGCGCCCGTGGTGTTGACCCCACCCGAGGTCGCGGAACGAGCCCGGTTGGGCGCCAAGCGGGCCGCGGCGGCCCGGACAGCGTCTGGGTCGCGGGCGGTCGCCGGGGCGCGGGCCCGGGTGGCGAGCGGGTCGCGGATCTTCGTCGAAGGCCGCCACGACGCCGAGTTGGTCGAGAAGGTCTGGGGGGACGACCTGCGGATCGAGGGCGTCGTCGTCGAGATGCTCGACGGCGTCGACGATCTGGAGGGTGCGATCTCGGACTTCGGGCCGGGGCCGGGGCGCCGGATGGGGGTGCTCGTCGACCATCTCGTGCCGGGGTCGAAGGAGTCGGCGGTGGTCGCCGCTGCCGCGCGCCGGCAGCCGTATGCCGCACAGGTCCTCATCGTCGGCCATCCGTACGTCGACGTGTGGCAGTCGGTGCGCCCGGAACGGTTGGGATGGGATGCGTGGCCCTCGATCCCCCGCGGCCAGTCCTGGAAGCACGGCATCTTGCGCGAACTCGGCTGGCCCTGCGCCTCTCAGGCCGATGTGGCGCAGGGGTGGAAACGGATCCTCGCGACGGTCCGGACGTATGCCGATCTGGAGCCATCCCTGTTGGGTCGGGTCGAGGAGTTGATCGACTTCGTCACCGCCCCCGGTGCCTGAGGCGTTCCCCCGCGGCTGGCATTGTTCCGACGCGGATGCCGCGACGCTGGATCCGAGCGACCTGCGTGAGTGAGACGCGACGCGACGCCATGCGTGGGCGGTCGAAACGCCCATTTGGGTGACTTCGTCTCCGGGGAAGCCCTGAGCCGACCCCGGTCGGCCCCCGGTTCGTGCCCGCACGGGTTCGCCAAGCCCGCTCAGTTTGGTTCGATAGCAGCAGACACCGCACGAAAAGGAAGACCATGACCGCCACCCCGGCCGCACCCCTCGCCCCCGAGTCCGAGAAGCAGATGGGCGCACTCGCCCACGGCATCACCGCCGCAGCCACCTTCGTCAGCGGCGGCCTCCTCGGGTTCCTCGTCGCCCTGATCTTCTACTTGCTCTACCGCGACCGCGGACCCTTCGTCACCACGCACGTCACCAACGCCCTCAACACCCAGATCGCCGTGGGCCTCGGGCTCATCGTCAGCGGCATCCTCATGTTCGTCCTGGTCGGGTTCATCACCTACCCGGTCATCTACGTCGCGGGCATCGTCATTCACATCGTCGGCGCGGTGAAGGCCATGAACGGCGAATGGTGGACCCCGCCGCTCGTGCCCGCGTTCGTCAAGTAGCCCAACAACGCAGCACGGCGTGCCCCGCCAAGCACAGCGTGCCCCCGCCACGCGGCGGGGGCACGCCAAAGCCGCAACCGGCCGACGCCGGCCTACAAACCGCCCTTGAGGAGCAGGCCACCGTCGACGACCACGGTCTGTCCGGTCACCCAGGCGGCGTCGTCGCTGAGCAAGAAGGCGACCGCGCCGGCGATGTCCTCGGGCACCCCGAGCCGCTTCATCGGGTACGGCGCTGCCGCGGCTTCCTCACGCCCCTCGTAGAGCGCCACCGCGAACCGCGTCTTCACCACCGCCGGGGCGACCGCGTTGACCCGCACCGTCGGCCCCAACTCGACGGCCAACTCCTCGGTGAGGTGAACGAGCATCGCCTTGCTCGCCCCGTAGAACGCGATCCCCGGCGCGGGGCGGATGCCGGCCACCGAGGCGACGTTGACGATCGAGCCGCCGCGCTCGGCCAGCCCATCGGCATACAACTTCTGCACCCAGGAGAGGGCAGCCAGGCAGTTCGTCTCGACGATCTTGCGGGCCGCGACCATGTCGAGGTTCATCAGGGGGCCGAAGACCGGGTTGATGCCGGTGTTGTTGACCATGAGCGTCACCGGGCCGAACGCCTCCGTCGCCGTGGCGATCACCTCGTCCTGGTGGGCGGGGTCGTCGGCCGACCCGGCGACCCAGCGCACCTGGTCCGGTCCGCCGATCTCGGCGGCGGCGGCCTCCAGGGTCTCGGGTTTGCGGGCCGTGATGACGACGCGCGCTCCCTCGGCGACGAGCCGTTGAGCGATGGCCAGGCCGATCCCGCGGCTGGCTCCGGTGACGATGGCGGTGCGGTTGGTAAGACGCGACATGGGCTCGACCCTACGTGTTCGCGCCCGCTTCCAGGCCCAGGAGGTGACGCACGACAAGGTCGGCAAGGAGCCGGCCGCGGCGGGTGAGCACGATCCGCCGCTCGCGCACCGCGGCATACCCGTCGACCAGCCCGTCAGCGACCAGACCCGGCACGCTCCCCCGGCCCGCCGGACCCAACCCGGCGACCGGCAACCCGTCGGCAAGCCGGACCCCCAGGAGCACCCGCTCGTCCTCGCGCTGCTCGGCGGTGAGCACCTCACGACCGGCCGCCGGCGACACTCCGGAAGCCAGGCGCGCGGCATACGTCCGCGGGTGTTTGACGTTCCACCACCGGACCCCGCCGACATGGGAGTGGGCACCCGGGCCGATCCCCCACCAGTTCGCACCGCCCCAGTAGTGGAGGTTGTGGCGGCAGCGGTCGGCCGGCGTGCGAGCCCAGTTGCTGATCTCGTACCACCCGAACCCGGCGCCGGAGAGCGCCTCGTCGGCCGCGGCATACTTCTCCGCCTCGTCGTCGGGATCGGGAGCGGGCACCTCGCCCCGGCGGACCGCGGCGGCCAGCCGGGTCCCCTCCTCGACCGTGAGCGCGTAGGCCGACACGTGATCGGGTGCCAGCGCCAGCGCCGCGGCCAGCGAGGCCCGCCAATCGGCGAGCGACTCCCCCGGCGTGCCGTAGATGAGGTCGAGGCTGACCGCCAGCCCGGCCGCTCGGGCCGCCGCGACCGCGCGCGCGACGTTGGCCGGGTCATGCGTCCGGTCGAGGGTCGCAAGGACGTGCGGCACCGCCGACTGCATCCCGAAGGACACCCGGGTGAACCCGCCCTCGGCGAGAGTGCGCAGCGCGTCGGCGTCGACCGAGTCGGGGTTGGCCTCGGTGGTCACCTCGGCCCCGGGGCTGAGGCCGAAACGCTCCCGTATGCCGTCGAGCAGGCTCACCAGATCGGCCGCCGGAAGCATCGTGGGCGTGCCCCCGCCCACGAACACCGTGTCGACCGGCGGCGCGTGCGGCCCGAGGACGGCGCGGGCGAGTTCGAGTTCGGCCTGCATGGCGGCCACGACGGCCGCAGTCGCGTGCGGGTCGCCGAGTTCGCCGAGGGTGTAGGTGTTGAAGTCGCAATAGCCGCACCGCACTCGGCAAAACGGCACGTGGAGGTAGATCGCGAGCGGGGTCTGCCCCACACCGGCCATGGCGGTCGGCGGCAACTCTCCCGACGGCGGTGCGGGCTCCCCGTCGGGCAAACGCGGCATACCGGCCATCCTCCCATTACCGACCCGTACGTTCCGGTTCACCGCGGCCCGTATCGTGTGGGCCATGACGCAGCGGTGGATCGTCGTGGAGGGCTTGGTCAATGTCCGCGACCTCGGCGGGTTGCCCACCCGTGACGGGCGCCACGTCCGCACCGGGCGGCTGCTTCGCGGCGACAGCGTCCACGACCTCCCGGCTGCCTCGGTCGAACACCTCGTCGACGTGCTCGGGGTGCGCGATGTCGTCGACCTGCGCACCGGCGTCGAACGTGATCTGGTCGGGGAGGGCCCGCTCGATGCCGACGACCGCGTGCGGGTGCACCGCCATTCCTTGGTCCGCGACTCGGTGGCCCGCGGCCACGCCGCCGAGGCCGCGCTGGCCATCCCCTGGGACAACAAAACCGTCGTGCGCGATGCCGCCTTCTGGGCCCGGCATTACGGCAGCTATCTGCGCGGGCGCCCCGACTCGGTGAGTTCGGCGCTGCGCGTTCTCGCCTCCGGGAGCGGGGCCACCTTCGTGCACTGCGCGGCGGGCAAGGATCGCACCGGCACCGTCGTCGCCATGGCCCTCGACGTCGCCGAGGTCCCCCACGAGGAGATCGTCACCGACTACGCGCTGTCCGCCGAACGCATCGAGGCCATCATCGAGCGCCTCATGACGTTTCCCGGGTATGCCGCAACGCTCGCCGGCCGCTCGGTCGCCGACGAGGCGCCCCGCCCCGAGGCGATGTCGGCGTTCCTCACCGCGCTCGCCGACGAACACGGCGGCACCGTGGGCTGGTTGCGCGCCCACGGGTGGAGCGCCGCCGATATCGACGACCTCCGTCGACGGCTGACCGCCTGAGCCTGCGCTCCCCCGAGGGACGATGCCGCCCGCCCCTGCCCTGCGCAGTGCCTCAGCGCGCCTTCTTGTCGCTCACATGCAGCGGGATGACTCCCTCGACGACGACCACCCCGTCGGTGCGCAGCGCCCGCACTCGCACCCGCACCTCACTGCGGTCGTCGGCCCAATCCTCCGGCTCGGTGTCGGCGGTGCAGAGCAGGTCGGTCGTCGACTTGTCGAGGTAGCGCACGTCGAGCCCCTTGGGCAGCCAGCGCCGATGATCGGGCACGGTCGCCTCGGCGAGCAGACCCATCGCCGCTTCGAGGCCATTGCACACGGCGATCGCGTGGACGGTGCCGATATGGTTGTGCACCGCCTTGCGACTGCGGACGACGACCGCCGCGTGGTTCGGGCGCATCTCGCGCACGAAGGGGCGCACCGTCCGGAAGTAGGGGGCCTTGCGCGCGTAGGCGAGGGAGAAGAGCCGCCGGCCGAGCGGCATACCGGTCAACTTGCGGTAGAGGGCGTACGTCGAGGTCACCCTCCGATGTTACTCGCCGGTAGGTTGGTGTCTCGTTTGGGTCGCGTAGGGTCGAGTCATGCCTCGTGCCGCGCGGGCGACGTCGCTCGCCCAGCAACTGCTGCAAGCCCACGTGCGTTACCAAGTCGACCAACTCACCGGCGAGCGTGGGCACGCCACGGTGTCGGCGCTGGTGGAAGACGTCCTCCACGCGCTCGGCGAGCACGAACTCGAGGAGGTGCTCGACCGCACCACGGCGGCCGACATCGTCATCTCCTGGCTGGCCGCGGTGCCCGGCAGCGCCGCCGCGGCCGGGGTGCGCGACCTGGTCACCGATGTCCTCCGGGCCGGGCCGGCCGAGCCGGTCACTCCTGCCGACATCGTGGACGACGCACACGTCGCCGCCTTGACCGACGCGCTCATCAGCCTCCATCCCCGCCTTGAGCAGGTGCTCGATCGGCTCACGGACAGTCCCCTCGTCGGCACCGTGGCCGCCCGATTCATGGGGCGCATCGTGGGCGAGGCCGTGGCGGCCAATCAGGAGTTCGCCGACCGGGTGCCGGGGCTGGGGTCGCTCATCTCCTTCGGGACGAGCGCGACCTCGAAGATGATGGGCGCTGCCGATCGCCAGTTGTCGGGCCGACTTGGGGACAGCATGGGGCGCGGCGGGGCGTATGCCGTTCGCAAACTCAACCGGGTCGTCGCCGACACCGTGGGCGACCCGATCACCCGCGAGGCCGTCCTCCAGGTCTGGGAACTGGTGAGCCGAGAACCCATCGGTGGCCTCCCCGTCGACGCAGCGGGGCGGGCGGCCGTCGATCAGGTGGCCGATGCGCTGCACGACCTGGTGGTGGTCACCGCGGCGAACCGGCACGTCGCCGATCTCGTCACCTCGCTGGTGAACGGCTTCTTCGACCGGTTCGGGGGGTATACGCCGACGGAGTTGCTTGCGGAGTTCGACATCGACCGGACCGGCCTCGTCGCGGATGTGGCCGCCATCGGGGCCCGGGGCCTGGACGTGCTGGGCGAGTCCGGCGCCCTGGACGAACTCGTGCGGGCGCAACTGGCGCCCTTCTACGAATCCTCCCAAGTGGCCGCCCTGCTGTCGTAAGCGCTGCCGGTCATCCGGGTGGCCGCCCGGTCGGGGGCCAGCGGGTGATGTATGCCGTGCGCATCGTCCCCTCCACGGCGCGGTAGGTTGCCTGGATGCCGATCGCCCAGAACCCGCTCCCCCGACCACAGGACCGTGCCCGGTTCAGCCGCCGCACCAGTCGGGTCCTCGTCGTCGACGAGGACCACCACATCCTCCTCTTCTTGGACAGTGACCTGGGCGTGGAACCTGTCCCGCACTGGTGGATGACCCCCGGGGGTGGGGTTGACCCCGGTGAGGACGACCACATCGCCGCCGCGCGCGAGTTGGACGAGGAGACCGGCCTCGTCCTCCCGCCCAGCGAGATCTTCGGGCCGATCGCCCTCCGGCGCGTCACCCACGGCTATTCCGACGTCATCGTCGAACAGGAGGAGGTGTTTTTCGGCGTGCGCGTGGCCCGCTTCGACCCCAGCCCCCGGGGCTACACCGAGGACGAGGCGGCGTGCATCGTCGAACAACGTTGGGTGCCGCGCCGCGGGCTCGACGCCTTGGCCGAGCCGGTCTGGCCGGCCTCGCTCGCCACGATCTGGGATCACTGGGACGACATGGTCGCGCACCCGACGCTGCCCCACCTCGACCTGCCGGACACCGAGGAGTCCGTGATCCCCGTCTGAAGCGGCCTAGCGCTGCTTGGTCCGGAACCGGACGAGAGCCAGCGGCGGGAACACCAGGAGCATGAGCGCGCAGCCGACCAGGATGGTCGCGACCGGATGCTGCATCGGCCACACGTCGGGTGTGGGCAGCGCCCCGAGATTGCCGAAGAGAGTCCGCACCGCTTGGACCAAGGCCGAGATCGGGTTCCACTCGGCGATGACGCGCAGCACCGTGGGCAGGGTGTTGCTCGGCACAAAGGCGTTCGAGATGAACGTCAAGGGGAACAGCACGATGAACACCGCATTGTTGAGGGTCTCCGGGGTGCGAATGGCCAACCCGATGAGCACCATGACCCAACTGAAGGTCCACCCGAAGAAGAGCAGCAGCCCCACCCCGAGCAGGAAGCTGCCGATGCCGTTGTTGAACCGCCAGCCGACGATGAGCCCGGTGACGACCATGACGACCATGGAGACGGCGTTGATGACCAGATCGGAGAGGGTGCGCGCCACCAGCACAGCGCTCGGCGCCATGGGCAGGGTGCGGAACCGGTCGATGATGCCTTCCTTGATGTCGGTGGCCATGTAGGAGCCGGAGATCGTCGCACCGAAGATCACTGTCTGCGCGAAGATGCCGCCCATGAGGAACTCGGTGTAGTTGCTGCCGGCCACCTGGATCGCGCCGCCGTAGACCTGGCTGAACAGGACGACGAACATGATCGGCTGGAACAGCGCAAAGGCGATGACCTCGGGGCTGCGCTTGAGCCGGGTGAGGTTGCGCGCCGTCACCGCATGAACGTCGCCGAACCAGGACGCGACCGGGGAGCGGCTCACCGGTCTCAAGATGGCCGACGGGTCGGAACTGGCCGAGGCGTTGCCCATTGGTCTCATGCGCTCGCCTCCGCGGCATCGGTCTCGGCGCGATGGCCGGTCAGGGTGAGAAAGACGTCATCGAGGGTGGGACGACGCACCCCGGCCTCGTGGACGCCCACGCCGGCCTCGGTGACCTCGGCGAGGACGCCGGACAGGGCGCGCGTCGCCTCGTCCACCTGGACGGTGAGTTCACGCCCCTGGACACTCACCTCGCCGTGCCCATGCCGGGCCAGGACACCGCGCACCCGCTCGACATCACCCTCGTCTACGACGGTGACCTGTACCCGCTGTCCGCCGACGGATGCCTTGAGTTCGTCGGCCGTCCCCTCGGCGATCACCCGGCCCTTGTCGATGACCGAGATCTGGTCGGCGAGTTGGTCGGCCTCCTCGAGGTACTGGGTCGTGAGGAGCACGGTCGTGCCGTCGGCGACCCGCTCCCGGATGACATCCCACAGCGCGAGCCGGGCCTGCGGGTCCAAACCGGTCGTCGGCTCATCGAGGAAGAGGACCCGCGGGTTGATGACGAGCGCCCCGGCGAGGTCGACCCGCCGCCGCATCCCGCCCGAGAAACCCTTGAGCGGCCGGTCGGCCGCGTCGGCGAGGTCGAAAGCGTGCAGCAACTCCTCGGCCCGGGTGCGAGCCCGCTTGCTGCCCAGGTGATAGAGCCGGCCGACCATGAGCAGGTTTTCGCGGGCGGTCAACTCCTCGTCGACCGCGGCATACTGGCCGGAAGCGCCGATGACGGCGCGCACGGCGGCGGGGTCGGCACGCACGTCGATCCCCGCAACCCACGCCTGACCGGCGTCGGGGGTGAGCAGGGTGGTGAACACCTTGACCGCGGTCGTCTTCCCGGCCCCGTTGGGCCCGAGAACCCCTCGCACACTCCCCTCGGCGACCTCAAGGTCGAGATGATCGAGCGCGACGACGTCGCCGGACTTGGCGGCATACACCTTGCGCAGCCCGGTGGCCTGGATAAACGCCATGGGACCTCCTCGGTCGATCCGCCGATCCTAAGGGAGGCGGTGACACAGCCCCCGAGAATCAGGCGAGGGACCGCTCGAAGTGCTCGCGGAGCGCGTCGGTGAAGAGCACGAAACGGACCAACTTCACGGGGTCGTCATCGGCCGTTTCGGCACGCACCGTCGCCACCGCGATCTCGGCCACCTGCGCGCCGCCCCAGCCGTAGACCCCAGCGCTCACCGCCGGGAACGCCACCGTGCGCGCCCCGATCTCCCGGGCCACCCGCAGCGACTCCCGGAAGCAGGAGGCAAGCAGCGCCGGATCGGTCTGCCCGGCATACCGATTGGGACCCACGGTATGGATCACCCAGCGGGCCGGCAGGTCGAACCCGGGTGTGGCCACCGCCGCTCCCGTGGGGAGGCCCTGCGGGTATGCCGTCCGGCGCAGGTCGCGGCACGCGGCGAGCAGGCGCGGGCCGGCGGCGCGATGAATGGCGCCGTCGACGCCGCCCCCGCCGAGCAGGGAGGAGTTGGCGGCGTTGACGATGGCGTCCAGGGGCTGGGTGGTGATGTCGCCGCGCACGGCCTCCAGGACGGTCATCGGTGCGCTCGCTACTTCTTCGCCGGGGCCGCGTCGGACTGCAGCGCCGCGATGAAGGCTTCCTGGGGGACCTCGACGCGGCCGACCATCTTCATCCGCTTCTTGCCCTCCTTCTGCTTTTCGAGGAGTTTGCGCTTGCGGGAGATGTCGCCGCCGTAGCACTTGGCGAGGACGTCCTTGCGGATGGCCCTGATGTTCTCGCGGGCGATGATCCGGGAACCGATGGCCGCCTGGATCGGCACCTCGAATTGCTGGCGCGGGATGAGGTCCTTGAGTTTGCCGGCCATCGTCACGCCGTAGCCGTAGGCGCGGTCCTTGTGGACGATCGCGCTGAAGGCGTCGACGGTCTCCCCCTGGAGCAGGATGTCGACCTTGACCAGGTCGGCGACCTGGTCACCGTCGGGTTCGTAGTCGAGCGAGGCATAGCCGCGGGTGCGCGACTTCAACTGATCGAAGAAGTCGAACACGATCTCGGCCAACGGCAGGGTGTAGCGCATCTCGACCCGGTCCTCGGAGAGGTAGTCCATGCCGCGCAGGCTGCCGCGTTTGCCCTGGCAGAGTTCCATGATCGCGCCGATGAACTCGCTCGGGGCGAGGATCGTGGCCCGCACGACCGGCTCGCGCACCTCGGCGATCTTGCCGTTCGGGAACTCGCTGGGATTGGTGACGGTGAGTTCCTTGCCGTCCTCCATGGTCACGTCGTAGACGACGTTGGGCTGGGTGGAGATGAGGTCGAGGTTAAACTCGCGCTCGAGGCGTTCGCGGACGATTTCCAGGTGGAGCAGCCCGAGGAACCCGCACCGGAACCCGAACCCTAGGGCGGCCGAGGTCTCCGGTTCGTAGACCAGGGCGGCATCGTTGAGTTTGAGTTTGTCGAGCGCCTCGCGCAGGTCGGGGTAATCCGAGCCGTCGATCGGGTAGAGCCCGGAGAACACCATCGGCTTGGGGTCGCGGTAGCCCCCGAGCGCCGACGCGGCCGGCTTGGCGGCGTTGGTCACCGTGTCCCCGACCCGGCTCTGCCGCACGTCCTTGACCCCGGTGATGAGATAGCCGACCTCACCGACCCCCAGGCCCTTGCCCGGCACCGGTTCGGGGCTGATGACGCCGATTTCGAGGAGTTCGTGCTGGGCCTTGGTCGACATCATGACGATGCGTTCGCGGGGGTTGAGGTTGCCGTCGATGACCCGCACATACGTGACGACGCCCCGGTAGGTGTCGTAGACCGAGTCGAAGATCATGGCCCGCGCCGGTGCCGCCGGGTCACCGGTGGGCGGTGGGATGTGGGTGACGATCTCATCAAGCAGCGGCTCGACCCCGGCACCGGTCTTCCCCGACACCCGCAGCACCGTCTCAGGGTCGACCCCGATCAGCCCGGCGAGTTCCTCGGCATACTTCTCCGGCTGGGCGGCCGGCAGGTCGATCTTGTTGAGGACCGGGATGATCGTGAGCTCGTTCTCCATGGCCAGGTAGAGGTTGGCCAGGGTTTGCGCCTCGATGCCCTGGGCGGCGTCGACAAGCAGGACGGCCCCTTCACAGGCGGCGAGGCTCCGGCTCACCTCGTAGGTGAAGTCGACGTGGCCCGGGGTGTCGATCATATTGAGGACATAGGGAGCGCCGCCGGACTCCCAGGGCATCCGCACTGCTTGCGACTTGATGGTGATGCCGCGCTCGCGCTCGATGTCCATCCGGTCGAGGTACTGCGCGCGCATCGAGCGCTCGTCGACCACGCCGGTGATTTGGAGCATCCGGTCGGCCAGGGTCGACTTGCCGTGGTCGATGTGGGCGATGATGCAGAAGTTGCGGAGGGCTTCGGCCGGAGTGGCGTGCGGCTGCAGCACGGTGGTGGCGCGCGGGGACACGGAGCGGCATACCTCGGGGAATCGTGGGGGCGACAGGGCTTCCCACCAGTCTCCCATGCTTCCCGTATGCCGTGTGCCCGCCGACGGCGCCCCTCCGGGCTCAGCGCGACTGGACGTAGGCCGCGAGTCGGCTCATGGCCTCGTCGATGTCCGCGGTGGCGCCCGCGAAGGACAACCGGAACCAGCGGGAGCCGTCGAGCTCGGCCCGCCCGGTGCCCACCGGAGCGAAGTCGACCCCGGGGGTCAGGGCGACACCGGTGGCGTCGAGGACCTCGCGACACCAGGCCAGGGTGTCGTGGGTGAGGTGGGAGACATCGGCATACGCATAGAACGCGCCGTCGGCCGGCGCCCACTGCGCCACGCCCAACTCGGGAAGGCGCGTGACGACCAGATCGCGGTTGGCGGCATACCGGCGGACGTGCCCGTCCAACTCGCGACGCCCCTCCGCACCGAAAGCCGCGACCGCGGCGACCTGCGCGAGGGCGGGCGCACAGATGTTGAGGTTGCCCAGGAGGAGTTCGACGGGGCGCACGAGGGCGGGGGGCAGGACCGCCCAGCCGACCCGCCAACCTGTCATCGAGAAGTACTTGCTCAGCGACCCGACCAGCACCGCCGCCCGCGAACTCCCCCACGCGCTGTGGGCGTCCTCGCCATAGGTGATGCCGTGATAGATCTCGTCGCTGATGAGCAACACGTCCCGCTCCTCGCACCATCGCGCGATCGCGGCGAGTTCGGCGGCGGCGATGACGGTGCCGGTCGGGTTGGCCGGCGAGGCGAGGATGAGGCCGCGGGGGGTGCCGTGGCGGTGCGCCCACTGCTCCAGCATCGCCACGGTCGGCTGGAAGCGGACCTCGGCGCCGCAGTCGAGTTCGATCGCGCGGCAGCCGAGGGCCTGGAGGGTGTTGCGGTAGGCCGGGTAGCCCGGGCGGGCCATGAGGACCGTGTCGCCGGCGTCGAACGCGGCGAGGAAGAGCGCGGTGAACGCCGCCGACGACCCCGTCGTGACGGCGATCTGGGCCGGGTCGACGGTCAGGCCGTAGGTGTCGGCGTAATGCCCGGCAATCGCCTCCCGAAGAGCCGGTATGCCGAGGGCATCGGTGTAGCCGAGCACCTCCCCGGAGGCCAGGGCCGCGGCGGCCGCGTCGCGGACGACGCGCGGCGCGGGCGTCGAGGGCTGCCCGGCGCACAAGGTGATGACGTCGCCGTGGGTGCGGGCCCGCTCGTTGGCGGCCTTGAGCACCTCCATGACGTGGAACGGTTCGACCTGGCCGCGCAAGGAGATCGGCGTGCTGCTCACCCCACCATCCTGCCGCACCCGCCCGCCCGCCCCACCCGTCCCCCTTTTCCCGCCTGAACCGTCCAACGTCCACTTCGCACCCCAACAGTCGGGGGGCGAAGTGCCCCTTTCCCACCGCAACCTTGCCCAACCCGACCCCATGTCCACCCAGAATCCGCCTCAGCACCGACCGAGAACCCCCGCGCCCGCCACCGCGTCGACTTCCTACCGCCCGTGTCATCGAGACAGCGCACCCCATCGCCCGACCTCACCGCGCGCCCGGCCCCTCCTGACGTCACTCCCCGACGGGCCAGTGCTCAACCTCCACCTCGCGCATCGGGAAGTCCTTGGGATTCCCGGTCGCCAACGGGGCACGAGCGTGAGCCGCCGCAGCCGCGATGAGGCAATCGGCCTGCCAGAGCGTCACGCCGCGCGCGGCATACTCACGGCGCCAGCGGCCCGCCAGCGAGGCGACCTCCGTGGTGATCGGCAGCACGACCAGGGCCTCGACCAACATCTCGGCGACCGAAACTTCGGCTGGCCGCAGACCGCGAACGATCTCCTCGATGTTGACGGCCGTGGTCGCCGGCGTGAAGCCGCGCTCCCGGCACTCCAGGACCCGCTGCACCGCCGATCGCCCGCGCAGGTGATCGATGAGCACCGTCGTGTCCAGCACGAGCAGCATGTCAACCTGCCCGTCGAGCTCCCGAGCGCCGGGTCTCGCGCACCCACTGTGCCGGGTCGGCATCCCACTCGTGCGGGGCTGCTTGCGCCAACGAGCCCGCGACCCGCGCCAATGCCTCGGCTCGCCGCGCTTCCGTCACGGCTGTGGTCAGGGCCTTGCGCACGAAGGCTGTTCGCTCGCGCGGCCCGGCCAGCCGGTCGATTTCGCGCACGAGATCCTCATCGAGGTCTATGTGCATACGCATGTGTGGAGGTTAGCACCAAGCGTCATCAACCCAGCGTCACATCGGTGCCCAACCCCGCTGATTCGAGGTAATAGCGCACGGATCCCCCGGCGTTTTTACCTCGAATCAGAGCGAGGGAGGAGGCGAGGGAAGGGGATGAGCACACAACGACGGAGCCCGCCCACACACGGTGGACGGGCTCCGATGAGAACGAGGTCAGCCTCAGAGAGCGGCGGCCTTCTTGGCCAGCGCCGACTTCTTGTTGGCGGCCTGGTTCTTGTGGATGACACCCTTGCTCACGGCCTTGTCGAGCTTCTTGCTCGCGAACTTGAGGGCTTCGGCAGCCTTCTCGGTCTCGCCGGTGGCCGCGGCCTCACGGAACCGCCGGATCGCGGTCTTGACCTCGGACTTGACGGCCTTGTTGCGCTCGGTCGCCTTGCGGTTGGTCTTGATCCGCTTGAGCTGGGACTTGATGTTCGCCACTGTGTGTCTTTCTGGTTGGTCGGTATGCCGTAGAGGGCGGCAGGAGCGAGTCGGGACCGGGCGTGGGGCACCCTTGCTTGACTCGCCCTGGGTGGTGCTGTTCGTGACGCGCACGACCTGAGCGCGCACGCAACAACCAAATTTACCAGCGCCGCTCACCCCTGGCCAAAACCGGAACGAACCAGGCTACGCCGGGGTGCGCTCGGCGCAGATGTCGAGGATGAGGCGCTCCACGGCATACACCGGATCACGCCCGCCCCCCTTCACGGCGACGTCCGCCGCGGCCACCGCCTGGAGGCAGCGGCCCAACCCCTCGGCCTGCCACCCGGCCAGGGCCCGGCGGGCCCGGTCGACCTGCCAGGGCGGCATCCCGAGTTCGCGAGCGATGTCATCGCGCCGCCCACGCCCGGCCGCACCGACCCGGATGAGTTGGCGCACCTGCTGCCCCAGCACGGCGACGATCGGCAACGGGTCCACCCCGACGGACAGGGCATGCCGCAGCAACCGCAGCGCCTCCCCCACCTCACCGGCCATGGTCGCGTCGGCCACCTTGAAACCGCTGGCCTCGACCTTGCCCCCGTGATAGCGCGCCACGACGTCCTCGTCGATCACCCCCTCGGTGTCCGCGATGAGTTGCTGACATGCCGATGCCAGCTCGCGAACATCCTTGCCGACCGCCTCGACAAGGGCACGCACCGCCTCGGCGGTCGCCTTGCGGCGGCCCGCCCGGAACTCGTGCATCGCGAAACTCATCTTGTCGCCATCGGAGGTGATCGCCGGCGCGTCGACGACCCGGGCGCCGGCACCCTTGAGCGCGTCGAGAGTCTTCTTCCCGCGCACGCCGCCCTTGTGCAGCACAATCAGCGTCATATCCGGCTGCGGCGCCGCAACATACGCCAGCACGTCGAGTTGGAGCTCGTCACCGCCCTCGTCGAGATCGCGCACGACGATTGCCTTGGCTCCGCCGAAGAGAGAAGGGCTGGCTTCGAGGGTGAGTTGCCCGCCTTCGTATGCCGCGGCATACAACCGCACCACCTCCAGATCCGGCGCGGTCAGGCGGAGGGCGTCGAGCGTCTGGGCGAGGGCACGTTCGGCGAGCACCTGCTCGGGTCCGCGGATGAGGACCAGGGGGGGCACGCCGCTCATGGGCGCTAGCCTGCCACGGAGGGCCGACACCGATCGGCCGGTCAGGAGACCTCCTCCAGGCCGAGTGCCCGGGCCCGTTGTTCGACGGCCTCAACCGGCAGGTCGAGGTGGTCGGCGATCTCGGCCATCGGCACCCCGCTGTCGACCCCGTCGCGCAACTCCTGATCGAGCTCGTCGTCCCAGCCATGGCCCTGGGTGACCGCGGTGCGCCCGGCTTCGGGGTCCGGCGGAGGGGGCGTCGGCACCGGCGCGGCAGGCGCGGCCACACCCACCAAAGGATCGGCGACCGGCACCGGCGGGGGCGCCGAGGCATCGAGTCGGCGCAGCGCACCGAGGACCAGGGCACGGTCCGCGGTGGGCCAGAAGGGGGGCAGGGAGCGTTGGAGGAACCCGGCATACCGGGCCGTCATGAGCCGGGAGTCGAGGAAGGCGACCACCCCGCGGTCGTCGCCGCGGCGGATGAGACGCCCGGAGCCCTGGGCGAGCAGGAGGGCCGCGTGGGTGGCCGAGACGGCCATGAACCCGTTGCCGCCGCGGGCCGCGATCGCCTGGGTGCGGGCCGAGGCGAGCGGGTCGTCGGGGCGGGGGAACGGGATGCGGTCGATGAGGACCAGTTGGCAGGTCGAGCCGGGCACGTCGACGCCCTGCCACAACGACAAGGTGCCAAAGAGGCACAGCCGCGGGTCGGCAGCGAACTCGCGGACCAGCGTGCCGGTGCGGTCCTCACCCTGGCAGCGGAAGGTGATGCCCCGGTCGTCCTCGGCGAACCGGCGCCGCATCTCCTCGGTTGCCGCGACGGCCGCCCGCATCGAGGAGAAGAGCCCGAGGGTTCGACCTCCGGCGGCCCGGATGAGGGCCTCCATCTCGTCGAACGACTCGGGTGAGGCCCCGTCCCGGCCCGGCTGGGGCAAGTGCCGGGCGACATAGGCGATGCCTTGCTGCCCGTAGTCGAAGGGGCTGCCGACATCCAACCCGACCCACTCGGGCGAGCCGTCACCACGCAGCCCAATCGTGCCGGCGAGCGCGTCGAACGTCCCGCCGAGCGACAGGGTCGCCGACGTCAGGACAACGGTGCGCTCCTCGAAGACGTGATCGCGCACGAGGGCGGCCACGCTCATCGGCGCCACCCGCAGGACCACCCCCCGCCGCGGGTCCCGCGACACCCAGACCACGTCGAGCTCGCGCCCCTCGAGGATTCGCCCGGCCGTCTCGTGGGCCTCCGCGATCGCGGCCAGGGCCACCTGACGGGCCCCGTCGACCGGCTCCCCTTGGCCGGGGGCGAGTTCGGACTGCACGGCGCGGGTCGTATCCCGGACCCGGGCCAAGGCGACCGCAAGAGTGTCGGGCAGCCCGGTCAGGCGCCCTTCGGGAGCCCCCTCGAGGACCTGGTCGAGGAAATCCGCGGCCTCCTCGACGGTCTCGGAGGCATCGGCGAGCCGCCCGGCCTTGCGGGCCGCGGCCCGCACCCCGCCGGCACCGATCTCGTCGGTGATCGTGGAGGTCACCCGGGAGACCAGTTCGTGGCCCTCGTCGATGATGAGCAGGTCGTGCTCGGGCAGCAACCGGCGCCCCTCGAAGGCGTCGATGGCCAGGTACGCGTGGTTGGTCACGATGATGTCGGCGCCGCGAGCAGCCTCGCGGGCGCGCTCGACGAAGCACTCCCCGACCATCGGACAGCGGCTCCCCAGGCATTCCTGGGCGTTGACCGACACCTGGCGCCACGCGCGCTCACTCACGCCAGGGACGAGGTCGTCGCGCTCCCCCGTGTCGGTGTCCAGGGCCCACTCGCGCAGCCGGAGCACCTCCTGACCCAATCGCGAGGCCTGGGCGTCGACGGCACCCATGCCGAGGAGCGCCCCCTCGTCCGGGTCGTCGGGGAACCCGCCCTCCAGCTTGTGGGCGCACACATAGTTGGAGCGGCCCTTGACCAGGGCGAACGTGGGCGCCCGCCCGAGAAGGGGCGTCAAGGCCACAGTGAGCCGGGGCAGGTCCCGGTCGACGATCTGCGCCTGGAGGGCGAGGGTCGCGGTGGCGACGACGACCGGAGAACCCGAGCGGACGGCATACGCGACGGCCGGGACGAGGTAGCCGAGAGACTTGCCGGTGCCGGTGCCCGCCTGGACGAGCAGGTGGTGCCCATTGTCGACGGCCTCGGCGACCGCGACCGCCATCTTCTCCTGGCCCGCCCGTGGGGTGCCACCCACGGCGCCGACCGCGGCGGCGAGTAGTTCCGGCAGGCTGGGGAGGGTGGGCACCCGTCGAGGGTATGCCGTCCGGCCCGGTCCCCGTTGCCGCTATCCCCAGGGTGCGGTCGCCAGTCAGCGGGGTCGGGGTGCCGACATCCCTTGCGCCCTTGTGCGAGCGGCTGAATCGAGGCCGACAAGTTGAGATTTCAGTGAGATAGATCACCGGATGTGGCGGGGATAGTGCAACACTGTTGACCCATGAGCAACGATGCCCTTCCCTCGGCCGCGCCCGCTGGCCCCGCTGTCCCTGCCGACATCGTCATCGCCGAGTCGGCCACCCTGACGCCGATCCTCGATCTGGCGCGGGAACGGCTCGACATCGAGGCCGAGGACCTCATCCCCTACGGGCATACCAAGGCGAAGATCTCGCTCAGTTACCTCAAGAAGATCGCCGACCGTCCCGACGGCAAGCTCATTCTCGTCACGGCCATTTCCCCGACCCCCGCCGGTGAAGGCAAGACGACGACCTCGGTGGGCCTCGCTGACGGCTTGGCCCGGCTCGGCAAGAACTCGATGGTGGCCTTGCGCGAACCCTCGATGGGCCCGGTCTTCGGCATCAAGGGCGGCGCGGCCGGCGGCGGCTATGCCCAGGTCGTACCCATGGTCGACATCAACCTCAACTTCACCGGCGACTTCGCCGCCATCGCCGCCGCGAACAACCTGCTCGCCGCCCTCATCGACAACCACATCCACCACGGCAACGCCCTGGGCATCGACGTGCGCACCGTCACCTGGAAGCGGGTCGTCGACCTCAACGACCGGGCCTTGCGCCAGTTGGTCGTCGCCCTCGGTGGCCCCCTCAACGGCTACCCCCGCGAGGACGGCTTCGACATCGTCGTGGCCTCGGAGGTCATGGCCATCTTCTGCCTGGCGACCTCGGTGAGCGACTTGAAGGAGCGCCTGGGCCGGATCGTCATCGGCTACACCCGGGACAAGAAGCCGGTGACCGCGGCCGACCTCAAGGCCCACGGCGCGATGACGGTCATCTTGCGGGATGCCTTGGCCCCCAACCTGGTCCAGACCCTCGAACACACCCCGGCGCTCATCCACGGCGGCCCGTTCGCCAACATCGCCCACGGCTGCAACTCGGTGATCGCCACCCAGGGCGCCCTCAAACTCGCCGACTACGTCGTCACCGAGGCCGGGTTCGGCGCGGACCTCGGCGCCGAGAAGTTCATCGACATCAAGTGTCGCCAGTCGGGGCTGCGCCCCCAGGCCATCGTCGTCGTCGCCACCGTGCGCGCCCTGAAATACCACGGCGGGGTGGCCCTGGCCGACCTCAAGGCCGAGAACGTCGAGGCCCTGGGCCGCGGCATGGCCAACCTGCGCAAACACCTCCGCAACGTCATCGACGTCTACGGGTTGCCGCCGGTGGTCGCCATCAACCGGTTCCCCACCGACACCGACGCCGAGATCGCCGCGCTCGGCGACCTGGTGCGTAGCGAAGGGGCGGTCGCCGTCGAGGCCACGCACTACGCCGACGGTGGCGCGGGTGCCGAGGAGTTGGCCCGGGCCGTTCTCGACGCCATCGAGGCCGGCACCGCTGACATGCGGTTCACGTATGCCGATGAGGTGCCGCTCGTGGCCAAGGGCGAGGCGATCGCTACCCGCATCTATGGGGCGGCCAGCGTCACCTTCGACATCAAGGCCGAACGCAAGATCAAGGAACTCGAGGCGGCCGGTTACGGGCACCTGCCGGTGTGCATGGCCAAGACCCAGTCCTCGTTCTCGACCGACCCGACCTTGCGGGGCGCCCCCACCGGCCACAACGTCCACGTCCGGGAAGTGCGCCTGGCCGCAGGCGCCGGTTTTGTCGTATTCCTCACGGGCGAGATCATGACCATGCCGGGCTTGCCCAAGATTCCGGCCTCCGATCACATCGACATCGACGACGACGGGGTCGTGACCGGCCTGTCCTGAGTTCGGGCGCGTCGATCGGAGCCGGCAAACGACGACGAGGAGCCCGCGCGTGGATCTGCCCCACGAGGTAGCCGCGCAGTTGAGTTGCGCAAGCGCCGACCCGGATGAGGTGTATGCCGCGTTCACGGCTTGGGTGAGCGGGCGCGGCATACATCTCTATCCCCATCAAGACGAGGCCATCGTCGAGATGCTCGCGGGCAACCACGTCGTGCTGTCGACACCCACGGGATCGGGCAAGTCCCTCGTGGCGACCGCCGCCCACCTCGGGGCCCTGGCCGCGGACCGGGTGAGTTTCTACACCGCTCCCATCAAGGCCCTGGTCAACGAGAAGTTCTTCGACCTCGTCGACGTCTTCGGGGCCGATCAGGTCGGGCTGCTCACCGGCGATGCGAGCGTCAACCCGGACGCGCCGATCATCGCCTGCACCGCCGAGGTGCTCGCCAACATTGCGCTGCGCGAGGGGGCCGGAGCCGACGTCGGCCTGGTCGTCATGGACGAGTTCCACTACTACGCCGACCCGCAGCGCGGCTGGGCCTGGCAGGTGCCGCTGCTCGAACTCCCGCAGGCGCAGTTTCTCCTCATGTCGGCGACCCTCGGCGACACCACGGCCATCCGGGCGGACCTGACCCGCCGCACCGGCCGCGACGTGTCCGAGGTCGCCGGCGCCCACCGCCCGGTGCCGCTGAGTTTCACCTGGTCGGTCACACCGCTGCCGGAGATGGTCGAGGAGATCGTCACGACCCGCCGAGCCCCGGTCTACATCGTCCACGCCACCCAGGCCGCAGCGGCCGAGCAGGCCCAGTCGCTGCGGGGGCTCTCCCTGCTCACCGCGGCGGAGAAGGCCGAGATCGCGCGGCGAGTGGGCGGCATCCGGTTTGCCGCAGGGTTCGGGAGGACCCTCGTCGCGCTGCTGCGCAAGGGGATTGGGGTCCACCACGCGGGGATGCTGCCGCGCTATCGGCGCGTCGTCGAGCAACTGGCACAGGCGGGACTGCTCAAGGTGATCGCCGGCACCGACACCCTCGGGGTCGGGATCAACGTCCCGATTCGCACGGTGCTCTTCACCGGGTTGGTCAAGTTCGACGGGCACCGGGACCGGGTGTTCAAGGCCCGCGAGTTCCACCAGATCGCCGGGCGCGCCGGGCGGGCCGGCTTCGACACCACCGGGGAGGTCGTCGTCCAGGCGCCCGCGCACCTCATCGAGAATGCGCGCCGGGTCGCCAAGGCGGGCGATGACCCGGTCAAACTCAAGCGGGTCCAACGGGTCAAACCCGAGCCGGGGACCGTCGTGTGGACCGAGGCGACCTTCGAGCGGCTCGTCCACGCGGCCCCCGAGGCGCTGCAGTCGCGGATGCGCATCGACAACGCGATGATCCTCGGCGTCGTCGCCCGCCCTGGTGACCCGGTGCGGGCCCTGAGCCGACTCGTCCGCGACAACCACGAGTCTCCAGTCGCGCAAGCCCGCCTGGCGCGGCGCGCTCTGCGCTTGGGCCGCAGCCTGCTCGACTCCGGGGTGCTGGTGCGGCTGCCCGAGCCCGGGCCGGACGGGCGCACCGTCGAGTTGGCGGTCGACCTGCCCGAGGACTTCGCGCTCAACCAGCCGCTGGCCCATTTCGCTCTCGCCGCGCTGGAGTTACTCGACCCGGACTCCCCCGACCACGCCCTCGATGTCGTCTCGGTGATCGAGTCGGTGCTCGATGACCCGCGTCCGGTGTTGTTGGCGCAGCAGTGGGCGGCCCGCGGTGAGGCGGTGGCCGAGATGAAGGCCGACGGGGTGGAGTACGAGGAGCGTCTGGAGTTGCTCGAGGAGGTCACCTGGCCGCGCCCGCTCGCGGACCTGCTGGAGGCGGCATACGCGGACTATCGCCGCGCCCACCCGTGGTTGCCCGACGATGCTCTCTCCCCCAAGTCGGTTGTCCGCCAGATGTGGGAGCAGGGGCTGAGTTTCACCGACCTCATCGGGCGCTACGGGCTGGCCCGCTCCGAAGGGGTCGTGTTGCGCTACCTCAGTGACGCCTACCGGACGTTGCGCCAGAGCGTGCCGGAGGCGCACGGCTCGGAGGCGTTGGCTCAGATCGTCGAGTGGCTCGGGGAGTCGGTGCGCCAGACGGACTCCTCGCTCGTCGACGAGTGGGAGGCGCTGGCCGACCCTGGGCGCGCTCCGGTGACTCACGAGGGCGAAGGACCGCGCCCGCCGCGACCGCTCAGCGCCAACGTCGCCGTGGTCCGCACCCTCATCCGCAAGGCGATGTGGCGCCTCGTGGAGTTGGCCGCCCGCGACGATGTCGAGGGCCTGTATGCCGTCGAGCTCGCTCGCGCTGCGCTCACCGACCCGCCGCCACCGGTCGTCATGGACGCCTCGGCGTGGGATGCGGCGTTGGGCGCGTACTGGGACGAGCACGCCGAGATCCTGCTCGACGCCGATGCGCGCGGCCCGGCGCTGCTGGCGGTGGGCGAGGACCCGGATGCAGAGCCGGGCGAGCGTCGGTGGCTCGTTCGCCAGACCCTGGCCGACCCCGCTGGCGATCACGACTGGGTCATCGAGGCCGTGGCCGACCTCGACGCCAGCGACGAGTGCGGCGAACTCGTGCTCGCCGCCACGGCCCTGCGCCGTCTGTAGCGATGCTGCTCGCCAGACCCAGTCGGCTGGCCAGGACACTCTGACCAGCACCCGTGGGCCGGGCCGGGACACTCCACCAGCACCCGTAGGCCGGGCCGGGACACTCCACCAGCACCTCTCGGCACGGCCATCCAGCGCCGCCCGTGCGGGCTCCCCTGCACCAGGTGGGGTGATCACCCCGCCTGGTGCAGGGGAGAGCGCAGCGTCAACCACGAGCACGGGCACGCGACATAACACCTGAGCCCCATGAGACACATGCGACCCCTGGGACTACCCCGACAGCCAGGAGTGACTGAGCACGAACCCTCCTCCGCCCCTTTTGCCCTCCCCAGAGCCCGACTCACGCCGCCTCGCCGCTCGGCACGGCCCATCAGCACTGCCACTACCGCCTCACCCCCACCCAATTCGCCCGAAACGCGCCGCCTCGCCGCCCCGGCACGGCCATCCGGAGCCGCCCGTGCATGCTCCCCTGCACCAGGTGGGGTGATCACCCCACCTTCTGCAGGGTAGAGCGCAGCATCAACCACGAGCACGGGCACGCGACGTGACACCTGAGCCCCATGAGACACATGCGACCCATGGGACTCCCCCACAACGACGGGTGCGTGAGCGCGAGCCCTCCTCCGCCCCCTGCCGCCCCCCAGCGCCCGACTCAAGCCACCTCGCCGCCCCGGCACGGCCCACCAGCACTGCCACTACCGCCTCGCCCGCGCCGAATTCGCTCGAATCGCGCGACCTCGCCGCCCCGGCACGGTCATCCAGCACCGCCCGCGCAGGCTTCCCTGCAGAAGGTGGGGTGATCACCCCACGTACTGCACGGTAGACCGCCCGGGACTGCACGGTAGGCCGCCCGGGGTGGCGGTCCGCGACGCACAACGGACCGCCACCCGGCATCGGGCTCAGCGCTTGGCGACCCGCACCTGCACGGGCAGGCCGGTGCCCACAACCGCCTCGGTGACGCCAGCCGAAGCAAGCGCATCAAGGGCACCCAAGACCTCGAACTCCGCAGCCAGGGTCTCGGCGGCGATCAGATCACGATGAACCTGCGCCGCCGAACGCACCTCCTCACCGCCGGCGAGCGTCAACGCGATCCGGTCCGACACGTCGAGCCCGGCATCGCGGCGCGCCTGCTGCACGGCCCGAATGAGGTCACGGGCCAGCCCTTCGGCCTCCAACTCCGGGGTCACGGCGGTGTCGAGGACGACGAACCCGCCGCCGGGCAGCATCGCCGTCGCCTGCGCCCCACCGGCGGCCTCGTCGACGACGGTCTCCACGGCATACTCACCCTCGACCAACGCGATCCCGGCGCTGACGACCGTGCCGTCGGCAGCCACCGACCAGTCGCCGCTCTTGCTGCCACGGATCACGGCCTGGACGTCCTTGCCCAGGCGCGGGCCGGCCGCGCGGGCGTTGACGGTCAACCGCTGCCGGATGCCGAAGTCGGACTCGTGGGCCTCGGCGACGTCGAGGAGACGGACAGCCTTGACGTTGAGTTCGTCGGCGACGATGCCGGCAAACGGCTCCAGCCCGGCCGCCTCGGGAGCGACCACGGTCAGCTGCGCCAGCGGCAACCGCACCCGCAACCCTTCGGCCTTGCGCAGCGAGGAGCCCACCGAGCACACGGTGCGCACCTCGTCCATGGCCGCGACGAGCGCATCGTCGCTGGGCAGGTCGGCCGCGACCGGCCAGTCGGCGAGGTGGACCGAGCGCTCACCGGTGAGGCCGCGCCAGATCTCCTCGGTTGTCAACGGCAGGAGCGGGGCGGCCACCCGGCACAGCACCTCGAGGACCGTGTAGAGGGTATCGAACGCGTCGTATGCCGCGCTCTCACCGTCGGTGCCCGTGTCCCAGAAGCGTTCGCGGCTGCGCCGGATGTACCAGTTGGTGAGCACGTCGGTGAAGACCCGCACCGATTCGCAGGCCCCGGCGATGTCCTCGACGTCGAGCTGGGCCTGGACCTGCTCGACGAGCCGGCGCGTCTTGGCCAGCAGGTAGCGGTCGAGCGGGTCGGCCGAATCGGTGCGCCAGCGGGCGGTATACCCTTCGCCGCCGCGGAAGGCGTTGGCGTAGAGCGAGAAGAAGTACCACGAGTTCCACAGCGGGATGAGCACCTGGCGCACGCCCTCGCGGATCCCCTGCTCGGTGACGATCAGGTTGCCGCCGCGCAGGATCGGGGAGGACATGAGGAACCAGCGCATCGCGTCGGCGCCGTCCCGGTCGAACACCTCGGACACGTCGGGGTAGTTGCGCCGGGACTTGCTCATCTTGAGCCCGTCGCTGCCCAGGACGATGCCGTGCGAGACACAGGTCTTGAACGCCGGCCGGTCGAACAAGGCGGTGGCGAGGATGTGGAGGGTGTAGAACCAGCCGCGGGTCTGCCCGATGTATTCGACGATGAAGTCACCCGGGTAGTGGTGCTCGAACCAGTCGCGGTTCTCGAACGGGTAGTGGACCTGGGCGAAACTCATCGAGCCCGAGTCGAACCACACGTCGAGGACGTCCTCGACGCGGCGCATCGTCGAGCGCTGCCCCTCCGGGCGCGGGTCGTCCGGGTTGGGCCGGGTCAACTCGTCGATGTAGGGCCGGTGCAGGTCGGGTTCGCCGCGCCGGTTGCGCGGCAGCCGGCCGAAGTCACGCTCCAACTCCTCGAAGGAGCCGTAGACGTCCAGGCGGGGGTATGCCGGATCGTCCGAACGCCACACCGGGATCGGGCTGCCCCAGAAGCGGTTCCGCGAGATCGACCAGTCGCGCGCATTGGCCAGCCACTTGCCGAACTGACCGTCCTTGACGTGCTCGGGCACCCAGGTGATCTCCTGGTTGAGTTCGCCCATCCGCTTCTTGAACTTCGTCACCTCGACGAACCAGGACGAGACCCCCTTGTAGATGAGGGGTTCACGGCAGCGCCAGCAGTGCGGGTAGGAGTGGGCGTAACTCTCCCGGCGCAGCAACACCGTCCCCGGACTGACCGAGCCGGCGCGCTCGCCCCGGTTGGCGGCCTTGAGGTCATCGAGGATCGGGGCGTTGGCGTCGAAGACGAGCAGCCCGGCATACTCCTCCACCGGCGCGGTGAAACAGCCGTCGGCGCCGACCGGCATGACCGGTTCGACACCCTCGCGGTCGGTGACGACCTTGTCGTCCTCACCGAACGCGCCAGCGGTGTGGACCAGCCCGGTGCCGTCGGTCGTCGTGACGAACTCGGCGGCGACCACCCGGAAGGCGCGCTCATGGCCGGCGTAATAGGAGAACGGCGGGGTGTAGGTGCGGCCCACGAGGTCGGCCCCGGTGAGCCGCTCGACGACGAGCGCCTCGACGTCACCGTCGGCGGACCCGGTGAGTTCGCGAGCGAACGCCGAGGCCCGGGCCGCGGCGAGGATATAGCGCTCGCTCACCCCGGTCGGGACGTCGGACTCGACGACGACGTAGTCGATGTCCTCCCCGACCATGATGAGCAGGTTCGCCGGCAGGGTCCACGGCGTCGTCGTCCACACCAGGGCCAACTCGCCGGTCGACAGGCGCAACCCGAGGGTGACCGCCGGGTCCTGGCGCACCTGGTAGACGTCCTCGTCCATGCGCAACTCGGCGTTGGACAGTGGGGTCTGGTCGTTCCAGCAGTAGGGCAGCACCCGGAAACCCTCGTAGACCAAGCCCTGGTCGTAGAGGCTCTTGAAAGCCCATTGCACCGACTCCATGAAGTCGGGGTTGAGGGTCTTGTAGTCGTGGTCGAAGTCCACCCAACGCGCCTGGCGGGTGACATAGGCCCGCCAGTCCGCGGCATACTTCATCACCGACTCGCGGCACTTCTCGTTGAAGGCCTCGATCCCCAGGTCGAGGATTTCGTCCTTGGTCTTGATGCCGAGTTGGCTCATCGCCTCGAGCTCGGCGGGCAGGCCGTGGGTGTCCCAGCCGAAGCGGCGTTCGACGCGCCGACCGCGCATCGTCTGGTAGCGCGGCACGATGTCCTTGACGTAGCCGGTGAGCAGGTGCCCGTAGTGCGGCAGGCCGTTGGCGAAGGGCGGGCCGTCGTAGAAGACGAACTCGTTGTCGCCGTTCTCACCGGCCGGGCGCTGGTCGATGGACGCCTGGAAGGTGCCGTCGGCCTCCCAGTAGCGCAGCACGGCCTCCTCGATCTGCGGGAAGCGAGGGCTGGCGGGCACGCCGAGGGCCTGGCCGGCGGGGGCGTCGGTCTGGGACGTGGAGACCTTGGGGTAGGTCATGGGTGGGGCTCTCCTGCGGTCGTCGCTCTCGTCTGCACGAGGACGAAACCAAGCACCGGCGCGTATGCCGGGTGCCCGCCTCCGCGGTACCACCTCGCTTGCCGCGGCCGCTCACCCCGGGGGGCGCACGGCATACGACCGCTCTTGCACAAGGCACTGACGTGGCCCCGACGTCCGGGTCTAGTGAGCGGGGGTCCGCCGTTCTTCCGGAAGCTCGCCGCTGATAACGGCTCGAACGCTGGTGGGCCAAGTCTACCGGGGGTGCGCGGGTGGCTCGACCGAATTGACGGTGACGACGGCCCCGTTGGGGATCGGCAGGTCCCAGTCGAGGTCGCGGTAGCTGCGGCCGGTGAGGCGGGCGTGGAGGATCCGCAAGGTGTCGCCGTGGGTGAGCAGGATGAGGTGGGCTGGCGCGGTCGGCAGGGCGCGGGCGAGGTATGCCGCGATCCGGGCGTCGACGTCGCGCACGCTCTCGCTCGCGGGGCCGCCCCAGCGGATGTCGGCGAGGTGCTTCCCCGGTGGCGGCGGGACGGGGTCGGCGTCGAGATCGCTGGTCAGCGCGCCTTCGAGGTCGCCGAGGGCTTGTTCGCGCAGCGCCGGATCGATGCGAATGTGGCTGTGCGGCAAGCCGAGCCGGTCGGCGACGAGTTCGGCGGACTGGCGGGCACGGGTGAGGTCGCTGCTCCACAGGGCCACCTCGTCGGGGGCGCTGGTCGGCACGAGCGCGGCGAGCCGGTCGCCGGCAGCCCGCGCCTGGGCCCGGCCCAGATCGGTCAAACCGGGGTGGGGCGTCTGCCCCTGGAGGCGGCCCTCGACGTTCCATGTCGACTGGCCGTGGCGCACGAGGTGGACGGTGACGGCGTGGCCGCGCTGGTCGGGATCGGGCGTGGTCACGCCCGCCACTGTAGGGTGCTCGGGTGGCTGGGCTGCTGGTGACCGGGACGAGTTCGGATGCGGGCAAGTCCCTCGTCGTCACCGGGTTGTGCCGGGCCTGGGCCCGTGCCGGGGTGTCGGTCGCACCGTTCAAGTCGCAGAACATGTCGAACAACTCGATGGTGTGTGCGGACGGCTCCGAGATCGGGCGGGCGCAGTACCTCCAGGCCCAGGCGGCCCGCGTGGAGGCCACCTCGGCGATGAACCCCGTCCTGCTCAAGCCCGGCTCGGACCGGCGCGCCTTCGTCATCGTGCGCGGGGCGCCGGCGGGCGAGTTGGGCGCCGGCGAGTACGCGACCGGGCGCGCCCACCTCGCCCAGGCGGCATACGCGGCATACGAGGAACTGAGCGGCGGCTACGACCTCGTGGTCTGCGAGGGGGCCGGGTCGCCGGCCGAAATCAACTTGCGCGCCGGCGATTACGTCAACATGGGGTTGGCGCGGCGGTTCGGGCTGTCCACGGTCGTGGTGGCCGACATCGACCGCGGCGGGGCGCTCGCGGCCTTGTTCGGGACGTGGGCGCTGCTCGAACCGGCCGACCGGGCGTTGCTGCGCGGCTACGTCGTCAACAAGTTCCGCGGCGACCCGTCGGTGTTGGCGCCGGGGCTGGCCGAGGTGAGCGCTCGCACCGGTATGCCGCATCTGGGCACCCTGCCGTGGCTGACGGACGTGTGGCTGGACTCCGAGGACGCGCTCTCGGTGGGGCGATGGGTGCCTGGTGGTGGTGACGACGCCGTGCTCACGGTCGCCGTCGTCCGGTTCCCACGGGCCTCGAACGCCACTGATGTCGACGCGCTGGCGGCCGAGCCGGGCGTCGAGGTGCGGGTGACCACCGATTCCTCGGTATGCCGCGACGCCGACCTGCTCGTCTTGCCGGGGTCGCGGGCGACGGTCTCGGACTTGTCGTGGCTGCGGGCGCGCGGGCTCGATGCGGTGGTGGCGGAGCGGGTCGCAGCGGGGCGGCCGGTGTTGGGGATCTGCGGGGGGTACGAGATGTTGGGGACCGTCATCGAGGACGAGCACGAGTCCGGCGCCGGGCTCGTCGGCGGGTTGGCGGCGCTGGCGGCCCGCACCGCCTTCGGCGCGGAGAAGGTGCTCGGCCGGCCGGTCGGTGAGTGGGCCGGCGAGGAGGTGCGGGGGTACGAAATTCACCACGGTGTGGTCGTGGCCGAGCCGAACTTCCCCGGCGGCACCCGCGACGGCAGCACGTACGGGACGATTTGGCACGGCACCTTGGAGTGCGACGGGTTCCGGCGAGCCTGGCTGACCGAGGTGGCAGCCGCGGCCGGGTCGTCGTGGCGGCCCGCGGCCGACGCCCCTTCGTTCGCCGCCCGCCGGGAGGCCATGATCGACACCCTCGCCGACGCCGTCGAAGACCACGTGGACCTCGGCGCCCTCCTCGCGATGGCCGCCCGCCCCGAATAGCCGCCCGACCCCGTCAACAATCGACCAATAGGTGGATTGTGTACACACCACAGCAGCAGTCGCCACACGAGCATTGGCCCACGAGCAGTCGCCACAGGGGCGGTCGTCGGGCCCCAACCCCGTCAACAATCGACCAATAGGTGGGTTGTGTACGACGAGACCGTGCGAGACGGCGACGAGAGACCGACGGATGCCGGGGCGGGCACGGACGCATGGCCTGGCCGAGGTACGGGCCCTCCTCTCCGCCTAGACTGCCCGTCGTGCCGTCCCGTCCCGCTGCCCGTCCGGTCTATCTCATCGGGATCGGGGCCGGGTCGCCGCAGTTCGTGACTCAGCAGGCGATCGCCGCGCTCAATGAGGTCGACGTCTTCCTCGCCGCCGACAAGGGCGAGACCAAGGGCGAACTGGTCGCCGTGCGCCGGATGATGCTCGACCGGTTCGTCGCAGCCGATCATCCCTACCGGTTCGTCACGGTGCCCGACCCCACACGCGGGCCGGACGCGCAACGCGGCACCGCGGCATACGAGAAGGGGGTGCGCGACTGGCACGGCGCCCGCGCCGATGCGTATGCCGCGACGATTGCCTCCCTGCCCCCGGAGACGGTCGTCGGGTTCCTCGTGTGGGGCGATCCGGCCTTCTACGACAGCACGATTCGGGTGGTCGATGCCATCGGTGAGCGGATGCCGCTCGACGTGCGAGTGGTGCCGGGGATTTCGGCGTTCCAGGCGCTGGCCGCGGCGCACGGGGTCGTCCTCCACGAGGTGGGGCAGCCGGTCCATGTGACGACCGGGCGCCGCCTGGTCGACGAATGGACCACCGCCCGGGCGGGCGACATCGACCTGGGCACGATCGTCGTCATGCTCGATGGTCACCTGGCCTGTCGCCACTTGGTCGACGTCGCCCCCGACCTCATGCTCCGTTGGGGGGCCTACGTCGGTCTGCCGCAGCAGGAACTGCGCTCGGGCCGGCTGGCCGACGTCATCGATGAGGTCATCGACCTACGGGCCCGGTTGCGCGCCGAGCACGGCTGGGTCATGGACGTCTACACCCTGTCCGCGCACTGAGGCCCCCAACGCCGGCGCGCGCATGGTCGCACGCCCCGGTCAGACGCGTTTGGCCCGGTAGGCCCACATCGCGATCTCGACCCGATTGCGGACCCCGAGTTTGGCCATCAACGAGGCGACATGGCTCTTGACCGTGCTCAGACCGATGAACAGCTCAGCGGCGATCTCGGCGTTGGTGCGGCCGCGCGCGAGCAGGGCCAACACCTCCTCCTCGCGCTCGGTGAGCGGATCGATGGGTTGGGTCGGCCTCTCGGGTGCGCGGTCGAGGAGGGAGGCCAGCAGCCGCCGCGTCACATTGGGGGCGATCAGCGCGTCCCCGTTCGCGGCGGCGTGTACGGCCTGGACGAGCAGGTCCGGTCCGGCGTCCTTGAGGAGGAAGCCACGAGCGCCCGCACGCAGGGCACCAAGCAGGTACTCGTCCACGTCGAAGGTGGTGATGACCACGACCGCCATCGGGTCGGTCACCTGGGGACCCGCCAGCCTCCGGGTCACCTCGATCCCGTCGAGGCCGGGCATGCGAATATCGACGAGGAGGACATCCGGACGAAGCCGGGTGCACACCTCAAGGGCCTGTATGCCGTCCGCGGCCTCCCCGATCACCTCGATGCCGGGTTGGGCGCCGAGGATCATCACGAGCCCGATGCGCACCAGGTCCTGGTCGTCGGCGACGACCACGCGGATACTCATGGCGAAACCTGCACGGGGAGAACGGCCTCCACGACCCAACCACCGTGGGGCGCCGGACCGGCGGCGAGGGAGCCGCCCAGGAGGTGGGCACGCTCGGCCATTCCGGTCACCCCGAATCCCGGTCGCGCACCCGACCCGCCAACGGCGATCCCATCGTTGGTGACGCGCAGCCTGATGTCGTCGCCCACCCGGCATACGTCGATGTCCACTCGAGTCGCGCCGCGCGCATGGCGCACGGCATTGGTGACGGCCTCCTGCGCGATCCGGTAGATGGCGGCATCGACGGTCGCCGGCAACTGGGTGAGCGCCCCGGCCAGCGACAGGCGGACGCGCGGCCCGGTGTCGGAGCGGGCGAGCGCCGGCAGATCGGCGACGCCCGGCTGCGGGGCGTAGGCCTCCCCGCCGTCGTCGCGGAGCACCCGCACCATGGCCCGCATTTCCGCGAGGGTGCGGGTCGCCTCGGACTCGATCGTGGCGAGAGCCGCCACGGCCTGACCTGGCTGCGCGCGGGCCACGACCCAACCGGCCTGGGCCTGCACGGCGATCGCCGAGACGTGGTGGGCGACGGTGTCGTGCAGTTGGCGGGCGAGCGCGAGGCGTTCCTCGTTGCGGATCTCGCGCCGCTGTCGTTGCCAGAGGGCGGCCCGATAGCGGAATACCGCTGCGAGCGCGATGAACAGCGACACGAAGAGGGTGCCACCGATGGCGTCGGCCACACCGACGGATGCGGCATACATGCCGAGCGCCACGACTGCGGCCACACCCGGCAGGCCGATGGCGATCTCGCGTCCCGAGCCCCAGCGGACCAGGGCGTAGAGCAGGATCAAGATGACCATCATCGACGAGGGGCCGAGGTCAGCGGTGCCGGTGGCCAACTGAACCGCCGAGAGCAGCCCCGCGACACCGAAGCCGATCAGGCAGGCCGCCAGCGGGTGGCTCCGGCGCCAGAGGAGGAGGGGCATCACGGCCATGGCGAGCACGGTGACGACGGGGCGCCAGGTGAGGTCCGTGCGCACGATGCCTTCGAACAGCGCGGCCGCCTCGAATCCGGCGACGATGACCCAGTCGCCGCGGCCCACCGGCGGAGGGCCGGCGGGCCGAGGCTCGCGCCACAGGGCGCGCCAACTCGCTGTCACTGTGTCAGGCTAGGGAACGCGGGCGTGCGCGGCCAGGTCCAGGCCGAGCGGATGATGAACGCGAGGATGATCAGTTCGAGGGCGAATCCCAGGCCGTAGTAGAACGGCCACTCCCCGCCGGCCAGGTTGAACGCCATCCAGGGGGTGAGCAGTAGCGCGACGACCAGGTTGGTCAGGCGGTTGGCGCGCGCGGGCAAGGTCGTCGAGAGCAGGATCATCATGATCGGGACCGCCGAACTGGCCAGCGCACTGACGGCGAAGGCCTGGGTGATGTCGAACTTCCAGACCTGGCCCTTGAGGATGCCCTCGACGGCGCCGGGCTTGTAGAGGCCGAGAACGTCGACATAGATGTAGAGGCACATGAAACTGGCCCAGGCCGCGGCGAGTTTCAGTTGACGGGGAACGGGCTGATCCGTGCGGGTCGACGGGCGCGTTGCTGTCTGGGTGGTCATGCTGGTGGGTCCTTCGTGGGAGTGGAGTGCGTGGTTCCTCCACGATGACCGAGCATCGCCCCCACGATCATCAGCCCTCAGGCTCGACCTGGACCGGCCGAAAGTACGGTCTGCGTGCCATCCTTTCGCCGGTTCCGCGTCATGGGCTCACACGTATGCCGCGTCGCCACCGGTCAGGAGCGCTAGCCCATCTGCCACCAGGGTATCGGCCCCCATGGCAGTTGCCACCAGCTGGAACGGACGTAGCCCCAGTCCAGCCGGGCCTTGGCACGTTGTCGACCCTCGTCGGTGAGTTGACGCATCGCCCCATCGCGGAGCCGGTAGAGCCAGATCTCGGTCCACCCGTCCTCGGCTCCCCGCAAGAACGCCAACGAGCGACCGTCCGGTGAGAACACCGCGCCCACGTCCTCCAGCGTTGGGGTCTCGGGCGCCGGCCCGGGCACCAGCGTCAGCGAGGCATCGGCGATCGTCCAATAGCCGACCCGGCCTGGGCTGTCGGCGATCCACGTCGACAGCGCCAACCGGTCTCCGTTGGGCGACCAATCGGGTTCTCCGACGTTCAGGTCCGGTGGGGTGAGCCACGTGATTCCGGCAGCAGTGACCGGGCTACCGCCGGGCGCCCGGGCGGACCCGACCGCCGCCGCCGGGATGAGCGCGATGCCGAACCGGTTTGTGGCCACCTCAAGGCAGTCGACCGCCAGCCCGGCGCTGGGGTGCCAAGAGAGGCTGCTCACCCGAATCGCCGGTCCCAGATCGGTGATCTGGGTGACGCCCAATCCGTGCCGCTCGACCGCGAAGACCTCGTCATGGGGAGTCGGGCCGTCGGACCCGACGGTGTTGAGGTACAGCAGGGTGTGCGCATCCAGCCACCGGGGGCGGAAGCCGGTGACGAGCGGCTGCACGACTTCGCCGGTGCTCCTGGAGATGATCTCCACCCTGACCGGGGGGCCGTTCTCGCTCCCGCGATGCACCGCGAGTTGGGTACCGCTGGGCGCCCACACCGGATCCCGGTCGCTGATCACGGTCGGCTTGGCACGATCATCGGTAATCCGCCGGATCGCTCCGGTGACCGGCGATACTTCGAAGATGTCCTCCTGATTGGTTGTCTCACCGTCGTATCCGTCGATCGAGTAGGCGAAGTAGGCGATCCGGCTCGGTCGGGCCAACTGCGAGGGCCAATCGATGAGTTCGGAGGACGGCGGGAGCAACGGGCCAGGGCCTGGCAGCGGCAACCGCTGCAGTGCTGTCGATACGGCAGTAGGAATTCGCAACTGCGGCATACTTCACCTCCAGGTGGTGGCAACCCCAACGTTACCTTCGCCCGTGGCGCGGTCGCAGGCCCGGTATGCCGGGTACGTTTCGTCACCGTGTGCGGCAATGCCGTGACGGTCTAGTGAGGTTCGTCGGTTCCCTTGGCCCGCAGGCTTAGCGACACGGTCGTGGTGATCTCGTCCATCGCCTTGGTCTTGTCCTGAGGGTAGGTCAAGATCGCCGTCACAATGCTGCCTGCACCGATGACACTGCGCTGGTAGTAGACCTGCCCCCCGGACCGGTGACCGGACAGGACGAACCAGTCGTTGCCTTTCGCCTGGTAGGTAATGCTCGAACCTTCGGCGCGCCGGTTTCGTTCCTCGGCCGAGTAGCACTGCGCGAGAGTTCGCGGAAGATCGAGGGCCGCGCCTTCTGTTTCGCAAGAGACGCCGAGGTTGTTCGAGCCGAAGATCACGATCTCCACGTCGCGGTCAGGTGAAGTGATGGTGGCTCCGTCGCCGTTGGCGGACTCCTGCAGGTCCCACCCGGCCGGGCGCAGGGCAGAGAATTGATACCGCGCATTGACGTATGCCGTAAACGCTCCCGACGGACTCGGCGAAACTGTCGTCACCGGGCCTGGTGACGGCACGGGGTTCGTGGTGAAGTCGTTCGCTGTCGGACTCTCGCCTTGCGCCGCTGCGGCCGGTGCCGCGGAAGTCACGGTCGACGAGACGCCAGGCGTAGACCACACCGGGCCGGAGCATCCGCCAATAGCTGTTGGCACCAACGCTGTTAGCACCAACATTGCGACAACAGGCCAGCGCGAATGCCGAGAGGGCGACCGAATGACTCGGCTGCTGTCCGACGAACCCGGGAGATGATGCCGCCCCATGAAACCCCAGTGTAGGGACCTCAGCGCAAGGCACGGCTTCCACGGTTCGTGTTGGGCATGCCGAGCCAACCGGCGCATATGCGTAGCCACGTGTCGTCTTCCGCGAGAGCGAATCAGGTCGAGAAATCATCCCGGTGACGTCTCGCGGGGCGGCGGATGAGACCGCACGCCCGGAACTGGAGTTCATCGGGCAGGAACTCATTCCTCTCGACGGCAACTCGATACTTTCTAGTACTCGAGCAAACGAAGTCCCTGAATGCGGGAGAAGTGGCTCCGATTGGCCGTTAGCAGCGGCGCTCCCTCGTTCAGGGCCAGGCAGGCAATCAGGAGGTCCATCGTCGCCAACGGCGTTCCTTGTCGGCGCAGGCTGGCGTGAACCGCGGCATACGTGTCGGCGAGTCGAGAGTCCGGCAACACCACGGGAAGATCACCGCACACGGCCAGAACGCGACGACGCTCTACGAGGGGATCGGCGTGGAGTTCGGCACCGACGAGAATCTCGGCCCGAACGAAGACACTCAATCCCAATGCCTCACCGCGATTGCGTGCGAGCCACTGCCGAGCCGGGCCTTCGAGTCCGCGTCGGGATTCGCGGATCGCGTCGACCAGGAAAGTCGTATCGAGATGAATCACCAGGCGGGCTCTCTCACCGGATGGTCACGGCGCTCCTGCACGACTGCGGCGATGCCGTCAACGGTGCGCTCCGAGACCTCGACGTCGTCGAGTGCAGCCAGCAAGTCGCCAGCCGTTGAGCCCGCGGCCGGGAGGTACTTCTTGATGACCTGCGAGAACGAATCGCCGTCCTTGAGGCGACTGAGCCGGTCGTAGGCCTCCATATCGATCGTGATCGTTTTGACAGCCATGCACTTAGCGTACACGGATGGAAAGGCGGCTCATTCGGCGAAGTTGCGGGGCCACCGCGAAGGCAGTGTCGACACGCCCCAAAGATGCCCCGTCGTCCGCCAACCAGGGTTCGGTCTCGGCTCGACGAGCCCGAACTTCCTCCCAGCGTGGCTCCAAGGAGGCGTCGAAGGCCCGTTCCCGAGAGGAGAGCCGTTCTCGGTGAATGGCCTTGTCGGAACAGACCACCTCGATCCACCGAAGGGGCACCTCGCACTCCACCGCTAGCGAACGCCAGAGGGCACTGGCTGGCTCCACGTAGTTCGCGGCGTCCACGACCACCGTGTGGCCCAGCCGTAGCGCGCCCCGCGCCACCACCTCGGCAGCCAGATGGGCGGCCCACCCGGTATCCGCGGCCCATTACCTCCGGGTGAGAGAGGTAGTCGAGGAGACCAGCACCGCCTGCGAACCTCCGATCACGCGCAACCCGACCTCTACCGTCGTGACCTACCTGGCGCGTATCACTGCACCAGCAACACACTCACGCCGTGGTGGGCTCGGGCCAGGCGAGCGTCTGTCGTGAGTAACGGGACCTGCAGCGCAAGCGCGCTAGCCAGGTAGAAGGCATCCGTCAACCGAACGAACTCACGGAAACTCCAGGCGGTGGGAAGCAGCATGGACTCGGCGAGCGGGCGCAGGCGCAGCGCGCCGAGCCGAGCGAGGGCCATCTCAGCCTCGGAAAGAGACAAACTCCCCGAGCGCACCAGCCGCCAGCAGGCCGAGGCAACCTCGACATACACCAAGTTGGGTGCGCCAGCCCAGTCCGCGCTGCCCAAATGTCCGAGAACGGCCGCCCCGCGCCTGGTGCCCAGGACGGCCTCAACGAGAGCGCTTGCGTCGACAATCACCGCACCAGGTCTCCGCGGACCTCATCCATGAGGGCCTCAATGTCGATATCAGGACGAGTCGCGCGGCCCGCATTGAGGCGCTGCTGCTCCGCTGCCCATGCTTTGAGCGAGGGCCGCTCGACCTCCGCCCGCAGGGTGCGCACCACCAATTCACTGAGGGTGATGTGCTCTTCACGAGCGCGGGCCCGGATGGCGGCATACAGGTCATCGGGGACGCTTTTCACCTGCAAGATCGCCATATTCATGATTCTATCATGAGATAAGCATGAACTGCCTTCAAGAAATGTGAGAACCGGAGGGCGGGTACCGGATTCTCGGGCCAGGCGCGTCTCTCAGCCAGGTGCAGCGTCGTGGCTGTTCCTGCGAAGTCCGGCACTCCGGCGCCGAGCAACTTGGGCGCCACGAGCAGGCGCAGTCCGCCAACCAGACCCCTGCACGATCGCACCCCTGCTAGCCTGCCGTTGCCGTGCAGTTGAGTCAGGAGGTGGTACCCGTGAACGTTTCGACGTGGGTGCTCCTGTCAGGGGTCACGGTCGGGCGATAGGTCGTCCGGGAGCGCCGCCGATCAGCAGCACTCCCGAAAGGCACGACCATGCACTTCACGTCCCGACAGCGCCTCGACGACATTCTCGTTGAGCGCGAGTTCACTCTCGGCGACTTCTCCGGCACGCTTTGGACGCCCACCTCTACCACCGCCTCGACACCTGCTCCGCTCATCTTGATGGGACAACCCGGCGGATTCAGCCTGCAACGAATGCTTCCCCGCTTGCGAGATCGGGCCCGAAGTTGGGCAGAGAAGGGACTCGCGGCGGTGGCGATCGAGCAGCCCGGGGCGGGTGATCGTGCCGCTTTGCCGGGCGCAGCGCAGGCACGGAAAGACCTCGTACGGGCGCTGGCCGCAGGGGATCGACCCGGGGAGGCCGTCATTGAGCAACTGATCCTTCCCCTGGTCGATCGGGCGGTCCCGGAGTGGCAGACCACTCTCGACGAGGTGCTCGCCCTTCCCGAGATCGGAGACAAGGTGGCGTTCTCCGGCGGTGTGATGGCCATCGGCGTCCGCCTGGCGGCGGTCGATCCGCGGGTTGTGGCCGCCGGCCTGTTCGCGGGAAGTTACGTGCCGCACGCCACCATGAACGAGGCCCGGCGAGTCACCATCCCTCTCCACGTCCTCCTGCAGTGGGACGACGAGGGCAACGATCGACAGATGGCGTTGGAGTTGTTCGATGCGTTCGGCTCCGCCGAGAAGACGCTCTACGCCAACATGGGAGGCCACACCGGCGTTCCCCAGTTCGCGAGCGATGACGCTGCTCGGTTCTTCGTCCGACACCTGTCGCCGAAGCAGTAGGACGGCGTCCCTGAAGTGCGCGGGACGATTCGCCAAGGCCCCTTGCGGTTGGAACGCCGGCCAGCCCCATTGGAACCACTTCTCCACGTCCTCCTGCCAGAAAGGGGAGGCACCGCAACATAACCGGCTCTTCGTACCTGAGGGTGGGGGTCATGGGGGTAGCCACCGCGGATGAGCACCATGCGTAGGCAGTCGTTGTCGCGGTTGCGAAAGCCGCGACGATGGATGGCAACTCCGAAGTCACCCTCGGCGACGCCGGAGCAATCGTCATCGTGCCAGAGAGGTCGCCCTTCACCCCCGCACGAGCACCTCCACCTCAGGATCAGCCCAGAATTCTGGTCAGCCCAGGTGCGCTGGATGGCATGCGGACTCTGTCTTTGAGCGCCGCGAAGGCTGACGATCACTACCGGGCGTCCTCGTTGGCTTCATCGCCCCGTACCGGTCGAGGTCGGCATAGGCAACCTCACCGCGCCGCATGCCCAAGTCCGTCACCCGCAGGGCTGTCCCAGGCCTGAGCCTCGCCACTGGCGTCCCAATCCTCGAAAGCTGCCTCGTATGCCGGGCGCCGTCAGGCGGGCTTGGTCCCGGACACCACCGAGTAGGCGCCGAGCCCGATGAGCATGACCCCTCCGCCTGCCTGCAAACGGGCCTGCCGACGTGGAGACCGGCCGAACCAGCCGCGCGCCGCACTGGCCGCGAGCGCCCAGACGCTGTCGCCGAGGATCGCCAGGACCGCGAAGATCGCGCCGAGCAGCGCCAGTTGGGGCGCGGGGTCGGCGTGCGGCGAGACGAATTGGGGCAGCAGGGCCCCGAGGAACACGAGCGACTTCGGATTGGTCAGACCGAGCACGAAACCCACCCGCAGGTCGGCCATCGTGGACCGCGGGGCCGCCGCAACCGCGCTGGCATCCACGTCGTCGTGACTGTGCCGGATCGCTTGCACCCCGAGCCAGATCAGGTAGAGCCCGCCGCCGACCTTGAGCACGGCCAGCGCCCCTGACACGCTCGCCAGCAACGCCCCGATCCCGACAGCCAACGCCAGACCCTGCACGGCCAGACCGACCCCGTTGCCCACGACGGTGAGCAGGGCGCTGCGCCGACCCACCGTCAACGCCCTCCCGATGGTGAATAGCACGCTCGGACCCGGCATGGCGATGACCAACAGGGCCACCGGGACAAACGCCAAGAGCCGCGATGGACAAACCATGGCCTGAGACTAGCGAGGGCATCCTGCGCCTTGGCCGCTCCTGTCCCGTGCGGGTCCCTCGGCGGACAGCCGCCCGTAGGAAGAGCTGCGCGACCCCTCCGGGCCGTACCAAATGTACAAATCAGCCATCAACTGCGACCATGAATGGCATGTCCCAAGTGACCGTCAGCGATGCCAGGGCTCGATTCGCGGAGGTCATAGATCAAGCCCGAGTCCAGCACGACCCGGTCTACCTCACCCGCCACGGCCGCCGTGTAGCAGCAGTGATCGACGCCAGCGACCTGGATCGACTCATCGAGGCCGCCGAGGACCTTGCCGATCTCGCGGCGGCCCGGGCGGCCCGCCAAGAACTCGCCGCGGGTGCCGCCACGATCCCCTGGGACGAAGTCAAGGCATCCCTGGGCTTGACGTGACCTATCGCGTCGAGTTCGCGCCCCACGCGGCCCGTCAGGTGCGCAAACTCGACCCTCGTGCGCGGCGCCGCGTGCAGGCGGTCATTGAACTCCTGGCCGACCAGCCCCGCCCGCCCGGTGCCACGATGCTCACCGGCGCGCACGGGTTGTGGCGCGTGCGCACGGGCGACTACCGGGTCATCTACGAGATCAACGACGGAGTACTGGTCGTCCTCGTGGTCGCCGTCGGACACCGCCGCGACATTTACGACCGTCACTGATCCGGCGAAATCGCATCCCACGGCCACCGTGCCCGGCAGCTATCGGGTGCGGGCGACGGTGCGGCGCATCGACAGGCCCTGCAACAGCAACGACGCCGCCAAAGCGGCCCCGACGCCCTCACCGGCGCGCAGCCGCAGCGACAGCAACGGCTCCAGGCCCAGTTCGCGCAGCACGATCGCATGGGCCCGCTCTCGCGACACTTGCCCGGCAATGAGGTGCGACTGCACCGCCGGCTCGATCATCGTCGCGAGCAGCCCCGGCAGCGACCCGCACAACCCGTCGAGCACAACCGGCGCGCCCGCGCCCACGGCGCCCAGGACCACCCCGGTGAGCAGGCACAACTCGGCACCGCCGACGCCGCGCAACGCCATCAGGGCCCGCTCCCCCGGCGAGCCCGCCGCGTCGACCGCCGGCCGCACACGGGCCACCGCTGCCTCGACGACGGCGAGTTTGCGCTCCAGGATCGCGCTGTCCGATCCCGCGCCCAAGCCCACGGCCTCCTGCGGCGTGGCACCCGTGAGCGCCGCCACCAGCGCCGCCGCGACCGTCGTGTTGCCGACGCCGACCTCGCCGAGCGCGACCAGCCCGCGGCGGGCCGCCGCCGCGCCGATCTCTCGACCGCGCCCCATCAGCAGATCGACGTCGTATGCCGTGAGCGCATCCCCCGTCGCCAAGTCCCCTCGGGCATCGCGCGGGCGCGCCATCGTCGCCCCCGCGACCGGGCCCCCGTCCACCCCGGCGTCGACGACGACCAACCCCAACCCGGCACCAGTCGCCGACGAAGCCCCCATCGACGTCCCCGCGACGGCCGCCTCGGTGACATCCCGCGTCACATGCACCGGGTAGGCCGACACCCCCAGCGCCGTCACCGGATGATCGGCCGCCGCCAACACCAAGGTGCCGCCCGACACCTCGCCGCCCCCCAGGGCCTCGATCCGCGACAACGCCCGGTCGAGCACCCCCAACGACTCGGGAGGCGACAACAACTCGTCGGCAGCATCGGTCGCTCCCGCGAGCGCCGCCGGAGCCGGCCCCCGCAAGTGCGACGTCGGCGCCGCCGGTTCGTCCGCACCGGCGGGCCAGCGCTCGGCCAAGACCACGTCCGCGAGCGGCATACGGGAAGACCAGGCGGCCCGCTCCAGGCCCGGTGCCGGCGGGCGCTCGTCCGGCCACCCCAGGCACAACCAGCCCAACGTCACCACGCCCTCGGGCAGGTGCAGCAACTCCCCCAACTCGGCCGGGTCGAAGAGCGTCACCCAGCCCATCCCCACCCCGTGTGCCCGGGCGGTCAGCCACATGTTCTCGATGGCGCACGCGCACGACCACAAATCGGCGTCCGGGAACGTCGCCCGCCCCAGCACCCCCAGCGCGGGGGTGCGCCGGTCGCAGGCGACGACGATCCCGATCGGTGCCTCCCGCAGCCCCTCCAACTTCAAGTCCAGGAGCCGGTTCGCCCGATCCGAGGTCAAATGCTCGGCCTGCGCCAACCGGGCTCGGTCGGCCAACCGCGCCGCCTGATCGCGGGTGGCCTGCGAGCGCACGACGATGAACCGCCACGGTTGGCTGTGCCCGACACTGGGACCGGCATGCCCGGCGGCGAGCACCGCGTCGACCACCTCATCGGGCACCGGCTCGGGCCGGTAGCGGCGGATGTCCCGGCGACCCGCCACGACCTGCGCCAACGCTTCCGTCACCGCCTCCCCCATGGCCCACCCGTCGGGGTCCTCCCGGCGCTCGCGGGCGCTGGTGGTATCCCCGATCAGCGGCACCGGGCGCGGGTAGCGACCCGACTCCGGGGCTGACGACGGCTGCGACGGCATACTCATTCCTCCAACTCACCTTCGACGTCAAGGTAGACCTGCTGCATCGCGGCCACCACGGCCGGGTCCGGCGCCGCCCACAGGCCGCGCTCGGCGGCCTCGCCGAGTTTTTCGATCATGCCGCGCAGCGCCCACGGGTTGGCGTGCCGCAAGAAGGCCTGGTTGACCTCGTCGAGGACGTATTCCTGGGCGACCGAGGCGTACATCCAGTCCGGCACCACCCCCGCGGTCGCGTCGAACCCGAAGAGGTAGTCCACGGTCGCGGCCAGTTCGAAGGCCCCCTTGTAGCCGTGGCGTTGCATCGCCGCAATCCACCGCGGGTTGACGACCCGGGCCCGGAAGATCCGGTTGGTCTCCTCCTGGAGGGTGCGGGTGCGCACCGCGTCCGGGCTCGTCGAGTCCCCGACGTAGGCGGCCGGTTCGGCCCCGGTGAGGGCCCGGATGGTCGCCACCATCCCGCCGTGGTACTGGAAGTAGTCGTCGGAGTCGAGGATGTCGGACTCGCGGTTGTCGACGTTCTTGGTCGCCACCTGGATCCGCCGATAGTTGCGCTCCATGTCGTCCTTGGCCGGTATGCCGTCGAGCCCCCTCCCGTAGGCGAACCCACCCCAGGCGGTGTAGACCGCCGCGAGGTCGGCGTCGTCCCGCCAGGTGCCGGACTCGATGACCTGGAGCAGGCCCGCGCCGTAGGACCCGGGTTTGGAGCCGAAGATCCTGGTGCGCGAACGGCGTTCGTCACCGTGGGCGGCGAGGTCGGCGAGGGCGTGTTTGCGGACGAAGTTGTCGTCGGGCGACTCGTCGAGGGCCGCGACGAGGGCGACGGCGTCGTCAAGGAGGGCGATGACGTGCGGGAAGGCGTCGCGGAAGAAGCCCGAGATGCGCACCGTGACGTCGATGCGGGGCCGGCCCAGTTCGGCCAGGGACAGCGGTTCGAGGCCGACGATCCGGCGGGAGGCCTCGTCCCAGATCGGCACCACCCCGAGCAGGGCGAGCACCTCCCCGATGTCGTCACCACTCGTGCGCATCGCCGAGGTCCCCCAGACGGACAGACCCACCGACTCGGGGTAGGCACCGCTGTCCTCGACGTAGCGGGCGACGAGGGAGTCGGCCATCGCGGTACCCGTCTGGTAGGCCAACCGGGAGGGGATCGCCTTGGGGTCCACGGAGTAGAAGTTGCGCCCGGTCGGCAGCACGTTAACCAGGCCGCGCAGCGGCGAACCGCTGGGACCAGCGGGGACGTAGCCGCCGTCGAGGGCATGCAGGACCATGGGGATTTCGCCGGTCGTGGCGGCCAGGCGGGGCACGATCTCGCGCCCGGCGAACATCAAGGCGGCGCCCACCCCGTCCCGATCGATCCCGTCGGCGGCACTCGCGCCGAGGACCTCCGCGACGACGCCCGGCACCGCGGCGAGGTCCCAGTCGGCGGCGGCGACACGGCATACGAGATCGCGGGCGCGCGCCTCGATCCGGTCGGTTTCAGCCGTCCCGGCGTCCTCGGTCAACCCGAGCGCGGTCCGCAACCCCGGCACCTGGTCACCGACCCCGCCGAAGATCTGGCGGGCCCTCAGCATGGCAAGCACGAGATTGACCAGCGCGTCCCCGGTGGGCGCCTCCCCCAGGATGTGGAGCCCGTCACGGATCTGGACGTCCTTGATGGCGCACAGGTGGTAGTCGATCTGCCCGACCAGGTCGTCGAAGGCGTCCTCCTCGGGCCTATCGCTGAGGCCGAGGTCCTCGTCCATCTTGGCCGCGCGCAGCAGGGTCCAGATCTCGCCCTGGAGCGCCGGCGCCTTGGCCGGGTCCATCGCTGAGACGTTGCCGTATTCGTCGAGGAGTTGCTCCAGCCGGGCGATGTCGCCGTAGGTTTCAGCGCGGGCCATCGGCGGCACGAGGTGGTCGACGATCGTCGCGTGGGCGCGGCGCTTGGCCTGGGTGCCTTCGCCGGGGTCGTTGACGAGGAACGGGTAGATGAGCGGCAGCGACCCGAGCGCGGCGTCGGGCCCGCACGAGGGCGAGAGGGCGAGATTGTTGCCGGGCATCCACTCGAGGTTGCCGTGTTTGCCGACGTGGACGATGGCATGCGCCCCGAACTCCTCCTCGAGCCACCGGTAGGTCGCCACGTAGTGGTGGGTCGGCGGCAGGTCGGGGTCGTGATAAATGGCGATCGGGTTCTCCCCGAACCCCCGCGGCGGCTGGACGAGGATGACGACGTTGCCGGACACCAGTGCGGCACAGACGATCTCGGGTTCGCCGCCGTTGGAGACCGCCGAGTCGTCGACATAGAGAGTGCCCGGCGCCTCCCCCCAGTGCTCGACCATGTCGGCGCGCAGATCCGCCGGCAGCGCGGCGAACCACGCGGCATACGTCGACGCCTTGATCCGGACGTGGAATCCCTCGACCTGTTCCTGGGTGAGCCAGTCCGCGTCCTGCCCACCGGCGGCAATGAGGGCATGGATGAAGGCGTTGCCCGCGGTCGTGTCCGGCGCCTCACCCTCGACCGGGGTCACCTCGTCCAGGCCCGGTATGCCGCCGGGCTCGCCGAGGTCGTACCCGGCCTCGCCCAGCGCGCGCAGCAGCCGGATCGTCGACACCGGCGTGTCGAGGCCGACCGCGTTGCCGATCCGGGAGTGCTTCGTCGGATAGGCGGACAGGACAAGGGCGATCTTGCGGTGCGCCGTCGGGGTATGCCGCAGCCGGGCATGGTTGACCGCGATCCGGGCCACCCGGGCGCAGCGCTCCGGGTCGGCGACGTAATGCGGCAACCCCTCGTCGTCGGTCTCCTTGAAGGAGAAGGCGACGGTGATGAGCCGCCCGTCGAACTCGGGCACGGCGACCTGGGTGGCGACGTCGAGGGGGCTCATCCCCTCGTCGGACGCCTCCCAGTCCGCGCGGCTCCAGGTGAGGCAGAGCCCCTGGAGGATCGGGATGTCGAGGGCGGCCAGCGCCGCGACATCCCACGCCTCGTCGTCCCCGCCGGCCTGGGCCTCGGCGGGTTTGGTGCCGCCGGCGGCCAGCACCGTCGTCACGAGCGCATCGAGGGTCCCGAGGTGGTCGAGCAGGTCGGCGGGAGCGTCACGCAACGACGCGGCATACAGCGGGACGCCGATCCCGCCGGCGGCGTCGATGGCATCGCAGAGCGCGTGGACGTAGGCCGTGTTGCCCGCGACCTGCTGGGCCCGGTAGCACAGGACACCGACCCGGGGCCGCACCCCCTGGGGCGCCCCGTCGTGGGGAGCAGCCGCCGGCGGGATCGACGGGTCGAGGTCGGGACGGGTCAATTCGCCCCAGATCGGCAACTCGACCGGAGGTTCGAAGCCCTCGCCGGTGAGGAGCAGGGTGTCGCTGAGGAAGGCGTGCAACTGACGCAGGTTGTCCGGGCCGCCCTGGGCGAGGTAGCGGTGGGCCTCGTGGACGACCCCGGCAGGGACGTTGCGGGAGAGTTCCATGAGGGCGGCGTTGGGGGTCTGTTCCCCGCCGAGGACGACGAGCGGTATGCCGGTCTCGGCGATCCGCCGGAAGCCGCTGCACAGGTCTTGGGGGCCGCCGAGGATCCTGGCGACGACGATGTCGGCCCGCTCCAGCTCGGGACCGAGGTCGGCATGCGCTGGGCGCGCCGGGTTGGCGAGCAGGTAGTCGGCGCCGCTGGCCCGGGCACTGAGCAGATCGGTGTCCGAGGTGGACAGCAAGGCGATGCGGGGCATCGTCGGCACTCCTTCACCGGGGTCCGCGCCCCGGGCGTTCGCGGGAGCCGAGCCCGGCGGCATACCGGGCCTGGCGGGCCGGTCGCGTTCCTGACTCCCCGCCAGGCCTCGGCGTCGCCGGGCCCGCGGGTCACAGTGGCGGGACCGTCTCGGATTTGCACCGGGTTCCGCGAGCCTGCACCGCGAGCCAGGATATCCGGCCTTCCCGCTCCCTCCGCCGAGGGCGTGGGGTGGTGGGTGACCTACCCCGTTGGAGTTACCTGGCCGGCGGTCGGGTGGGCCGCACCGGGTCGTCGGTGACGGGGTCGACGGTGGCTAGTCCAAGGTGGCGGGCGGTCGTGGCCATGGTGACGTCGTGAGTACAGATGACGATGTCGTCGATCCCGCTACGCAAGGCCGAGGCCAGATGGATGGCATCGAGAGTCTTGACGTGCGGCACGATCGCTTCCGCCTCCTGCAGCACCGCGTGATCGAGGGGCACCACGGCGACGTAGTCGAGGACAACCTCACGCCGCTCCAATGGCAGGCCGAGGCGCCGAAGCGCCCGCGTCATCTCGGTGCGGAGCAGCCGCGACGAGAGCACCGGCTCGGCAGCGCGGGTGACCTGTTCGAACCAGTGAGCCGCCGCCGGAGAATGACCGAGAACGATCCGCAACGCCACCGAAGAGTCGAGATAGGAAGCCGTCACCAGTCACCCTTGAGATCGTCGAGGAATTCGTCCATCTGCATTCCGTTGGGCAATTCGACCCGAGTCAACGACGAGGTATCTGCTGGCCCGGTGCGCCTGGCTGGGATGACCGCGGCCGACGAAACGACCGGGACGATGTGGGCAATCTCGCGATGGTGCCGGGTCACGCGGTAACTCTCACCGGCTTCGACCTCGTCGAGCATCCGCGTGGGGTTCTGACGGAGTTCGCCGACGGAGATGGACTTCATGGAACGAGCCTACGGAGATTTGTCTACTCATGTCTAGATAGACTGGTGTGAGAGGGGAAGGCCGCGGCATACGCTTGGTGGCGTGACTGAACGCGACGGAGCCGACCGCTGTCCCGGGGTGCTACGCCCCTTCATCGCCGACGACGGGGCCATCATCAGGGTCCGCGTCCCCGGCGGCCGGATGTCGGTGGCCACCCTCGCCGCGCTGTCGGCGGTCGCCGCCGAGTTCGGCGCCCCCCTGCTCCAACTGACCAGTCGCGGCAACATCCAACTGCGCGCCCTGCCCGACCCGCTGCCGAGCACCCTTGTCGACAAGATCGCCGCTCTCGGCCTGCTCCCCAGCCCCACTCATGAGCGGGTCCGCAACATCCTCGCCGCGCCCCTTGCCCCGCACCTCGCGCCGCTCGTCGCCGAACTCGACGCCGCCCTCGTCGCTGCTCCCGACCTTTCGGCCCTGCCCGGCCGGTTCCTCTGGGCGATCAGCGACGCCACCGGAGCCGTCCTCACCCAGCCGTGGGATGTGGCCTACCAAGACCTCGGGGACGACCACGGGCGGGTGCTCGTCGGCGGCTACGCCCTCGACGTGAGCCGCGCCGACGCCGTGCCCACCCTCCTCGAGCGCGCCCGGCTCTTCCTCGCCCACCGCGGGGGTGAGCGCGCCTGGAACGTCAGAGATCTGCCCGCCGACTCGCCGGTGTTCGCCGGCATGACCCCGTATGCCGTGTCGGCCGCTCCCCCGTTGCGCCCTGGCCCCGTCGGCGCCGACCTCGTCGTCGGCGTGCCGCTGGGGATGCTGCGCACCGCCCAGGTGGCCGCGCTCGCCTCCGCCAGTGACGAGGTCGTCGTCACCCCTTGGCGCTCGGTCGTCGTACCCGGCGGGGCCTATCTCGCTCCGATGCTGCGCGGGCTCGGGCTGGCCGTCGACCCCGATTCCCCATGGGCGCGGGTATCAGCCTGTGTCGGAGCGCCGTTCTGCCGGCGCACCACGACCCGCACGCTCGACCTGGCGACCGCCGCGACCAAGTCGCTCGCCGGTCCGGGTCCGCTCGTCCACGTCGTGGGCTGCGACCGGCGCTGTGGCGAACCGTCGACCGAGCACGTGAGCGTCGTCGAGCCCTCCTCGGTCGATCAGGTCCTGGCCGCCGCGGGAGTGTCGGCATGAGCGGGGCTGTTGCCAACGGCATACCGGAGCCGGACGGCGCGGGCCAGGCCGGGGCGGACGGCCCCGGGATGCGCCCACCGACGCGCCGCTACGACTACGTGACCGACGGGCAGGAGATCTACCGCCGCTCGTTCGCGATGATCCGCGAGCGCGCCGACCTCTCCGGGTTGCCCGCCGACCTCGAGGTCGTCGCCACCCGGCTCATCCACGCCGCCGGCGACACCGACATCGTGTCCCGCATCGCCGCCTCACCCGACGTGGTCGAGGCGGCCCGGGAGGCGTTGGCGGGCGGGGCGCCGATCTTCACCGACTCGGTCATGCTCGCCTCGGGGATCACCCGGCGGCGGCTGCCCGGCGACAACGAGATCGTCTGCACCCTGCGCGACCCGCGGGTGCCGGGGCTGGCGGCGGCGTGGGGCACGACCCGGGCCGCGGCGGCCGTCTCGCTGTGGGGCCCGCGCCTCGACGGCGCCGTCGTCGCCATTGGCAACGCCCCGACCGCCTTGTTCCACCTCCTCGAGGTCGTTCTCGACGGCGGGCCAAGGCCCGCGGCCATCGTCGGTATGCCGGTCGGTTTCGTCGGCTCGGCCGAGTCCAAGGAGGCCTTGGCGGGGCACCGGTTGGCGGATGGCTCACAGGTCCCCTGGATCACCGTCCACGGGCATCGCGGCGGGTCGGCAATGGCCGCCTCGACCGTCAACGCGTTGGCGACCGCCTCGGAACTGGCATGACGGGCTCCGTAGCCGGCGCCGGGATGGACCGGGCCGAACCGGGTCATCTCTACGGGGTCGGGGTCGGACCCGGCGACCCTGGCCTCATCACCCGCCGCGCGGCCGCCCTCGTCGCCAGCGCCGATGTCGTCGCCTATCACCGGGCCGCTCACCGCCCGTCGACCGCGCGGGCGATCGCCGCCGACCTCATCCGCGACGGGATCGTCGAGGAACCGCTGGTCTACCCGGTGACGACCGGGACGACCGACCATCCGCTCGGCTATTACGGCGCCCTCGCCGACTTCTACGACGAGTGCGCGACACGCTTCCGGGAGCACCTGCAGGCCGGGCGTTCGGTGGTTTGCCTCGCCGAGGGCGATCCGCTCTTCTACGGGTCGTTCATGTACGTCCTCGATGCGTTGCGCCCCGAGTTCCCCACCGAGGTCGTGCCGGGTGTGACGGCGATGGCGGCGGCCTCGGCGGCGGTCGGGGTGGGGCTGGCCCGCCACGAGGACACCGTCACCGTGCTGCCGGGCACCCTGCCGGTGCCGGAGTTGGCGCGGCGCCTCGCCGACACCGACGCCGCGGTCATCATGAAACTCGGCCGCACCTTCGCCGGGGTCCGCGAGGCGCTGCGCCAGGCCGGGCTACTCTCGCGAGCCGTCTACGTCGAGCACGCGAGCCGCTCGGGTCAGCGGGTGATCCCGGTCGCGGACGTCGACCCGGCCTTGGTCCCCTACATGTCCATCGTCGTCGTGCCCGGACGTGATCTGCGCGCCGATGCGGCCGGTCGCGCCGCGGCCCTCGCCCCGACCCCAGCGGTGGGTGAGCCGGGCGCGGACGGTGAGCGGGCGGCATACGGGACGGTGTTCGTCGTGGGGCTGGGACCCGGGCCGGAGCGCTGGCTCAGCCCGGAAGCCCGCGAAGTGCTCGGGAGGGTCAGCCACGTCGTCGGCTACGGGCCGTATGTCGCGCGGGTGCCCCAGCGGGACGGGCTCACTCGGCTGCCGAGCGGCAACACCGTCGAGGTGGACCGTGGCCGGCAGGCCTTGGACCTGGCGCTGGCCGGGCACGACGTCGCCGTCGTCTCCGGGGGTGACGCGGGCGTGTTCGGGATGGCGGCGGCCGTGTTCGAGGCGGCCGCGACCGATGAGTCGTATGCCGCGGTGCCGGTCCACGTCGTCCCCGGCATCACCGCCGCGCACGCCGCCTCGGCCCTGGCCGGGGCCTTCCTCGGGGCCGACCACGCCCTCATCTCCCTCTCCGACCGGCTCAAGCCCTGGTCCGTCGTCGAGGCCCGGTTGCGGGCGGCCGCCCGCGCCGACCTGGCGATGGCGTTCTACAACCCCCGCTCGGTGAGCCGGCCGGACCAGTTGGGTGAGGCGCTGGCGGTGCTCCGCTCGGAACTGCCCGGCGACCGTGTGGTTGCCATCGCGCGCAACGTCGGCCGCGACGGGGAGGAACTCACGGTGACGACCCTCTCGCAGCTGGACCCGAGCACGGTCGACATGTCGTGCCTGGTGCTCATCGGGGCGGCCTCGACGCGCGTCACCCCGACCGGTCGGGTCTGGACTCCCCGCTGGGTACCCTCTCGATCGTCTCATCCGCCCCTTGTCGCTTCTGACGATTCGTCGTGACCCGAGGGTCAGGGCCCCGGAAAGGTCAAGTCTTGGCAGGTGAAGGCGCCTGTTTGGCGTCTTCAGGGGGTTTGAGTCGTCGCGTATCGCGGTGGCGGACCTTGATAGTCCGGCTCGTGTGGCGTTTGTGTCCTAGTTGAGTCGTCTGCGCAGTTGTCAGGACTTTGCTCTGGGGCAGCCTCTTCAACGCCGTGAGTAGTGATTCGAGCGTCCGGCCGCCGTATTCTCTTCGTATGACGGTGGTGACGTTTCGGAGCAACCCCGAAATCGAGCGGCTTCTCGACCAACTCGCGGCCGACGGCGAAACCCGCTCGGACACCATCCGGCGGGCGCTGATCGACGCCGCCCGCCTCAGAGAGCGGGAGGCGATGCGCGCCGAGGCGCTCGCCGCCGCAGCCGACCCGGAAGACCTTGCCGAGTCTCGAGCGGTCCGACTGTTCATGGACGAGCAGCGTGCGTGGTGACGTCTACGAGTTCCGGTCGCCGCCGGGACGCCGTGGCCACGAACAACGCGGTCAGCGATACGCGGTGATTGTCCAGTCGGATGACCTCCCGCTGTCGACCACCATTGTCGCTCCCACGTCGACCTCGTCTCGACCGGCGAGGTTCCGGTGCCCCATCGAACTCGGTGGAGTGCAGACCTTCGTCTTGCTCGAGCAGATGACGGCCATCGACCCCGAGCGTCTCGGACGATGGGTCGGGCGCCTCACTCAGGCGGAGTTGCGGCAACTCGATCACGCCCTCAGGCTCGTCGTGGCCCTGGACTGACTGCTGTCAGCGCAAGAGGGCGGCCACGTCGGCGGCGGTGCGCGGCGGGAAGGTCACGTCGATCTCCCGGCCGAGGCGGCGCAACAACTGCACCGGCCAGGGCAGCGCCAAGTGCGCCGACCGCATGAGCCCCTCGTCGGTCATCACCTTGACGAGTACGTCCTGACGCACGAACCGATCGGCGACCACCGCCACCTCGTCGGCCCACGACCAGGCCAGATCCACGTCATGAGTCGACATGACGACGGTGGTGCCCTGCGCCTCCAACGCGTCCAGCGCCGCCATCATCGCGCCGATGCCGCGGGGGTCGAGACCAGCCGTCGGTTCGTCCAGGAGGAGCACGTCCGGTCGCATCGCGACGGCTCCCGCGATCGCCACCCGTTTGCGTTGCCCGTACGACAACTGATGTATGCCGCGGTCGGCCAATGCCGTGATCCCCAGCAACTCCAGGGCCTGCTCGACCCGGGCCCTCACCTCGGGCTCGGGCAGGCCCAGGTTCATCGGCCCGAACGAGACGTCCTCGCGCACCTGCGCGGAAAACAACTGGTCGTCGGGGTCCTGGAGGACCAACTGGACCCGCTGTCGATGGGCGTTGAGGTCCTTGGCCCGGTGCCGCACGGCCACGCCGTCGACGAGGATCTCGCCCCGAGTCGGGCGATGGGCCCCGGACAGGCACCGCAGCAACGTCGTCTTGCCCGACCCGTTCGCGCCGAGCAGGGCCAGCCGGCGCCCCCGGGTCACTCCCACGGAGACGCAGTCGAGCACGTCCGGATGCCCCGGGTAGCCCGCATGGATGCCCGAGGCGGACAACACGGCATACGGCACCGGCTCATGGGACTCGATCCGGTGTGTCATCGCCACCCCACCGACCAGCAAGCCAAGGCCACCACGAGCGCCCCCGAGGCCGCGACGAACGGCACCGACACCGGCCGGTGGACCGCCAAGGTGCGCAGGGACGTCGTGTACCCGCGGCCGGCAAGTCCGTCTTCGAGGCGGCGAGCCCGGGACCAGGCCTGGGTGAGCACCGCAGCCCCCAGCGATCCGATGCTGCGGCGGGCGGAGCGACCGGTGGCGTATCCAAGGCGCGCGGTCTGGGCCTCCCGGATCGACCCCACGGTGTCGAGGAGAGTGAACAGCATCCGGTAGATCAGGGCCGCGATGTCGATGATCGCCTCGGGCACGCGCAGCCGCCGCAGCCCGGTGAGCAGGTCGCTGACCGGCGTGGTCGTCGCGAGCAGCATGAGCGCGGCCATGGCGGCCATCGAGCGGCCCGTCACCTCGATCGCCCGGGCCAGCGTCTCGTCGGTGACCGCCACCGGACCCCACGACCACAGCGCGCCCCTCCCCGATCCGCTGCCGATCGTGATCGCCACGGAGACGGCACTGATCGCGACGAAGAGCGCCGGCGCGGCGACCGCCTTCAGGTAGGTGCGCGCCGGCACCCTCGCGCCGGCCAGCGCGGCAACGACCGCGACGACCAGCACCGCGAGGACAATGGCCGGTCGGGTCGCGGTCACGGCCACGGCGAGCAGCCCGAGCGCGAGCACGGACTTCTCGGCCGCGGAGCGGGACCGCCAGGCGTTGGTCCAGGCCGCTTCGTCGATGGCGAGCCGGGCCACGTCAGGCGTCGCCGCTCGCGCGGTGTTTGGCGCGCTCGCGCAGCCGGCCCAGGATGTAGCCGACGACGCCGGCGCCCAGGGCGGCCTGCAGGGCGAACAACCCGGATTCGACCTCGGCGCTCTTGGGCTGGAACACCGAGTGGAACCACGGCTGGTATGCCGGGTGGCTGGCTTGAATCGCCTCGGTGGCCGCCGAGTCGGTGCCGCCGAATTCTGCCCCGCCGGCGACGAGGAACGTCCCGGCGAGGATGGCGAGGGCGAGCATGATCAGGCCGATCGTCGACAGGTGCCTACGCATGGGTGACCTCGTGCTCGCTCGACTCGCGCTCGGTGCGCGCGGCAAACCCGCGGACCCCAAGATCGGCCAGTTCCGGGCCGGCCCAGGCCGCGAGCGCCCGGAACAGCAGCACCCCGACGATGCCCTCGACGACGGCGAGGGGCACCTGGGTCACCGCGAAGATCCCCATGAACCGCGCCCACGCACCGAGGAAGCCCGATGTGGGGTCGGGAAAGGCGAGCGCCAACTGGGTCGCCGTCGTCACATAGGTGGCCAGGTCGGCGACGGCGACCCCGACGAACACGGCCACCGCGAAGGGGGCCTTGCGCAGCAGGCGGTAGGCGGCATACCCGGCCCACGGTCCGACGATCGCCATCGAGAACGTGTTGGCGCCGAGCGTCGTCAAGCCCCCATGGGCGAGCAAGAGCGCCTGGAACACCAGCACGATGCAGCCGAGCACCGCCATCACCGGAGGACGGAAGATGATCGCCCCGACACCGGTGCCCGTGGGGTGCGACGACGAGCCGGTCACCGAGGGCAGTTTGATGGCCGACAACACGAACGTAAAAGCGCCCGCGGCACCGAGGAGGATCCGTGACGTTGGATGATCACGGACCACGCGGCGCACCTCGCGGGCCCCGTGGATCACGAATGGGGCAGCGGCCAGCGTCCAAGCGGCGGCGTGGAGGGGAGGGAGAAAGCCCTCGGCAATGTGCATGTCGCACCCTTTCCCCGGGATTGCGCGTCCCGGCATCGGGGACACGGCCCGAGTTCCTGACTCACGGATGACCCGCTCACAGTGGCGCGACCGTCCCGGATTTGCACCGGGTTCCTCGTCGTGAGCCGTGCTGGCGCTCACCCTAGCGCACGGGTCTTCGCCGGTATGCCGCGTCGCGGCCCCGCGGCATACCGCACCCCGGGTGCACCGCGGGACTCAACCCTGGAGCGAGCGGCGGATGGCCGCGTCGAACGCGAGTTGGGCCCGCCCGAACCCCTCATGGGCGGCCAAGAACCGCTCCGCTCCGCCCTCGCGCTGCAACTGGCGTTTCCCGGCCCGGCCCCACTCCTCGATCACCCAGGCGTCGAAGAAGTGCGGCGCCTTGGTCGCCACCGACGAGGAATGGGAGCGGGCATCGGTGATGAACGCCTCGGCGAGTTGCGGCACGCCGGCGCCGGTGCGCGCACTCGTGCGGAAGATGGGCAGGCCATCGCCGGCCTCGGGGCGTGCCAGCCACAAACTGGCCCGCAACTGGTGGTAGGTCGAGCGCGATGCCGGTTCGTCGCACTTGTTGATGATGAACACGTCGGGCACCTCGATGATGCCCGCCTTGAGGTATTGCAACTCGTCACCCCCCAAGGGGGCGATGACGAGGTAGACCCGGTCGGCCAAGTGGCGGATGTCCGCCTCACTCTGCCCGACCCCGACCGTCTCGACGAGGACCACATCGAAGAGCAGGGCGAGGGCACGGCATACCTGGAAGGTGGACGGGGCCAACCCACCCAAGGCGGTCGCCGACGCCTGACTGCGGAAGAAGACCCGCTCGGGAGCACCGACGACGTTCATCCGGGTCCGGTCGCCGAGGAGCGCACCCTTGGAGGTCGGGCTCGACGGGTCCACGGCCACGATGGCTAACCGCAGCGCGGGGTCGTTGGCGGTCAGCAGCCCGGCGAGCGCGGCCAGCAGCGTCGACTTGCCCGACCCGGGCGTGCCGGTCACCCCGAGGATGCTGCTGCGGTGCCCGCGCTCGCGGGCCGCGTCCTCGAGGGCCGCGATGGCGGCATCCCGGGGCAAGACGGCGCTCGGCCGGACATCCTCGACCAGGCTGATGAGCCGGGACACGGCATACCGGCCCCCGGTGAGCGCCTCCTGAGCGACCGCGACGGCGGCCGCGATCCGATCAGGTGGCGTCGACAACGCTCTCCTCGAGGAGCGAGGTCACCGATTCCATGATGTCGATGAGGTCGTAGTCCGAGGGGGTGAACACCTTGGCCACCCCGAGGGCCTGCAACTTCGGGAAGTCGGCGAGCGGGATGATGCCACCGAAAACGACCTTGATGGAGTCGGCGCCCTCGGCGTGCAGGCCGGTCATGATCTGCTCCGCCAACTCGACATGGGAACCGCTGAGCACCGAGGCGCCGATGACGTCGGCACCCTCCTCGATCGCCGAACGGACGATCTCCTCCGCGGACAGCCGAATGCCGGAGTAGATGACGTCGAACCCGACGTGCCGGGCCGACACCGCGATGACCTCGGCGCCGTTGGAGTGCCCGTCGAGACCGGGTTTGCCGACGACGATCCGGGGCCGGTGGCCCAAGACGTCGACGAGGGCATCGGTGCGCGCCCGCAACTGCTCGACGCGGTCGCCGGTGAGGCCGAGGCGCTGGCCGTCGACGCCGGTCGCCGGCCGGTACTCCCCGAACACCTGGCGCAGCGCCCGCGCCCATTCCCCGGTCGTGACCCGGGCCAGGGCGCACTCGATCGAGGGCTCCATCATGCTCGCGCCGCTGCGCGCGGCCTCCTTCAACGCCGCCAGCGCGGCCTTGGCGCGCGCGTCGTCACGGGTATGCCGCACGGTGTCGAGGTTGGCGAGCGTCTCGGCGGTGGCGCTGGCGTCGATGGTGAACAAGCCACCGTCCTCGCCGCCGAGCAGCGGCGAGGGAAGGCCGTCGGTCCACTTGTTGAGGCCGACCACGATCTGCTCGCCGGTGTTGATCCGGCTGACCCGCTCGGACATCGAGCGGACGAGGGCCGACTTCATGTAGCCGTTTTCGATGGCGCCGACGACCCCGCCCATGCCGAGGATGCGGTCGATCTCCTCGCGGGCTTGGGCCTTGAGTTCCTCGACCTTGGCTTCGACGACCACGCTGCCCTCGAACAGGTCGGGGTATTCGAGCAGGTCAGTTTCGTAGGCGAGGATCTGCTGAAGGCGCAGCGCCCACTGCTGGTCCCAAGGACGCGGCAGCGACAGGGCCTCGTTCCACGCCGGCAACTGGAGGGCGCGGCAGCGGGCGTCGCGGGAGAGCGTCACCCCCAGCGCCTCGATGAGGATGCGCCACGCGTTGTTCTCCGGCTGGGCCTCGGTCAGGCCGAGGGAGTTGACCTGCACGCCGTAGCGGTAGCGGCGGAAGCGTGCGTCCTGGACGCCGTAGCGCTCGGCGGTGATCTCCTCCCAGAGTTGGGTGAAGGCGCGCATCTTGCACATTTCCTCGACGAACCGGATGCCCGAGTTGACGAAGAAACTGATCCGCCCGACGAGGCGCTCGAAGTCCGAGGGCGGAATATTGCCGCGTTCCTTGAGCAGGTCGAGCAGGCTGATCGCGTTGACGAGCGCGAACGACAACTCCTGCACCGGGGTGGCGCCGGCCTCTTGGAGGTGGTAGCTGCAGATGTTGGACGCGTTCCAACTGGGGGCGTTGACCAGGCAGAACTCGTACATTTCGGCGATGATCCGCAGGCTCGCCTCGGGCGGGAAGATGTAGGTGCCCCGGGCCAGGTATTCCTTGATGAGGTCGTTCTGGGTGGTGCCGCTCAGTTTGTCGACGGCGGCGCCCCGCTCGCGGGCCAACGCGACGTAGAGGGCAAGCAGCCACATGGCCGTGCCGTTGATCGTCATCGACGTGTTCATCTCTTCGAGGGGGATCTGGTCGAAGAGGATCGCGAAGTCGTCGAGGCTGTTGATCGGCACCCCGACCTTGCCCACCTCGGGGCGGGCGATGGGGTCGTCGGAGTCGTAGCCGCACTGGGTCGGCAGGTCGAAGGCGATCGACAGGCCGGTCTGGCCGCGGGAGAGGTTGGAGCGGTAGAGCTCGTTGGACGCCCGGGCGCTGGAGTGGCCGGCATACGTGCGGATGATCCAGGGCCGGTCGCGCGTCGGCTGCCCGTCAGGGCCGACGATCACGTGCGCGGGAGGCGTGTCCGATCCGGGGTGAGCCACCGCGGGCGTTTCGGCGGATTTGGTCTCCTGGGTCGTCATTCGTAGGCCTCTCTGTCGCCGCGTGATCGCACGCCATGATGTGTTCTCAAGCGTTGCCGGAACTGTGGGGCCTGTCCACTTTCCGGGGCTGGCTATGTCCGACATCACGTCCCGGCGCGCGACCGGTCGGCGAGGGCCGCCGGCGGACCGCGATTGGGCCTCGCTGGCGACGACGCGTCGGCCGGTCGCTAGTCCTGGCTCGGCACCGCGCAGCCACCGCGCGAGGAGTAGAGGTGGGACTCGATGAAGCCCTCCGCGTCGAGGGCCCAGCCCACGATGATGACGGCCGCCTGCCGCAGCCCGGCGGCTTCGACCTGGTCGGCGATATCGGCGAGGGTGCCGCGCAGGATGAGTTCGGCCGGCTGGCTCACCTGGGAGCCGACGACGACCGGGCAGTCGGGGCCGTAGTGGCCGGCCAACTCCGTGGCCAACCGCCGGGTATGCCGGATCGCCAGGTGGAGCACGAGCGTCGCGCCGGTCGCGGCATACGTGGCCAACTCCTCCCCCGGCGGCATCTTCGTCGAGTCGCGCTGGGCCCGGGTGAGGACAACGGTCTGGGCGATCTCGGGGACGGTGAGTTCGCGCCCGACGAGGGCGGCGGTCGCGGCATACGCGGGGACGCCGGGGGTGACGTCCCAGGGGACGCCGGCGCGATCGAGGCGGCGGGCCTGTTCGGCGATCGCCGAGTAGATGCTGGGGTCACCGGAGCACAGCCGGGCGACGTCGTGCCCGTCCTCGTGAGCCTTGACGAGGCGGGCGGTGATGTCGTCGAGGTTGAGGTGCTGGGTGTCGACGAGGTCGGCCCCGGGCGGGCAGTGGGCCAGGACGGCCGCGTCGAGGTAGGTCCCGGCATAGAGGCAGACCGGGCTGGTCGAGAGCAGGCGGACGGCGCGCAGGGTGAGCAGGTCGGCCGCGCCGGGGCCGGCGCCGATGAAGTGGACGGTCATGTCGCCTTACGGGTTACGGGGTGGTCGGGGTGTCGGTATGCCGCGAGCCTGGTTGGGCGGCGGCGGCTTTGGTGGCGCTCCACTGGACGACCGGGCGGGCCGGGGTCCAGGAAAGGTGGCGCCCGAGGGGGGTCGCGTGCTCGATGGTGATGCGGGTGAGGTGGCCGCCGAGTCGGGCGTGAGCGTCGACGAGAATCGCCTCGGTGCCGAGGGTGACGGCGTGCGCGACGAAGCGGCCCCCGGGGGTGAGCCGGTCCCAGGCGGCTGTCAGGAGGTCGCGGGTCAGGCCCCCGCCGACGAAGACCGCGTCCGGGGCGGGCAGGTCGGGGTCGCTGGCGGCGGTCAGCACGTCGGTTTCGATGACGGTGACCGCGCGCGAGACCCCGAGGTGGGTGGCGTTGGCGCGGATGCGGGCGGCGCGCTCGGGGTGTTGCTCGACGGCGATCGTCGCGGCGCCCTCGGCGGCCCGGGCCCATTCGATGCCGACGGTGCCGGTGCCGGCGCCGAGGTCCCAGAGCCGTCCACCGCGCCACGGGCGCAGGTGCGCGAGGGCGCTCGCCCGCACGTCGCGTTTGGTCAGTTGCCCGTCGGTCTCGTATGCCGCCTCGGGCAGGCCGGGGGCGGTGCTCAGCGCGGGATGGGCCAGGGCCTGGTCGCGGTCGATGACGGCGCAGACGACGACGAGGTCGGGGGTGGGGGTGGTGTCCCAGTCGGCCGCGGTGGCCGCCCGGGTCCCCTCGGCGGGGCCGCCAAGGTGCCACCAGGCTGTCAACTGGCTGTGTCCGAGGCCCTCGCTGGTGAGGAGGCCGGCGATCTGGGCCGGGGTCGTGCCGTTGGAGCAGAGCAGGACGAGGTGGGCGCCCGGGTCGAGATGCTGACGCAGGGCGTCGACGCCACGGCCGACGAGGGTCAGGACGGTCGTGTCCTCGGCAGACCAGGCCATCCGGGCCCGGGCGAGGGTGTCGGAGGAGACGTGCGGGTGGATACGCACGCCGTCGGCGCCCACGAGGTTGCGAATGGTCGTGCCGACGCCCGATCGCAACGGGTCACCGCTGGCGAGGACGACGACCGCCCCGGGCGGTGCGGCATACGCATCGACGTTGGTGAGCAACGCGGGCAGGCCGGCCTTGAGGGGGGTCGGCCAACCGTGGCGTTCCTGGCCGGGGACGTCGGGGATGAGGTCGAGGTGCCGCCGCCCGCCGACGAGGACCCGGGCGCCGAGAACGAGGTCGCGGGAGCGCTGCGGCAGGTCGGCGAGGCCGCCGTCCCCGATGCCCACGATGTCGATCACGCCCGCCACTCTAGGCGGGTTGCGGTGGTGCCCCTGCGGCACGGGCGCGCGCACGATGACGCACGCACGCCCACCCGATCACAGAACCGAGCCCGCAACCAACTCGGGTCGCATGCACAACTCGGGTCGCATGCAGCCACATATTGAGGCTACACTTTTGTAGCATCGGAGCATGGCCCCGACGTGGACAGCCTCAACCGCGAAGCATGGAGTGGACCGCGCTGATGCGATCTACGCCATTCTCAACGCCACCTTCACTGAGATCCTGGCATTCGAACGGCCAGCGAAAGGTCGCATCCGGTTGTTCATTGGGCCTCGCCACGCTCAAGCCCTTGAAGGTGACGAGGTCGAAATACTCGTGCACGAGTTTCCAGATTCCGACCAACAAGCTGTTGTTTTCCACGTCATGCCCTTGGGTGCGAAGTACCGCAATTACCGGGAAGAGAGTCACAAATGAGCACTGACATGAAGCCTGACTACGAAGCGCTTGCTGCGAGGCTCACCGACCCAAACCAACCTGTCACTGCTGCCGGAGAAGCCGTGCGGGGCGCGGAGGCCGCTGAAGTTGGGCGCGACTTCTTGCTGCGCGAGTACGGCTCAAATGAAGCGATCGAACGCGCAATGGTGAAGCGCGGCCGACCGCGCATCGGCGCCAGCGGAGGACCTTCTCCGACCGTCCGAGCCCGTATCACCCCAGACGAATATGCCGCAATGAAGCGACTATCCGAGAGCTCCGGTCGCAGCCAAAGTGATCTTGTGCGTGAGGCCGTGCATCAATTACTCCGCGACCACAAACTGGTCAGTTAGCTATAGCGTCACATTGAGCACACAGTCCGTTCGAGGAGAATGAATGGTGTGGATCTCCTCATGAATTCGGTGAGGGCGCGTTGGCGATGTCGGCGGCGCGGGAGAGGGCGCCGACGCCGAACGCCGCGGCTTGGGCGCGCATCCGGTCGAGTTGGTCGGCGGGCAGGCCGCGCAGGACGGCGGCGGTGCCGTCGGGGATGGCGGCCACGATGATGAGGTCGCGCAGGCGCTCGAGGAGGTCCTCGACGAAGCGGCGTGGGTCGAGCCCGGACTCGATCACCCGCTCGATGGCCGAGAAACGGTGGCGGAGGGATCGATGGACTGTGGACTTGTCGTGGTCGGGACCACGAGAAGTGCACAGACAAGGCACTCCCGGCACCCGCGGGCGTCAGACTCACGCGCCCGGTCGCGGTGTCGGATGGCGGATCCGCTCAGCCAGTCACGGGCCTGAGCAGCCGGACCGCGCCGGTCTCAACGCTGATCCCTGGCGCGGTGACCACGAGGGGTGCGCCGGCGAGGAAGTGACGCGGCCACCTGTTCGATGACCTCACGCACGCGTTCCGGATCGTCGCGCACGGCAGTGACCGGCAACCGCCACGAATCCTTGGCGCCGGGATAGGCCGGGGCGAGGTCGGCCCAACCGCGAAGCAACTCATCGGCGGGCGAGCGTTTGACGAACACCCGCCCGTCACAGACCAGGCCGTCGACCACGTCGTCGACGTAGTAGCAGTAGCCGCCGAACATCGCCCGGGAACGCGCGTCCAGGGGCAGCAGCGCCTCGATCAAGTCCGCGGCTGCGCCGCGCGTCAGCTCATCCATCGCCAAGGCGCCGCACCCTAGCGACGACCACCGACAGCGGGCCGAGCCGACGGCCCAGCCGCGACCCGGCAGCGCTGGCGCCGCGCTGCCGCGAACGCGCCCCGACGACGGCGCCGACGGAGTCGACCCGGGTCAAGATGTCACTTCGGCGCTGACAGACACCACGAAACCGGGGAGTTCCGCCCGCGTCACGAGTTCGACGTGCGCTTTCGCGCATACCGCGCGCCAGTGGTCGAGTTCTCGAGGAGCATCGGCCGTCAACAGGATCGGACGCGCTTGATAGCCCAGAGGTCGGACCTGTTCGGCGTAGTCGAGCACCTGCCCGAGTCCGAGCCGCAACTGGGAGTTCTCCGATGCTGCGGGGAGCGTCTTGACCTCGATGACGAGCACCGGACCGTCCGTTCGCACTTGCCAGGCCGCATCGACCTGTCCCCGCAGCACACCCAGTTCAAAGGCAAGGTGACTCGGATCGCCACCCGATTTTCCGGCGCTGACTTCACTGATAAGGCGGTGAAGATCGTGCAGACACTCCTGGTGCCGTGCCATTGCCTCCTTCGTCAGGGCCATGTCCAATTCACGAAGAATCTTCTGGTCCTGTTCCTGAGATTGACCGGGAGCACCTGGCCTATTCCGTCCTCGGTCCCACCTGAGGACCCGCGCTCGTTGTGAGGGCTGATCGGCGTCAGCCACCGGGAAAACGCCGGATTGGTCGGTTTCCCAGCCGAGGAAACCGGGAGCGTTACCTCGTCGATGCAAGTAATTTTGCAAGACCAAACGGCTCGTGAGGGCGCGGACCGCGTGAGCGACCTGTGGGTCGCCAAGGAGCCCGCTGACCTCCTCCGGACCGACGAAGATGTGCCAGGCATCTGGCGCGGACTTGTACCTGGCAAGCTCAACGGCGCGAACGCCTGCGAGACCGCGAACATGGTCAACCACCTGCTGGCGACCTCGCGAGGGAATCCAGGCGTTCACCATCCACTCGCCGATGCCGCCGGTGTCCCCGTAGGCAACAAGGGCCTCGACCTTTCCGACATTGAGGCGCCCTATCGCCTGCAGCGACTTCGATGTGCGGGGAAAGAGCGAGATGCCCCACACGTGGCCGATCGTGGCACGGGCTGCCGGGATGAGGTTGTCGGCGTATGCCGCGACCGTCGCCCTGAGTTGCGCCTCGCCGGCGTGGCCCGCTATCCGGCGCACCTCTTTGGCGTGCTGGAAAAGGTCGACCTTCGACTCCGCCACCCGGTCCGGCGCCCAGACGACCTGTCCACTCACCCAGGCGTCGAGTTCCTCCTCGCCCCACCCTGACAAGCGCTCGAAAAGGCGAAGTTCCGCGGCCATGCCCGCCATGCTGTCAGGTCACGGCAGCCCTGGCTGACGCCACACCGACACGTGCGACTCGCTGTCGCCGGTGAAAGGGGACCGGTGCCAATCGGCATACCGGGCCTGAAACTCCTGCCCCGCCAACTGGGCCATCAGGTCGCACTCGGCCGGCCACACGTACCGGAAGTTGCTCGCGGCATACGTGATCGTGCCATCGGCAGCCCGGCGGTAATGGTGCGACGTGCCCTGTTGGGTCGCCATGTCATACGTGTCGAAGCCCGCGTGACCGCCGGGTCGAGCACCTCCGGTTCGAACATGTATGCCGCGGTCTCGTCATAGCGTTCGGCCGCCTGTTCGTCCCACAGGTCGTTGGTCGTCATGCCCTGGAGCATCGCCGCGCTCGCCCCGCCCCGTCCACCGAGTCTCGGCTTCAAGCAGAGCTTCGCTCCCGCTGGCTATAGTTGTATAGGACGATCCCTCGAGCGAGGTCAGCGCCCATGCCGTCAACGCAACTCAACACGACCATCAGCATCGAACTCAACGAGCGTTTGACCGCGCTGGCCGCGCATACCGGGCGCTCGAAGTCGCATTACGCGGCGGAGTTCATCGAACGCGGACTCAACGATCTCGAGGACCACTACCTCCTCAAGGACGCCCTTGAGGAGTTCTACGCGACCGATGAGGACGCGATCCCCCACGGAGACGTCGACTGGGAGCACCTGGGCGCGTGACGTATCGCGTCGAATACACCCCCGGGGCGCTCAAGGCCATCGGGCAACTGGACCGTACCGTGGTACGGCGCATACGCCGCTTCTTCGAGGAAACCCTCGACCTCGACAATCCCCGCAGCCGGGGCACGGCCCTCGTGGGTCACGGTGAGTGGCGCTATCGGGTGGGCGACTACCGCATCCTCTGCCTGATCGAGGATGACCGGATCCGCGTACTCGTCGTGACCGTCGCCCACCGCCGGCATGTCTATCGCGGTTGATCGGGCGATGACCGCCGGCGCCGGTCTGCCCCAATGACCGGCGGTGTTCGTCCGAGTGGTGCCGGTGTGACTCGGGCAGGTCCGGCACTGTGTCCCAGAGCGGCTCGGGGCCGTCCCGAGCCCTCAAGAGCGCCTAGCGACGACGCGCACAACACCCTCGCAACCCTTCATCGCTCTCTCCCGCCGGAGACAATGTCGAGATTGCCGCCTCCGTCGGCCGTTTCAGTGTGAGGTGGGGTGAGCAGGTCGAGGACGGCGACGAACTCGGAGTTAGAGGACATGCGTAAGAAGACCGGTGGCCGGAACGCCGAACCCGACGGGTCGAACGCAATGGTGCGCAGGTCTGCCACAATGGGCGGCGGTCTTCGTGCGAGGAATACCGGTGCGACTCCGGAGCGGTCCCGCCACTGTGATCCTTGACCGGCCCGAGCCCCAGCGCCGCGCCGACAGGGAAAGCCAGGACGACGCACGAAACCCTCGGCCGCGGCATACGCCCGGACGAGCCCAGCGCACGGCGAGCGTGGTCACTCGCCACGAAGGAGCAGCGCCAGCGTGACGCACTACCCGTTCGCCGCGATCGTCGGCGCCGACGACCTGGCGCTCGCGCTCATCCTCACCACGGTCTCCCCCGACGTCGGCGGCGTCCTCGTCCGCGGCGAAAAGGGCACCGCCAAGTCGACCATGGTGCGCGCCCTCGCCGACATCCTCCCCACCCAGGCCGTCGTCGAGGGCTGCCGCTTCGCCTGCGATCCCGCCGCCCCCGACCCGGCCTGCCCGGACGGCCCGCACCCGGCCACCGCCCCCTCCGCTATGCGGCCCGCGCGCCTGGTCGAACTCCCCGTCGGCGCCACCGAAGACCGGGTCACCGGTTCCCTCGACCTCGGCAAGGCCCTCGGCGCCGGCGAAACCGCGTTCGAGCCCGGCCTGCTCGCTGCCGCCCACCGCGGCCTTCTCTACGTCGACGAAGTCAACCTCCTCCACGACCACCTCGTCGACCTTCTTCTCGACGCCGCCGCCATGGGCCGCAACACCGTCGAACGCGACGGCGTCTCGGTCACCCACGCCGCCCGGCTCGTCCTCGTCGGCACCATGAACCCCGAGGAGGGCGAACTCCGCCCCCAACTCCTCGACCGCTTCGGCCTCACCGTCGAGGTCGTCGCCTCCCGCGACCCGGCCCAGCGCGTCGAGGTTGTACGGCGCCGGCTCGCCTTCGACGCCGACCCCCAGGGTTTCTCCGATGCGTATGCCGCGGAGCAGGCGGCCGTGCGCGCTCGCCTGAGTGCCGCGCAGGCTCGGTTGGCGAGTGTCGACTTGTCCGACTGGGCGCTGGCCAAGATCGCGACCGTGTGCGCCGGGTTCGACGTCGACGGCATGCGGGCTGACATCGTCACCGCCCGGGCCGCGCGCGCCCACGCCGCATGGGCCGGCCGCCCGAGTGTGACCCGCGCCGATATCCGGGTCGCGGCCCGGCTGGCCCTGCCGCACCGGCGGCGTCGCAAGCCCTTTGACGCGCCGGGTTTGGACGAGGACCTGCTCGACCGCCTCCTCGGCGACGACGACCTGCCCGACCCCGACACCGACCCCACCCCGGATCCGGACATCGACCCCGACCCGCAGTCGCCGCCTCCCGACCCCGGCAGCGACGACCCGGACGACGAGCCCCTCGATGAGCCGGAACCCACCGAGACCACCGACACGCACACCCCACCGACGGGCCCCGACGACGCGTCAGACCACGCGCCCGAGCCCCCCGCGGACACCACGAGCGAACCCCATCCGCCTGCCGACGTCCCGGCCGACCCAGAGCCGACCGACCCGCACGCCCCAGCCCCCGTGGGGGTGGCCGCCGCCGCCCAGCCCTACCGGGTGCGCGCCCTCACGGTGCGCGGGGTCGGCGCCGGCGCGGCGGGCAAGCGGAGCCGGGCGATCACCAGTTGGGGGCGCACGATCGGGGCGACCCGGACAGGGCCCGGACGACTCCACCTGCCCGCAACCCTCAGCGCCGCCGCCCCCCACCAGCGAGAACGCGGTCGCACCGTCGATGAAGGCGCGCCCGGGCGAGACCAACATGAGCCGACGGTGCGCCGCCCCGCCCGGGTGGTCATCACCAAGGACGACCTGCGGCATACGGTCACCCAGGGCCGGGAGGCCAACCTCGTCCTCGTCGCCGTCGACGCCTCCGGTTCGATGGGCGCGCGCCAACGGATGCGCGAGGTGAAGACCGCCGTCCTCAGCCTGCTCGCCGACGCCTACCAGCGGCGCGACCGGGTCGGAGTCGTCACCTTCCGGGGCCACGAGGCGACCCTTGCCCTGCCCCCGACGCACTCCGTCGAAGCCGCCGCGGCCTGCCTGACCGACCTCCCGCACGGCGGGCGCACGCCCCTGGCCGAGGGGCTGCTCACCGCCGCCCGCACCCTCGAACTCGAGCACCTGCGCGACCCGCGCCGGCGCGCGCTCCTCGTCCTGGTCACCGACGGGCGCGCCACGAGTGGCGCGGACGCCGTGGAGCGGGCCCGGTGGGTCGCCGACCGGTGGCCCGGGACGGGTGTCCACGCCGTCGTCATCGACTGTGAGAGCGGGCGATTCCGCCTCGGCCTGGCCGCCGAGCTCGCCGCCCGGATGGGCGCCGAACACCTCCCGCTCGGCGCCGTCGCCGCCGACCAACTCGCCGACATCATCCGGGACAGGAGGGCCGCCTGATGGCTCAAGGACAGACGCCGATCCAGGCCGCCGACGGGCTCACCACCCGGCAGCGTCGCAATTCCCCGCTCGTCATCGTCCACTCCGGCACCGGCAAGGGGAAATCCACCGCCGCCTTCGGGTTGGCGCTGCGTGGCTGGAACCAGGGCTGGTCGATCGGGGTGTTCCAGTTCGTCAAGTCCGCCAAGTGGCGGATCGGGGAGCAAGCCGCGCTCGCCGCGCTCGACCAGGTCCACCGCGACACCGGGGCGGGCGGGCCGATCGAGTGGCACAAAATGGGGTCGGGCTGGTCCTGGTCGCGCAAGGCCGGGACCGAGGAGGATCACGCGGCCGCCGCACGCGAGGGCTGGGCGGAGATCGCCCGCCGGCTCGCCGAGCAGACCCACCAGTTGTACGTCCTCGACGAGTTCACCTATGTCCTCAAGTGGGGCTGGGTCGACGTCGACGAGGTAGTCGAGGTGCTCACCAACCGCCCGGGGTACCAGCACGTCGTCATCACCGGCCGCGACCCGGACCCGCGTCTGATCGAGATCGCCGACGTCGTCACCGAGATGACGAAGGTCAAGCACCCCTTCGACCGTGGTCAGAAGGGCCAGCGAGGCATCGAATGGTGACCCCCCACCTCGGTGCGCCGCGCGCGGCGGTGAGCCCGCGGCATACGAGGTCACGACGGGTGCGGCCCCGATGGTGAGACTGCCGCGCCTGGTCATCGCCGCCCCGGCCTCCGGGCAGGGCAAGACAACGATCGCCGTCGGCCTGATGGCCGCGCTCGCGCGCCAGGGGTATGCCGTCTCCCCCGGCAAGGTCGGACCGGACTACATCGACCCCGGCTACCACGCGCTGGCCACCGGGCGGCCGGGGCGCAACCTCGACCCGTGGCTGACCAGCCCGGACCTCATCGCACCGCTGTTGCTGCACGCCGCCGCGACCTCCGCCCCGGCGGACCTGGCGATCGTCGAGGGGGTGATGGGTCTGTTCGATGGGCAGATCGGCACCGACGGGTTCTCCTCGACCGCGCACGTCGCGGCGTTGACCTCCTCGCCCGTGGTCCTCGTCGTCGACATCTCCTCGGCGGCCCGCACGGTGGCGGCGACCGTCCACGGGCTGGCGACCTTCGACCCGGGCGTGAAGGTCGTCGGGGTCATCCTCAACAAGGCCGGTTCGCCCCGGCACGCTCAAGAGGTGCGTCGGAGCATCGAGGCGCGCGGGTTGCCGGTGCTCGGCGTACTCGCCCGCGACGCCGGGGTGAGTGCGCCCTCGCGGCACCTCGGGTTGGTGCCCGCCGCCGAGCGCGCCGATGCCGCCGCCGCGTTGGATCGGCTCGCCGGCCAGATCGCCGAACACATCGACCTGGGGGCCGTGGTCGACTTGGCACGCGCGGCCCCCGACCTCGACGCGACAGCGTGGTCGCCGGCGTCCGCGCTCGCTGGGGCTCTCTCTCCCGGCTCCGCTGTCAACAATCCACCTATTGGGCGATTGTTGACGCCCACACTCCGCGGTGGGCCTGGTCCCGGATCGAGTCCCGTCAACAATCCACCTATTGGGCGATTGTTGACACCGGCAGCCGCTTCCGAGGACGGTCCGGTCGTCGCGGTCGCCGGGGGACGCGCCTTCACCTTCCGGTATGCCGAGACCGAGGAACTCCTGCGAGCCGCCGGCTGCACCCCGATCGTCTTCGACCCGGCCACCGACCGCGCGTTGCCCCCCGGGACTCGCGGCCTCTACCTCGGCGGGGGATTCCCCGAGGCGCACGCCGCCGCCCTCTCGAGCAACACCCCCCTCCTCCGGGAGGTCCGTGACGCCGTCTCGGCCGGGCTGCCGACCGTTGCCGAATGCGCCGGCCTGCTCTACCTCACCCGGGCCCTCGACGGCCACCGCCTCGTCGGCGCGGTGCCGGCCACCTCGGCGATGCACCCCCGATTGACGCTGCGGTATGTCACGGCCACCTTGCCCGTGGACTCGCTGCTCGGGCCGGCGGGGACGACAGTGCACGCCCACGAGTTCCATCGCACGCGCACCGACCCGATGAGTTCGGGCCGCGGGGCCTGGGACGTCGACGGTATGCCGCACGGCTTCGCCCTCGATCCGGCCGGCACGGGGGCGCCGACGGTGCACGCGGCATACCTCCACGTTCACTGGGCCGGGCAGCCGAGTCTGGCCCGGCACTTCGCCGAGGCCGTCCACGCCTGGCCGGGGGCCGGGCGCGAGACCATCAGCCCCGGCGCGTCCGGCATCGAGACCGACCTCCGACGCGAGGATCTCGCCGATCACGATCCCGGGCGCGAGGGGAGCGCCGGCGGCCCGGCCCCGGCCGTCGATCCCCTCGATCACCACGGGGACGCCGAACTGCTGGACACGCAGGCCCCCCTCCTCGACCTCGCCGTCAACGTCCGCCGCCCGGCCCCGCCGGTGTGGTTGCGCGACCGGCTGGCCGAGGCGCTCGGCGAGCTCGCGGCATACCCCGACGCCCGGGCCGCCCGCCGCGCCCTGGCGACCCGGCACGGCGTGCCCGTCGACTGCGTCCTGCCGACCAGTGGGGGGGCCGAGGCGTTCACCCTGGTCGCGCGGGCCATCGAGGGGCGCCACCCCCTGGTCGTCCACCCCCAGTTCACCGAACCCGAGGCCGCGCTGCGGCGCGTCGGCAGGGTGCCGGCGCGCCACGTGCTGCGCGCCGAACACGGTTTCGTCCTCGACCCCGCGAGCCTCGATCCGCGCGCCGACCTGGTCTTCGTCGGCAACCCGACGAACCCGACCGGGGTGCTCCACCCGCGGTCGACTCTCGCGGCGTTGCGGCGGCCCGGACGGGTGCTCGTCGTCGACGAGGCGTTCATGGACGCGGTGCCCGGCGAGCCCGAGACCCTCATCGGCGGCGACCTCGACGGTCTGCTCGTCCTGCGGTCGCTGACGAAGACCTGGGGGTTGGCGGGGGTACGGGCCGGGTATGCCGTCGGCGATCCCGCGCTCGTCGCGGCCCTGGCCCGGCACCAGCCGCCGTGGTCGGTGTCCAGCCTGGCCGCGCTCGTCATGGAACAGACCGCAACCCCGGCCGCGGTTGCCGAGGCCGAGAACGCCGCCCGCTCCGCTGCCGCGGACCGGACCCATCTCGTGCGCGGCCTCGAATCGTTGGGGCTGCGGCCGGTGCCGGGGGTGGCCCCCTTCGTGCTCGTCGACGTGGGCGTCGGGGTGCGTGAACGCTTGCGACACCGCGGGTATGCCGTCCGCCGCGGGGACACGTTCCCGGGTCTGGATGCCGGGTGGGTGCGGATAGCGGTGCGCGACCAGTCGACAACCGACGCCTTCCTCGCCACCCTCGCCGACCTGCTCCCCGCCGGTGGCCACACCGGGCCCGCCCTCGGCTCGCCCGTCAACAACCCACCTATTGGTCGAATGTTGACACCAGCCACGACCGACCCCGCGCCAACGGTCCCGTCCGGCCCCGACCGCCCCGTCAACAACCCACCTATTGGTCGAATGTTGACACCCGCCACGACGGACCCCACGCCAACGACCCCGGCCGACCCCGACCGCCCCGTCAACAATCCACCTATTGGTCGAATGTTGACACCAGACCTGACCGTTCTTGCCCAGGAGCCCCGCGCATGACCCTCGAACTTCTCCGGCCCGGCACCCACGTCCTGGTGCGCACGCCCGGTCCGTGGGTCGCCGAAACCGTCCACTCGCTCCTCGATGCCGGGGTCGCCGTCGACATCGAGGCCCGGGCCACCGACACGGCGGTCCTCGACGACCTCGCCTCCCGGCACCTTGTCCGCCTCGTCGCCCAGCCCGAGCTCGCGGCATACGACCTCGTCCTCAAAGACCCCCACCGGGAGGCGGCGGTCGGCACCGAGGCAACCGACTCGCCCGCCGGCACCGGCGAGGTGATCCTCGTCGGCGGCGGCCCCGGCGACCCCGGGCTGCTCACCCTCGCCGGGTTCGATGCGCTGCGGGAGGCCGATGTCGTCGTCACCGACCGGCTGGCGCCGCTCGGGGTGCTCGACCGGCTCGACCCGCGACCCGACGTCATTCATGTCGGCAAGATCCCGCGCGGGGAGTTCACGCCCCAGGAACGGATCAACGCGGTCCTCATCGAGCACGCCCGCGCGGGGCGAGTCGTCGTGCGGCTCAAGGGCGGCGACAACTACGTCTTCGGGCGCGGCGGCGAGGAGTGGAACGCGTGCGTCGAAGCGGGCATCCCGGTGCGCGCCATCCCCGGGGTGTCGTCGGCGATTGCCGGGCCCGCGCTCGCGGGGATTCCGGTGACGCACCGGGACGCAACTCAGGGGTTCGTCGTCGTGACCGGGCATGTTGCGCCGGACGATCCGCGCAGCACCGTGGCCTGGGATGCGTTGGCACGCAGCGGGTTAACGCTGGTCATCCTGATGGGCGTCGCGGCCTTGGCGCCCATCACCGAGGCGCTGCTCGCCTACGGTCTCGACCCGCTCACCCCGGCCGCGTCCGTCGCCGACGCCGGGATGCCGAGCCAGCAGGTCGTGCGGGCGCCGGTCGGCGAGTTGGCCGCGGCCGTGGCGCAGGCCGGTTTGCGTCCCCCCGCCGTCACCGTCATCGGCCCAACCGTCGATGCCCTCCTTCCTCCGGTGCAAGGCTGAGTTCATGGGCTCGTTGCGCGCCGGGTTCCGGTTGGCCGTGGGCACCTTGACCGTGGTCCCGGTGGGCACGCTGCCGACGATCGACCGGTATGCCGCCCGCGCGGCCATGCTTCTGGCTCCCTTGGCCGCGCTGCCGGTCGCGGCGCTCGCTGCTGGGGTCGCCTGGGCGGGGGGCATCCTTCGGCTCCCGTCGCTGCTCGTCGGTGCGCTCGTCTGTGCCGCGCTGGGGTGGGGGATGCGGGCGATGCATTGGGACGGGTTGGCCGACACCGCCGACGGGCTCGCGGCCGGGTGGGAACGCGAGCGGGCGCTGACCGTCATGCGGCGCGGGGATGTCGGGCCCGTGGGTGCTGCGGTGCTCGGGCTCACCCTCCTCATGGAGGCGGTGACGTTCGGCGCTCTCGCCGAGCATCACCACGGCTGGCTCGTGGTGGCCACCGCCGTCGTCGTTTCTCGGGCTGCGTGTCCGGTAGCGGCCTGGCGCGGCTGGTCGGCGGCGCGCCCCGATGGGCTCGGAGTGGTCGTCGCCGGGTCGGTGCCCTCGTGGGGTGTGTTCGGGGTCGCCGTGCTCGTCGCGGCCCTCCTCGGGGCAGTTGTCCCGCTCCTGGGGCTGCCGTGGTTTGGCGGGGTGGCCGTGGCACTGCTTGCCCTGGCGGGAACCGGGCTGTTCGTGCGCCGGTGCGTTCGGGTTTTCGGGGGCGTCACCGGCGACGTCGTCGGTGCCGCGGTGGAGACGACCCTCGTCCTGAGCCTCGTGCTCCTGCTCGTGCTAACCGGCGTAGCCAGCGGGCGGTTGGGGATGCTCTGGTGAGGAATCTCGCGCTGGCTTGTGTCGCCAGCGGCCCCGCGGAGGTGACCCGGTGAAGACGCTCGTGCTCGGTGGCATCCGGTCCGGCAAGTCGGCCGTCGCCGAGACCCACCTCGCCGCCGCCCCGTCGGTGACCTACATCGCCTGCGGGCCCCGCGCCGACGACGCGGACTGGGCCGCCCGGATCGCTGCCCACCAGGCCCGCCGCCCCGCCGCGTGGGTGACGGTCGAGACGACCGAGCTCAGCGGCATACTCCCGCATCTAGCCGGCCCGGCCCTCGTCGATTGCCTGGGCACCTGGCTCACCGCCCGCCTCGACGCCCTCGGTGCCTGGGAGGCGCCACGCGAGGCCTGGGCCGACGCCCTCGCGGCCGAGGTCGACGCCCTCGCCGCCGCTGTCACGGCCGCTCGCCATGATGTCGTCCTCGTGTCCAACGAGGTCGGCTTCACCCTCGTGTCCGAGCACCGGTCGGGGCGCATCTTCGCAGACTGGCTCGGCATCACGAACCAAGCCGTCGCCGCCGTCTGCGACCGGGTCGACCTCGTCGTCGCCGGACAGGTCCTCACGGTGAAGGCGCCGTGAGCCGCGACGACATTGCTGTCGGGTTGGTCCTCGGGTATGCCGCCGACCTCCTCCTCGGGGACCCTCGCCGCTGGCATCCGGTCGCCGGGTTCGGGCGGGTCGCGGCGGCCCTGGAACGGCATACGTATGGACCGTCGCGGGGGCGCGGTGTCGTGCACGAGGCCGTGCTCGTCGGTGGGGCTTTCGGGGTGGGGGCGCTTGCGGCCCGGGCCGCCCGTCGCGGGGGTGCCCCGGCACGGGTCGGGCTCGTCGCAGCGGCGACGTGGGCGGTGCTCGGGGGGCGGTCCCTGACGCGGGAAGCCGAGGCGATGGGTGCGCTCCTGGCCGCTGGCGACGTGCCCGGAGCACGGGTGCGGGTGCGCAACCTCGTCGGCCGAGACCCCTCGGCCCTGGGCGCCGACGAACTCGCGCGTGCCACCGTCGAGTCGGTCGCCGAGAACGGCGCGGACGCCGTCGTCAGCCCGCTCTTCTGGGGCGCTGTCGGCGGGGTCCCCGGCTTGCTCGCCTTTCGCGCCGCCAACACCCTCGATGCCATGGTGGGTCATCGCACCCCCCGGTATGCCGTGTTCGGTTGGGCCGCAGCCCGGCTCGATGACGTTGCCAACTGGGTGCCGGCGCGGATCACGGTCGCGGCCACGATGCTCGCCGCACCGCGACGGGCGGGAGCGGTGTGGCGGGCCGTGCGCCGAGACGCTCCGGCCCACCCGAGCCCCAACGCCGGCCCGGTCGAGGCCGCGTTCGCCGGTGCGCTGGGGTGCAGTCTCGGTGGGACGAATACGTATTCCGGGGTTGTCGAGGAGCGCGGACGGTTGGGCGAGGGGCCGGCGGTGACGGTCGGCGATCTTCCCCGGGCCACGGCCCTGCAGACACGCATCGGTGCGATCGCGTTGGTGGTGATTCTCGGCGGTCGCGGGGTGGTTCGCATGGCACGGATGAAGAGACGCGCGGAGCGCGATCGAACCCGCGGTCTCTGACGGCCCGCCGCTGCGGCCGGTTGCGTCGACGCTCGCTTGGTGCGATCGTCGCGCGCAAGAGGCGGCCGCTTGGCGTCCGTGCGGCTGCTGGGGCGGTCAGTTGATTCGTTGGCTGGGCGCGCCCGGGCGCGCCAGTGAGAGCACCCGGCTGGCCCCCCGGCAATCTCGCCGCACCCTCACACCCGCGCGTGCATGCCGTGAGCCGGTGAACGATGGAGCGGGTTTCCTTCACTCGGCGGCGACGTTCACCTCACACCCGCGCGTGCCTGGCAAGGCAGGCCCCCACCTCGATCGCGGCAGACCATGTCTGTTCGTCCCAGGGGGCCCTGGGAAAGCAGACCGAGTGGGATCGCCTGCCTCGACCCGGCCGCCGTTGCGACGGGGGCGTCGTCGTCCCAGGTGGTATGTCGTGGCCCCAGAGGGGATTAGGGGTCGGGTGGGTGGGTGTAGGAGCCGGGGGTGAGGTCCCAGGTGATGGTGTCGGTGGTGGGGTCGAGTCGACCCAGGAGATGTCGGGCATGAACGACGTGGTGGTGATGCGAGCAGAGTAGGGCGCCGTTGGCGAGCGTGGTGGGGCCGGCGTGGCGGTGCCAGGTCAGGTGGTGGGCTTGGGTCCATTTCGCGGGCATGGTGCACCCGGGGAAGGTGCACCCGCGGTCGCGTAGCCACAGT
>Ga0116175_1000011_pt1 | contig 197539 bp, 178 predicted proteins | sample AD_UKC125_MetaG_FD_89802 | JGI IMG/M metagenome (GOLD analysis project Ga0116175, IMG submission 89802) | Active sludge microbial communities of municipal wastewater-treating anaerobic digesters from USA - AD_UKC125_MetaG | ecosystem: Engineered > Bioreactor > Anaerobic > Digestate | place... | reverse complement strand
TTACCTCACCAACAAGCTGATAGGCCGCGAGTCCATCCCAGACCGAAAAACTTTCCAGACGGTAGAGATGCCTCTCCGTCTCGTATCCGGTATTAGCAGCTGTTTCCAACTGTTATTCCAGAGTCTGGGGCAGGTTACTCACGTGTTACTCACCCGTTCGCCACTGATCGGAGGAGCAAGCTCCTCGTCACCGTTCGACTTGCATGTGTTAAGCACGCCGCCAGCGTTCGTCCTGAGCCAGGATCAAACTCTCCGTTGATGTTTGACTCTCGTGATCGCTCACGAGAAATCTTTACCCTCGAAGGGTTGTTTCACTGGCTGAGCATGAACAACTAGCATTTGCTAGATGATCGTTGTCAACCAAAGGATTTTCGTTCGAAGGGCTCTGTCACGGCATCGGTGATGCGCATTCTTGAGCCGCCTCGAGACGAGGTTATTGGCATCGATTTTTGACACGCTGTTGAGTTCTCAAGGTTCGGACGCACACCATCACCTGACCTTTTCGGTCCGGCTCCGGGGCAACCATTCCAACTTACCGCATCAACTCTTGGGCGTCAAATCCGCAGATCGTGTAGATCGTTGGTGTCGCGCGCTTGGTTTGCTGCGAGCCATCCACTTTAGCAGCAGTTGGGCGCTGCACCAAGTCCGGTGTGACCGTACTTGTCGCGGTGGGTCAGTCCCGGGGACCGGCCTGCTTGGAGCGAGTTCTTGACTCGCCGCTTGGCGTCCGTTCCTCCCTGTCGGGCTGACGAGAAGAACACTAGATCACCTTTGGCCAGTTCGCCAAATCCGCTCCGCCGCCGGGTCGTTCGGGTCTTGACAGGAGGCCCGTATCTTCCTGTGCAGCAGATGGTTAAAGATCTGATGGGAGGGTGCCTGGGGCGCGCCGACCGGCGGCGAGCGACCGGCGGCCGCGACGAACGACGACGACGCTCTCCTGCAAGAAGTCATCCCCCGTTAGCGTGGCCTCGGCCTCGGACACCTTGGCCCCGTTGATCGAGATCCCGCCTTCGCCGATCACCCGACGGGCAGCGTTGCGCGAGTCCACCAAGCCCACCGCCACGAGTGCCTCGGCAAGCGGCATACCCTCGCTCACCTCTCCCCCGGGCAACTCTGCGGTGGCATCCCGCAGGGTCGCGGCATCCAGGGTCCGCAGGTCGCCCTTGCCGAACAGGGCCTCGGAGGCGGCCTGGACGGCTGCGGTCGCCGCGGCCCCATGCACCAGGGTCGTCATGTCGGCAGCGAGCGTCTTCTGCGCCAGCCGGCGGAACGGCTCGCCCGCCACCGCCTCCTCCAAGGCGGCGATCTCCTCCCGGCTGCGATCGGTGAACACCTTGAGCAACGCCACCACGGAGGCGTCCTCGATGTTGAGGAAGTACTGGTAGAAGGCGTAGGGGCTGGTCATGTCGGCCGAGAGCCAGATGGCGTTGCCCTCCGACTTGCCGAACTTCACGCCCGCGCTGTCGGTGAGGAGCGGGGAGGTCATCGCGTGAACGGTCGCGCCCTCGACGCGATGGACGAGGTCGACGCCCGCGGTGATGTTGCCCCACTGGTCCGAGCCGCCGATCTGGAGCACGCAGCCGTGCGTGCGGTGCAGTTCGAGGTAGTCCAGCGCCTGGAGCAACTGGTAGCTGAACTCGGTGTAGGAGATGCCCTCCTGGCTTTCCAGGCGCGCCGCGACCGCTTCCTTGCGGATCATCTGGTTGACCCGGAAGTGCTTGCCGATGTCGCGCAGGAAGTCCAAGGCCGACATGGGCGCCGTCCAGTCGAGGTTGTCGACGAGGATCGCCGGATGCGCGCACGCGGGGTCGGTGCCGTCGAAGTCGAGGAAGGGCCGCACGAGGTCCTTGATGCGCGTGACGTTGGCCGCGGTGGCCTCCTTGGTCCGCAGCACTCGCTCGCTGGTCGGTTTCGGGTCGCCGATGAGCCCCGTGGAGCCACCGACCAGACAGATGACGCGGTGCCCGGCGCGCTGCATCCGTCGCAGCGCGACGAGTTGGACGAAGTTGCCGAAGTGCAGCGATGGTGCCGTCGGGTCGAAACCGCAATAGACGGTGACGACGCCCTCGGCGAAAGCCTCGCGCAGCGCGGTTTCGTCGGTGGACTGCGCCACCGCTCCACGCCACTGCAGTTCGTCGAAGATGTTGGTCACGGTCGGGTCGTCCTTGCGTTCGAGGTGGTCGTCACCGAGGGCGTATGCCGGGTGCGCGCCTGACGGTGCCAGGCACCTCCCAGCCTGCCACGACAGCCCGGTTGCCTCGCACGGCACTCACGCGCTGGGATGGCAAGCGTGCCACTCAGCATCGCGCGCCGGTTGACGGCGAATCAGTGCCCTCAGTGGGCCGGACTCCCGCTGCGTCGGCTGCACACGTCCGGCACCGAGCACCGCACCTTCGCCCTCGGCGAGGAGTTCATCGTCCGGCTGCCCCGGGATGGCGATGCCGAGGCCGGGCTCGTCAAGGAGATCGCGTGGTGGCCCCGGCTGGGCGACGCCCTTCCCGTCGAGGTTCCCGAGGTGGTCTACTCCGGTGTCCCCGAGGAGGACACCGGACGCCTCGGGGAGGCGGCGGCATACCCCTATCGGTGGGCGATCACCCGGTGGGTGCCCGGGGCGGACGCCGCGGCGACCGTGCTCGACGGCGGGCGCACCGACGGCTGGCCCGAGACGCTGGCCGCGATCGTCCTCGCCCTCCGCAGCATCGACCTGGGCGCCATCCCGGTCACGCACTGGCCAAGGGGTGGGCGCGGCGGGCACCTGAGCGACCGGCTGCGCGCACTGGACGAGACCCGCGACGCCCTCGCCGGCCCGCTCGATGCCACGCCGCTCACCCCCCTCATCGACGCCGCCCTGGCCGTCGAACCCGATCCCACCCCCGTCCTGCTCCACGCCGACCTCATCCCCGGCAATCTCGTGGCCCGAGAGGGCCGGATCGTCGGCCTGCTCGACCTCGGCACCCTGACGACCGGGTATGCCGCGTGGGACCTCACCCCCGCCTGGTGGGTCCTCGATCGGGCCGGCCGGGATCGCTTCCGAGCCCTCGTCGACGCCGACGACGACTCTTGGGCCTGGGGCCGGGCCTTCGCCGGGACCCAGGGATTGCTCGCCCATTGGTACTACACGCCCCGGCACCACGCGCTCGCCCCGCTCGGCGCCCGGGCCGTCCGCGAGGCGCTCGCCGGCTGAGCCGCCCGACGGACCACGTCACCCCGGACGTCCACTATCTGGGCCACAGCGGGCTGAGACCAAGCCCACGGTGGGCGTGGGTGCGGCATACCGGCCCCACGTGCCACGGTGGCATATGACCCTCGACGCTCTCCACCCCAACATGCAGGCCCAGTACGAGATCGTTCTCGAGCGCAACCCGGGCGAACCGGAGTTCCACCAGGCGGTCTACGAGGTGATGCTCAGCCTCACCCCGATCGCCGGGAAACGCCCCGAGTACACCCAGTGGTCGGTCCTCAAGCGCATGTGCGAACCCGAGCGGCAGATCATCTTCCGGGTGCCGTGGGTGACCGACGACGGTGAGGTCCGGATCAACCGTGGCTTCCGGGTCGAGTTCAACTCGGTCCTCGGGCCGTACAAGGGCGGGTTGCGCTTCCACCCCAGCGTCAACCTCTCGATCATCAAGTTCCTCGGTTTCGAGCAGGTCTACAAGAACGCCCTCACCGGGATGCCGATCGGCGGCGGCAAGGGCGGGTCCGACTTCGACCCCAAAGGCCGCAGCGACGCCGAGATCATGCGCTTCTGCCAGTCGTTCATGACCGAGCTCTACCGCCACATCGGCGAGTACACCGACGTCCCCGCCGGGGACATCGGTGTCGGCGGCCGCGAGTTGGGCTACCTGTTCGGGCAGTACAAGCGGATCGCCAACCGTTACGAGTCCGGTGTCATCACCGGCAAGGGTCTGGCCTGGGGCGGGTCCCAGGTGCGCACCGAGGCCACCGGCTACGGCACCGCGTTCTTCGCCCAGCGGATGCTCGCCGAGCGCGGCCAGTCACTCGAGGGCAAACGGGTCGTCGTCTCCGGCTCGGGCAACGTCGCCTTGTATGCCGTGGAGAAGGTCCACCAACTCGGTGGCACCGTCGTTGCCTGCTCGGACAGCAACGGCTTCGTCGTCGACGAGGCCGGGCTGGATATCGCCCTGCTCAAGGAAATCAAGGAGGTGCGGCGCGGCCGGCTCTCCGACTACGCCGCCGAGCGCGGCGGTTCGGTCCGACACATCACCGACGGCTCGATCTGGGAGGTGCCGTGCCAGGTGGCGTTGCCGTGTGCGACCCAGAACGAACTCCCCGAGGCTGCCGCGCTCGCCCTGATCCGCGGCGGGGTCGAACTGGTCGCCGAGGGCGCCAACATGCCGAGCACCCCCGAGGCGATCAACGTGTTCGACGACGCGGGCGTGCTCTTCGCGCCGGGCAAGGCCTCGAATGCCGGCGGGGTCGCCACCAGCGCCCTGGAGATGCAGCAGAATGCGAGCCGCGACTCGTGGACCTTCGAGGCCACCGAGGCCCGGTTGGAGACGATCATGGCCTCGATCCACGACCGCTGCATCGAGACCGCAGCCGAGTTCGGCGCGCCCGGCAACTACGTCGTGGGCGCCAACCTCACGGCATACATCAAGGTGGCCGACGCGATGGTGGCCCTCGGCGTGATCTAGGTACGGTGGGGCAGACTGCCCCGGTGAGCACCGCGGTATCCGACCACTCCGGCTTCATCGCTGGCCTGCCCAAGGCCGAGTTGCACGTCCACCACGTGGGGTCTGCGCGTCCCGAAACCGTGGCCCGGCTCGCTGCCCGCCACCCCGATGCCGGGGTCCCTCAAGAGGTGGAGTCGCTGCGGGAGTTCTTCACCTTCACCGACTTCGCGCATTTCATCGACGTCTACCTCGCGACCGTGTCCCTGCTGCGGACCCCGGAAGACATCCGGCTGCTCACCTACGAGGTCGCCGAGGGCCTTGCTGCCCAGCGGGTGCGGTATGCCGAGGTGACGATGACGCCCTACACGAGCGTGCGGATGGGCATCCCCATCGAGGCCTACACCGAGGCCATCGAGGACGCCCGGGTCGCCGCCGAACGAGACCTCGGGGTCGTGCTGCGCTGGATCTACGACATCCCCGGGGAGGCCGGCCTCGCCTCGGCCGATGCGACGGTGACGTATGCCGTGGAGCACGGGCCGGGCTCGCTCGTCGGGTTCGGCCTGGGCGGGCCGGAAATCGGGGTGCCGCGCGCGCAGTTCGCGCCGCACTTCGCCCGCGCCCGGGCCGCCGGCCTGCACTCGGTGCCGCACGCCGGCGAATCCGTGGGCCCCCAGAGCATCTGGGAAGCCCTCACGGACCTCGGCGCCGAGCGGATCGGGCACGGCATCGCCGCCGCCGCCGACCCGGCGTTGGTGGCCCATCTCGTCGAGCATCGGATCCCCTTGGAGATCTCCCCCACCTCGAATATCGCCACCCGGGTCGTCGAGCGGCTCGAGCACCACCCGATCCGGGTCCTGCGCGACGCCGGCGTCATCGTCACCGTCAACAGCGACGATCCACCGATGTTCGGCACCACCTTGAACCGCGAGTACGCGATCGCCGCCGACCTGCTCGACCTCGACACCGGCGGGCTCGTCGCGCTCGCGCAGACCGCGATCGACGTGTCCTTCGCCCCCGCGGATGTCAAGGCCCGGATCGGCGCCGAGCTCGCGGCATACGGGGCGACGGCCGTGACCGCGCGCTGAGGTTGCCCCGGGAACTCCCGCGGTGGCAAATGCCACATCGCCACGGAGGTACGACGGCCATTTGCTACCGGCCCAACGGCATACGCTGAGAGATGGCTTTGGCCCCACCACCCCACTGACGAAACGACACCGATGTCCGCGCGAACGGAGTACCTGACCAAACTGACCGATGCGGCGACGGCCGTGACCTGGATCCGCGACGGTGACACCGTCGTCCTCCCCGTCGCCGCCGGCGAACCGCCGGCCCTCATCGAGGCGCTGTCGGAACAGCGTGAAACCCTGCGGGGGGTGACGGTCTCGCAGTTGCTCCCCATCCGGCCCGCCGACTACCTCGACCCGGGCACCGCAGATCACCTGCGCCACAGTTCCTGGTTCCTCGGCGGACCGAGCCGCACCGGGGCACGCGAGGGGTGGGTCGATGTGATCCCGCTGCATTTCAGCGAGATCCCGGGACTGCTGCGCCGTGGCACGCTCCCCTGCGACGTCCTCTTCGCCCTGGCCTCCCCGATGGACGAGCACGGGTTCTTCTCCGTCGGTCTGTCCCCCGCCTACACGATGGCGGCCCTGGAAAAGGCGCGCGTCGTCATTCTCGAGGTCAACCCCCAGGTTCCCTTCTGCTACGGCGACTGCCACGTCCACATCTCGCAGGTGAGCGGGATCGTCGAAGACGACCGGCCCCTCCCCGAAAGTGCCGCCACCCCGATCGGGCCGGTCGAGACCGCGATCGCCGGGCACATCACCGAGCACGTCCCGGACGGTTGCACCCTGCAGATCGGGATCGGCGCCATTCCCGACGCCGTTGTCGCACAGTTGACGACGCGCAACGACCTAGGGCTGCACACCGAAATGCTCGGTGAGGGCTGCCTCCACCTCGTGCGCGCGGGGGTGGTCACCGGGCGGAAGAAGAACGTCCACCGGGGCATTGTCGTGGCGACCTTCGCGTTCGGCACTCGTGACCTCTACGACTTCATGGACCACAACCCCGGCGTCCGCATGCACCCGGCCGATGAGACCAACTCCCCGTGGGTCGCCGGCCGCAACGATCGACTCCGCTCCATCAACAGCGCTCTCCAGGTCGACCTCCTCGGGCAGTGCGCCGCCGAAAGCATCGGGCCGCTGCCCTACTCCGGCACCGGCGGCCAGTCCGACTTCGTGCGCGCGGCCAACCTGTCGCACGACGGCAAGTCGTTCATCGCGCTGCCCTCGACGGCCAAGGGCGGCACCGTGTCGCGGATCGTGGCCAACCTCACGCCCGGCGCGCACGTCTCGACGAGCAAGAACGACGTCGACTATGTCGTGACCGAGTTCGGCGTGGCCCGGCTGCGGGGTCGCTCGTTGCGCGACCGGGCGGCCATGCTCATCGAGATCGCCCACCCCGACTTCCGCGAAGAGTTGCGCGACCAGGCCAAGGCCCTCCACCTGGGCTGACCCTGGTGGTGGCCACTCGCTCCGGTGCCGACCACGAAGGAGTCCGATGACCATGTCCGTGGAGTTGCGCGCGGCGACCCTCGCCGATGTCGATGTGCTCACCTACCAGCGCGATGCCATGTTCCTCGACATGGGGTATGCCGCCGATGAGGTGAGCGCCGCGAGCGATCCGGCCCGGACGTGGCTGGTGCGGGCCTTGGCCGACGACCTCTTCCACGGCATTCTCGCCATGGTGGACGGTGCGGTCGTCGGGGGCTTGGGCATCGTGTGGCTCGACCTGCCGCCGAACATGCACACCCGCAACGAACGCCGGGCCTTCGTCATCAACGTCTATGTCGCCCCGGCACATCGGCGCCACGGCATCGCCCGTCGGCTCCTCGAGACGGCCCTGGCCGAATGCGAGCGCCGGGGTGTCGACGTCATCACCCTCCAGCCCTCCGACGACGGTCGCGGGCTCTACGAGTCGGCGGGTTTCACCCCGTCGGGTGAGTTGCGCCTGCACCGCTGACCTCGTCGGGGAGGGACGCACGACTCTTGGTCCGTCCGGGCCGGTAGGGCGAGACCGTCGGTTCGCCGTCGATCCAGAACCGCCACGGGTATGCCGCGCCGTCCCCGCCCGGCCCGCTCACCCCGACGCGTGGCCCGCTGCGGATCCGGGACGCATCGACCGGCTCGGGGGGCGCGACCAGCCAGATCTCCCCCTCGGCGCGTTGCTCCCCCGGTGGGCCGCAGAGATCGCGCCCGTCGTCATCACGGGTGAGCGCTAGCGCAGTGGTGAGCCGCGCCGGGCCCCGGGCGACGTCCCGGGGTCGCGCCCGGGGGCGACGCTGCGTCACGAGGTCATGGCCCCCGACGATCTCCCCGGCCCGCAGCAGCACCGCTCCGGCCTCCCCCTCCGGGCCGGTGACGACGTTGGCGCAATGGTGCATGCCGTAGGTGAAGTAGACGTAGAGATGCCCGGCCGGGCCGAACATCACCGCGGTGCGTGGGGTGCGCCCGCGGAAGGCGTGCGAGCCCGGGTCGACACCGTGGCCGGCATACGCCTCGACCTCGGTGAGTCGCAGCGCGACGCGACCACGGACGAGCACACAACCCAACAGGTCCGGCGCGACGTCGAGGACGGGGCGTTCGAAGAACGCCCGGGGCAGTCGTGCCGCCGCACTCATCGACCGGGCTATGCCGGGGTCAGCGGGCGGCGAGGACCGGCTGGGAGGCCCAGGCGCGGCATACCGATGCGGTCTCCTGGGCCCGGGCCCATTGTTCGGCGACGCGCACCGGTGCGGTGCCGCCCTTGGCGTCGCGGGAGGCGAGCGAGCCGGCGACCGAGAGGACCTCGCGCACCCCTGGCGTGAGGTGCGGGGAAATGGCGACGAGGTCGGTGTCGGTGAGGTCCCACAATTCGATGCCGCGGTCCTCGCAGGCACGCACGCACGCCCCGGCGACCTCATGGGCGACCCGGAACGCGACCCCCTGGCGCACGAGCCACTCGGCAATGTCGGTGGCCAGGGCAAACCCTTGGGGGGCCAGGCTTTCCAGGCGTTCGCGGTGGAAGGTGAGGGTGGCGATCATGCCGGAGAACGCCGGGAGCAGCACCTCGAGGGTGTCGACGGCGTCGAACACCGGCTCCTTGTCCTCCTGGAGGTCGCGGTTGTAGGCCAGCGGGAGGGACTTCAGGGTCGTGAGCAGCCCGGCGAGGTCGCCGACGAGCCGGCCGGCCTTGCCGCGGGCGAGTTCGGCGACGTCGGGGTTCTTCTTCTGCGGCATGATGCTCGACCCGGTCGAGTACGCGTCGTCGAGGGTGACGAAGGAGAACTCCTTGGTCGCCCAGAGGACGACCTCTTCGGCGAGGCGCGAGATGTCGACGCCGATCATCGCGGTAACGAAGGCGAACTCGGCAACGAAGTCGCGCGCGGCGGTGCCGTCGATGGAGTTCTCGACCGCCGCGGTGAACCCCAGGTCGGCCGCGACCGCCTCGGGGTCCAGGCCCAGGGACGACCCCGCCAACGCCCCCGACCCGTAGGGCGAGACCGCGGCCCGGGCATCCCAGTCCCGCAGCCGCTCGACGTCGCGCAGCAACGGCCAGGCGTGGGCGAGCAGGTGATGAGCGAGGAGCACCGGCTGAGCGTGCTGGAGGTGGGTGCGGCCCGGCATCGCCACCCCCTCGTGGGCGCGGGCCTGGGCGAGCAGGGCATCGACGACATCGAGGACGAGCCCGGCGACGACGCGGGCATGATCGCGCAGGTACATCCGGAAAAGGGTCGCGATCTGGTCGTTACGGGAGCGGCCCGCGCGCAGTCGCCCGCCGACCTCGGCCCCAACCCGGTCGATGAGGCCCCGCTCCAGGGCGGTGTGCACATCCTCGTCATCCTCGGCGGGGACGAAGGCGCCCGAGGCAACATCGGCACCCAGGTGGTCCAACCCGGCGAGCATGGCGGCGAGCGTGGGCTCGTCGAGCAGGCCAGCGGCATACAGGACCCGGGCGTGGGCACGTGACCCGGCGAGATCGTAGGGAGCCAACCGCCAGTCGAAGTGCGTCGATTTCGACAGGGCCGCGAGCGCGTCGGCGGGCCCGCCGGCGAACCGGCCCCCCCAGAGGCTCACCCGTTGCCCCTCGGCGGTGAGGTCGGCGGCTGGTGCTGCGGGCGAGGTCACGGATGATCCCTTCGGGCATAGGACATGAGACGTTCGGCGACGGCCACGGAGGCGGGTTCGCCGGTGGTGATGACCATGATCGTGTCATCCCCGGCGATCGTCCCGATGATCCCGGGCACGAGCCCGTGGTCGATGGCCGAGGCGAGGAAGTTGGCTGCCCCCGGCGGGGTGCGCAGGACGACGAGGTTGGCCGAGACTTCGGCGGAGACGAGGAGTTCGTGGCAGCGCTGCATGAGGCGGGAGGTGACGGCCTCGGCGTCGGGAGCGGCGCGGACGGTGCGGTCGCCGCCCTCGGCGGGCACGGCATACACGAGGTTCTTCCCGACCCGGACCTTTTCGGCGCCGACGTCGACGAGGTCGCGCGACAGGGTCGCCTGGGTTACGTCGATGCCGTCGGCGGACAGCAGGTCGAGGAGTTGGGTCTGGGAGCGGACCGGCTGGGTCGAGACGATTTCGACGATGCGTTGCTGACGGGCCACCCGCGAGGTGGAGACGGTCATCAGCCGGCGTCCCGATGCTGTTCGACCAGCCAGGAGAGGACCGCCTTTTGGGCATGCAGTCGGTTCTCGGACTCGTCCCAAACCACCGATTGTGGCCCGTCGATGACCTCGGCGGCGACCTCGTAGCCGCGGTAGGCCGGCAGGCAGTGCAAGAAAATCGCGTCGGGCTTGGCGCGCGCCATGAGGTCGGCGGTGACGGCATACGGAGCGAAGGGACTGGCCTCGCCCTTGCGGGTGTCCACCTCGTCCTCCTGACCCATGGAAACCCAGGTGTCGGTAGCGACGGCGTCGGCGCCGTCGACGGCCGCGACGGGGTCGTCGGTGACGGTGATGGAGCCGCCCTGTTCGGCAGCCAGGTGGCGGGCGCGCTCAAGGATGTCGGCCCGCGGTTGGTATGCCGCTGGCGTTCCGATCCGCACGTGCAGCCCGGCGAGCGCACCGCCGAGGAGATAGGAGTGGGCCATGTTGTTCGCGCCGTCCCCGACGTAGGCGAGGGTGAGGCCGGGCAGGGGGCCGCGGTGTTCCTGGATGGTGAGCAGGTCGGCGAGGATCTGGCACGGGTGGAAGTCGTCGGTGAGGGCGTTGACGACGGGGATTTGGGCGAACTGGGCCATTTCCTCGATGCGGTCCTGGCCGTGGGTGCGCCAGACGATGGCCACGGCCTCGCGACCGAGCACCCGCGCCACGTCGGCGATGGATTCGCGCACGCCGATGGCGGCCAGTTTGCCGTCGATGACCATGGGGAACCCGCCGAGGTGGGCGATGGCCGCCGAGAAGGACACCTGGGTGCGCAGGGTCTGCTTGTCGAAGAGAACAGCGACGACCTCGGGGCCGGCGAGGGTGCGGTCGGTGAAGGGATGAGCCTTGATTCGGGCCGCCCGGGCGAGGATTTCGGCCTGCTCGGCCGCCGTGAGGTCGTCATCACGCAGGAGGTGGCGCACGATCATTGCATGATCATACAGGGTTCTGAGTACTCTTGCAGTCGCCGGTATGTGAGGCTCATGGGCAGCGAACCACTACGGTCCCCGTCGACGGTGGAGGCAGCGCGCCGCGGCCACCCGAAGACGTCGCGGCTCCCTGCGATCGGTCAGGACGGTCCGATGCGAGATTCGAGAGCATCGGCATCCCGCGCCCCGGGCACGCCGAAATTCACCGAGAGCGATCGGGTGGTCATGGGTCACGCCATGGCGCTTCCCAGGCAGCCAATTCGTCCCCTGATAGCGGCACGAAGAACTCGTCCGGGACGTGCATTGGGAGGAAGCCCAATTCACGCTGTAACTGGGTCTCAAGGTGCCCCGCTTCGGCCACGCCGTCAGCCTGACCTTCGCAGGCCCCACCATCGCGCTCAGTACAGCTGGGGTTGGTCATCTCGTCACGGTAACTTACGTCGGCCGAGGTGGACACGAAACGGCTCGCAGCCGAGCGGCGCTAGTGGCCCTCGGACTCGGCGGCGGCGTCGAGGAGGGCGGGGAGAGCGTCGACGAACAGGTCGAGATCGGCCGTCGTCACCACCAGCGGCGGCGCCAACCGGAGCGCATCGGGCGCAACCGGGTTGACGAGGAACCCGGCCTCGCGCGCGAGCGCCGCCACGGCCGGAGCCACCGGCTCGGTCAGCACGATGGCCCGCAACAGGCCCCTTCCCCGGACCCCGGCGACCAGCGGGTGCCCCAGACCCTCGACCCGCCGGGCGAGGTACTCCCCAACAGCGGTCGCATGGGCGAGGAGCCCCTCGTTCTCAATCGTGTCCAGGACAGCGAGGGCGGTGGCCGCGGCGAGCGGGTTCCCCCCGAACGTCGTCCCGTGCTGACCGGGCGTCAGCGAGGTCGCCACCGCCGACCCGAAGGCCACGAGCGCCCCGATCGGCACCCCACCGCCGAGGCCCTTGGCCAGGGTCATCGCGTCGGGGACGATGCCGGCTCGCTGGTGGTCGAACCACGCGCCGGTCCGGCCCACCCCGGTCTGGATTTCGTCGACGATCAGCAGGGCCCCCCGGCTCGCCGTGATCTCCCGGGCACCGCGCAGGTATGCCGCCTCCAGCGGCACCACTCCCGCCTCACCGAGGATCGGCTCGAGGAACAGCGCCCCGGTCTCCTCGGTGATCGCCGCGTCGAGCGCGTCGAGATCACCGGGCGGCACATGAGTCACCCCGGGCAGGAGCGGCTCGAAGGGCTCCCGATAGGCGACCTTGTGGGTCAGCGCGAGCGCCCCCGTCGTCCGCCCGTGGAAGGCACCTTCGAGGGCGACCAGGCCCGGGCGACCGGTCCGGCGGGCCAGTTTGATGGCCGCCTCGTTGGCCTCGGCCCCCGAGTTGGCGAAGAACACCGCCGAGCCGGCGGGCGCGTCGGCCAGGGTCAGCAGCCGCTCGGCGAGGGCGATTTGGGCCCGGGAGGTGAAGAAGTTGGAGATGTGGACGAGTTCGCCGGCCTGCTTGCTCACCGCGGCGACCAGGGCCGGGTGGTTATGGCCCAGGGCATTGACGGCGATCCCACCGAGCAGGTCGAGGTAGCGGCGACCGTCGACATCCCACACCCAGGCACCCTCGCCGTGGTCGAGGACGAGCGCCGGGCGCCCGAACACCCCCAGGACCGCGTGCTCATAGCGGTCGAGCAACTCCGATCCCACGCTCACGCCGACACCTCCTCGTCGTCGGGCTCGATGACCGTTCCGATGCCCTCGGACGTGAAGATCTCGAGCAGCAACGAGTGCGGCTTGCGTCCGTCGACGACGTGCGCCTGGGGCACGCCCTCCTCGACGGCCCGGATGCAGGCCTCCAACTTGGGAATCATCCCCTCGTCGACCCGGGTCAGGAGTTCTTTGGCCCCGGCCACCGAGAGCCTGGACAGCAGCGAATCACGGTCGGGCCAGGCGGCATACACCCCGTCGACATCGGTGAGGACGACCAACTTGCGCGCCTGCAACGCGACCGCCAGGGCCGCCGCGGCCGTGTCGGCGTTGACGTTGAGCACCTGCGTGTCGCCGCTCATCTCCGGCGCGATCGTCGAGACCACCGGGATGCGCCCGGCGTCGAGCAGGTCCATGACGGCCGCGGGGTCGACCGACACCACGTCGCCGACGAGCCCGAGGTCGTGATGCTCTCCATCGACGACGACCCCACGCCGCTGCGCGGCGAACAGTCCCGCGTCCTCTCCCGAGAGCCCGACCGCGAGCGGCCCGTGCTGGTTGAGCAGCCCGACGAGTTCCCGGCCCACCTGCCCGGTGAGCACCATCCGCACGACCTCCATGACCTCGGGTGTCGTCACCCGCAACCCGCCCCGGAACTCGCTGACCAGCCCCAACCGGTCGAGCATCGCCTTGATCTGCGGCCCGCCACCGTGGACGACGACCGGGCGCAACCCGGCATACCGGAGAAAGACGATGTCCTGGGCGAAGGCGGCCTTGAGCGAGTCGTCGATCATCGCGTTGCCGCCGTACTTGACGACGACGAGCGCCCCTCGGAACCGTTCGAGCCACGGAAGGGCCTCCACCAGGGTGGTCGCCTTGGCCTGGGCGACGCGCAGGGCGGCGGCGTCGATCGCGCCGCGGAGAGTCTGATGGGCGGTGTCGGGCATCGGTGGTGTTCGGGTCCTTGGTCGGGCGCGCCCGGGGCACGCGGTGGGGTCAGGTGGAGTAGGCGGAGTTTTCGTGGACGTAGTCGTGGGTGAGGTCGTTGGTCCAGACCGTGGCGCTCGCGGACCCGGCGTGCAGGTCGATGGCGATCCGCACCTCGCGCCCGCTGAGGTCGACCAGGGAGCGGTCGGCACCGACGCCGCCGCCGCGGCATACCGGTATGCCGTTCATCGTCACGTCGAGCGCGCTCGCCTCGAAGGCCGCCGCGGTCGTGCCCACCGCGGCCAGGATGCGTCCCCAGTTGGGGTCGTTGCCGAAGATCGCGCACTTGACGAGGTTGTTGCGGGCGACGGCGCGCGCTACCTCGAGGGCGTCGGCTTCGGTCGCGGCGGTGCGAACCTCGATGGCGACGTCGTGGTGGGCACCTTCGGCGTCGGCGATCAACTGCCGGGCGAGGGAGGCGCACACGTCGGTGACCGCAGCCGTCAATTCGGCCTGGGTCGGCGCTACTCCCGAGGCTCCCGAGGCCAGGAGGACGACGGTGTCGTTGGTCGACATGCAGCCGTCGGAGTCGATCCGGTCGAAGGTCACCGCCGTCGCCGCCCGCAGCGCCGCATCGAGGTCGAGCCCGGTCACGTCGGCGTCGGTCGTGAGGACGACGAGCATCGTCGCCAAGGCGGGGGCGAGCATCCCGGCCCCCTTGGCCATGCCGCCGACGGCCCAGCCTTCACCCTGGTATGCCGCCTCCTTGGGCACCGTGTCCGTCGTCATGATCGCTACGGCCGCGTTCGCCCCACCGTCGCCGTCCAACGCGGCGACCGCCATCTCGACGCCGGCTTCGATGCGCTCCATCGGCAGCAATTCCCCGATGAGCCCGGTCGAGCACACGACGACATCGCCGGCACCCACGTTCAGGGCCGCGCCTACCAGTTCGGCGGTGCGATGGGTGTCCTGGAACCCCTGGTGCCCGGTGCAGGCGTTCGCGCCACCGGAGTTGAGCACGACGGCATCGACCCGGCCGTCGGCGAGCACCTGGCGCGACCAGGTCACCGGGGCCGCCTCGACCCGGTTGCTCGTGAACACGGCGGCCGCGGCATACCCCGGTCCGTCGTTGACGACGAGGGCGAGGTCGGGCCGGCCGCTCGCCTTGAGCCCGGCGGTGACCCCGGCTGCTCGGAAACCCCGTGGGGTGGTGACACTCATGGGCGCTCTCCCAGCAGCGATGTCGATGTGACGATGAGTCCGGCCTTGCGCCAGGCCTCCCTGGCGGCGGCCAACTGGTCGGATTTCACGAGAATCCAGTCGGTGTCGTAGGTCGACATGGCGAGCACGCTGATCTGCGCGGCGACCAGGGGCGCGAGGATGTCCGACATGACGCCCCAGAGTCCGAAGGCGAGCGGGCCGGCGACCTCGACGACCCGGAACGGCCCCTCGACGGGCAGCCCCGACGGCACCCCCTCGGCCATGGTGATGACCGACGTCTCCGTCTCGGTGAACGTCAAGGTCGCGAACGGCCCTCGCCGCCAGTCCCATTGGGGTTCGGTGCCGGCGTCGAGGCGGACGACGAGCAACTCCTCCGGGTGAGTCATCAGATGTAGTTTCACGGTGCAACCCCTGCTCGTGGTAGGCCCAGCGTCTCGGGCATGCCGAGCGCCAGGTTGAGACATTGCACCGCAGCCCCTGCGGTGCCCTTGGTCAGATTGTCGATGGCGGCGACGGCGATGACTCGCCCGGCGCGCTCGTCGAGGGCCACCTGGAGATGCGCGGTGTTGGCGCCGAGGACGTTCGCCGTGCTCGGCCAGGTACCTTCAGGCAGGAGCCGGACGAAGGGCTCGCCCTCGTATGCCGCCGCCCACGCCTCCCGCACCGACGCGGCAGTGGCGCCGGGGGCCGCGACGGCGGTGCAGGTCGCGAGGATGCCGCGCGGCATCGGCGCCAGGGTGGGCGTGAAGGACACGACGACCTCGCCGGCGCCGCAGGTGCTCAGGTTGGCCTCGATTTCGGGCGTATGCCGATGCACCCCGCCGACACCGTAGGGGCTCATCGCGCCCATGACCTCGGCGCTGAGCAGATGCGGTTTGAGGGACTTGCCGGCCCCGCTCGTGCCGGAGGCGGCCACGACGACGATCCCGGTGGGTTCGAGGACTCCGGCGACCAGCCCGGGGGCCAACGCCAGGCTCACCGCCGTCGGGTAGCAGCCGGGAACGGCGATCCGGCGCGCCCCCTCGAGAGCTGCGCGCTGGCGGGTCCCTCCTGCGCGGAGGAGTTCGGGCAACCCATAGGGCCACGACCCGGCATACGGGGTGTCGTAGAAGGCGGCCCACGCGGCCTCGTCGGTCAACCGGAAGTCGGCGCCGCAGTCGATGACGACGAGGTCGTCGGGCAGCGCGCCGGCCAGGGCCGCGGAGTGCCCGTGCGGGAGGGCGAGGAAGACGGCGTCGTGGCCGGCCAGCGTCTCCGGGGTCGTGTCGAGCAGGACTCGGTCGGCGAGCGGGGTGAGGTGCGGGTGGACTGCGGCGAGCGGCATACCGGCATTGGCGGAGGCGGTCAGCGCGCCGATCTCCACCTGCGGATGCTGGAGAAGGAGGCGCACGATCTCGCCCCCGGCATACCCACTCGCTCCGGCGACGGCAACCCGAACCATGTGCATAGTCTTACATCTTAAAGCAATTCCATGCAAAGGGTTGGACTCACAGGCGGCTCATATCCGGCTCATGGGAGCGGGCGCTAGGGTGCCCCCGTGACCACACCGCCGGGCCTGAGCGCCACCGAGGTCCGCGAGCTGGAGGTCGCCGGCGCGACCAATGCCGCCGCTGCGCCGCCCTCCCGTTCTCTCTGGTCGATTGCCCGCACCAACCTCTTCAACTTCTTCAACAACATCCTGTTCGCGATCGGCGTGGCCCTCATCGTCCTCGGCCGTTGGAACGACGCCGCGACCAGTGTGGGCCTGGGGTTGGTCAACGCCCTCATCGGCTTCGCCCAGGAGGTGCGGGCCAAACGCAAACTCGACGCCATCCAACTCCTCGCGGTCCACCCGGCGACCGTCGCCCGCGACGGGCAGGCCACCGCCGTCGCGCCCGCCGACATCGTCCTCGGCGACGTCATCTCGCTCACCCCCGGGGAACAAGTCCTCGTCGACGGCGAGGTCCTCGACGGCTCGAGCCTGGGCATCGACGAATCCATGCTCACCGGTGAGGTCGACGTCATCCCCAAACGCGCCGGCGACACCGTCCACTCGGGCAGTTTCTGCGCGACCGGCGAGGGCTGGTACCGCGCCACCGCCGTCGGCAACAACACCTACGCGAGCACCCTGACCTTGAGTGCGCGCGAGTTCAAGGTGAGCAAAACCCCGCTCCAACAGCGGATCAACGTCGTCGTCCGGGGCGTGACCCTGCTCGTTGCGCTCATGAGTTTCGCCATCCTGTTCCAGGCGGTCCTCAACTCGTTCTCGGCAACCAAGATCGTCCAGGTGTCGGCCGTGTTGTCCGGCCAGGTGCCCTACGGCCTGTTCTTCGTCATCGCCTTGGCGTATGCCGCGGGCGCGGCCACCATCGCCAAGCGCGGCGCCCTGGTCCAGCAGACCAACGCCGTGGAAAGCCTGTCCAACGTCGACACCGTGTGCCTGGACAAGACGGGGACCCTCACCGCCAACCGCCTCGAGGTCGCCGACGTCCTGACCTTCGGCGGGGCCGACGAGGAGGCCGTGCGCCACCTCTTGGGGACGTTCGCGCGCTCCAGCCGCAGCCCCAACGCGACCTCGGGGGCCCTCGCGGCGGGGCTGCCCGGCGAGGAGACCGAGGACGCGGTCGAGGTGCCCTTCCGGTCGGCGACCAAGTGGTCGGCCCAGTCACTGCCCTCGTGGGTGCTCGGCGAACACGCCGTGCCGTGGCGCACCGTCGTCCTCGGGGCCCCCGAAATCCTGGCGCCCCTCCTGCGCGCCGACGCCAACCCGTTCACCGACGTCACTGGCGGCCGTCAACAAGCGACCAATAGGGGGATTGTTGACGGGGCCGATGCCGACCTCTTTGCCGACACGGGTGAGGGCTCGGCCCGGCTCGATGCCTGGGCCGACGAGGGGCTGCGGGTGCTCCTCGTCGCCACCTCGCCCGAAGGGATCGTGGCACCCGAGCACGACGGTGAGCAGGCGGCATACACCCCCCGCGACCTCACCCCGCTGGCGCTCGTGGCGCTGCGCGACGAACTGCGCCCGCACGCCCTGACCACCCTCAAGACCCTCCAGGACGCCGGGATCGACCTCAAGATCATCTCGGGTGACAGCCCCCGCACGGTCGCCGCGCTGGCCCGCCAGGCCGGCTTGGGACGCGACCTGCACCTGGTCACCGGGCCCGAACTGGATGCGATGAGCGACGGCGAGTTCGCCGACGCCGCGGTCTCGGCGACGATCTTCGGCCGGGCCACTCCGGCGCACAAGGAGCGCCTCGTCGGGGCCCTCCAGCAACGCGGCCGATACGTCGCCATGCTCGGCGACGGCACCAATGATGCGTTGTCACTCAAGCGATCCGATGTGGGTGTGGCGATGGAGTCGGGGTCGCCGGTGACCCGCAACGTCGCCGATGTCGTGCTCTTGCAGGACTCCTTCGGCGCGTTGTCGCCGGCCTTCGTCGAGGGGCGACGGATCAACGCGGCCCTGACCCGCTCGCTCTATCTGTTCATCGCCCGGGTCCTCACCTCGATCCTCGCCATCGTCTTCGTGTCGATGATCGGGCTGGGTTTCCCCTACGAACCGTCCCAGGTCGCGCTCACGGTCTTCACCGTCGGCATTCCCAGCCTGTTGCTCACGCGGTGGGCTCGCCCCGAGCCCCCCGTGCCGGACCTGTTGCGGCGGCTCGCGCGGTTCGTGCTTCCGGCCGGCATCGTCACGGCGATCATCGGCACGGTCATCTACGCCTACTTCTACAAACTCATCCAGAACGGCATCACCTCGAGCCATGTCCCGGCGCGTGCCGTCGAACGATGGTCGAGTTACACCGGGCTCAACTTCGGGGACCCCGGATTCGAGACGGCGACGGCGACAATCGTGGCTCAGTCGGCCCTGTCGAGTTTCGTCACGTTCGCCGCCTTCGGACTGCTGCTCTTCATCGAGCCACCGGCCCGGTTCTTCACCGGGTGGGTGGAGCGGGTCTCGCCCGACAAGCGGCCGGCGTGGCTGGCCCTCGTCCTCACCGTCGTCATGCTCGTCGTGCTCCGCGTCGATGCGCTCGCCGGCTATTTCGGCATGGTCACACCGGGGTTTCGCGCGCCCGAGTGGAAGGTCTACGCGGGGGCGTTGATCGTGTGGTTCTTCCTCCTGCGGACCTTGTGGCGGCGCAGGTGGTTCGACAAGTTCCTCGGGATCGATCACCCCGACCCCACGAGTGCGGGGGCACCGCCTCGGTAAACAATCCACCTATTGGTGGGTTGTTTACGAGTTGAGAGGGTCCGCCTTGGTAAACAATCCACCTATTGGTGGGTTGTTTACGAGTTGAGAGGGTCCGCCTTGGTAAACAATCCACCTATTGGTCGATTGTTTACGAGGTGAGGGGGTCCTCCTCGCCGTAGCCGCGCAGCACGAGGGTCCGGTCGAAGTCGCCGAGCGGACCGGCCGCGGCCCGGGCGCACAAGGATTCGACGGTGTCGACCCCCGCGCGCACGAATCGGCCCGACCACGCATCGAGGCGTCCGTCGGCGAAGGCGAGGACCAGGTCGCTCACGGCGTGCGGCGCGGTCCATTCCGTGCGGTCCCGATGTGCGTCCATGGCGGTCGTCATGTCGGTGCGCACCACCCCGGGCATGAGGTCGAGGGTGGGGATGCCGACCAGGTGCGTCGATCCGGTGAGCCGCGCCAACGCCGTCTTGCTCACGTTGTATGCCGTGGCCACAGCGCCCGCGCGCACGCCGGCCCCCGAGTTGAGGTTGACGATCCGACCGCGGCCCTGGGCGCGCATGGCCCGCCCAACCAGCCAGGTCATGAGGTAGGGGCCGACTACATTGACGTCGATCACCGCCCGCCACTGGTCGGGGTCCGAATCGAGCAGGTCGACCTCGGCGTCGATGATCCCCGCGTTGTTGACGAGCAGATCGATCCGCCCATGCCGGGCCAGGATCTGCTCGACCCAAGCGGTGAGCGCGGCCCGGTCGGTGACCGGCGCCACCGCGCTCGAGCCGCGCTCCACGGCATACCCGGCCGCCGCCAAGGCATCGGCGACGTGGGCGCCGATACCGCGCGACGCGCCGGTGACGACCGCGACCCTCATGCCCGCTGGACCGCACCCAGCCGCGACGCCGCCTGCGCGAGCGCCGCGTCGCGCAGGGCACTGACCTCCTCGGTGCGCAGGGTGCGTTCGGGCGCGCGGGCGGTGAGCCGGTAGGCGAGCGACTTCTTGCCTTCTCCCACCTGGTCGCCGCGGTAGACGTCGAAGAGCGTGACCGACTCCAGGTGCTCGCCGGCCCCGGCGACCAGAGCCTCCTCGACCGCCGCCGCCGGGATGTCCTCGTCGACGACGAGCGCGAGGTCGGTGTAGGCGAGGGGGGTCGTCACGAGCGTGCGCGCCGTCACCGTCGCTTCGGACGCGGCGGTGAGAACATCGAGGTCGAGTTCCCCGCCGACGGTGCGCGGTGGCACCCCGAGGGCGGCGATGACGTGCGGGTGCAACTCGCCGGCGTGCCCGACGAGAGTGCCGTCGGACAGGGTCACCCGGGCGCAACGGCCGGGGTGATAGGGCATCGGGTTGTCGGCGGTGACGACGACCTCGACGGCCAGGGCCGCGGCCAGGCTGCGGACCAGGGCCACGGCGTCGTGGACATCGACGGCCCGGCCCGGGCCCCACCAGCCGGCGCGGTCCCGGTCCCCGGCGAGCAGCAGGCCGAGGTGTCGCGGCTGGCGCGGCACGGCGGCCGTGATCGCCTCGAGCACCTCCAGTGCCGGGTGTACCCCGACCTCCTCGGTGGGGGCGGACCGTTGCGGACCGTCGAGGTCGACGACCAGCCCGATCTCGAAGAGCGCGACATCCTTGGCGCCGCGGCTGACGTTACGGGCCAGGGCATCGACCATGGTGGTCAGCACGCTGGTGCGCATGAGTGGCGCTTCGTCGGAGAGCGGGTTGGCGATGCTCACCGTGCGCGCCCGGGTGGCGGCGGCATCCCAGCCGAAGGCCGTATGCCGCGTCTCCCCGACGAACGGTGCGCTCCAGATCTCGCTCAGGCCCTGGGCGGCCAGGACATCGGCGACCAGCCGACGCACCGACTGGGCGTGGGTGAGACCCCGGCCACCCGGGGTGGTCGGCACGACCGAGGGAATCCGCTCGTAGCCGTCGATGCGGGCCACCTCCTCGACGAGGTCGGGGGCGGTGCGCAGGTCGGGACGCCACGAGGGCGGGGTGACGAGGAACTCCGAGGCTTCGCCGGCGTCGCCGTCCACCGGGTCGGTCTCGACCTGCTCGACCCGGCACCCGATCTCGGTGAGGATGCGCGCGACGTCGGCCGCGGCATACGGAACCCCGACGTAGCGGCCCGGGAAGGCGGGATCGAGGGTGATGACCTCGGGAACCCAAGGGTCGCCCACGTCGGTGACGCCCGCGTCGGCCGTGCCGCCGCCATAGGTGACGAGCAGGTGGACGGCGAGTTCGGCGGCGGCTGGGGCCAGCAACGGATCGACGCCCCGCTCGAAACGACGGGAGGCCTCCGAGGGCAACTTGTGCCGACGCGCCGAGCGCGCCACCGTCACCGGGTCGAAGTGGGCCGCCTCGATGAGCACGTCGGTCGTCGACTCCGTGACCTCGGTGCTCGCCCCGCCCATGACGCCGGCGATGGCGATCGGGGCGCCGCCCCCGTCGGTGATGAGCAGGTCCTCGGGGGACAACGCCCGGTCGACGTCGTCAAGGGTCGTCATGCGCTCCCCCGGCGCTGCCCGGCGCACGACGATCTCCGCACCCAGCCGGGCCAGGTCGAAGGCGTGCAGCGGCTGCCCCAGGCCGAGCATGACGTAGTTGGTCACGTCCACGGGCAGGCTGATCGGTCGCATCCCGGCCTCGGTGAGCCGGGCCTTCATCCACGTCGGTGAGGGGGCCGCGACGTCGATGCCGCGCACGATCCGCGCGACGTAACGCCCGCAGCCGGCCCGCCCGCGGATCGGAGCCTCGTCGGCCAGCCGGACGGCATACCCGCGATCGTTGGCCGGCGGGGCCGAAGCCGCGAGCGCGAGCACCGGGTCGGTGTATGCCGCGCCGGTCGCGTGGGCGTATTCGCGGGCGATGCCGCGGATCGAGAAGCAGTAGCCACGATCGGGGGTGACGTTGACCTCGACGGTTTCCCGGTCGAGGCCGAGGATCGCGATGGCGTCGGCGCCGGGGACCAGGCGGGCGAGTTGGTCGGTGTCGCCGGCGAACCGGCGGGTGAGGACGATGATCCCGTCGTGGTCGTCACCGAGGCCGAGTTCGCGCTCGCTGGTGATCATGCCGGCCGACACGTGCCTGTACGTCTTGCGGGCCGACACGGTCAGCGGCCCCTGCGGGGTGGGGAGCACACCGCCGGGCAGGATGACCGGCACGAGGTCGCCGACCTCGAAGTTGTGGGCGCCGCAGACGACCCACTGCGGGTCGCCGGTGCCGTTGGCCTCACCCACGTCGAGGCTGCACCAGTTGATGGTCTTGCCGTTCTTCTGCGGCTCGGGGGTCTTGGTGAGGACGCGGCCGACGACGAGCGGGCCGGTGACCCCGCCACCGTGCAGCGCCTCCTCCTCCAACCCGACCGCAACCAGGTCGGCGGCGATCTGGGCGCCGGTCGTGCCGGGGGGCACGGCGGCATACTCGGCGAGCCAATCCACGGGAACGCGCATGTCAGATCTCCATCCCGAACTGCGCGTCGAAGCGCACGTCACCTTCGATCATGTCCCGCATATCCGACACGCCGGTGCGGAACATCAGGGCCCGGTCGATGCCCATCCCGAACGCGAACCCCGAATAGCGCTCCGGGTCGACCCCGCACGCGCGCAGCACGTTGTGGTTGACCATGCCGCACCCGCCCCACTCGATCCAGCCGGTGCCCTTGCAGGCGCGGCAGGCCGGGTCCTCCCCGCGGCAGACGAAGCAGCGCAGGTCCATCTCGGCGCTCGGCTCGGTGAACGGGAAGAACGAGGGCCGCAACCGGGTCGTGATGCCCTCGCCGAAGAGTTCGGCGGCCAGCCGGTCGAGGGTGCCCTTGAGGTGGGCCATGGTGATGCCCTCATCGACCGCGAGCCCCTCGACCTGGTGGAAGGCCGGCATGTGGGTCGCGTCGAGTTCGTCGGTGCGGAACACCCGCCCCAGGCAGGCGATATAGAGCGGGACGCCCCTCTCCAGGAGCGCGCGGGCCTGGACCGGCGAGGTGTGGGTACGCAGCACCAGTCCCCCGTCGGGCGGGTCGACATAGAAGGTGTCCTGCATCTGTCGCGCCGGGTGGTCGGCGTCGAAGTTGAGGGCGTCGAAGTTGAACCACTCGGCCTCGACCTCGGGGCCCTCGGCCAGTTCCCAGCCGAGTCCGACGAAGACATCGGCGATCCGCTCGCTCATCAACTCGGTGGGGTGGCGCCGGCCCAGCGGACGCCGGCCGGTGGGCAGGGTGACGTCGACGGCCTCGTCGATGAGGATGCGGGCGTCGCGCTCGGCTTCGAGCTCACGCTGGCGGACGGCATACGCCTGCGAGACCCGCCCGCGGGCCTGCCCCACCCGTTTGCCGGCCTCGGCCTTGGCCGACGGCGGCAGCGCGCCGATCTCGCGGTTGGCCAGAGCAAGGGGGGATTTGTCGCCCTGGTGGGCGGTGCGGGCGACCTTGAGGGCGGCCAGGTCGGTGGCGTCGGCGGCGGCGGCGAGCGCGGCTGCCACGGCCTCCTCGATCGCGGCGGGGTCGAGGGCGGCGACCGCCACCGGGTCGAAGTTGGTGTTGGGTCCGGACATGTCTCTTCTTCTCACGGGCAGGACGGAGCAGGCTGGGGTGCCCCCGGACGAGGTCGTATGCCGTGCCGTCGCCTCAGCGGGCGGCAGGCCCCACGCCCGAGGGCGCGCTAAATCGCCGCACGGCACGCACGGTGCAGGGGGCGGCGGGGCTCGGCATGGCGCCCACTCTACCGGTGCGTCGAGGACGTGGTGGCGCCTCCGACGGCCCGTGGACGCGCGGGCTCAACCGCTTGTGGACGCGGCCGGCGGGCCACCGTCGCTCTCGATGGCGGTGCGGACGAGCACGGCGAACTCGGCCGCCGCCTCGTCCGCGCCCTCCCGGTCGCCGTCGACGAGCAGGTCGAAGAGGAGCCCCTGTCCGACGCCAACGGTGACCCGGGCCAGGCGACGCGCCCGGCTCGGGTCCACGTAGCGCTCGTAGACGGCGGTGAAGGCGCGCAGTTGGGCGGCGACCATGACCTCGCCGAGATGGGCGGCATACGGCTCCCGACGCATCGCGTGGGTGGCCAGTTCAAACCAGAGCGCGCCATAGCGATCGGCACCCTCGGCCGTGGCCACCCAGTTGCGTCGACCGGCCGCCAGCGGGTCGGAATCGTCGGCGAACAACGCCGCCATCTGGTCGGCCTGGCTCCCGGCGATCGCCTCGATCACAGCGGCCAGGACATCCCCTCGGGAGCCGAAGTGGTAGTGGAGCATCCGCTGGCTGGTGCCGATCGCCGCAGCGAGGGTCCGCAGACTCGTGTCGCGCACGCCGTTGCGGGCGTAGTAGTCGACGACCCGGGCGAGCAGATCCTCACGCGCCGCGGACACGGCGCTCGGCTTCGGCGACCATCGCCGCGGCCTCGCCGGCGATGAGCCGCCCGGCGCGGGGGCCGACGAGGGCGCGGACGAGTGGCGCCAGGACACCGGACCACGCCAGCGTCAACTCCAGGGCGGCACCGGTGGGGGTCTCGGTGATCTCGTGGCGAGCCGTGCTCGTCAGCCCGGGCGAGCGCGCGACCCAGGTGAAGGAGTGGCCCGGCAGCCACTGGGTCACCTCATACACCGCCGAGGGCAACCCGGGTTGAGCGACCCGGTAGCGGGCGCCGGCCCGCTCGCCCGGCCGCCCGTCGACCAGGGCCACCGACGTGAACGTGGGCACCAGGTCGGGCCACGCAGTCACGTCGCTCACCACCTGCCACAGCGTGCCGGCATCGACGGTGCTCGCGACCTTAACCTGCTTCATGTATCAAACGATACACGAAGAGGGCGCGCCGTCCCCAGCGCCGGGACGGCAGCGCCGGGGCTACCTCCCCCATCTCGTTCGGGCGCTCAGTGCGCCGAGCACCGCGACGACGAGCCCGAGGACGGCGACGGACGCGAAGGCCCAGGGCGGGCCGGCGGCGTCGACCGCCAGGCCGGCCAAGGGCGCACCGGCGGCACTCCCCGAGGTCATCGCCGCGCTGTGCCAGCCCAAGGCTTCCCCACGAGCCCGCTCGGGCACGGCCTGACTCAGCGCTTCGACACCGGCGGTGATGACGGGCTGGCAGGCGATCCCGGCGACGAACACCCACGCCCCGAGCGACCAGAGCCCGACCGAGAACGCCGGGAGCATGGTGAGTAAGGCCAGAGCGGCCAGCAGCACCCGCAGATCGAGGGACCGGTGCAGGCCACCGTAGAGCGCGCCACCGACGAGCGAACCCACGGCCCAGGCCGCCATAACGACGCCGACGAGCCCAGGTCGGCCATGCGAGCGCACCACGGCGACGATCCCCAACTCGGTGCCGGAGAGCATGACGGCGGCCACGGCGCAGGCCGCGACGATGCCCAGGAAACGCAGCCGCAACCACACCCGCCGGGGCACATGCGGACCCACGGCCCCCGCGGTGGTGATCGGCAGGTTCACCCACCACAGCAACGCCCCGCCCGCGGCGAATAGCAGAGACACCAAGACGAGCATCCCGGTCGTCTGCCAGGCGGCGGCCACTGCCACCGCGATGGCCGGGCCGATCGCCGCGGACAGTTCGAGGACCATGCCATCGAGGGATAGGGCGGTACGGCGCTGCTCCTCCGGAACGGCCGTCATGAGGGCCTGTCGGATGACCGCTTGCCCGGGCACAGTGAACAGGCTCGAGCCCGCACAGACGACGAGCAGGCCGGCATAGCCCACCCAGGGCACGGCAGCTGCGGCCACCACCTGGGCCAGGATCGCCGGCACCAACACCGGGCGCAGCCCGTGCCGGTCGAGCAGCCGCCCCCGCCATGGCGCCCCGACCCCGATGGCGACCAACAGGACGGCGGTCGCGACGCCGGCCGCGGCATACGAGCGATGCAAGGTGCCCACGATGTGGAGGGTGAGGACGACGCCGAGGGTGAACAGCGGCATCCGGACCAGAAACCCCAGCCCGATGGCCCGCCGGACGGCCGGCACGGCGAGCACGGGGCGATAGGCGGTGAACATGGCCCGCCCATGGTGTCAGAGCCCACCGACACACGTTCGCCGCGGTCGCCAGGCTCGACACCCGAGCACCAGACACCTAGAATGGATTCATTCCATAAAACACTCCGGTCCAGAATCCGGGGTGGCGATGGCAGGAGCCGAGGTGACCGACACCACCCACGCCCACCGCATCGACGAGCCCAGCGCCCTGTTGCGAGCGGCCGGGTTGCGCGTCACCGCCCCTCGGGTGGCCGTCCTCGCCGCGCTGCGCGAGCACCGGCACGCCGACGCCGACACCCTCATCGCCACCACGCGAGCCCGGCTCGGTTCGGTCTCCACCCAGGCCGTCTACGACGTCCTCAAGGCGCTCGTCGACGCCGGTCTGGTCCGCCGCATCGAACCCGCCGGCTCCCCCGCCCGGTACGAACCCCACACCCACGACAACCATCACCACCTCGTATGCCGCACCTGCGGCCGGATCGAGGACGTCGACTGCGCGGCCGGTCGCCGCCCGTGCCTCGACGTCGTCGACGATTTCGGCTTCACCATCGACGAGGCCGAGGTCGTCTATTGGGGCCAGTGCCCCGATTGCGCTTGATTCGAGGTATTACCGCACGGATTCCCCGGCGTTTTTACCTCGAATCGGGGGTGAGCGGGCGCACCGCGGGCAACCGAATCCGCAACCGGGCACCGCCCAGCGGGCTGTCCTCGATGACGACGGTGCCCCCCTGCGCATGGGCCAGGCCGCGCACGATGTAGAGCCCCAAGCCGGTGCTGCCCGGTGCCCGCCCCTGGAAGAACTTGCCGAAGAGCAGTTCGCGCCGATCGGGCGGCACCCCGGGCCCGTCGTCGTCGATCCGGATGTCGACCGTGCCCTCGGGCCCGGGGACCGAGGCCAGTTCGATGCGTCCGCGGGCATGCCGCACCGCATTCTCGACGAGGTTGACGAGCATCTGTTCGAGGCGATCAGGGTCGGCCCACACCTCAGGGACCTGCACGTCCATCGTCAACGTGCCGTCGTGACCGGTCGCGGCGAACCGGCCGACGTGCCGCTCGAACAGGGGCGCGATGGGCACCGGGCGGCTGTGCACCTGCAAGCGGTGGGCGTCGATGCGGGACACGTCGAGCAACTCGGTGATGAGCCGGGTCACCCGGTCGGCGTCGGCCTCGATGGTCTCGATCATGAGCCGTTTCTGCTCGTCGGTGAACCGGTCCCACCGCCGCAGCAGGGTGGCGGAGAACCCCTTGACCCCGGTCAGCGGTGAGCGCAATTCGTGGGCGATGGTCGAGATGACCGCCGCTTGCCCGGCCTCGGCCCGGCGGCGGGTCTCACCAGAGCGCAGCCCGAGGAGGACCGCAACGACCGGCCCGAGGTGCGTCATCCGCAGGTAGCGGGCCGTGACGAGGACGTCGCACCCGTTGGGCAGCAGGAGCAGTTTCTCCCGGTGGCCGGTCCGGGTCTCCAAACCCCGCCAGGGGCTGGCCTGCGGCCACCAGGGCCGGCCGGCGAGATCGACGAACGGCAACGCCTCGGCCAGCGGCCGGCCGATGATCTCCGCCTCGGGGATCCCGACGAAGCGCAGGGCCGGCTTGTTGATCCGCGTCACCAGGCCCTCGGGTCCGACGGCCGTCACCAACCCGTCGGGCAGCAACTCGGAAATGGCATGGGCCATGTCCGGGTCGATGCGGGACAGGTCGGACACAGCCACAGCGTAGCGAGCCGCTCCCGGACGCCTCAGGAAAAACGCACGACCCCCGCGGACGCATAAAGGCAGACGGTCGCGGCCATCGCGAGGTTGAGGGATTCGGCCTTGCCCCGGATCGGCACCCGCACGACGTCGTCGCACCGCGCCCGGATGCCCTGCGGCAACCCCCACGCCTCGTTGCCCATGACCCAGCAGTGGGCGGTGGTGAGGTCGGCGTCGGGCAGGAGGGTGGTGCCGGCTCCGTCGGCCGCCAAGGTCCGTATGCCGTGCGCTGCCAGGGTGGTCAGCGTCGCCTCCACGTCGAGGCCGGTCACGATGGGGAGGTGAAAGAGCGAGCCCGCCGTCGACCGGACCACCTTGGGGGCGTGGATGTCGACGGAGGAGGAGGAGACGAGGACCGCGTCGGCACCGGCGGCGTCCGCCCCCCGGATCACCGTGCCGGCGTTGCCCGGGTCCCGGACGTGGGTGAGGAACACCAACAGTGACGGCCTCGCGGTGAGCACCTCGACGAGCGACCCGTGGTGTGTCTCCACGACGGCGAGGACTCCCTGCGGGGCATCGGTGTCGGCCATCGCGGCGAGCACCTCGGGGGTTGCTTCGTGAAGCCACAGCCCGGCGGCGCGGGCCGGGTCGACGATGTCCGCGGCATACCGGGCGGCGGCCTCGGGGGTGAGATAGATGTCGACGACGCGATCGGCGGCATACCGGACCGCTTCGCGCACTCCTTGGGGGCCTTCGACGAGAAAGCGGCCGGTGCGTCGCCGCACCGGCCGCTGGGCGAGGCCACGCACGGACCGGACCCGATCGGAGTTCGGGTTGGTCAGCACGTCGGGCCCCGGATGACTCGTCAGGCCGTGGCGGCCTCGGCCGCCGCCGGGACGTGCGCCTTGGCGATCTCGACGAGCGCGGCGAACGCGGCCTCATCGTGGACGGCGAGTTCGGCGAGCATGCGCCGGTCGACCTCCACCTCGGCGGCCTTGAGGCCCTGGATGAACCGGTTGTAGGTCATGCCGTTGGCGCGGGCCGCGGCGTTGATCCGCTGGATCCACAGCCGGCGGAAGTCGCCCTTCTTGGCCCGGCGGTCGCGGTAGGCGTAGCCGAGGCTGTGCTGAACCTGCTCCTTGGCCTTGCGGTAGAGCCGGCTGCGCTGGCCGCGGTAACCGCTGGCGCGCTCGAGGACAACCCGGCGCTTCTTCTGGGCGTTGACCGCCCGCTTCACGCGTGCCACGTGAGTACTCCTTGCTTGTGGTGCTTAGTCGACTGTGGTGGTGGCGCGGCTTAGAGGCCGAGCATCTTCTTGATCTTGGGCAGGTCGGCCTTGGCGACCTCGAGGTCCTTGCTCAGCGCCCGGGCCTTCTGCGGGGTCTTCTCGTGGAACTTGTGGACGTGGCCGGCCTGCTGGCGCATGACCTTGCCCGACCCGGTCACCCGGAAGCGCTTCTTGGCGCCGCTGTGGGTCTTGTTCTTCGGCATGGGGTTTCTCTTTCGCTTGCGGTGTGATGCGTCAGGTGCGGGGGGCCGAGGGCTTCGGCCCGGGGCGGGCTCCGGGCCGAGGGCCCGGTCGCGGGCCGGGGGTCGGCGCGGCCGTGGGGGCCCGAGGCGTCGGCGGCTTCGGTGCCGGGATCTTGGCAGGCTTGGGCGTGGGCGCCGCGGCCTTGGTCGGTGTCGGTTTAGGTACTGGCGCCGGCTTCGGGGCCGGTGCGGGGCTGGCCGAGGGCCTGGGGGTGGGTGCCTTGGTGGCCGGAGCGCTCGGACGCGGGGGGCGCGGGGCCGGTGCGGCCGACGCCCGGGTGGGCGCGGCGGGGGCAGTGGCCGGCGCCGGGGCCGGCGCGGGGCTGGGCGTCTCCGGGGGCGCCGCCGGGATGGCCACTGGCGTCGGCTGCGCCGCCGTCGCCTCGGGCCGGGTGGTGCTCGCCGCCGTCGCGCCCTGGTCCTCACGACGTCGACGCTGTTCGGCGCGGGCCTCGGACTTCTTCTTTGTCGGCGCGATGACCATGATCATGTTGCGCCCGTCCTGCTTGGGGGCGGACTCGACGACCCCGAGTTCGGCGACATCCTGAGCGAGGCGCTGGAGCAGCCGGAACCCGAGTTCGGGGCGCGACTGCTCCCGCCCGCGGAACATGATCGTCACCTTGACCTTGTCCCCGCCGCGCAGGAAGCGCTCGACGTGGCCCTTCTTGGTGCCGTAGTCGTGGGGGTCGATCTTGGGCCGGAGTTTGATCTCCTTGATGACCGTGTTGACCTGGTTCTTGCGCGCCTCCCGGGCTTTCATGGCGGCTTCGTACTTGTACTTGCCGAAGTCCATGAGCTTGGCCACGGGGGGTTTGGCCATCGGAGCCACCTCGACCAGGTCGAGATCGGCTTCGGCAGCCAGTTGCAACGCCACGTCGATCCGGACGATGCCGACCTGTTCTCCGTTGGGGCCGACCAACCGCACCTCGGGCACCCGGATGCGGTCGTTGATGCGAGGGTCGCTGATGTGAATCTCCTTCGTGCGCCATCGACGACCCGCGACACGAGAAAGGCTCCTCGGGCCGAATGCGCGAGGAGCCTGTCGAAGCGACACCGGGCAGCACAAACCCTGGCGCATTGAGCGCCCGGCCATGCGGCCCGACCCTTGGATGACCCGGCGACCGTCACAGTCGACGCGGGTGGAAGCGGACTTCTCTTGCACGCCGCGAGCCAGGCCCACGGCAGGTCGAACGCTCAGATTACCAGAGCGCCCGGCATACCCCCAAGACGCGCACCTCCCCCGTCACACCTTTCCCGCCTGAACCGCCCAACGTCCACTTCGCACCCCAACAGTCCGCGTGCGAAGTGCCCCTTTCCCACGGGAAGCCGACCCGACCCGCCCAGTTCCCAGCTCACCGCAACCGGAACGACAGCCCGTCGATGCGGGCCCGCAACTCGCCGTCGGTGGCCAGCCGCTCCCCCACCCGGGTCGCGAGCGCCTCGACCTCCCCGGCTCCAAGGCCTGGCCGCAGGGTGAGTTCGACGACGAGCACCCCTCCGGGGGCATCCGCCAGCCCGTATGCCGTGACGTCCCCTTCGGGGCGCACCGCGGTAGCCACGCTGCGATCCACGAACGGGTCGGTCGCCGGGGGCTGCCACGCTCGGCCTTGGGCCAGGGCCCACACCATGCTCGGCCGCAACACCTTGGCCGCCCCGGCCACGTCGATGACGATGACGTCGCAGCGCTCGGTGATGGCCGCCTGCGCCATCCGGTCGGCCGTGACCGGACTCGGACGCGCCGCCGGGTCCCACGCCGCGAGCGCCTCCAACCCGGTGAACACCGGGAGCGCCCGCTGCCCGTCCGGCGCGACGAGCGTGACCGTCGCCATGTCGACGTGGTTGTCCACGGGCAACGCCCCGCTGTCGTCCACGACGACCGGCTCGGGCACGATCGGCACGAGGAACCGCCCGGCCGCCACCGCCCTCATCACACTCGTGTCGTCGCCGGCCAGCGCCGCGACCAAGGCCGGATCGGCGCCTCCGGAGTCGGTTTCGAAACCGCTCGGGGACAGGACCCGCCCGCCCCAGGTCTCGCCGGCCGAATCGGTGGCCTCGTGCCCCGGGACGTGGTGCGGGTGATGGGCATGCTCGCGCGGATTGGCCATGGCGAGCTCAGCCGCCCGCGACCACGAGCGCGTCGGGGAGGGTGAACGCGCCCTTGTAGAGCGCCGAGCCGACGATCGCCCCCTCGACACCGAGCGGGACGAGGGTGCGCAGCACCTCCAGGTCGGCGAGGGTCGACACGCCGCCGGAGGCGATGACGGGGCGGTCGGTGCGGGCGCAGACCGCGCGGAGCAACTCGACGTTGGGACCGGCCAACATGCCGTCCTTGTGGACATCGGTGACGACATAGCGCGCGCAGCCTTCGGCATCGAGGCGCGCGAGTGTCTCCCACAGATCGCCACCGTCGCGGGTCCAGCCGCGCGCCGCCAGCGTCGTGCCGCGCACATCCAAGCCGACGGCGATCCGGTCCCCGTGCTCGGCAATGGCGCGGGCCGTCCACTCGGGGTCCTCCAAGGCCGCGGTGCCAACGTTGACGCGCCGGCACCCGGTCGCCAACGCGGCGGCCAGCGATGCATCGTCGCGGATGCCGCCACTCATTTCGACATCGATGTCGAGGGCCCCGACGATCCGGGCGAGCAGGTCGGCGTTGCTGCCGGTGCCGAAGGCCCGGTCCAGGTCGACGAGGTGAATCCACGCCGCCCCCTGCTCCTGCCAGGCCAGGGCCGCGTCGACCGGATCACCGAACACCCACCCGCTGCCAGCCACCCCCTGTTGCAACTGGACCGCACGGCCGTCCCGGACATCGACGGCGGGCAACAGGGTCAGGGCGGGGGATTCCATGGGGCAACTCCTTGGGAGGGGGTCAACGATCGACGACGACGCAATGGCTATGGCTCGGGCCTAGAGGCTGCGCACCCAGTTGGCAAGCAGGTGCAGCCCGGCCTCCCCGGACTTCTCGGGGTGGAATTGGGTTGCGGTGAGCGGGCCGTTTTCGACGGCGGCGACGAAACGCTCGCCATGCTCGGCCCAGGTGACGATCGGCGCCACCGCAGCGAAGGTGGGACCGGACGGCGTCAGCGTCCAGGTGTGGGCGGCATACGAATGGACGAAATAGAACCGCTCACCCTCGATCCCGGCGAACAGCCGTGACCCACGCCCCACCTCGACCGGCGACCACCCCATATGCGGCACCACGGGCGCCCGCAACCGGTCCACGGTGCCCGGCCACTCGGCAAGTCCGGGCTCGAGACGATCACTCGGCTCGCTCGACCCCTCGAAAAGCACCTGCATGCCCACACACACCCCGAGCACCGGTCGCCCCCCCGCCAGCCGCCGACCGATGAGCAACGGGCCGCGAGCCGCCCGCAAACTCGCCGCACACGCGTGAAAGTTGCCCACCCCAGGCACGAACAGCCCATCGGCGCGCAGCGCCGCCTCGGGATCGGCGGTCAACTCGACATCGGCACCGACGTGGGCGAGCGCCCGCACCGCCGACCGCACATTGCCGCTGCCGTAGTCGAGGACCACCACCCGCGCGCTCACGACTGCTCCTCCATGTCTTCACCCGCAGCCAGCGCATCAAAGACCCGGACCGCCTGCGCCGACGGCTCGACCGTCGCGGCGCCAGCGAGCGGACCGTGACGCAACAAATCCTCGCCGGGCAACCCGAGGAGCCGCAGCAGCCCCACGAGACGCTCCAGCGGTATGCCGTCGACCTCGCGGAAGTGCGCGCCCACATCCGCGGCACTCACCCCCCGGCGGGCCGCTCCGGACACCTGGACGATGAGGGCCGCCGGCAACACGCGCAGGTCGGGCATGCGGCGCACCCCCACCCCGGGCTCCCAGATCAGCCAGCGCTGATCGGCCCGCCACCCGCGCGGCTGGACCGTGACGACGGCCCGCCCGTCGAGGACGAACAGACCGATGGACGGTCGGCTCCCCCGCGGGGTCGGCCGCGCCGCCAAGACCTCCAGCCCGACATCGTAGGGCGCCTGGCTGCGGGCGCGTTCCTCGGTGAGAACCACGCCGGTCCACCCGGGCAACGGCACAACAGCCGCCGCGACCAGCCCACGACGCAGCCACCGCGCCGACGCCTGGGCCTGGCCCCGCACGAGCACGAGGCCGTGACCGGGATCGGGTGCGGGAGGGCGAGGGCGCCGCGGGGTGGCCATGGGCGGGCGCCTTAGAGGGAACCCTTGGCGCTGGGTATGCCGTCGACCCGCGGGTCGCGGGCCACGGCGGCCCGCAGCGCCCGGGCGACGGCCTTGAACTGGGCCTCGACGATGTGGTGGGGGTCGCGGCCGGCGAGGACCCGCACGTGCAGCGCGATTCCGGCGTTGCCGGCGAACGACTCCCAGACGTGGCGGGTCAGGGACCCGACGTAGGTGCCGCCGATGAGGACGTATTCCTGGCCGGCCGGTTCGCCGGTGTGGACGACGTAGGGCCGGCCGGCGACATCGACGACCGCCTGGGCGAGGGCCTCGTCCAAGGGCACCGTCGCATCACCGAAGCGGGCGATGCCCGCCTTGTCGCCGAGCGCCTCGCGCAGCGCCTGGCCGAGCACGATGGCGACGTCCTCGACGGTGTGGTGGGCGTCGACGTCGACGTCCCCGCTCGCCCGCACGGTGAGGTCGATGAGCGCGTGCTTGGCCAGCGACAGCAGCATGTGGTCGTAGAAACGGACCCCGGTCTCGACCTCGCCGCGACCGGTGCCGTCGAGGTCGATGCTCACCTCGACGGTGCTTTCGGAGGTGGCCCGCCGGACAGTGGCCCTGCGCGGTGACATCTCGGTCACGGTGCCTCCAAGCGGTGAGTCGGGGCCAGCGGGGCCAGCGCGTCGAGGAAAGCGGTCGTCTCCTGCGGCGTTCCGGCTGTGACACGAAGATAGTGGGGTACCCCGACATCGCGGACGAGCACCCCGGCGTCGAGGAGGGCGCGCCAGGTCGCGGCGGCGTCGGTGAGGTGCCCGAAGAGGACGAAGTTCGCGTCGCTGGGCACGGGGGTCAGCCCCATCGACGGCAGGGCCGCGACGATCCGGTCGCGCTCGGCTTTGATCGCCTCGACGGTGTCGAGCATGAGGTCGGTGTGGGCCAGAGCGGCCAGGGCCACCGCCTGGGTTTGGCTGCTCAGGTGATAGGGCATCCGCACCAGACGCAGCGCGTCGACGAGGTCGGGGTCGGCGGCGAGGTAGCCCAGCCGGGCACCGGCGAGGGCGAACGCCTTGCTCATCGTCCGGGTGACGACGAGTCGGGGCCGGCCCGCGAGCAGGGTGAGGGCCGAGGGCGTGCCGACCCGGGCGAACTCGGCATAGGCCTCGTCGACGACGACGAGCGCGTGCGGCGCCGCGGCGTAGACGGCCTCGACGACGTCGAGACCGAGCGCGGTCCCCGTGGGGTTGTTCGGCGAACACAAGAAGACGATGTCGGGTCGATGGGTGGTCACCTGCTGGGCTGCCGAGGCCGCGGTGAGGTCGAACCGGCCCTCGGCGCCCAGGCCCCGCATCCCGTCGACCCAGGTCGTGCCCGTCGTCGTCGTGATGATGGGGTGCATCGAGTAGGCCGGGGTGAAACCGAGGGCGGTGCGCCCGGGCCCACCGAAGGCCTGGAGCAGGTGGAGAAGGACCTCGTTGGAACCGTTGGCGGCCCACACCGCCTCGCTCCCGACCGCGGTCCCGGAGCGGGAGAGGTATGCCGCGAGCGCACTGCGCAGGGCCGTGAACTCCCGGTCGGGGTACCGGTTCAACCCGCCCGCGATGGCGGCCACCGCGTCGGTGATGGCGGCGACGACGACGGGCGGGACGGCATACGAGTTCTCGTTGGTGTTGAGGGCGACCGGCACGTCGAGTTGGGGGGCGCCGTAGGCGGACCGGCCGCGCAGGTCGGGGCGGAGCAGGGCCTCGATGTCGGAGCGCATGGGTCTACTCGCCCTCGGGCAGCCGGGCGAGGATGGCCTCCCCATGAGCGGGCAGGTCCTCGGCGCGGGCGAGGGTGACGACATGGTGGCTGACCTCGCGCAGCGCGCCCGCGGAGTAGTCGATGACCTGGACGCCGCGCAGGAAGGACTGCACCGACAACCCGCTCGCGTGGACGGCGCTCCCGCCCGTGGGCAGGACGTGGTTGGACCCGGCGGCGTAGTCGCCGAGGCTCACCGGGGCGTAGGGACCGACGAAGACGGCCCCAGCGTTGCGGATGCCGGCCGCGACCGCAGCGGCGTCGGCGGTCTGGATCTCGAGGTGCTCGGCGGCATACGCGTTGACGACGGCGACGCCGGTGGCCACGTCGTCGACGAGGACGGCGCCCGATTGCGGGCCGGTGAGCGCGGTGGTGACCCGCTCGTGGTGTTTGGTGGCGGCGACCCGGGTGGCGAGTTCGGCCTCGACCCGGTCGAGGAGGCCGGGGGCGTCGGTGACGAGCACGCTGGCGGCCAACGGGTCGTGTTCGGCCTGGCTGATGAGGTCGGCGGCAACGTGCGCGGCGTCGGCGGTGTCGTCGGCGAGGATGGCGATCTCGGTGGGGCCGGCCTCGGCGTCGATCCCGACCAAGCCCTGGACGAGGCGTTTGGCGGCGGCGACGTAGATGTTGCCCGGCCCGGTGACCAGGGCGACGGGGGCGCATTCGTAGGCGGGGTAGCCACCGGCCGCCGGCCCGCTCGCCTCCTCGGCGAACCCGTAGGCAAAGGCGGCCACGGCCTGGGCCCCGCCCATGGCGTAGACCTCGTCGACGCCGAGGAGGGCGCAGGCGGCGAGGATTGTCGGGTGCGGCCAGCCGCCGTGGTCGGCCTGCGGGGGGCTGGCGACGGCCAGGCTCCCGACCTGCGCCAGTTGGGCGGGCACGACATTCATGACGACGCTGCTCGGATAGACGGCCAGGCCGCCGGGGACGTAGAGGCCGACCCGCTCGACGGGTACCCACCGCTGGGTGACCGTGCCGCCGTCGACCACGCGGGTGGTGGTCTCGGTGCGCCGCTGATCGGCGTGGACGATCCGGGCGCGCTCGATGGCGACCTCGAGCGCGGCCCGCACGTCGGGGTCGAGGCCGGCGAGCGCAGCCGTGATGACGTCGGCGGGCACCCGGACCCGGGCGGGCCGCACCCGGTCGAAGCGCTCGGCGGCGTCGTAGAGCGCGCTCGCCCCCCGAGCGGCGACGTCGTCGACGATGGGCCGGACCGTCGCCAGGGCCGCGTCGACGTCGAACTCGGCGCGGGGCAGGGAGCGGCGCAACTCACGCACGCTCAGCATGCGGCCGCGAAGGTCGAGGACGGAGAGCATGCCCGTCAGTCTAGGTTTCGGTGCCGACGCCCCGGTATGCCGTCTCGCCCGCCATCGCGGGCGGGCGCGGCATACTGCCACTCATGCCGCGCCCGTTGCTGCCCGCCCCCTTCGACCTGCGGGGGCGGGTCGCCGTCGTCTCCGGTGCCGGATCGCCGACCGGGATCGGGTTCGCGACCGCGCGACTGCTCGGCGAGTTGGGCGCCGGCCTGGTGGTCACGGCCACCACCGACCGCATCCACGACCGGGTCCGGGACCTCGCCGCCGCCGGGATCACCGCCCACGGCATCGTCGCCGACCTCACCGAGCCCGATGACGCCGCCGCCACGATCGCCCTGGCCGGTGACCGATTCGGGCGCCTCGACATCCTCATCAACAACGCGGGGATGGTCAGCGCCAGCACCCCCGACACCTTCGGCGGCACCCTCGAGGCCACCGACCCGGCCACCTGGCGACGGTCCCTGGCCCGCAACCTCGACACCGCCTACCTGCTCACCCGGGCCGCGCTCCCACTGCTGCGCGTGAGCGACCACGGCCGAGTCGTCATGGTGGCCTCGGTGACCGGCCCGGTCATGGCGATGCGCGCCGAAGTGGCGTATGCCGCGGCCAAGGCGGCACTCGTCGGTCTCGCCCGGGCGCTGGCCGTCGACGAGGCCGCCACGGGCCTGACCGTCAACGTCGTCGCACCCGGCTGGATCGCGACCGGTTCGCAGACCGCGAGTGAAGCAGCCGAGGCAACGAGCACGCCCGTGGGGCGGTCGGGCTCCCCGGCGGAGGTCGCGGCAGCGGTCGCGTTCCTCGCCAGCCCGGGCGCGGCATACATCACGGGGCAGGTGCTCGTCGTCGACGGCGGCAACAGCATCGCCGAGGAGCGCGGCGGGCGGTCGTGAGCCGGGGTCGCTGACGGCCGGTGCGTCAGCCGTCGAAGAAGACGCGCTCGTATGCCGCCCGCGCGTGCCGGGTGACCCGCCGGTATTCCTCGTCGAGGGCCTGGCCGGAGCCGGGTTCACGGCGCAACACCCGCACCAGCCCTTCGAGTTCGCGCACGTCGGAGGGTAGGGACTCCAGGGCCCGGCCGCGCAGCAGCATCCCGGCGTTGCGCAGTTGCGAGGCGAGCGTCCAGGCCTGGGCAAGCTCTTCGGCATCGGCGGCGTCGATCAGGCCCAGGGTCGCCGCCGCGGACAAGGTCGCCAGGGTGCCCGTGCCCCGCAGTTCCGGATGCGCATGACCGTGCTGCAACTGGAGCAACTGGGCACACCACTCGACGTCCGACAACCCGCCGTGGCCCAGCTTGAAATGGGTCTTCCGGTCGGCACCACGCGGCAACCGCTCGGCCTCCATGCGTGCCTTAAGGGTGCGAATCTCGCGCACCTGCACCGGCGTCAACCCGGCCGACGGCCACCGGATCGGATCGACGAGCGCGACGAACCGCGCCCCCACCTCGGTGTCCCCGGCCAGCGGCGCGGCGCGCAGCAAGGCTTGGGCCTCCCAGACGAGGGACCAACGCTCGTAGTAGGCGGCATACGAGGCGAGCGATCGCACGATCGGCCCGTTCTTGCCCTCGGGACGCAACCCCGCGTCGATGTCCAACCGGGGGTCGGGGCCGGGCAGCCCGAGCACCCGCACCACCTCACGGACGATGTCGAGCGCCTCGTCCTGGGCCCGGTGCTCATCCGCCCCCGGCAGCGGGTCGTGGACGAAGAGGACGTCGGCGTCGCTGCCGTACCCCAGTTCGCCGCCGCCCAACCGGCCCATCCCCACGATGAGCAGCCTCGTCGACAGCGGCCCGGTCGCCCGTTCCTGGGCGCGGATGACGACCTCGAGGGTCACGTCGAGCAACGCCGCCGCCAAATCGGTCAGCGCCGCGCCCGACTCCTCGACGCTCAACCGTCCCTCGAGGTCGGCGACCGCCAACCGGAACAGTTCGGCGCGCCGGATCGTGCGGGCCGCCAGCACCGCCGCTTCCAACTCGCGCTGCCGGCCCGCGGCGGCCCGCATCCGCCCGGCGATCTCGGCCCGGGACCGCGGTTGCACCCCCGAGCGTTCGCCGAGGAACTGCACACAATCGGGGGCCTGTTCCAACAAGTCGGCGGCAAACCGGCTCCGCCCCAGCGTGTGCGCGAGCCGTTCGGCCGCGCGCCCCTCGTCGCGCAACAACCGCAGATACCAGTGCGTCGTCCCCAACTCGTCGCTGATCCGGCGGAACGCCAACAGGCCCGCATCGGGGTCGGCCTCGTCGGCGAACCAGCCGAGCATCGCCGGCAGCAACTGCCGCTGGATGGCGGCCCGCCGGCTCACCCCCTCGGTGAGCGACCCCAGGTGTCGGAATGCCCCCTTGGGGTCACGGAACCCCAAGGCCGTGAGCCGTTCCTGCGCCTCGTCCGGGGAGAGCCGCACGTCGCTCTCGGACAACCGGGCGACGGCCGCGAGCAGCGGCCGGTAGAAGATGCGCTCGTGCAGGCGGCGTACCTCGCGCGCGGTGGCCTTCCACTGGCGCACAATCTCACCGGCCGGGTCGCAGTGATGTCCGAGCGCCCGGCCCAGGCGCCGCAGATCGGCCTCCGCCGTCGGCATGAGATGGGTGCGCCGCATCCGCTGCATCTGGATCCGGTGTTCGAGGGTGCGCAAAAACCGGTAGGCCCGCGCCAGTGCCGCCGCATCCTCGCGCCCGACGAACCCCCCGCGTGACAGGGCTTCCAGGGCCGGCAGGGTCGATCCGGACCGCAAACTCGCGTCGGCGCGGCCGTGGACCAATTGGAGCAGTTGCACGGAGAACTCGACGTCGCGCAACCCGCCCTTGCCGAGTTTGATCTGCCGCTCGGCCTCCCCGGCAGGGACGTGTTCCTCGACCCGGCGGCGCATCGCCTGGGCATCGGTGACGAAGTTGTCCCGGCTCGCCGCCTGCCAGACCATGGGGGTGAGGGCGTCGAGATAGGCCCGGCCCACGTCCGCGTCACCGGCCACGCAGCGCGCCTTGAGCAGCGCCTGGAACTCCCACGTCTTGGCCCACCGCTCGTAATAGCGCCGGTGACTGGCCACCGTGCGCACCAGCGGCCCCTGCTTGCCCTCGGGGCGCAACGCGGGGTCGACCTGCCACAGCGAACCCGCGGGGGTCGCCACCGAGCAGGCCCGGATCAGGGCCGTCGCCAGGTCGGTGCCGACCGCGATGGCGTCGGCTTCGCTGGCCCCCGTCCCCGGTTCGACGACGAAGATGACGTCGACATCGCTGATGTAGTTGAGTTCGCGCCCCCCGGTCTTGCCCATGCCGATGACCGCGAGCCGGGCCGCGCCGGCCCGCTCACCCATCCGGTGCCGGGCCAGCGCCAGCGCCGCTTCCAGGGCGGCCTCGGCGAGAGCCGCCAGCGCGGCGGCCGTCCCGGGCACCGTCACCGTGGGGTCGTCGGCTTCGACGTCGAGGGCGGCGATCCCCACGAGTTGGCGCCGGTATTCGATCCGCAGCACGTCCTCCGGGGTCGGGCCGGTCCCGCCGCTTCGGCCATTGGCACCGTCGTCGTATGCCGCGGCCGCCAACACCGCGTCGACCAACCGTTCGCGCCGCTCGGCGACGGTCAGCGAGGTCGCCGACACCAGGTCGAGGCCCTGCTCCGGGTGGGCCACGAGATGGTCGGTGAGGGCCAGGGAGGTGCCCAACACGCCGAGCAACCGGTCGCGGGCCGCCCCCGAGGTCCGCACCACGTCGAGCAGCGGCGCCCGCAAGCGCGACCCCGGCTCGCGGCATACCGACTCCAACACCCGCACCACGCCGAGGAGCGCCTGGTCGGGGTCGGCGGTCTGCGCCAACGCCCGGGCCAGCCCGTCGTCCTCGATCGCGTCCCGGCGGACGATGACACTCTCCAGGACCGGGTCCCCGAGCAGCGTCAACGCCCGGCGCGCGTCGACGAACCCCAACCGGGTCAGGGCCCCCGGGATGCTCTCGGTCCGGAACGCGCTCACAGCCGCAGGTAACGGTCGAGTTCGAACGCGGTCACCTGGGCGCGATAGTCCTCCCATTCGCGGCGCTTGTTGCGCAGGAAGAACTCGAAGGTGTGCTCGCCGAGGATATCGGCCATCAGGTCGCTGCTCTCCATGGCCGAAATGGCGCGGTTCAAGGAGGTGGGCAGCCGTTCGATGCCCATCGCCTTACGTTCGAGCCCGGTGAGGCTCCACACGTCGTCCTCAGTCTCCGGCGGCAACTCGTAACCGCCCTCGATGCCCTTCAGGCCGGCGCCCAAGATGACGGCGAAGGCGAGATACGGGTTGCAGGCCGAGTCGATCGTGCGGATTTCGATCCGGGTGCTGTTGCCCTTGTTGGGTTTGTACATCGGCACCCGGATCATCGCCGAGCGGTTGTTGTGGCCCCAGGTGAGGTGCGCCGGCGCCTCTCCCCCGCCCCAGAGCCGCTTGTAACTGTTGACCCACTGATTGGTCACGGCGGTGATCTCGGGCCCGTGCCGCAAGATGCCGGCAATGAACTGGCGCCCGATCGCGGACAACTGGTAGGGCGCCCCCGGCTCGTGGAAGGCGTTGCGGTCCCCCTCGAACAGGCTCAGGTGGGTGTGCATCCCCGACCCCGGGTGCTGGGCGAACGGTTTGGGCATGAACGTCGCGAGGATCCCTTGTTCGAGGGCGACCTCCTTGACGACGGTGCGGAAGGTCATGATGTTGTCGGCCATCGACAAGGCGTCGGCATAGCGCAGGTCGATCTCGTTCTGGCCCGGCGCGCCCTCGTGGTGGCTGAACTCCACCGAGATGCCCATGGCCTCGAGCATGGTGATCGCGGCCCGCCGGAAGTCGTGACCGGTGCCGTGCGGGACGTGGTCGAAGTAGCCGGCCTGGTCGACCGGCACCGGGATGCCGCCGGGCCCGGGCTGATCGCGCAGCAGGAAGAACTCGATCTCGGGGTGCACGTAGAAGGTGAAGCCGAGGTCGGCGGCCTTGGCGAGCGCCCGCTGGAGGACGTTGCGCGGGTCGGCGAGGCTCGGGGTGCCGTCGGGCAAGGTGATGTCGCAGAACATCCGCGCGGTCCCCGGGTTCTCCCCCCGCCAGGGCAGCACCTGGAAGGTTGCCGGGTCGGGTTTGGCGAGCATGTCGGCCTCGTAGACCCGCGCGAACCCCTCGATGACCGACCCGTCGAACCCGATCCCCTCGTCGAAGGCCCCCTCCAGTTCGGCCGGCGCGACCGCCACCGACTTCAAGGTCCCCAAGACGTCGGTGAACCACAACCGCACGAAGCGGATGTCCCGCTCCTCGATGGTGCGGAGGACGAACTCCTGCTGACGATCCATGATCGGCATCTTTCCCCATCCGTGTTTCGCGTGGGTTACCGACGTCCGAAGGCCCCGCACCCGGGCTGGGTGCGGGGCCTTCGGGTATGCCGCCGAGCGGGCCTGCGGGCCCAACTAGCGCTGGCGAGCCGGCCGGGTCGGCAGACCCGGCCGGCCGGTGCTCACTTGGTGAACCGCACCTTGAGCAACAGTTCGTCGCCCTTGGTTTGGTGGACGGTGATGCTGGTGCCGGTGCCGGCGACCTTGACCGAATTCATCTTGTTCGCCGCGGACCAGTAGCGGTTCGGGTTCGCGTCGTCGAACGTCGGGATCGCCGGCTGGGCGGGCACCGAAACGGCCACGCCGTTGCGGTGGAAGGTCACCGGGTCGGTGGCCTCCTGCCCGAAGGTCGCGTCGAAGACCTGGCGCCGGTTGCCCAGGAGGCGGCCGTCGGGGAACGCGATCGGTGTCGGCCGGGCGTCGACCGGCAGGGCCCAACCGCTGCCCGGGTGGGCCGAGGTGTTGTTGTCCTTCTGCGTGTTGTCGACGTACCAGACGAGCAGACCGTTCTGGTAGGGGAACTTCTCGACCCAGTTGGGCTTGGTCGTGCCCCAGCCGAAGTTGTACGGGCCGCTCTTGAGGTTGGCGTCGTACCCGGCATACACCCGGTTCTCGGCGAGGTAGTACTGCGTGGCCTTCGTCGTCACCGAGCCGTTGATCCGCGAGTAGACGACCGCGGTCCAGCCGTTGTCGCCGTTCTCGACGTTGTCGCTGAAGACGGTGGCGCCGTTGGCGCTGACGCTGATGTCGTCGAGGAAGGACCCGGCGTAGTTGAGGCCGCCGTCGTTGGTGTTGCGGAAGCGCACCTGCACCGACTTGCCGGCGAATGCCGACAGATCCCAGGACTTCTGAACCCACTCTCGCGAGCGCCCGCTGATTTGCTCCAGGACGGTCCAGGTCGCGCCGCCGTCACCGGAGGCTTCGACGAAGAGCCAGTCATAGCCTTCTTCGGTGTCGTTCCACAGCCACGCGCCCAGCGACGCCGACGACTTGCCGGTGAGGTCGACGGTGCGGGTGAGCGAGGAGCGCAGGTCGTTGGCCGCGCCGCTCCACCATTCGTTGCTCGCGCTGTGCGGAGTGTTGTAGGTCGTCGTCACCGACTTGTCGGGCAGGTTCACCAGAAGCGCCTGCGGTCGGTTCTTGCCATCTCGGTCGGCAGGACCGATCCAGTAGTTGTCATCGACGCGGTAGGGAGCGCGCTTGTAGTCGAGCCAGCCGAGGAGCAACTTCTCATGCGGACCCAGGTAGCCCGGGGCGGTGCCGATGTCGTTGGCCCCCGCCTTGCTCAGCCAGGAACCGGCGGACATGAGGGTCCAGAACCCGGTGCCGTTGTCGCCGCCCGCGGTGTCGTAGTAGTCCGCGAGGCCGAGGTCGTGGCCGAACTCGTGGGTGAACACACCGAGGCCGCCGTTTTCCGGTTCGGTTGTGTAGTCACCGACCCAAATACCGGTGTTGCCGATCTGGGCACCCCCGGCGGGGTTGGCTGCGGGGCCGGTGACGCCGACCTTGTCCGCGTTGACGTACCAGCGGTGCGACCAGATGGCGTCATCGCCTTGCGCGCCGCCACCGGCCTCTTCGCCCTCCCCGGCGTGGATGGCCTGGAAGTGGTCGATGTAGCCGTCGGGCTCGTTGTAGTTGCCGTCTCCGTCGTAGTCGTAGCGGTCGACCTGGTCGAACTGCTTGAGGTATGCCGTGATCTCGGCATCACTCTTGCCGGCCGCCTTCTGCGCGTTGTACCACGCGGTGACGGTGTCCGTAACGTAGGCCCAGTAGCCCTCGGTTTCGTGGTCGTTGTTGCCGTAGCGGGCCTCGTTGTAGGGAACCTTCACCCAGTCGCTGATGTCGCCCTTGGCGAGGAAACGGCCGTTGGACTGCTTGAGGTAGAAGTCCTTGAAAGACTCCCCGCTGCCGAACATCATCTGCTGGTAGTGCGTCTTGGAGAAGTCCGAGAGCCAGTAGGTCGAGTTGTTCGTCGTCCGGTCCGGGGCCGGGATCTGGTTGTGCAAGGGCCCGGCGTCCCCGCCGTACTTCGTCTGGTCACCGAACTCGGAGAGGATGGTGAAGATCGACTCCTCACGGTCCGTGGGGTACCACACGTACTTGTTCTTGCCCTTGTTGGCCGCGGAGTTGCCCAGGTCGATGGTGCGGTTGCGTCCGGTCCCGACGAACTTGGCGGTGCCGGTCGCCAGCGCCTCGGCTGCCGCCTTGCGCCGCTCCCGTTGTTGGTCACCGAGGGGGTGAGATCGGTCGTCGCGTGAGCCCGCGGTAGCGACGTCTTTGGCAGGGGGCGCGCCGTCGGCGGCGGGCGGCGAGGCCGGGGCTTGAGGGGTCAGGGTGAGGGCCAAGGCGGCGGTGGCCGCGCCGGCCAAGACCCGCAGGCTTCCCCGGTGGAATCGATGTGTCACGAGTTCTCCTCCGTTGGATCACGGCACCCCTACGGTCAGATAACGGGCGCCGAACACGACCCAACCACCGTTCGCCGGATGAGAAAAGGCCCGAACGAGTAAATTCTTGGTCAGAGAATGGCCATCTAGCACCCCCCATCGATGCCGAGCGGCCGCTGGTCCTCACCCCGCCGTCCCACAAGACCCACAGACGGGGTCACGTCGATAGCCTTGGGCCATGACCGACACCTCCGGTGGCACCGCCGCCGTCCCGGCCCCTGAAACCACCGCGCCCTACGGCACCGGCGCCCAGGCCGCCCCGCAACGACGGGTGCGCATCCCGCACCTGCTCGCCATGAAGGCCGAGGGTCGCAAGTGGGCGATGCTCACGGCATACGACATGTACACGGCCGAGATTTTCGACCACGCCGGCATCCCGGTGCTCCTCGTCGGGGACTCGGCCGGCAACAACGTCTACGGCTTCGAGACCACGGTCCCGGTGACCGTCGACCACCTCATCCCGCTGTGCCGGGCGGTGACGAGCGCCGCTCAGCACGCCATGGTCGTCGCCGACCTGCCCTTCGGGTCCTATCAGGCGAGCCCGCAGCAGGCGCTGGCCACCGCGACCCGGTTCATGAAGGAGGGCCTGGCGCACGCGGTCAAACTCGAGGGGGGCAAGGCGATGGTGCCCGAGGTCGAGCTTCTCGTCCGGGCCGGCATCCCCGTCATGGGCCACATCGGGTTCACCCCACAAAGCGAGCACGTACTCGGCGGCTACCGGGTCCAGGGCCGCGGTGACGCCGCCGACCGGCTCCTCGACGACGCCCTCGCGCTCCAAGCAGCCGGGTGTTTCGCGGTCGTCATGGAAATGGTGCCGACCCCGGCCGCGGCCCGGGTGACGCAGGAACTCTCGATCCCGACCATCGGCATCGGGGCCGGGCCGGAGTGCGACGCCCAGGTGCTGGTCTGGCAGGACATGGCCGGGCTGCGGGGTGGGCGGGCGCCGCGGTTCGTCAAGAAGTACGCGAACCTGCGTGGCGATCTTGAGGCCGCCGCGATGGCGTATGCCGCTGACGTGGCGGCGGGCACGTTCCCGGGCCCCGAGCACAGTTTCGAGGCATAGCCGGCCCGGGTCGAGAGCACCTCAGTCCTTGGGTGCAGCGCCCCGCTCGTCCCACTCGCGGTCTTCCTCGTCCCAGCGCTCGGTGTTCTCCCGGGCAGTTTCGAGGGCCCGGCGAGCCTCGTCCTCGGTGCCGTAGGGGCCGAGGACGTCCGCGCCCTGGCCGCGCGTGTCGTCGGTTTCGACTGCCCCGGTCCCGAGGTTGTACCAGTAGGCCACGGTGTGCTCCTTCGTCTCGACCCCGCCGGTGGGGGTTGGCCGGGTTCCCTGCCTAGACTCCACCGTATGCCGTCCCACCGCGCCCGTGTCGAACCGGGGCTGATCTCGCCGCGGCGGCTCGTGCCCTCGACGATCGCCCGTCCGCCCTATGTCGACGGCGAGGACCCCGTCAAGAGCGGCGGCTCGGAGGTGCGAGACGCCGAGACGATCGCCAAGATGCGGGTCGCCGGCCGCGTCGCGGCCCAGGCCCTCGCGGCTGCGGCGTCGGTCATCGCCCCTGGCGTCACCACCGACGAAATCGACCGGGTGGGGCACGAGTTCCTCCTCGACCATGGCGCCTACCCATCGACGCTGGGCTACAAGGGGTTCCCCAAGTCGTTGTGCACCTCCGTCAACGAGGTGATCTGTCACGGCATACCCGATAGCCGCCCGCTGGAGGAGGGTGACATCGTCAACATCGACATCACCGCCTACCTCGACGGGGTCCACGGCGACACCGACGCGACCTACCTCGTCGGCGAGGTCGACGAGGTGTCTCGCCTGCTTGTCGAACGCACCCGTGAGGCGATGATGCGGGGCATCAAGGCCGCACTCCCGGGGCGCCAGATCAACATCATCGGCCGCGTCATCGAGTCGTACGCGCGCCGCTTCGGCTACGGGGTCGTGCGCGACTTCACCGGGCACGGGATCGGCACCGAGTTCCACTCCGGCCTGGTCATCCCGCACTACGACACCGCCCCGGCGTACGCCCAGGTGATCGAGCCCGGGATGACCTTCACCATTGAACCGATGCTCAACCTGGGCACCCACGAATGGGACATGTGGGACGACGGTTGGACGGTGGTGACCAAGGATCGACGCCGATCCGCCCAGTTCGAGCACACGATCCTCATCACCGAGACCGCCAACGAAATCCTCACCTTGCCCTAGCCCGCCGAAGGAGTTCCCATGACCGTCACCACCCCTCTCCCGTTGGGTATCGACGTGGGCGGCAGCGGCATCAAGGGGGCCCCCGTCGACCTGGACGCCGGCGCCCTGACGACCGAACGGCTGCGCATCGACACCCCCGAGCACTCGACGCCCGCGGCGGTCGCCGATGTCATCGCGCGGATTGTCGACGCTTTCACCGACGAGATCGGGCCGGGCGCACCGATCGGGGTGACGATTCCTGGGGTCGTCATGCACGGAGTCGTCAAGACGGCGGCGAACATCGACTCCTCGTGGATCGACTGCCCGATCGAGGATCTCCTCGAACAGCGCCTCGGCCGGGACATCGTGGTCGTCAACGACGCCGACGCCGCCGGCGTCGGCGAGTTGCAGCACGGCGCCGCGGCGGGGCGCTCCGGGCTCGTCATCGTCACCACGTTGGGCACCGGCATCGGCACCGCGATGCTCTACGACGGGGTGCTCGTCCCCAACTCCGAGTTCGGCCACCTGGAGGTCGACGGGCAGGACGCCGAGAGCCGCGCCGCCGCCTCGGCCCGCAACCGCGACGCGTTGGGGTGGCGGGAGTATGCCGCCCGCCTGAGCCGCTACTACCAGGCCCTGGAGTCGGTGACCTGGCCCGATCTGTTCGTCGTGGGTGGGGGCATTTCCCGGCGGGCAGACAAGTTCCTCCCGCTCATCGAGTGCCGCACTCCCCTGGTGGCCGCGAGCCTGGCCAACACCGCGGGCATCATCGGGGCCGCGCGCCTGGCCGCCGATGCCCAAGGGGAGCGCGGACGGCATACGGCCTAGGAACCGGCGGCCTCACCCGAAGGTGACCGGTCCGGCGCCGCGGAGGTCTCGGATGTCGGTGTCCGGGCAGCCCAGGCTGCCCGCCTGCGAGAGGTAGAGGGCGCGCCCAAGCTCGGAGAGCAGGGCGTCGTGAATGGGGAACGCGTGCGGGGCGGCGAGACGGCGAAGGAACGCCGTCATCTCCCGGCTGCGTTGCCACGGTGCGTTGAGCGGGAAGGCGAGGACGTCGACATCGCCGGGTTCGGCGTCGAGGGCATCCCCGGGATGAAAGAAGGTGGGTTCTCCCTCCGCGGTGATGCGCACCCCGACGTTGGCGATGCGCGGAATGTCCTCGTGGATGAGGGCATGGAGGTGCCCCACGGGTGTCAAGGTGACGGCACCGACGGTGGTGCCGTCGGTGGGATGCAGGTCGGCCGCGATCCCGAGGCCGGCGAGCACCGGCTGGCTCTGGGGGTCGCACAGGACCCTGGCCCCTGGGTTGGCGCGCACGAGGGCGGGCAGCCGGGTGACGTCGAGATGGTCGGGATGTTGATGGGTGACGACGATGGCATCGAGGTCGCGCACGCCGGTGAAATCGTCGGCGAAACCGCCTGGGTCGATGAGGATGCGGACATCGGCGGTCTCAACGAGGACGCAGGCGTGGCCGATGTGGGTCAGGTCCATGCGCTCAACATAGCGGCGCGACGCGCCCACGTCCCTCCTGTGACGTCAGTGACAGATGGGTTGCACTGACGTAGCGTGGGGCGAGTAGTCGCTGAGGAGAGGGGTCGACCATGAGTCGGCACGTGGCACTGCCGCGCGCGGTGCGTGCCCGGCCGCGTATCGCGCGCGCGGCCCTGGTTGCGGTCGCGATCACGGTGACCCCCATCTCGACGGGCCTGTTCGACACGGCCCCCGGCGCTCGGGCCCTCGCGGCACCGGCCATGACCGCCCTGCCCAGCGATGTCGTCCCTAGTCAGGCCGATGTCGACGCGGCGCGTGCCGCCGCCGCCCAGGCCGGCACCGCTCTCGACCGCGCCAACGCGACGTATCAGGCGGCGGCGACCGAACTGCTCCGGCTCCAGGGGATCGTTGCCGAGGCCGCCCAGTCGGCGGACCGTGCCGAGGCCGCGTTGACCCAGGCGACGAACTCGGCCCAAGCAGCCGCGGCTGTTGCCTCGGCGAGCAGCTCCACCGCGGCCCAGGCGTCCCTGGATGTTCGGCGCCAGGCTGCCCTGCTCTGGCAGGACCAGAACCTCGACGGCACGTGGAGCATGCTCCTCGACGGAGGGGCCCCGCAGCGGATCGCCGACAAGGCCGCCGCACTCGACCTGCTCGGATCTCAGCGGCAGGCCGTGCTCGACCGAGCCACCATGACCGCTGGCATCGCGGCGGAGGACCAGCGCCGGGCCGATCGAGCCCGGTCCCAGCAAGAAACTGCGACCGTCGCCGCCCGGCAAGCCAGGGCTGATGCCCAACGCCAGGTCGACTCCTCTTCCGCGCGGGCGGCGGTCGTCCAGCGCCAACAGCAAGCGGCCATCGCCGACCTGGCTCGCCTCACCGGGGTCGCCACGTCGGTTGCTCAGCAGCGCCAGGATGCCCTCGCCGCCGAAGCGGCCCGGCTCGCCGCCGAACGCGAGGCCGCCCAACGGGCCGCTGCCGAACAGGCAGCCAACAGCGGGTCCGGCTCTGCCGGCGGTGGGTCCGGCTCCGCCGGCGGTGGCGGATGGCAGCCCAGCGGGGGCCTGAGCCCCTCCGAGGCGCAGGCGGCAGCCCGCTCGATGATGGGCGACTGGGGGTTCGGCGGCGACCAATGGGGCTGTCTGCAATCGTTGTGGAACGGCGAGAGCGGATGGAACTGGGCGGCGCGCAACCCCTCGTCGGGGGCCTACGGCATACCCCAATCGCTGCCCGCGTCGAAGATGGCCTCGGCGGGGTCGGACTGGTTGACGAACGCTCGAACCCAGATCAGTTGGGGCCTGACCTACATCAAGGGCCGTTACGGCAGCCCGTGCCAGGCCTGGTCCTTCTGGCAGTCGAAGTCGCCACACTGGTACTGACGGATGAGTCGGCCGATACGCCGGGTTCTGTAACCCCTTGGCCGGCAGGCCAGGAGGCGACGGTCATCCCTCTCGGGTCGCCGTTGCCGACGACCTCTAGCGCTCTACCCGGATGCTCGGGCGGGCCGCCCTCGAACGCATCCTGTTTGAACTTGCTCCGGGTGGGGTTTACCGAGCCGACCGGGTCACCCCGGCCGCTGGTGGTCTCTTACACCACCGTTTCACCCTCACCTCCGGCGAACCGGAGGCGGTCTGCTTTCTGTGGCACTGTCCCGCGGGTCGCCCCGGGTGGACGTTATCCACCACCGTGCCCTGTGGAGCCCGGACGTTCCTCGGCGGTGATTGCGCACCGACGCGACCGTCTGGCCGACTCATCCGTGGTCCAGTCTACGGGTTCGGCTCGTCCCCGCCGGTATGCCGACCCGCCGCCCCCCGCACAACGGTGCGCCCTGCGTCGGCCGGGTCACCGGCCTTCCGGCTCGCCCTCGACGGCGAACCGGACGGTGCTCGTCGCGACCTCGGCCTCGGCGAGCCGGACGGTCACGTTTTCGCCGACGCGGGCGCTGCCGCTCGCCCCGGCGACGACCGCCGGTTCGAGCACCTGGACCGTGAGGCCCCGACGACCGGACTCGACGACGACGGCGGGAAAGTGCTGGCCGACCCGCGCGCTGAGCACGGCGGCCTCGGCGGCATCGACACAGGCCCGCGACACCGCGCGCGCCGTGCGATCCGACCCGGCCATCAGCCCGGGCAGGGTGGGCAGCGCTTCCTCGACCCAGGTTGGCGGGTCTTCGCCGGCGCAGATGGCGAGGCACACCTCGAGCCCGAACCGGTCGACGAGGCGGCGCAGCGGGGCCGTGACGTGCGCGTACGTGCTCCCGAGGGCGGCGTGGAGGGGTAGGGCGTCCGACCCACCGCCGAGGACGGCATACCCGGCGCCACGGAACAGCCCGCCCGCCTCGTAGATGAGCGCCAACTGGCGCGGATCGTCCCGGTCGAGCCCGGCGAGGAAGGCGCCGTAGGTCACCTCGGGGGCCCACGGGACGCCGAGCGCCGCGGCCTGCCGGCGGAACCGGTCCACGGCCGAAGCGTCGGCGGGCGGCATGGTCCGCACCACCCCGACTCCGGCCCGGCTCATCAGGGCGGCGGCGGCCACGCCGGTCATGAGCGAAATCTGGGCGTTCCAGTCCTCGGCGGGCAGCGGCGGCCGGAAGTGGACGGCATACCGGCCCTCGTCATCCCGCTCGACGACCTGCTCGGGCAACGGCAGGTGGGCTCCGCCGACCCGGATCTCGCGGGCCATCCGCAACCGACCGACCTCGCGCAGAAGGGTGAGGCGCTCGTCGGCGACGCCGGCGTCGAGGGCACCCTGGACCCCGGGGTAGTCGAGGCGGTCGCGGCTGCGCACCAGGGCCCGCTCGACGTGGACCGAGGTCACCTCACCGGTCGCGTCGAGGGTGAGGTCCCAGAGCACGGCCGGGCGCACCTGCCCGGGGAGCAACGAGGCGGCCCCCTCGGACAGCACCCCGGGGTGGAGCGGGATGCGCTCGTCGGGGCAGTAGATCGTCTGCCCGCGGCGGCGGGCCTCGGTGTCGAGGGCTCCGCCCGGCGCGATGAACGCGCTGAGGTCGGCGATGGCGTAGCGCACCCGGAACCCGGCGCCGGCACGTTCGATGTGGAGGGCCTGATCGAGGTCCATCGACCCCGGCGGGTCGAGGGTGAGGAACGCGACCTCCGTGGCGTCGCGGCGCTGGCCGAGGTCGGGGGCAGCCGCGGCCCGGCTCGCCTCGGCGAGGACGTCCGCAGGGAAGGGGGCGGCGACGGCATACTCCTGGCGGACCGCCGCGAACCGGGCCACCAGGGCGGCATCCGTGGCGGTGAGGGTGAGGGCCGGTTGCGCCATGCCGCTCAACCTAACAGCGCCGCCTACCCTGGGGGCGTGCTCATCCTGTTGCCGCCCTCGGAGGGCAAGACCCAGCCGCTCCGCGGTCGGCCGATGGACCCGGCGGCGCTGTCGCTCCCCGCGTTGGCCCCCACCCGGGACGCCGTCGCCGCTGCTGTGGCGCAGGTAAGCGCGCGGCCGGACGCCGCGGCCCTCCTCAAGGTCTCGCCCACGTTGTCCGCCGAGATCGCCCGCAACACGCGCCTGGCGACGGCGCCGGCCGCAGCGGCGCTCCGGGTGTACAGCGGGGTGCTCTACGACGCCCTGGGGTATGCCGCGCTCTCCCCCGCCGCCCGGCGGCGCGCCAACCGGTGGCTCGTCGTGATCTCCGCGCTGTATGGCGCGGTGCGCCCGACCGATCGGATCGCGCCCTACCGGTTGTCGATGGGCGTGCGGTTGCCCGGGGTCGGCGGGTTGGCGGCGACTTGGCGCCCGGTCCTGGACCCGGTGTTGACCGCAGCCGCCGGGCGCGGGCTCGTCGTGGACTGCCGGTCGAGCACGTATGCCGCCGCCTGGACCCCGAGCGGTGGAGTGGCCTCCCGCTGGGTGCAAGTCCAGGTGCCCGGCGCGACCCATCACGCGAAGCACACCCGCGGCCTCGTGGCCGCTGCCTTGTGTTCCCTGGCCGAGGAACCGCGCACCCCCGAGGCGTTGGCTCAGTCCTTGGCCCCCCGCTTCGAGGTCGCGTTGGCTGCCCCGACGCGACCCAGCCACCCCTGGCGCCTGTCGATCACCCCACCCGTCACCCCTTTCCCGCCTGAACCGTCCTAGGTCCACTTCGCACCCCGACCGTTCCTCGGCGAACCGCACCTTTCCCACCGCAAGGCGCCAGAAACCGGCGGCTCAGACCTCGCCCAGGATGACCGCGGCCAGCGTCGCGGCAACCTCCGAGGCGGCCTCCCGAGTAGCCCGATCCGGGGCACCGGTGACCTCGAGAGCCGGCGCCACGGGCGACCAGCCCAACCCGGTGACGATGCGCTCGATCGACCGGACCGCCCCGGTGGTGTCGTTATTGCCGTGGACGATCGCGGCATACGGACGGCCGACGGTCTCCCGCAGGCACGGGTAGTAGATCGTGTCGAAGAAGTGCTTCATCGCCCCCGCCATGTACCCGAGGTTCGCGGGGCTGACCAGCAGATAGCCGTCCGCCGCGAGGACCTCGGCCGCGCTCGCCGTCAAGGCCGCAGCGGTGACGACCTCGACACCGACGAGTTCGGGATGCTGCGCCCCCGCCAACCCGGCCTCGACCACCTCATCAAGCGCCGGGGAAACCGTGTGGTGGACCACCAGCAGCCGAGGCACGGGTCACCACCCCGCGACGCGCAACGCCTGGTCGAGATCGGCGACCAGGTCGTCCGGGTCTTCGAGACCGACGCTGAGGCGGATCGTGCCGTCCTGGATGCCGACCGCGGCCCGGTCCGCCGGCGACAACCGGCGGTGGGTCGTCGTCGCAGGGTGGGTCGTCAGCGATTTGGCGTCGCCGAGGTTGTTGGAGATGTCGATCAGGCCCAGGGCGTTCATCAGCGCGAAAGCCTGCTCCTTGCCCCCGTCCACCTCGAAGGTCACGACCGTCCCCCCACCCGTCATCTGGCGCCGCGCCAACGCGTGCTGCGGATGGGTCGGCAGCCACGGGTGGAGCACCCGCCGCACCCCGCGACGCTCCTGGAGGAACCCCGCCACCGTCAGCGCGCCTCGATGCATCGCCTCGACCCGCAACCGGAGCGTCTCCAACCCCTTAGTGAGCACCCAGGCGTTGAACGGCGACAACGACGGCCCGGTATGCCGCATGAGGTTCTTCACCGGCCCGCCGATGAAATCGGCCGGCCCGAGCACCGCGCCACCCAACGTGCGCCCCTGGCCGTCAATGTGTTTCGTCGCCGAGTAGACGACGATGTCGGCACCGTGGGCGAGCGGACGCGAAAACACCGGGGTCCCGAAAACGTTGTCGACGACGACCTTGGCCCCGGCCGCATGCGCCAGAGCACTCACGGCGGCGATATCGACCAACTCCATCATCGGGTTGCTCGGCGTCTCGAAGAACACCGCAGTCGTCGGCACCGACAGCGCCGCCTCCCATTGCGCCAGGTCGGTCCCGTCGACCAGCACCGTCTCGACCCCGAACCGCGGCAGGATCTCATCGACGATGACGAAACACGACCCGAACAAGGCCCGCGAGGCCACCACCCGATCCCCCGCGCCGCACAACGCGGCGAGCGCGACCCAGACCGCGGCCATCCCCGACCCGGTGGCGTAGCACGCCGGCGCCCCCTCCAACTGGCGCAGCCGCTCCTCGAACACACTGACCGTCGGGTTGCCGTAGCGGCTGTAGATGTAATGGTCGATCTCGTCCTTGAACGCCGCCTCGGCCTCCTGCGCCGACCCATAGACGAACCCCGAGGTGAGGTAGAGCGCCTCAGCCGTCTCGTCGAAACCGCTGCGCTGCAGCCCTCCTCGCACCGCCACCGTTTGCGGGGCCCACTGCTGCCCGGCCATGCTCAGCCCTGCCGCCAGGGCAGTCCGATGTTCTTCCAGCCCGCGACGAGCCGGTGCCCCGCGGCGTCGAGGGGACCTTCGAACCCGTCGAGGATGTTGTATGCCGGCCCCAACCCGGCCGCGGTCGCCGCCGAAGCGGCGCCTTGGGAGCGTGCACCGCTGCGGCACAGGAAGTAGAGCGGGCGACCGGCCTCGATCCCCGCGGCGCGCAGGGCATCGACGAACCCGGCGTTGCGGGTGCCGTCGGGGTAGTTCTGCCATTCGATGAGGAGCAGCGCCGGCGCCGTCTCGGGGACCTCGGGCACCCCGACATAGGCCCATTCGGCCCGGGTGCGCACATCGACGAGGACACCGCGCTCGGGTCCGGTGACGGCGGCATACGCCTGGGTGGGGGTGACATCGGCGGCATACGTCATGGCGGACAGGGTATGCCGCGCGCTCCCCACCCAGCCGAGGCGTCCGCTCCGCGGCTGCTCAGGTGCGGTTGACGAAGGCGAACTGATAGTCGCCGTTCTCCCAGATCTCGACCGCGGTGAGCGAGCCGGGGGCGATCGCCAGCCGCCATGCCTTGTCGTCGTCGAGACCCAAGAGGTGGACGAGCAGGACGAGGATGACCAGCCGGTGACAGACGAGGATCGCGGTGCCGCCCTCGGCGACGAGCCGGTCCCAGGCGGGCAGCACCCGTTCGGCCAACTGGGTGCGGGTCTCCCCGCCCTCGGGGGCGTAGTCGGGGTCGAGGCGCATCCGTTCGAACCCGTGGTCGGGGTCGTGGAGCAGGTCGGTGATGAGGGCACCGTCCCAGACGCCGAAGTCCTGTTCGTCGAAGTCGGGCTCGATGGTGGTCTCCAGCCCGGTGGCGTGCGCGATGGCGGCGCCGGTCTCCTGGGCGCGGGCGAGGGAGGAGGTGACGATCCGGGCGGGGCGCCCGCCGAGCAGGTGAGCCAACGCCCGGCCGGCGGCAGCGGCCTGGGCCTGCCCGGCTTCGGACAACGAGGGGTCGGCCCCGCCGCGACCGTCGAGGCGCCCCTCCTCGGTGAAGGGGGTGACGCCGTGTCGCACGACGACGATCCTGGTCAGGGCGCCCCGGCCGGGCCCAGGTGGCCGCTCCCCGGCTCCGGTCGCGGCCGCTCCTGGGCCGCGGGACGGGCGAGGGTCCGGGGCCGGAAGGTCCTCGACGGAGGCCTCGCCACCGAAGACCCGGTCGATGGTTTCGCCGTCCATGGCGAGGTTGGACAGGGCATCGGCCGCCTTGTTGTCCGCGCGCGGGATCCAGGTGAACCGGACCGACCCGCCGGCGGCCTCGATCCGGGCGAAGATCTCACGGGCCTGCGCGGCGAGCCGACGCATGTCCTCGTGTTTGATCTTCCACCGCCCGGACATCTGCTCGACCACCAGTTTGGAGTCCATCCGCACGGTGACGCGTGCGTCGGCGGCGATGGTTTCGGCGGCCTCCAGCCCGGCGATCAGCCCGCGGTACTCGGCGACGTTGTTCGACACCTGACCGAGCGGTTCGGCCCGTTCGGCCAGCAGGGCCCCGGTGCGCCCGTCCCGCACCAGGGCGCCGTACCCGGCCACTCCGGGGTTGCCGCGCGACCCGCCGTCGGCTTCGACGGTGAGTGTGCGGGTGCCGGCGGGGCGGGCCACGGGTCAGAGCCCCGATTCCGGGGTGCGGACGAGGAGGCGGCGGCATTCCTCGCAGCGGAGCACCTCATCGGGCGCGGCACCGCGGATGCGGTCGAGGTCGACCTGGTTGAGTTCGAGTTGGCACCCCAGGCAGCGGCGCCGGCTGAGGGCGGCGGCCCCGATGCCGCTTGTGGCCCGGATCTTGTCGTAGAGGGCCATGAGGTCCGGGCCGATCTGCTCGGCATACGTATGCCGCGGGACGGTCACCTCGGCCTCTTCGGCCGCCAGCTCGGCCAGGCGGGCGTCGCGGTCGGCCTCCAGCGCGGCGATCCGAGTGGCCAGCTCGGCCATCCCGCGCTCCAGTTCGGCCACGTCGGAGGCGGCGGCCTCGGCACGCTCCATGACCTCAAGCTCGACATCCTCGAGTTCGCTCTGGCGGCGCGCCAGGGACTCCAGCTCGTGCTGGATGGCCTGGAGTTCCTTGGCGGTACCGGTGCCGGCGTCGAGCCGGGCCTGGTCCCGGGCGGCGCGCGCCCGCACCTGGGCGACGTCGGCTTCGGCCTTGGCGATGTCGCGTTGCAGATCGTCCAACTCGGTGCGGGCTCGGATCAACTGGTCATCGAGCAACCCGGCCTTGCGGCCCAGGTCGGCGAGTTCGGCCAATTGGGGCAGGTGGGCCCGGGCGTGCGCGATCTGAGCCACCCGGGTGTCGATCGCCTGCAGGTCGAGCAGACGCAACTGACGCTCGGGAGCGGCTTTCACGGCATACCTCCGACGATGAGAAACGGTGTGGGCCTGGCCGAAACCCTACCCGCCCGGGCGCGCCGGCCCTCCAATCTCGACCAGCGAGACAAGTCGGCCCGTAACACCGGCGAAACATCCGGGTCATGGACGGTTAATCGCGCCGACGTAGCGTGGAGACAACGCACCGGGCCGGCGCATGGCCCATCCACCGCTTCAGGAGGCTCCCTTGTTCAGCTCCGCTGAGGACGTCCTCGCCTACATCAAGGACGAGGACGTCAAGTTCGTCGACATTCGCTTCTGCGACCTGCCCGGCATCATGCAGCACTTCAACGTGCCCGCCGAGTCCCTCGACGAGGATTTCTTCACGGTCGGCCAGGCCTTCGACGGTTCCTCGATCCGCGGCTTCCAGGCCATCCACGAGTCGGACATGAAGTTGCTGCCCGACGTGGCAACGGCCTACCTCGACCCGTTCCGCGCCGAGAAGACCCTCATCATGAACTTCTCGATCGTCGACCCCTTCACCGACGAGCCCTACAGCCGCGACCCCCGCAACATCGCCGCCAAGGCCGAGGCCTACCTCAAGTCCACCGGCATCGCCGACACAGCCTACTTCGGGGCCGAGGCCGAGTTCTTCATCTTCGACGACGTCCGGTTCGAGACCAAGGCCAACGCGGGCTACTACTTCATCGACTCCAAGGCCGCCGTGTGGAACAGCGGCCGGGTCGAAGAGGGCGGCAACCTCGGTTACAAGCCGCGCAGCAAGGGCGGCTACTTCCCGGTGCCGCCGGTCGACCACTTCGCCGACCTGCGCGACCGCATCTGCCTGATCCTCAAGGACGTCGGCCTCACCGTCGAGCGCAGCCACCACGAGGTCGCCTCCGGTGGTCAGCAGGAGATCAACTACAAGTTCAACACCCTGCTGCACTCCGGCGACGACATGATGAAGTTCAAGTACGTCGTCAAGAACACCGCGTGGGCGGGCGGGCAGACCGCGACCTTCATGCCCAAGCCGATCTTCGGTGACAACGGCTCCGGGATGCACACCCACCAGTCGCTGTGGAAGAACGGCGAGCCGCTGTTCTACGACGAGCGCGGCTACGGCGGCCTCTCCGACATCGCCCGTTGGTACATCGGCGGCCTGCTCAAGCACGCCCCGGCGCTGCTCGCCTTCACCAACCCAACGGTCAACTCCTACCACCGCTTGGTCCCCGGCTACGAGGCCCCGGTCAACCTGGTCTACTCCGCGCGCAACCGCTCCGCCTGCATCCGGATCCCGATCGCGGGCACCTCCCCCAAGGCCAAGCGCATCGAGTTCCGCATCCCCGACCCCTCGTGCAACCCCTACCTCGCCTTCGCCGCCCAGCTCATGGCCGGCCTCGACGGGATCAAGAACCGCATCGAGCCCCCGGAGCCCGTGGACAAGGACCTCTACGAACTGCCCCCGGAGGAGCACGCCTCGATCCAGCAGGTCCCCGGGTCGCTCGGCGAGGTCCTCGACGCCCTCGAAGCCGACCACGACTTCCTCCTCGAAGGTGACGTGTTCACCCCCGACGTGATCGCCACCTGGATCGAGTACAAGCGCAAGAACGAGATCGACCCGATCCGCTTCCGCCCGCACCCCCACGAATTCGAGATGTACTTCGACATCTGAGATTCACCGGCCGGGTCTCCCGGCACCTCCACCGTATGCCGTCCGCTCGCCGTGAGCGGGCGGCATACGGCGTCCGCGGCGGCCAATCTGCTATGCGCGCTCGAGCAGCGCTTCGATCGGTATGCCGTCCGGGAGCGCACCGTATTCGAGGCTCCGGTCCGGGCCGAGCCGGGCCAGGCAGAACGCCTCGGCCACCGGTGCCGGAGCATGCTGGAGGAGCACCGACGCCTGGTAGGCCAGGGCCAGGGCCTCGACGAGCCGGCGCGCCCCGCCCGCTGCCTCGCCCGGATCCGCGGCGGCCCGCCGGAGCAGGTCGCGAGTGCGGCCCAGGTGGGCGTCAAAGAGCTCGTGCCGACCCGCGGCGGCGGACACCTCCGCATCGAAGGCCGCGAGCGACTCCGGCTCTCGGCTGAGGGCGCGCAGCACGTCGAGAGCGATGACGTTGCCCGAACCCTCCCAGACGGCAAGGACGGGCTGTTCCCGGTAGCGGCGCGCCATCGGGAACGCCTCGGTGTAGCCGTTGCCGCCGAGACACTCCAAGGACTCGTAGGCGTGGTGCGGGCCACGCTTGCACACCCAGTACTTGCTCACCGCGACGGCCAGCCTGCGGAACGCCTGCGCCGACGCGCTCTCGTCGTCGTGCGCGGCAGCGAGGGCGAGGGCGGTCCAGGTGGCCGCTTCGGCCTCCAGGTGCAGGTCGGCGAGGACGGCGCGCATCGCCGGTTGATCGGCGAGGAGCGCCCCGAAGGCCATCCGGTGCCGGGCATGCCAGGCGGCCTCCGCGACCCCCTGTCGCATCCCGGCCGCCGAGCCGATGACGCAGTCGAGCCGGGTGCGGTTGACCATTTCGATGATGGTGCGCACCCCCCGCCCGGGCTCCCCGACCAGCCAGCCCACCGTCTCGTCGAACTCGATTTCCGAACTCGCGTTGGACTTGTTGCCCAATTTGTCCTTGAGCCGTTGGATGAAGAACGGGTTGCGTTCACCGCCGGGCCGGACCCGGGGCACGAGGAAGCAACTGAGCCCTTCCGGCGCCTGGGCCAGCACGAGGAACGCGTCGGACTGGGGGGCCGAGCAGAACCACTTGTGCCCCCGCAACCAGTAGGTCCCCTCACCCCGAGGGGTGGCCACCGTTGTGTTGGCCCGCACATCGGAGCCGCCCTGCTTCTCGGTCATCGCCATCCCGAAGATCACCCCGGACTTGGTCGCCGGGTCGCGCAGGTCGGGGTCGTAGTGCGTCGACAGCAGTTTCGGTTCCCACCACAGCGCCAGCTCGGGGCTGCGCCGCAGCGCCGGGACGGCCGCGTGCGTCATGGACACCGGGCAGCCGTGGCCGGCTTCGACATGACTGACGAGGAGGAACCCGGCCGCGCGGGTGGCGTTGGCGCCCGGACCCGGATCGGCCCAGGCACTGGTGTGCAGGCCGCGGGCGATCGAGTGACCCATGATCGCGTGATAGGCGGGATGGAACTCGACGGCGTCGACGCGGTGCCCCCACCGGTCGTGGGTGTGCAGCACGGGCGTGACCGTGTTCGCCAGCAGCGCGTCGTGCTGGAACCGGGCCGACCCGACGTGCCGCCCGATCTCGTGGAGGCGACCCTGGTCTGCTCCGGGGGCGAAGACGGCGACCGCGTCCTGCAGGGCGACGTGCGCGGCATACTCGTCGATGTCGGTGCGCGGTGGCGCTTGGTTGCGCACCTCGTGCGTCGCTGGGGCGGTCAACCAGTCGCTCATCACTACCTCCAGTAGCCAGAACCTCATCCTACTTGCCGGTAACGTCGTGGGCGGCGGGTCGAGCGGCTCCTGGCCGGCGGGTCAGCGCAGCGGCACGAACCGGAAGTGCCCATGGGTCGTGACGACCGCCCCGGGGTTGGTGACGCGGAGCATGACCCCGGCGACGGGGATCACCATGATGCCGTGGGGGCCCAACTGGTCGACGAGCGCCTGGGGCAGGCGCGCCGGTTGCGCGGAGACGAGGATCCGATCCCAGGGCGCCCCCGCCGGGTCGCCGAGCACCCCGGGGGCCGCCGCCGAGATGCGCGCCCACCCTTGCTGGGTCCGAGCCAGATTGGCACGGCCGAAGTCCACCAAGTCCGGTTCGAGTTCGACGCCCTCGACCTGTCCGGTCGGCCCGACGAGCCGGGCCAGCAGGGCCGTGGTCCACCCGGATCCCGCGCCCACGTCGAGCACTCGCTGGCCCGCACGCACGTCGAGGAGCCGCAGCATGGCCGCGACCGTGCGCGGCTGCGAGTTGGTCTGCCCGTGACCGATGGGGATGGGGCCGTCGTATGCCGCCCGGTCGCCATCGGCGGGCCGCAAGAACCCGGCCCGCGGAACGGCCGCGAAGGCCGCCGCGACGGCATCGGTCTCAGGGATGTCGGGGCACATGGTCGGTCGCCTCCACCCGTCCACCCTAACTTGGCCCGCTAGACCCCGGCCGCTCCCGGCCGCGGTGCCCCTGCCGGGCCGGTTCGTACGATGAGGGCGTGAGTGCCCTCCCCGCCGCCGCGGCCGCCGTCCTCGCCCAGCTCGTCGAGGCCGGCCGGCACGTCGTCGAGCGCGGCCTGGTGCTCGCCTCCGGCGGCAACCTCTCGGCCCGCCTCGACGACGACTCCTACCTCGTCACCGCGTCCGGCACCTGGCTGAACCGGTTGTCCGACACCGATTTCAGTGTCATCGACAGCGACGGGCGGGTCGTGGCCGGGTCGAGCCAGCCCAGCGTCGAATGGAAACTGCACCATCGCACGTATGCCGCGCGCCCCGACGTCCGGGCCGTCATCCACCTCCACCCGCAACACGCCCTGCTCGTCGACATGCTCGGCCAGCCGATCCGCACGACGACCCTTGACCACGCGTACTACCTCGGGCCGATCGCGCGCATCCCCTTCCGGCCCGCGGGCAGCGAGGAACTGGCCGACCTGGCCAGCGCCGCGGTCACCGACGGCACCAACGTGGTCGTCATGGCCCACCATGGCAGCTCCGCCCTCGGCGACACCGTCGAGATGGCCCTGCGCCGGGCCCTCAACCTCGAGGAGGCCGCCGCGATGACCTACCGGCTGCTCCTCGCCGGCAACACCGACGCCGATTTCCCGGCACAGTGGCGCGACCGCATCGTCACCATCTAGGACCAGCGGCCGACGGCGACGGAACTGCGCGTCCGGACCCGCCGACCTCGCTCAACTGAAGCGTTCCCCTTCACCCCGCACGTTCTGAAGTCCAGGGCTTCACTCCCCGGGCGACCCAGTCATCGCCTCACCGCGGGCCGGCTCGACGACGCCGCGCTCGGTGACGATCGCCGAAACCAGGCGCGCGGGAGTGACGTCGAACGCCGGGTTGAAGCCCTCGGTGACCAGCGGCGCGACCCGGGTCCCGGCATACGTCGTCACCTCCTCCCCGGCCCGCTCCTCGATCTCGATGTCGTCGCCGGAGGCGGTCGCGAGATCGACGGTGGACCAGGGGGCCGCGACGACGAACGGGATTCCGGCATCGGCGCAGGCCAGCGCCACCCCGAGGGTGCCGATCTTGTTGGCGGCATCCCCGTTGGCGGCGATCCGGTCGGCGCCGACGATGGCGCAGTCGACGCGGCCGCGCACGATGGTCGACGCCGCCGCACCGTCGCTTTGGAGCAGGTGCGGTATGCCGTCCGCGGCCAGTTCGTAGGCGGTCAGCCGAGCCCCCTGGAGCAGGGGACGAGTCTCGTCGGCATACACGACCTCCAGTCGCCCCCGGGCGTGCAACTCGCGCACCAGCCCGAGCGCCGTGCCCCACCCGGCGGTCGCCAGCGCCCCGGCGTTGCAGTGGGTGAGGACGCGCAGCCGGCGCCGGTCGACCCGATCGAGGAGCCAGTCGACGCCGCTGCGGGACAGTTCCCGGTTGGCGGCCTCGTCGTCGGCGGCGAGTTGACGAGCGGCCGCCAGCACCGCGGCGCGGCCCTGCGGCAGCACCGGCCGCACCTGGTCCACACCCCAGGCGAGGTTGACCGCGGTCGGACGGGCCGCCCGAACGCGATCGATCGCGTGCTGGAGGCTCGCCTCGTCCCACCCTTGGCGGCGCGCTTCGTCCATGGCGACGACAACCCCCATCGCGCCGGCGACGCCGAGGGCGGGAGCGCCGCGCACGGCGAGCACCTCGATCGCGCGCACGAGGTCGTCGGTGGTCTCGATGGTGCGGTACACCGTCTCCCCGGGCAACAGGGTCTGGTCGAGCAGGACGAGCCGGTCGGACGCGTCGTCCCAGATGATGGCGTGCACACTCACCCGGCACACCCTAGTGCGGACCTACGACACCTCCGCCGCGCCGAGACGGTCCAGGACGAAGGCCCACTCCCACGCGATCTGCTCCCAGGCGGCATACCGGCCGCTGCGGCCCCCGTGACCGGCAGCCATCTCGGTGCGCAAGAGAATCGGGGCCGCGGCCGGATCGTTGGTGACGGTGGCGCGCAACCGGGCCACCCACTTGGCCGGCTCGGTGACGAACACCCGGGTGTCGTGGAGGCTACTCGTCGCCAAGATGGACGGGTAGGGCCGCGCGGCGATGTTTTCGTAGGGGGTGTAGGCCTTCATTGCGGCGTACACCTGCGGGTCGGCGAGCGGGTTGCCCCACTCCTCCCACTCCCCGATCGTCAGCGGCAGGTCGGGGCGCAGCATCGTCGTCAGGGCATCGACGAACGGGACGGCGGCGTGGACGACGGCGAAAAGCTCGGGAGCCTGGTTGGTGACGGCGCCGGCGAGCAGGCCGCCCGCCGAGCCGCCCTCGAGGCCCAGCCGATCGGGGGCCACCCAGCCGTCGGCCACGAGCAGGCGGGCGGCGGAGATCGTGTCGTCGAAGCTGTGCTGCTTGGCCAGGAGTTTGCCGTCGTCGTACCAATGCCGACCCATCTCGCCCCCGCCGCGCACGTGGGCGACGGCAAACACCACCCCCCGGTCGAGAAGCGAGAGGCGGGCCACCGAGAAGTAGGGGTCGCTCGCGATTTCATAGGCCCCGTATGCCGTGAGCAGCCCGGGCGCCCGCCCGTCCGTCGCGGCGTCGGCGCGGGTGACGATCGAGACCGGCACCGAGGTCCCATCGGCCGAGGTGGCCCAGGCGCGGTGCTGGGCATAGTGGGTGGCGTCGAAACCGCCGAGGACGGGCTGGCGCTTGACAACCGTCTGCGCGCCGGTGGCCAGGTCGAGGTCGAGCATCGTGCGCGAGGTGATAAACGACTCGTAGGTGAGGAGCACCTCGCGCTGAGCGGACTCGGGGTTGTCGGCGAGGGCCACCGAGTGGATCGGCTCGGGAAAGGTGACGTCCCAGGGGTCGCCGAACCCGTCGCCCTGCCGGGGGATGACGCGCAGCGCCGGGAGCCCGTCGCGGCGCAGCGAGAGCACGAGCGCGTCGTCGAAGGCGTCGACCCCGAGGAACCGCTCCCCCGGCCCGCTCGCCAGCAGCGGACGCCAGTCGTCGCTGGAGGTGGATGTCAGCGGCGCCCAGGCCAGGTCGGATTCGAGGTGGTCGCGGTTGTGGACGATGAGGAGCCGGTCCCCGGCGGGTTCGACGTCGTAATCGAGACCCTCCCGGCGCGGCGCGACCACCTGCCAGGGCTCCTCGGGCCGGTCGGCCGGCAGCAGACGCACCTCTGTGGTGAGTTTGGAGCCGGTCGCGAGCATGAGCCACCGCTCGTCCCGGCTCGTGCCCAACCCCAACCAGAACCGCTCGTCGTCCTCCTGGTAGGTGAGGACATCGCCCGCGGGGTCGGTGCCGACCCGGTGTCGCCACACCTGGTAGGGCCGCCAGGCCTCGTCCAGGCGCGTGTAGAACACCTCCTGGCCATCGGCGGCGAACTCCACGCCGTAGCCGATGCCGGTCAGGGCGTTGTCGAGGACGGCGCCGGTGTCGAGGTCACGCACGACGAGGTCGAAGCGCTCGTCTCCGGTGCGGTCCACGGCATACGCCAATCGCGCATGGTCACGGGAGACGGTGAGGGCGCCGATGGCGAAGAACTCGCTGTCACCGGCGGCTTCGTTGCCGTCGAGGAGGACCTGCTCCCCCGGTGGCGGGCCGGCGGCGGTGTCGGGACGACGACGTGGCTGGGTGAGCGGGCAACGGGCGTGGACGGCATACTGATGACCCTCGACGGTGCGGGTGTAGTACCACCACGGGCCACTGGCCACCGGCACCGAGAGGTCGGTTTCTTGGACCCGGGACTTGATCTCGTCGTAGAGGCGCGCCCGCAGCGGCGCCAGGTGCGCGGTGCGGGCGTCGACGTAGGCGTTCTCGGCCTTCAGGTAAGCGGGCACGGCCGGGTCGTCGGTGTCGCGCAGCCACTCGTAGGGGTCGAGCACCCGGTCCCCGTGGTGCTCGCGCACCTGCGGACGGATCGGGGCAACAGGTGGCTCGGGGGCAGCGTCGATCTCGGCGGCCATGTCAGCCCCCGGAGAGGCAGCGCGGGCCGAGGAGCACCTTGAGGTCGCCGAAGAGGGCCTCGGAGGCGGTCACCCGGAAATGGGTGTCGAGGCGCAAGTCGACGACCCGGCCCGGTTTGACCAGCCGCACATGGACATCGGTGGTCCCCGGATGGTTGGTGAGGATGCCCTTCAACTCCTCGATCCGGCCGTGGGTGGCCCGCAAGGTCTCCATCGTGACGACCACCGGGCCGCGCGGGCCGTCGGTCAACTCGGGCAGGATCAACTCCTGGGCATAGATCGACACGCTGTCGTCGCGCCGGTTGACCTTGCCGCGCACCACCGCGACCGTGTCCTGGGTGAGCATCGTCTGGACGGTGAGATAGGCGCTGGGGAAGAACAGGCACTCGACCGCGCCGGCGAGATCCTCCACCGTGGCGATCGCCCACAGATCGCCCTTCTTGGTCCGCTTGATCTGCAACCCGGTGATGAGCCCGGCGATGGTCACCGAGGACCCCTCGGGTTTGCCGTCCTCCCCGCCGAGCGCGGCAATCTGGGTGTCGGCGTGCTGGGCGAGGATGTGCTCCACTCCGAACAGCGGGTGGTCGCTGACGTAGAGACCGAGCATCTCGCGCTCGAAGGAGAGCAAGGTCGCCTTGTCCCACTCGATGACCGGCACCGGGCTCAGCCCGAGCATGTCGATCTCGTCGCCGCCGTCCTCCTCCTCACCGAAAGACCCGAAGAGGCTGTCCTGCCCGATCGCTTCCTGCTTCTTGATCGCGACGAACGCGTCGACGTACTCCTCGTGGATGCGCAGCAGCCCCATCCGGGCCTCGCCGAGCCCGTCGAAGGCCCCGGCCTTGATGAGCGACTCAATGGTGCGCTTGTTGGCGACGACGGCCGCGCACTTGGAGAGGAAGTCCTTGAAGGACGTGAACGCCCCCTTGGCCTCCCGGGCCGCGATGATCTCCTCGACGACCTGGTGACCGACGTTGCGGATGGCCTGCAACCCGAACCGGATGTCGGTGCCGACGGCAGCGAACTGCCCGATCGAGTCGTTGACGTCGGGCGGGAGCACCTTGATCCCCATCCGGCGGCATTCCCCGAGGTAGAGGGCCGATTTGTCCTTGTCGTCACCGACGCTGGTGAGCAGGGCCGCCATGTATTCGGCCGGGTAGTTCGCCTTGAGATAGGCCGTCCAATAGGACACCAGCCCGTATGCCGCGGTGTGCGCCTTGTTGAACGCGTAGTCCGAGAAGGGCACGAGCACCCCCCAGAGGGCGGCGATCGAGGCCTCGGTGAACCCGTTGGCGCGCATCCCCTCGGAGAAGGGGACGTACTCCTTGTCGAGGACTTCCTTCTTCTTCTTGCCCATCGCCCGGCGCAGCAGGTCGGCGTTGCCCAGGGTGTAGCCGGCGAGTTTCTGGGCGATCTCCATGACCTGTTCCTGGTAGATCACCAGGCCGTAGGTCATGCCGAGGATGGGTTCGAGCGCGGAGACCATCTCGGGTTGCAACTTGCCCTTGAGTTGCGGGTCGAGCGGGATGAGTTCCTGTTTGCCGTTCTTGCGCAGCGCGAAGTTGGTGTGCGCGTTGACGCCCATGGGCCCGGGCCGGTAGAGCGCCAAGGCCGCGGAGATGTCCTCGAAGTTGTCCGGCTGCATGAGGCGCAACAGGGTGCGCATCCCGCCGCCGTCGAGTTGGAAGACCCCGAGCGTGTCCCCGCGCCCCAGCAAGGAATACGTCGCCGGGTCGGTCATGTCCTTGGACAGGGCGTCGAGGTCGATGTCCTCACCCCGGTTCGCCTTGATGTTGGCGATCGCGTCGTCGAGGATCGTCAGGTTGCGCAACCCGAGGAAGTCCATCTTGACCAGCCCGAGCGACTCACAACTCGGGTAGTCGAACTGGGTGATGACCTGCCCGTCCTGGAGCCGGCGCATCACCGGGATGACGTCGAGCAGGGGTTCGCTCGACATGATGACCCCGGCGGCGTGGACACCCCATTGGCGCTTGAGGCCCTCGATGCCGCGGGCCAATTCGACGACCTCGCCCGCAGCCGGGTCCTCGGCGACGACCGTGCGGAACTCCACGCCCTCGGCATACCGGGCATGGGCGGGGTCGTAGAGACCGGTCAGGGGCACGCTCTTGCCCATGACGTCGGCGGGCATCGCCTTGGTGAGTTTCTCCCCCATGGCGAACGGGTGCCCGAGGATGCGGGCGGCGTCCTTGACGGCCTGCTTGGCCTTGATCGTGCCGTAGGTGACGATCTGGGCGACCCGCTCGGCGCCGTACTTGTCGGTGACGTACTTGATCACCTCGCCGCGGCGACGTTCGTCGAAGTCGACATCGAAGTCGGGCATCGACATCCGCTCGGGGTTGAGGAACCGCTCGAAGATGAGGCCGTGCGGGATCGGGTCGAGGTCGGTGATGCCCATGGCATAGGCGCACATCGAGCCCGCCCCGGACCCGCGGCCCGGACCGACCCGGATGCCGGAGCGTTTGGCCCAGTTTATGAAGTCGGCGACGACGAGGAAGTAACTCGCGTAGCCCTTGGACGTGATGACGTCGATCTCGAAGTCGGCCTGGGTGAGGGCGTAGTCGGGCACGCCCTGCGGGAAGCGGCGCCGCAGCCCGGCATACACCTCCTTGATGAACCAACTCTGGTCGCTCTCCCCCTCGGGGACCGGGAAGCGCGGCATGTAGCGGCCCTCGCCGACGGTGAACGACACGTCGCACCGGTCGGCGATCTCGAGGGTGTTGTCGCACGCCTGCGGCAACTCACGGAATGCGTGACGCATCTCGGCAGGGGACTTGAGGTGGTACCCCGACCCCTCGAACCGGAACCGGCCCGGCTCGAGCAGGGTCGAGCCGGAGTTGATGCAGAGCAAGGCGTCCTGGGCCTTGTCGTCCTCGGGGTTGACGTAGTGCAGGTCGTTGGTGGCCAGCATCGGCAACCCCAGGTCGCGGCCGAGGCGGAGCAGGTCCTCGCGCACCCGCCGCTCGATGGAGTTGCCGTGATCCATGAGCTCGAGGAAGTAGTTCTGCGCGCCGAAGATGTCGCGGAACTCCGCGGCCGAGGCGACGGCCCGGTCGTATTGGCCCAGCCGCAGCAGCGTCTGCACCTCCCCGGAGGGACACCCGGTGGTGGCGATGATGCCGGCGCCGTAGCGGTGGAAAAGCTCACGGTCGATGCGCGGCCACTTGGCGTAGACCTGGTCCAGGCTCGCGATCGAACTCATCTTGAACAGGTTCGACAGCCCGACGTTGTCGGTGGCGAGCAACGTCATGTGCGTATAGACGCCACCGGCGGACACGTCGTCGGCCCGCTGCCGCTCATCCCCCCACAGGGTGCGGGTGCGGTCGGTGCGATGCGTGCCCGGCGTGACATAGGCCTCGATGCCGATGATCGGCTTGACGCCGCTGCCCTGCGCCTTCTTCCAGAACTCGTAAGCGCCAAAGAGGTAACCGTGGTCGGTGGTCGCCAGGGCCGGCATCCCCATCCGCGCCGACGCCTCGAACAGGTCGGTGATCCGGGCCGCGCCGTCGAGCATGGAGTACTCGGTGTGGACGTGCAGGTGGACGAAGTTGTCCTTGCGATCCACGGGGGCGGGGGGCTGCTCGGGAGACATCGCCACCCATCCTAGGTCGGGTCAGGGACAGTCCCCGGGAGCCACGCGGCCCCTCGTATGCCGCCCGCTCGCCCGGGTGCGCAGGTGGCCTTCGTCGTCGCGCCAGGAGCACTCAGCCGGCCGCCAAGACGTCGAGGGCATGATGCAGGTCGGCCGGGTAGGTCGACGTGAAGGTCACCCACTCCCCCGAGCCGGGATGCTCGAACCCCAATTCCATCGCATGCAACCACTGCCGCTCCAGGCCCAGGCGCTTGGCGAGCACCGGGTCGGCGCCGTAGAGCGGGTCGCCGACACAGGGGTGCCGGATCGCGGCCATGTGAACCCGGATCTGGTGCGTGCGCCCGGTCTCCAACCCCACCTCGAGCAGGCTCGCGTGCCGGAAGGCCTCCAACAGGGTGTAGTGCGTCACGGCATGCCGGCCCGAGTCCATGACCGCGAACTTGTAGTCATGCCCGGGGTGCCGCCCGATGGGGGCATCGATGGTGCCGACGAGCGGGTCGGGCAGGCCCTGGACGAGCGCGTGATAGGTCTTCTCGACCCGCCGCTCCTTGAAGGCCCGCTTGAGCAGCGAGTACGCGCGCTCGCTCTTGCAGACGACCATGAGGCCGCTGGTGCCGACGTCGAGGCGGGACACGATCCCCTGCCGCTCGCTGGCCCCGCTCGTCGCGACCCGGTAGCCGGCCGCCTTGAGACCGGCGAGGACGTTGGGCCCGCTCCAGCCCACGCTCGGGTGCGCCGCGACCCCGACCGGCTTGTCGACGACGACGATGTCGTCGTCGTCGTGGACGATGCCCATGCCGGGCACCGGTTCGGCGATGATTTCCAGGGTCGGGCTGGGGCCCGCGCTCGGCAGAGTGACTTCCAGCAGGTCCGCGGCACGCACCCGGTGCGACTTGCCGACGACGGTCCCGTTGACGCTCACCCCGCCGCCGGCGGCGAGGTCGGCGGCCCGGGTGCGGGACAGCCCGAAAAGCCGGGCCAGGGCCGCGTCGACGCGCTCGCCCTCCAACCCTTCGGGCACGAGCACGGTCCGCGGGTCACTCATGAGGGGCCTCCGGTTTGCCGTCGCTGCCAGCGGGTATGCCGTCGGCTCCGGGCGAGCCGCGAAGCGGCACCGCCTTCGCCGTGAGCAGCGCAACGAGGGCAGCGGCCAGCACGATCGCGATGTCGGCCACGTTGCCGATGAACAGGCCGAAGTAGTCGAGGAAGTCGACGACGTGGCCGCGGAAGAGCCCCGGCTCCCGGAACACCCGGTCCAGGAGGTTGCCCAGCGCTCCCCCGAGCAGCAGGCCGAAGGTGAGCGCCCACCCCCGATGCCCCACCCGCCGCGCGCCAACGAGGACGCCGGCGACGATGACGAGCGCCAGGGCGGTGAGGAGCCAAGTCACCTGATTGCCCAACGAGAAGGCCGCCCCGCTATTGCGAATGAGGTTGAGTTGAATCCAGTCGCCGATGAGGGGCCGCGGGAGACCTGGGGTCAGGGCGCGCAGGGCCCACATCTTGGTGACCTGGTCGGCCACGACGGTGACGACCGCAGTGCCGGCGATGGCGGCATACAGACGGGACCGGCCCACGACGGGGGCGCGGGCCGGTCGAGAAAGGGGGGGCGGGGAGGTCAGCGGCGTTCCTGCTTCTTCTTGCATGGCATGCACAGCGTCGCACGAGGAGCGGCCTGGAGTCGAAGTTTGCCGATCGGCTGCCCGCAGGACTCGCAGACGCCGTAGGTGCCGTCATCCATCCGGGCGAGAGCATGTTCGCTCTGCCGGAGCAGGTCGCGCGCATTGTCGGCGAGGGCGAGTTCTTGTTCGCGCTCGTAGGTCTTGGTGCCCGCGTCCGCTTGGTCGTCGCCCGCGCCGTCACCGGAGTCCCGCATGAGGTCGACGATTTCGATCTCGGCCTGATCGACGTCGCGGCGCAACTGGGAGATGTCGGATTCGAGTTCGGCCCGGACGGCGCGGATTTCGGCGGCGGTCCAGGCCGATTCGCCCTCGCGCACGACCAGACCACGCTCGGCGGCGGATTTCCTGGCCGGTGCCTTCTTGCTGGCCGGCGCCTTCTTGGCGGCCGGCTTCGCGGCCGGTGCCTTCTTGACCGCGGGCTTGGTGGCCGCTGTCTTGCTGGCGGCCGGCTTCTTCGCTGGTGCTTTGCTGACGCTGGGCTTCTTCGCTGTCCCCTTCTTGACTGGTGCCTTCTTGACTGGTGCCTTCTTCGCCGGGGTCGGCGGCTCGGAGTCGACGACACTTGCCGGGGTCGGACGGTCGGAATCCGAGGTCGACGGGGCCGCCTGCGTCACCGCCTTAACCGCCGACGCGACGGCGGATTTGGCCGCAGCCAGTACGCGCGTGGCACCCATGACTACCTCACTTCGTCGGCCAAGCCCAGCGCGGGCCTGCGTGCGGCGAGAATACGGCCAGATCCGCGCGGACTCAACGGCGAACCCCACAAGTGGGACTAGGACCACGTCAACGCCGCGTGCGGGTGAGAACCGAAGTTCTCACCCGCACGCAAGAGTGGCGGTCGCCTCCCGGTCAGCGGGGAAGCGTCGGCGCTTTCACGGCCGTCTGCTCGAGTCGCTGGAGTTGGTCGGTGATGAACTCCTTGAGGCGGCCGCGGTAGTCCTTTTCGAAGTGCCGCAGTTCCTCGATCTTGCGCTCGAGAAGTCCCTTTTGGGCATTGAGTTCCTCGAGGATGGTCGTTTTGCGCTGCTGGGCCTCGTGCACCATGCCGGTGGAGCGTTCGCGCGCCTCGGTGATGAGTTCGTCGTGCCGACCCTGGCCGGCAGCGAGCAACTGGTCGTACTTGGCCTGACCGGTGGCCAGGAGTTCGTCGTACTTGGCCTGCCCGGTCTGGATCAACTCCGAGTGCCGACTCTCGGCTTCACCGATCAGGGAGTCGTGGCGCGTCTGGGCCGCGTTGATCAACTCGTCACGGCGGGCCTCACCCGCGGCGACGTGTTCGTCGTGGAGGCGCTGCGCCAGAGCGAGAACCCCGGCGGCCGATCCGGCTCCTGCCAGCGGCACCGCACCGGTCATCGCACTCTCATCGGCCTGGAACCCGCGAGCCTGGGCGGCACCAATCCGCTGCTGGGCGGCCCGCTCGGCCTCCTCGGCGGAGGCCACCGCCGCATCGATCCGAGCCTTGGCGTTGCGCTCGGCCTCGCCCACTCGCTCGTTGAGCAGCGCGACCTGCTGCTCGTAGCCGGTATTGGCCGACTGCACCTGCTGACGTCCGTGGGCGTCAGCAGTGGCCGCGGCCAGGCTCTGGGCGTGCCGCGAGCGTTCCTCCTGCCAGGCGGCCCGCTGCTGCTCCCAAGAGGCCTTCTCCCCCTCATGCTGCTGCTGCAAGGCATCATGGTCGCGTTGCAGACCGGAGAACTGGTCCTCGGCCCGCATGAGTTGACTCTGCAGGTCCTTGACCTGAGTCTCCAGGTCGGCGTTACGCCCCTCCAGTGCCTCGACCTGCGCGGCGGTCGAGGCAGCGGCCGCTCCCCCATCGGCGGCGACCGGATCGAGACCGCGTCCCTCGCGGCACTCGTTGAGTTGCGCGCGCAGGTCTTCGACGTCCTTGGTCGCCCGACGCATCTCGACGACAATGTCGTCAAGAAAATCGTCGACCTCACGCTCGTCGTACCCACGACGGAACTGGGTAGTCGTGAACGTCTTATTCAGGACGTCCTCGGGGGAGAGGGCCATCTCAACTCCTCACGGAAGCCAATGGGGGCAGGCACCACCGTGTGACGGATGGGTCCTGTGCTAACAGACTAGAGGATCGCGAGCAGAACGTAGAGCCCGAGGACCAGGACGAGGAAGCCGAGGTCGAGAGCCACCGCGCCGATCCGCACCGGCGGAATGACCTTGCGCAAGGCCTTCAAGGGTGGGTCGGTGAGTGAATAGACCGCCTCGGCGATGACGAGCATGACCCCCCGCGGTCGCCAGTCCCGGGCGAAGACCCGGATCCAGTCGAGCGCCAGCCGACCGAACACCACGATCAGATACAGCCAGACGATCAACCGCAGAACTTGGCGCACGACATCCATGGTGAGCAGTGTCCCAGGCCGGCCTGGACCGGCCCTGTGGGACAGGCGTCAACTCTGGTTGAACAGTGCTCGGCCGGGCGTGGGACCAGCCTCTTCGGCGTTGACTTCCAGGGTCTCTGGCGACAGGAGGAAGACCTTGCTCGTCACTCGTTCGATGGAGCCGTGCAACCCGAACACCAGGCCCGCGGCAAAGTCGACCAAGCGCTTGGCGTCGGCGTCGCTCATGTCGGTGAGGTTCATGATGACCGGGATGCCGTCGCGGAAGTTCTCGCCAATGGTCTTGGCTTCGTTGTAGGTCCGCGGGTGGATCGTCGTGATCCGCGACACCCCCATGCCCTCCGCGCTGCGCACGACCTGCGCCACCGGGCGGTGAGCGTGCAGCGGCGTGACCGAGGCGGGCTCGTCGTCGTAGTAGCGGTCCTCCTCGGGCCCGTAGTCGTCATAGTCCCGCTCGGTCTGGTCCTCGGCCAGGCCGAGGTAGACCATCGTCTTGCGGAGCGCGCCGCTCATGAGAACTCCTTAGCGTGGGTCGACCCTGTCGTCCTGTCGTGATTGAAGTTACCCAAGTGACGCACGAGTTCCGAGGATTGCGGTCCCGACACGCAGGTGTGTCGCGCCATGGCGTACGGCGGCCTCCAGGTCCGCGCTCATTCCGGCGGAGATCCACCTCGCCTCGGGATGCTCGGCCCGGATGGCATCACTCACCGTCCGGAGGTCCGCGAAGGCCCGATCGGGGTCGGCCCCGAGCGGAGCGACGGCCATCACCCCGCGCAGCCGCAACCACTCCTGCCCGGCCACGAGGCCGGCCAACCGGGGCACCTCGGCGGGCAGGGCCCCACCACGACCGGTCGCGCCGTCGAGGGACACCTGGATGAGCACGTCGAGCGGGCGGCCCATTGGGCCTCGATGCCGACCGAGGGCACCGATGAGTTTGGCGCGGTCCACCGAATGGACGACGTCGGCGATCTGGGCCACCGCACCGGCCTTGTTGGATTGCAACTGGCCGATGAAGTGCAGCCGGAGGCGCTCGCGGGACTGCACCACGGCATACTTCGCCCGGGCCTCCTGCTCCTTGTTCTCCCCCACGTCGGTGACGCCGAGATCGGCGAGTAGATCGACATCGGCGGCGGGGAAGCGTTTGGTCACGACGATCAGGGTCACCTCATCGACCCGGCCCGCAGCCCGTCGCGCGCTGTCGATGCGAGCCCGCACCCGCGCGAGCCCCCCGGCCACCTCGATGCGCCGCGAGGACAGGGCGGCCGACTCCGCGCTCATGCCGACCGGCGCACGATGACGCCGGCACTGCGCCCGGTGCGGCCCTCGCGCCGGTGCGAAAACAGCGCGGGGTCTTCGCGAGTGCAGCCGGGGACCCAGTCCACCGTGACTGCGTCGGCGGCAAGTTGGGCAACCACGCCGGCGGCGACGTCGATGGCCGGCGTGCCGGTCCAGGAAATGGCCCGGGCCTCGGGGCGGATCGCCGCGGCGGCCTCACGCAAGTCGACGGGGACCTCGTAGCACCGGGCGCAGACGGACGGGCCGACGGTGGCCCGTAGCCGGCGCGCCCCAAGGTCACGCAGGGCCGCCACGGTGGCGGGAACGACGCCGGCCAGCAACCCTGGCCGTCCGGCGTGGACAGCGGCGATCGCCGGACCGTCGGCATCCCGGATGAGGACGGGCACGCAGTCGGCGACCATGGCGACCAGCGCGAGGTCGGGGACCTCGGTGATCAGGGCGTCCACGGGCGGCGGCGCGTCCACCGGACCCTCGACCACGGCGACCTCGGCACCGTGGTGTTGATCCATGTAGACGACCCGCTCGACGTCGAGGGCCAGCGCCGCGGCCAGTCGGCGACGATTCTCTAGGACCGCAGTGGCATCGTCGCCAACATGGCCACCGAGGTTGAGGGCGGCATACGGCCCCTCGCTCACCCCGCCGGAGCGAGCGGTGAAGGCCCGCACGCTGGGACCGTCGTCAACTCGCCAATAGAACACCGGACCCACCGGAGGCGGCGGCCTATTTGAGGAAGTCGGGAACGTCGAGGTCGTCACCGTCGTCAACGACGGGTGCGCGCGGCGACACGACCCGCGGCGGAGCCACCGGAGCCGGCGGCATCGTGGCCGGTGCCGACACCGACCCCGTGCCGACGGAGGACTCGGGGGCAGCCGCCGGGGGCTCGGTCGCCGAAGCAGCCGGAATAGGCCGGGAAGCGATCGAGCCCAGGGCCCGGCCATCGTCGCGCCGGGCGGGCGAGCCGCTGTCGAACCCGGCCGCGATCACGGTGACCCGCACCTCGTCGCCGAGCGCATCGTCGATGACGGCACCGAAGATGATGTTGGCCTCGGGGTGGGCGGCCTCTTGGACGAGTTTGGCCGCCTCGTTGATCTCGTAGAGGCCGAGGTCGCTGCCGCCTTGGACCGACAACAGCACGCCGTGCGCCCCGTCGATGCTCGCCTCCAGCAGTGGGCTCGAGATGGCGAGTTCGGCCGCTTGGATGGCGCGGTCTTCCCCGCGCGCGGAGCCAATGCCCATGAGGGCCGAACCGGCGCCCTGCATGACGGACTTGACGTCGGCGAAGTCGAGGTTGATCAGACCCGGCGTGGTGATGAGGTCGGTGATCCCCTGGACACCGGACAGCAGCACCTGGTCGGCGCTGCGGAAGGCATCCATCATGGACACGCTGCGGTCACTGATGGAAAGCAACCGGTCGTTGGGGATGACGATGAGGGTGTCGACCTCTTCCCGGAGCAGGCCGATGCCCGACTCGGCCTGGTTGGCCCGGCGCCGCCCCTCGAAGGTGAACGGCCGGGTCACGACCCCGATGGTCAAGGCTCCGAGTTTCTTCGCGATCCGGGCCACGACCGGGGCTCCGCCGGTGCCGGTGCCGCCGCCCTCACCGGCAGTGACGAACACCATGTCCGCCCCGCGAATGACCTCTTCGATCTCCTCGGCGTGGTCTTCGGCAGCCTTGCGTCCCACCTCCGGGTCGGCGCCGGCGCCGAGGCCACGGGTCAACTCGCGACCGACGTCCAATTTGACGTCGGCATCACTCATGAGCAGCGCCTGGGCGTCGGTGTTGATGGCGATGAACTCCACGCCCTTGAGACCGACCTCGATCATCCGGTTGATGGCGTTGACACCACCGCCGCCGACACCGACGACCTTGATCACGGCCAAGTAGTTCTGGGGTGTTGCCACGGTACGGGCCTCTCGTTGCGGGTCGTGCGGGGTGGGCGTTGCGTCAAAGTCTCTAGGTTAAGTCAACGGTAACGGTTTTCTGACAGTCCGTCCGGGTCGACGCTAGGCGGCCTTCGGGAGCCAAGCAAATGACGCCCTCGGCGTGTCGCGGCGGCGGGAGAGAAAAGTCTCCCACCGAAACCCCATCAACCTCAATAGTCCCATCAACCTCATCCGTCACGGGTCACCGGCGAGTCGGGGGCACTGACGTCGATGGCCGCGGGATGGGTCTGCATCAACGTGCGCAACACCTTGACCTTGAGTTCGGGTTGATCCGCACCGCCCCAGGTCACCTGGATCCCGGCGAGGGTGAACGTCACCGAACTCGCGGTGGCGACCGTCAAGGTCGACACCTGAGCCGCCAAGTCCGGCGGCAGCGTCGAAACCACCGAGAGCGCCGACTTGATCGCGTCCTGCGTCGTGCCCGCCGCAGAGCTCGCGGTGACCATCGGGACGCCCGCGGGCGCCTCCGCGACCGTCCCGAACGCCACGCCGGTCGCATCTACAACCTGTAGTTCACCTTGAGGGTTCTTGAGGGCGAGAACAGGCACTCTCGGTTTGACCGCGATGACGACGGTGTTGGGCCAGGACCGGCTCGCCCGCGCTTCGGCGATCTCGACCTTGGCGCGCACCCGGCGAGTCACGGCGTCGAGATCAACCCGCGCCATGGGTTGCCCGACCGGGACCTGGGCAACCGTCGTGACCTCGCCGGCTTGCGCTCCGCTCGCCCCCTCGACCCGCACGCTCCGGACAACGAGGACCGGGCTCCACCAGATCAACCACACGATTGCGCCGATCACCGCGAGGACGAGGACGAGGATCGCGGCCCGCCGCCAGGGCGCCCACCGCCGGGCCCGGGCGCGAGCCTCGAACCGGGCGGTCGTCGGGGTATGCCGCGGCATCGCGGTCGCGCGCCGGGTCACGCCCGCTCCCGCAGGGCGGCGACGATCCGCGGCGCCAGTTCGGTCACGTCCCCGGCGCCCACGGTGAGGACCAGGTCGGCCGGTCGAGACCAGCGGGCCGCCTGGTCCACCGCCTCCGCGGCCCCGAGCACGACGGCATACCGGCCCAGAGCCGCCAACTTGGCGACGATAAGTTCGGACCCGACCCCCGGCAGCGGGTCCTCCCGGGCCCCGTAAACGTCGAGCAGAACCACCTCGTCAGCGGGGGCCAACCCGCGGGCAAAACCGTCGGCGAAATCCCGAGTCCGCGAATACAGGTGCGGCTGGAACACGACGAGGAGCCGGCCCCCGCGGGCGTGCGCGATATCGGCAGCGGTTTCGACGACGGCGCTGACCTTGGCCGGGTTGTGGGCGTAGTCGTCCACGACGCTCACCCCGTCGACCTCGCCATGGCGTTCGAACCGGCGCGCCGCTCCCCCGTACCGCGCCAGCCCCGCGAGCACCGCCTCGGGGTCGGCACCGGTGCCCTCGACGGCGGCCAGGTATGCCGCACCCGCGTTGAGGACATTGTGGGCACCCGGGGTGGACAGGATGAGGGTGCGCTCGGTCCCGCTGCGGTCGCGCACGAGTGAGGTGCTGCCGTCCGCGCCGAGGCGGGAGGAGCGGACCCGCAGATCCGCACCGGGGGCGCGCCCATACGTGAGGACGCGGCGCCGACCGGCCATCGCGGCGGCCAACTCCATGGCGCCCGGGTCGTCGGCGCAGACGACGAGCAGGCCCTCGGCGGGCACCGTCTCGGCGAACGCGGCATACGCGGCCTGGACCCGCGCGAAGGTGCCGTAGAAGTCGAGGTGATCGGGCTGGACGTTGGTGACGACGGCGACATCGGGATGGTAGGCGAGGAAACTGCCGTCGCTCTCGTCGGCCTCGACGACGAACGGTGTGCCCGGGTGCCAGGCGGCGTTGGTGCCGAGATCGGCGAGTTCGCTGCCGGCGGCGAACGACGGGTCGGCGCCGGCGGTCGCCAAGGCGACGGTGAGCATGGACGTCGTCGTCGTCTTACCGTTGGCGCCGGCGACCGCGAGCCGGCGATGACCGGCCATCGTCGCCGCGAGCGCCTGGGCCCGGTGCCAGACGGGCAGGCCCAGGGCACGGGCCCGGGCCAACTCGACATTCGCCTCCCGGATGGCACTGGAGATGACGATGCTGTCGGCCCCGTCGACATGGGAGGGGTCATGGCCCACCCAGGTCGTCGCCCCCTGCGCGGCCAGCGACCGCAGGGCCGCCGAATCCTTGGCGTCGGACCCGCTCACGGGCACGCCGCGGGCGAGCAGCAGCCGGGCCACCGCGGACATCCCCGCGCCGCCGATGGCGATGAGATGGACCCGACCCAGGTCGGCCAGCGCCGGCGCGGGCACGGTGAAGTCGAACCGTTTGTTGACGCCGTCCACGTCAGGCCCTGCGTCCCCGGGTCGCGGCGTCCCGCACGAGGTCGGCGAGCAGCCGGTCGCCGTCGCGCTCCCCCACCGAGGCCGCCGCGACGGCCATGGCCGAGAGCCGGTCCCGGTCGCGCACGAGCGGCATGACGACCTCACCCACCCAGCCGGGCGAGACACCGGCATCCTCGACGAGCAGGCCACCGCCGGCCGCGACGACACCGGCGACGTTGAACCGCTGCTCGCCGTTGCCGATGGGAAGGGGCACATAGACGGCCGGCAGCCCGACCGCGGTCAACTCGCAGACGGTATTGGCCCCGGCGCGGCCCACGACGAGGTCGGCCGCGGCATACGCCAACTCCATCCGGTCGGCATACGGAAGGACGACGTAGGGAGCCTTCCCGGCCTCGGGGGGCACAGCGAACTCCTTGCCGCGCCCGGTGACGTGCAGGACCTGCACTCCCGCGTCGCGGAGCGCCCCGACCGCACCCCGGAAGGCCTCGTTGATCCGTTGCGCCCCGAGGGATCCGCCGGTGACGACGACGGTCGGCCAGTCCGGCTCCAGGCCGAGGGCGGAGCGGGCCTGCGGGCGCACCGCCTCGCGGTCCAAGTGCGCGACCTCGGCGCGCATCGGCATCCCGGTGACGCGCGCCTTGGGCAGCGCGGTGCCGGGGAAGGTGACCGCCACGGCCGTGGCGAGCCGGGCGCCGAGGCGGTTGGCGATCCCGGGGCGGGCGTTTTGTTCGTGGACGACGATCGGTATGCCGCGCCGCCGGGCCGCGAGGTAGGCCGGGGTCGCGACGTACCCGCCGAACCCGACGACCACCTCGGCGCCCGCGTCGTCGATCGCCGCACCGGCAGCGGCCACCGCGCGGCGCAGGTTGCCCGGCAGCCGGAGCAGATCCATCGAGGGCTTGCGCGGCAACGGCACCTTGGGCACCACGGCGAGGTCATAGCCCCGGGCCGGGACGAGCCGTGCCTCGAGACCCTCGGCGGTCCCCAAGGCGACCAGGCGCAGGCCGGGATCATCGGCGCGCAGCCGATCCGCGAGGGCCAGCAGCGGCCACACGTGCCCGGCCGTGCCGCCGCCGGCGAGGAGGGCCGAGCGGAGCGGGGGGCTCACCGGGTCCCCCGAGAGGGCGAACGGCGGAAGGGCACGACGGCCACGGTGCGTCTGAGGAGGGAGGGCCGGGCTGCCAGGGCCGGTGCACAGCCGGGTTCGGAGCGGGCGAAGGACATGAGCATTCCGAGCACCAGCATGGTCGTCACCAGCGAGGACCCACCGGAACTGACCAGCGGCAGCGGGACCCCGATGACGGGCAGCAAACCGATGACGGCCCCAATGTTGACGAGGGCCTGGACGACGATCCAGGCCATCGCCGCGGCGGTGGCAACCCGGACGAAGAAGTCGGCGGTGCGGGTGACGAGCCGGTAGCAGGCGTAGGCAATCAGGCCGAAAAGGGCGAGGACCATGAGGGTGCCCGGCAGCCCGAGTTCCTCACCGATGATGGCGAAGATGAAGTCGTTGTGCGGCTCGGGCAGCCACTGCCACTTCTCCCGCGACTGGCCCAGGCCCAGCCCGAACCAACCGCCGTCGGCGAGGGCGAACCGGCCCTGCATCGGCTGCCGCGCGGCACCATACGGGTCGGTGTTGCGGCCCAGCCAGACATCGAATCGGGACAGCCGGTGCGCGCTCGTCAGCACGAGCGCCAGGGCCATCGCCCCGAACGCCGCACCCGCCCCGAGGAACCAGCGGGCCGGAATACCCGCCGCCCACAGGGTGGCCGCGATGACGGCCGCGATGACCACGGCCGTGCCCAGGTCCCCCCCACCGAGAACAAGGCCGACCGCGACCATGGCTCCGGGGACGACGTAGGGGACGAGGACGTGAGCGATCTGGTTGAGACGGTCCTGCTTGAGATCCATGACGAGCGCACCGAACAGGACCAGCCCGAACTTGATGAGCTCGGAGGGTTGCATCGTCATCGGCCCCAGGCGAATCCAGTTGCGGTTGCCGAGCACGGTCACCCCGAGGGGGGTATAGACCAGACCCTGCAGCAGGCAAGCCCCGATGAGGGCCGGCACCGCGAGGCGCCGCCACCACGTGACCGACAACTGCCGGGCGATGAGGAGCACGACCAGGCCGATCGCGGCATACATGGCCTGATTGGTGAAAATCGTGAACGCCGACCGGGTCTTGCTCTGCGACAGTGACTCGATGGACGACGCCGAGAGCACCATCACCAAGCCGAACGCCACGAGGGTGGCGGTGACGACGACGAGCAGGTAGTAGGTGGTCGTCGGGGTCTCCAGCCGGTCGAGCCACTGGCGCACGCGGCCCAGGGTCGCCTGCCCGGCACCCTCGGTGGTTGCCGTGCCGCTCATGCTCACTCCCCCGCGGCCTGCGCCAGGCGCGCGACCGCTTCGACGAACGCCTCCCCACGCGCCCCGTAGTTGGCGAACATGTCCATTGAGGCCGCGGCGGGGGCGAGCAAAACGACATCGCCGGCCCGCGCCAGGGCGGCGGCCGAGGAGACGACGCGGTCCATGGCCCCAGTGTCCGTGTCCGAGACGTCGACGACGGGGACATCGGGGGCGTGTCGGGCCAAAGCCTGCGCGATGAGGTGCCGGTCACGCCCGATGAGCACGACCCCGCGCAGCCGGTCGGTATGCCGGGCGACCAGATCGTCGACGTCGGCCCCCTTGAGCAGGCCACCAGCCACCCAGACGACGGTCTCGAACGCCGCCAGGCTCGCCGCGGCGGCGTGCGGGTTGGTCGCCTTGGAGTCGTCGACGTAGCGGACCCCGGCAATCGTGCCGGCCTCGGCGATCCGGTGCGGTTCGGGGCGGAAGTCCCGCAGCCCTTGGCGCACCGCCGCCGCCGGTATGCCGTGGGCGCGCGCCAGGGCCGCCGCCGCCAGGGCGTTGGCCACCTGATGCGGCGCCACGCTCGGGGCCGACCCGCGCACATCGTCGAGGGTGCCGAGTTCGGCGGCGCGGTGCGCACGCTCGTCGACGAAGGCCCGGTCGGCAAGGACGTCGTCGACCAGGCCGAGCATCGAGGGGGCCGGGATGCCCAGCGTGAACCCGACGGCGCGGCACCCCTCCTGGACCTCGGCGTCCGCCACGAGTTGTTCGGTTTGCGGGTCCTCGACGTTGTAGACGCACGCGATCTCGGTGTTCGCGTAGACCTTGCCCTTGGCCGCGAGATACTCCGCGTAGGAGCCGTGCCAGTCGATGTGGTCGGGGGCAACGTTGAGACAGGCCGAGGCGCGGGGCGCGAGCGAATGGGACCAGTGCAACTGGAAACTCGACAACTCCACGGCGAGCACGTCGTAGGGGGTGGGGTCCAGGATCGCTTCGAGGATCGGGGTGCCCACGTTGCCCACGCTGGTGGCCCGCAAGCCGGCGGCCCGGAGCATCGCCGTGAGCATCTGGACCGTCGTGGTCTTGCCGTTGGTGCCGGTGAGGATGAGCCAGGGCGCGGCGCCGTGGCGCGGGCGCAGCCGCCAGGCGAGTTCGACGTCACCCCAGATGGGCAGGCCCGCCTGGGCCGCGGCGGCGAGCACCCGGTGGTGCGGGGGCCACCCGGGCGAGGTGACGACCAGGTCGATGGGGCCCTCGGGCAGCCCCTCGACGTGCCCGGGGCCCAGGCGCAACTGCGCCCCGAGGAGGTCGAGCAGCCGGGCCCGTTCGGCGAGCGCGGTGCCCGGCTGGGGAGCGACGCCGTCGATGACGACAACCTGCGCGCCCTTCTCCGACAAGGCATCGGCGGCGGCGAACCCGCTGATCCCCAGCCCGGCAACGAGCACCCGCAGCCCGGCCCAGGGGGCGTCGCGGTGCGTCAAATCCACGGTGCGAGGCGACCTCAGCGGGCCCCGCGGCATACCCGTCATAGCCCGCCCACGACCCACTCGGCATAGAACAGCCCCAGCCCCAGGGCGACGAACAGCCCGGCGACGATCCAGAACCGGACGACGATCGTGACCTCCTGCCAGCCGAGGAGTTCGAAGTGGTGCTGGAGCGGGGCCATCCGGAACACCCGCTTACCGGTGGTCTTGAACGAGGCGACCTGGATGATGACCGACAAGGTGATGATGACGAACAACCCACCCAGGATGATGACGAGCAACTGGGTGCGGCTGGTGATCGCCAGCCCGGCCATCAGCCCGCCGAGGGCGAGCGAGCCGGTGTCGCCCATGAAGATCTTGGCCGGCGAGGTGTTCCACCAGAGGAAGCCGAAGCAGGCCCCCATCGCGGCAGCGGCGACGGTGGCCAGGTCGTGCGGGTCGCGGATCGCGTAACAGTTGACGCCCGCGGTGAGGGAGGCGCAGTTCTGGTTGAACTCCCAGACCCCGATGAGGATGTAGGCGGCGAACACCATGCACGAGGCGCCGGTGGCGAGCCCGTCGAGGCCGTCGGTGAGGTTCACGGCATTGGAGGTCGCCGCCACGATGATGTTGGCCCACAGGATGAAGAGGATGACCCCGACGATCGTCCCCGCGAACGCCAAGTCGAGGTTGAGGTCCCGGACGAACGAGATCCTTGTCGAGGCCGGGGTGAGGCCGACGCGGTTGGGGAACTGGAGGGCGAGGAAGCCGAAAAGCACGGCGACGAGCGTCTGCCCGGCGAGTTTCTCCTTGGTCCGCAGCCCCAGGCTGCGCTGCTTGGAGATCTTGATGTAGTCGTCGAGGAACCCCACGAGACCCAGGCCGGTCATGAGGAACAGGACGAGCACCCCGGACCAGGTCGGCGCCCGCCAGAACACCAGGTGCGCGATGGCGTAGGCGAACAACGTGGAGAGGACGATGACCGCCCCACCCATCGTCGGGGTACCGCGTTTCGTGTGGTGCGACGTGGGGCCGTCGTCCCGGATGAACTGGCCGTAGCCCTTCTTGACGAGGACCTTGATGAAGGCCGGCGTGCCGAAGAGGGCAAGGATCAGGGACGTCACCGCGGCGACGAGAACGGCTAGCACTCAGTGTTCTCCTTCCGGCGCGGCGACGAGTTCTCCGAGCCACCGTAGCCCGGCATCCCGGCTCGACTTGAACAACACGACGTCACCGGGGCGAAGGTGTTGCTCAAGTAACTCCGCCGCGGCCTGCGGGTCGCCCACCAGGTGGACCCGTATGCCGTTCGCTCCCGGCGCGCTCGCCCCCTGCGCGATCCCCGCCGCGGTCTCCCCGACGACGACCAACTCGTCGATCCCGGCGGCGACCGCCGCCGCACCAACCCCGGCGTGCTCGGCGTCCGCGTCCGCGCCGAGTTCGAGCATCGTGCCCAGGACCGCCCAGGTGTGGCGCGGCGGCCGATCCGCCGTGCCGGCGCCCAGGTCGGCGAGCGCCGTGAGGGCCGCGCGCATCGACTCGGGATTGGCGTTGTACGCGTCGTTGACGACGGTCACCCCGTCCACGCGTTCGGTGACCTCCATCCGCCACCGGCTGACCGGCCCGGCGTCGGCCAGGGCCGCCACGATTTCGGGCAGGGCCAGCCCGGCTTCGAGAGCCACGGCCACGACGGCGAGGGCATTGCCGACATGGTGGCGCCCGACGAGCGCGAGCGTCACCGGGACCGAACCTGCGGGGGTGTGGAGCGTGAACCGTGGCCGACCACCGGAGTCGACCCGCACGTCCTCGGCTCGCACGACCGCGTCGGGCGCCTCACCGACGAGGACGACCCGGGCGCGGGTGTGCTGCGCCATCGCCCGCACGGCGGGGTCATCGGCATTGAGGACCGCCACCCCGTCCTGCGGGAGCGCCTCGATGAGTTCGGCCTTGGCAGTGGCGATGGCCGCCCGCGACCCGAACTCACCGACATGGGCCGAACCCACATTGAGGACCACCCCGATCCGTGGGGGCGCCATCTGGGCGAGATAACGCACATGCCCGATGCCCCGGGCGCCCATCTCGACGATGAGGAACCGGGTGTCGGGGCGCACCCGGCATACGGTCAGTGGCACGCCCACCTCGGAGTTGAACGAGCCTTCGGGGGCGATCGTCGGCCCCGCGTGGCCCAAGACGATTCCGAGCAGGTCCTTGGTGCTCGTCTTGCCCGAGGAGCCGGTGATGCCGACGACGAGCAGGTCGGGGCGGGCGTCGACGACGGCCCGAGCGAGCGCGGCGAACCCGGCTTGCACGTCGTCGACGACGATGACCGGGAGGCCGGGGACCTCGGGGGCCAGCCGGGTGGTGAGGGCGGCCACGGCGCCCCCGTCGCGCGCCGCGGCGAGAAAGTCGTGGCCGTCGCGGCTCTCCCCGACCCGGGCGATGTAGAGCGAGCCGGGCCGGGCCTGACGGGAGTCGGTGACGACGTCGGCATCGACGATCACCGACGCCGCTTCGGGCGGGTGGAGGATGCCCCCGGTCACGTCGGCCACTTGGGACAAGGTCATCGGGATCACGCGGGGTCCTCCCCGTCGGTGGCTATGCCGGCGGCCGTGGTGTCCGCGGCGAGAGGGGCAGCGATCGTCGCGTCAAGGGCCGCGCGGGCCTCGACCCGGTCGTCGAAGGGGTGGACCTGGCCGGCGATCTCCTGGCCCCGCTCGTGCCCCTTGCCGAGCACGGCGACCGTCGCGCCCGGGCCGGCGGCGCGGGCCGCGGCCACAGCGGCACGGATCGCCTCGGCCCGGTCCCCGACTTCGAGGATGGCAACCCGGCTGTCCCGGGCGCGGGCCGTGCCCTGCGCCCCGGCGCGCACCGCGGCCCGGATGAGCGCGGGGTCTTCCGAGCGCGGGTTGTCGTCGGTCACGACGACCAGATCGGCGAACTCGGCCGCGGCGGCACCCATGGCCTCGCGTTTGTCCCGGTCACGGTCCCCACCGGCACCGGTGACGACGACCAACCGCCCTGGAGTCGTCGGCCGCAGGGCCCTCAGGGCGGCTCGGATCGCCTCCGGTGAGTGGGCGTAGTCGACGACGACGCGGGGCGCTTCCTGGTCGCCGGGGGCGGATGCCACCACTTCCATCCGGCCCGGGACGTGCGGGTCGGTGAGGATGGCCGCGGCCACGGACGCCGGTGACAGTCCGAGCAGGAGCAGGACGACGCTCGCCAGCGCCGTGTTGGCGATGTTGAAGTCGCCGGGCAGTGCCGAGGCGAGGGCCAGTTCCACTGGGGCACCGTCGAGGCCGCGCCCGGTGAGGGTGAACCGGCTCGGGTCGTTGTCGGCGACCCGCGCGGTCCAGTCGGCGGCCACGTCCGGACGGGTGGTCACGGTCGTCAGCGGCACCGCCTCGTCGCGGGCGACCTGGGCCGCGAGCCGCCGACCCCAGGCGTCGTCAACGCAGACGAGGGCCCGAGCGGCCCGGGCGGGGGTGAACAACTCGGCCTTGGCGGCGAAATAGTCCTCCATGTCGGCGTGGAAGTCGAGATGGTCCTGGGAGAGATTGGTGAACGCGGCCACGGCATACCGGATGCCGTCGACCCGATGCTGGCGCAACGCGTGCGAAGAGACCTCCATGACGCAGAAGTCCAGGCCGCGCTGGGCCATGACGGCAAGCAGGGCGTGAACGTCGGGTGCCTCGGGGGTCGTGCGAATGCTCGCCACCGTCTCGTCGGCGATCCGGGTTTCGACGGTCCCGATGAGTCCAGCCGGGTGACCGAGCGCGGTGAGCGCCGAATGGATGAGGTATGCCGTGGTCGTCTTGCCGTTGGTGCCGGTGAGGCCGACGACCGCCAGTTGCTGCGCGCCCTCGCCGTAGATCAGCGCGCTGACGGCGCCGAGAGCGGCCCGGGGGTCCGCGACGACAAGAACCGGGACGCTGGCGCGGGCCAGCAGGTCCACGCCCGTGGGGTCGGTGAGGATCGCCACCGCGCCGGCGGCGACCGCCTGGCCCGCGAATTTCGCGCCGTGCGTGCGAGCGCCCGGGAGGGCGGCATACAGGTCACCGGGGAGGACCGCCCGGGAGTCCAGCGTGACCCCCGTGACCACCGCTGAGTCACCCCTCGGCCCCACCACCGTGGCGTCGGCGAGGAGGTCGCTCAACTTCGCCAACGGGAGCGACCGGGGCGGACTCGGTCGGAGCGGGGACACGATCTGCGACCCTACCTGCCCGAGGAGCCCCGCGTGTTACGCAGGGTTGTCGGGTCGGCCGCCGCCGTCGACGGGTCGACCTCAAGGGTGAGTTGCGGGGCGGGAGTGCCCGTCGGGGGGATCGCCAAGTCCTGCAGGGCATAGGTCATCACGTCGTGGAACACGGGGGCCGCGACCAACCCACCGAAGTAGCCCTTGATCGGGCGCTGGAGGATGACCGCGACCACCACCTGGGGGTCGTCCGCGGGCGCAAACCCGATGAAACTCGCGGTCTTGCCGCTATACCCGCCGACGGCCGGGTCGAAACGGTCCGCGGTGCCGGTCTTGCCCGCGACCCGGTAACCGGCGATCTGGGCCTGCGGGGCCGTGCCCTGCTCGCTCACGACGCCCTCGAGCATGGCGCTCAGCTGGGTGGCGACCGCCTGGTCGACGACCCGCACGCCTTGGGGCGTCTTGGCCTGGGTCTGCGAGCCGTCCGGGTTGGTCACGGACGCGACGAGGGTCGGCGGAATGCGCACCCCGCCGTTGGCGATCGTCTGGAACACCTCGGCCGCCTGGATCGCCGTCAAGGAAAGCCCCTGACCAAAGGCGACCGTCGTGCGCTGGGTGCCGCTCCACTGCCCGGAGGGCGTGAGCAGACCCGCGGACTCCCCGGGGAAGTTGACACCCGACGGCGCGCCCAGGCCGAACTTGCGGAAATAGCCCTCCAGCTGCGCCGAGGTCAGGGTCTCGCTGACCAGCACGGTGCCGATGTTGCTCGACTGGGCGAGGACTCCGGTGACGGTGCGGTATTCGGTGCCGTGCCCTTCGGCGTCGTTGAAGACCTGACCGGAACGCGGCAGGGTGGGCGGGACGATGACGGGCGTGGTCGGCGTGACCTTCTTTTCCTGGAGCGCCGCCGCGATACTCATGAGTTTGGCCGTCGATCCCGGCTCGAACACCTCCCCGAACGCCTTGTTCGTCAAGCTGCCTTTGGCGTTCTTGATGTCGTTGGGGTCGAAACTCGGGTAGGACGCGACGGCGAGCAGGGCGCCGGTCTTGGCGTTGAGCGCCACGACCGTGCCGGACAGCGCACCGGTCTCGGTGACCTTCTGGGCTAGGGCGTTTTGGGCGTACCACTGCAGGCTCGAGTTGATCGTCAAGGTGATGGCAGTGCCGTTGACGGCGTCCTTGCGGGTCGAGGAGGCCGTGGGGATGATGTCACCCGTCGCGCTCGTTTCGAAGGCAAGTTCTCCGGGGGTTCCCGTGAGGGACTTGTCCATCATGAGTTCGACCCCGCCAGCGGCCTGACCGTTGTTCTGGACGAACCCGACGAGCGCGGCCGCGGTCGGTCCGGTGGGGTAGCTGCGCTCGGGGACGGACACGTCGCCCCCGGGGCGGACGTCCTTGTAGATGCCGGGGATCCGCAGGTCGTTGACCTTGCGCCACACGAGTGGGGTGGCCTTGGCCGCGAGGATCGAGTAGCGACCGGGGCCGGTCAGCCGGGCGGTGACGTCGTCGACCGTCAGGTCGAGCAGCGGCGCGAGGGCGGTCGCTGCCTGCCGGATCGCCTCGGCCGAGTGCGCGGGCGTGCACTCGTTCTTGCCGGTCTTGTAGGTGCACACCGAGGTTGGGTCGGCGACGATCGTCACCCGCTCGACACTCGAGGCAAGCACCACGCCGTCGCTGGAGCGGATCTCGCCGCGCAGGGCGGGCACGGTGACGGTGGCGGTGCGCTGTTTGCGGGCCTCGGCGGCCACGCGTGAGGCATCCCAGCCCTGGATGCGCACCAGCTGGGCGGCAAAAACGGTGAGCACGAAGAGAATGGCGATGAATAGGCCGCGGACCCGACGGGGCGGGGTCCCCACGCGGGGGCGCCGACGCGGGGGCCGGGGGGGCCGCGGAGGGGGCGCGGCGGGAATCACCGGTGGGGTATGCCGCGGGCTCGGCGACCGCTGCCCCGCCGAGCGGGGCGCCTGGCCCGAAGGTGTCTCGCGGTGCGCGGTCCCGGCCCGTGCGGTGCCCGAGCGGGGCGGCGCGGCACGCCGCTGGGCCGCGCGGGAGCCGGCCCCTGACGAGACCGGCGTTCGGCTCGCCGTGCGCGCGGGGCCGCTCGGGACTGCGACGAGGGTGGCTGGACGCCGCGCTCCCATCCGCCCGGTCGGTATGGGACGCGTCGTCGACCGCCCCGAGCTGCCACCCGTGGGGAGCTTCGGTGGAGGGGTCACGGGTGGTCTCCTGGGCCTAGGGCGCGAGGCGGCAAGCGCACGGTCGCGGGTCAGTGGGTCGTCGGGGCCGCGGTGCCCGCCGGAAGCGGGGTGCGGGTGGTCGTGCTCGTGGTCGCCCCGGAGGCGCTGTCGACGCTCGTCACCGTCCGCACGACGACGTTGCCGCGGATGGCCGTCACCGTTGTGCGGGTGATCGTGCCCTCATGGGTCACGACCGTCCCGAGGCCGGGAACGACCGGGGCCGCCGGAGCGGCCGAAGCGGCCGGGGCGGGGGTCGCGGGCACCGTCGGTGCGGCAGCGGGAGCACTGGGCGCAGCCGGCGTAGCCTGTGCCACCACGCTAAAGCCGCCGTCCCCCGCGGCAGGTTGCGCCACGCCGAGGATCTTGCCGTCGCTCAAGCGCAAGAAGGCCGGAGAACTCGCGGGCACCATCCCGAGTTTGAGCGCCTTCTGCGCCAACTGCGCCGGGGCGCTTTGCGCGCTGACCGCATGGGTGAGCGCGGCCTGCTCGTCGGCGAGCGCGTGGGAGGTGTCCTGGAGGTCGTTGAGGACAAAGGACCCTTTGGCCAATGAGGTGTTGAGGAGCAGCACCGACACCAGACCGAGGGTGAGCAGCAACAGGCAGGTGGCGACCATGGCGGCATGCCCGCGGGGCGCACCCGCGACGACCCGCAACTGCCGCGGCGCCGCGGACCGAGCGGCCGGAGTGCGGGTCAGGGCGCGCAGGCTGGCCGACTGGCTCATGGGTGGATTCCCTTCGTCGGGCGCGTGCGTTCGGCAGCGCGCAACCGGGCCGAGGCGGAGCGGGGGTTGGCGGCGACTTCGTCGGGTCCGGGACGTTCGGCACCGCGGGTGAGCAGCCGCAGGTATGCCGCGTCGTCGGGTCGCTCGACCGGCATCCCGTGCGGGGCGCGGGACCGGGCGCCGGTGGTGAGCGCCTTCTTGGTGAGCCGGTCTTCGAGGGAGTGGTAGGAGAGCACGGCAATCCGGCCACCGACGGCGAGCCGGTCCAGCGCCACCGGGAGGGCCCGTTCCCAGGCCCGCAGCTCGCCGTTGACCTCGATGCGCAGCGCCTGGAAGGTGCGCTTGGCCGGGTGGCCACCGGAGCGCTGGGAGGCCGCGGGGATCGCGGCCCGGAGCACCTCGACGAGCCGCGCCGAGGTCGTGAACGGGGTCTTGGCGCGTTCCCGGACGATGGCGGCGGCGACGCGGCCGGCAAAGCGCTCCTCGCCGTAGTCGCGAACGATCCGGGCGAGGTCGGCCGCGGCATACGTGTTGACAACATCCGCCGCGGTGAGCCCCGTGTGCTGGCTCATCCGCATGTCGAGGGGGGCATCGTGGGCGTAGGCGAACCCGCGGTCCGGCTCGTCCAACTGGAGCGAGGACACCCCGAGGTCGAAAAGGATGGCGTCGGCGGTGTCGGCGCCTTCGGCGTCGAGGACCTCACCGATCTCGTCGTAGACCGCTTCGACGCCGCGAAAGCGCGATCCGAACTCGGTGAGGCGCTCCCCTGCCAGCAGTAGCGCGTCCCGGTCCCGGTCGATGCCGATGACGCGCGCCCGCGGGCAGGCCCGCAGCAGCGCCTCGCTGTGCCCGCCCAGGCCCAGCGTCGCGTCGACGATGACCGCGCCGTCGGACCGGGCGGCCGGCGCGAGGAGGTCGACGATGCGGTCGCGCAGCACCGGCACGTGGCGGGTGGCCACGGAGTGCTGGGACTCGGTCATGGCTGGCTCCTCTCGAAGTCTCGACGGGCGGGGTGCTGGTGCGGTGGGGCCCTGCCTTTGGGTCCCCATCCGGTCGGCCCGGCGCGGGGGAAGGCGCGTCGGGAGCGAGCGGCTGGAGGCCGAAAGACAGGGCGATCGGGGCGAGGAGATCAGAGGAGTCCGGGGATGACCTCCTCGGAGGTGTCGGAGTAGGCCTGCTCGTGCTCGGCGAGCCACCGCTCCCAGGAGGCGGTGTCCCACACCTCGATCCGGGAGCCCTGCCCGATGACGGTGCAGTCGCGGTCCAGGCCGGCGTAGTGGCGCAGGTGGGCGGGGATGGTCACCCGGCCCTGGCGGTCGGGCACCTCGTCGGAGGCCCCGGAGAGGAAGACCCGCATGAAGTCGCGCACCGAGCGGTTGGTCGTCGGCGCTTCGCGCATGGTGGCGGTGACCTTCTCGAACTCGGCCATCGGGAAGACGTAGAGACAGCGTTCCTGGCCCCGCGTGACGACCAGGCCCTCGGCGAGTTGATCCCGGAACTTGGCCGGCAGGAAGAGGCGCCCTTTGTCGTCCAGGCGGGGAGTGTGGGTGCCGAGAAACATCGAAGTCGACCTCCCCTCACCGGGCCGGGGGCGACACTTCTCGCCCGTTTCCCCCACTTTACTCCACTTTCATCCCCTGAACCATAGCCTTTCCCTCGGGTGTCGCCGTTCGGATCGTGTTTGCCCAGGTCAGCCGCGGTGGGGGGAAATGGAGGAGTTGAGGTATGCCGCCCGCTCACGGGGGCGCGGACGGCATACCCCGTCACCCCCTGAGACCGAGCCGACCGACTCACGACGCGTCGGCCACGGGCACCGGTCCCGACCGGCGCCCTCGCCACGGCCGCGGCGATGAGGCAAGATCGACGTCATTCCTGGCCACGACGCCGAGACCGTCGGCGCCGCGGGGCAACAGCGGGAGGAGGACGCCCATGACCCAGCCGTCGGCTGTTGTTGCGCCCAGCGAGGTGCCGCTGGGTGAGGCGCTCGACCGGCTCCGCACCGTGACCGACGCGCTGGCCGACGCCATGAACTCCGTCGTCGACGGCAAGGGCGACGTCGTGCGCACCGCATTGACCGCGCTCCTCGCCGAGGGGCACCTGCTCGTCGAAGACGTCCCCGGGGTGGGCAAGACCCTCCTGGCCAAGGCCCTGGCCCGCGCGATCGACGGCACCGTGCGGCGGGTCCAGTTCACTCCCGACCTGCTACCGAGCGACATCACCGGGGTGAGCATCTGGAACCAGGACCAGCGGGCCTTCGAGTTCCGTCCCGGGGCGGTCTTCGCCCACGTCGTCATCGGGGACGAGATCAACAGGGCCTCCCCCAAGACCCAGTCGGCACTGCTGGAGAGCATGGAGGAGGGCCAGGTCACCGTCGACGGGACGACCTACCCTCTCCCCCGCCCGTTCCTCGTCCTGGCCACCCAGAACCCCTTGGAGATGGAGGGGACCTACCCGCTTCCCGAAGCCCAGCGCGACCGGTTTCTTGCCCGCATCTCGATGGGGTACCCCACCCACGACGCCGAGGTGGCGATGCTCGACGCGCATGCCGCCGCGTCGCCATTGACCGCCATGCGGCCGGTGACCGATGCCGCCACGGTCGCCGGCCTGATCGACACGGTCCGCCGGGTCCACGTGTCGCCGGCGCTGCGCCACTACGTCGTCGATCTGGCCGCGGCCAGCCGCACCAGCCCGGAGTTGCGTCTGGGGGCCTCGCCACGGGCCACCCTGCATCTCGTGCGCGCCGCGCGGGCCCGGGCCGCCCTCCGGGGGCGCGACCACGTGCTCCCCGATGACGTCCAAGCGCTCGCGGTCCCGGTGCTGGCCCATCGACTCATCCTGTCCGGGGAGGCCCAATTGGCGCGCCGCACCGCGGCCGAGGTCGTGACCGCGCTGGTTGCCCGCACCCGCGTGCCCGGCCGCACCCGCTGACGTGCGCCGGTCCCGCTCCACCCGGCTCACTCAGCGCGGCGCGGCCTTTCTCACCTCCGGGGCCATTCTCACCGCCGGCGGGGTGTTCCTCGGGCAGCCGGACCTCACCCGGGTCGGCATCTTCCTCCTGGCCCTGCTCGGCGGCAGCGCCGCGCTCGGGCGGCTGCGACCGGTCCGGATGACCGTGCAGCGGGTGCTCGAGCCGCCCCAGGTGGCCGTCGACGAGCCGGCCCGAGTGCGGCTGTCGCTGCGCAACGACGCCCCGCGCCGCAGCCCACTCCTCGCCGCGCACGACGAGGTGGGCCCGGCCCTCGGGGAGAACCCGCAGTTCCTCGTGACCCCCATCGGCGTCGGGGAATCGGCCCAGATCGACTACCCGCTGCGACCTCGCGCGCGCGGGCTGCACCCGTTGGGCCCGGTGTGGCTGTGGCTGCGGGACCCGTTCGGCCTCACCTGTGTTACCGCGGCCGCGTCGGGCACCGCGGCCCTGCTCGTCACCCCGCGCATCCATCCCCTGACCGCATACCGGCCACTCGGCGCCGCCCAGGGATCGGAGGGCACCCTCGCCCACCGGATCGCGCTGCGCGGGGAGGAAGACCAGGCGATCCGCGACTATCGCGAGGGCGATGACCTGCGGCGCATCCACTGGCCGGCCACGGCCCGGACCGGCTCGCTCATGGTCCGTCAGGAGGACCGCCCGGCACAGCGGCGGTCGGTCATCCTCTTCGACAACCGCCGGGCCGCCCACTCCGGGTCCAGTTTCGAGTGGTTCGTCTCGATGGCCGCCTCGATCGGCGCCCACGCCGCGGGGGCCGGGTATGCCGTTCACTTGCTCACCCCGGACGTCACCGTTGACGCCCGGGTCCGCACCGACGATGCCTTGCCCGATCTCGTGGCCACCCTGGCTCGCATCGAGCCGTCCCGCGACGACGTCTTCCCCTCGGTCCTCCATGCCGCCTCGAGCAGCGCCAGCGCCGGGGGTCTCCTCGTCGCCCTCGTGTCCGGCCTCGACGAGTCGACAACCCGCTCCTTGGCCGCGCTGCGCCAGCACGGATCGCTCGCTCTCGCGCTCGTCCACCTGCCGGACACCGGCGCGGCATCGATCACGCAGGCCCGCCGCACGCTCGCCACCCTCGGTGCCGCGGGCTGGTTGACGGCGGCGATCGATGGGCGTCGCTCGCCCGCGCAGGTGTGGGAGGCCCTCACCCACGGCCGGGTCGGTGAGCGGTCGTGACCCGGGCCCGCGCCGTGCCGGCCCTACTGGCCGCCCTGGCCGGCCTGGCGGTGACGCTGCCGCTGCGGGTCCTTTTCGCCCCGGATGTGTGGCTGTCCTGGGCCGTGGTGGCGGTGGGATCGGTCGCGGTCTCCGGGGCTGCGTTGCGGGTTCTCGTGGGGCGCGCACCGCTCGTCGTGGGCGGGCAACTCCTCCTCGGGGCGTGGGCGTTGGCGGCGTTCGCCGTTCCCGAGACCCTCTGGTATGCCGTTCCCACCCCGGCGACCGCTCGCGCCGTCGCCGCCGCGGTCGCCGAAACCGCCCACGCCGTCGCTACCTCGGCCGCCCCGGTCCGGGTCACGGCGGGCATCGCCCTGGCCCTCGCCGTGACGATCGCCGTCCTGGCCCTGATCGTCGACCTCGTCGCGGTGACCCTCACCTCGCCGGCAGCCGCGGGTATGCCGTTGCTCGCGGCATACGCGGCAATCGCGGCCAACACCGGGACCGGACTGCCCATGGGCTACTTCATCGGGCCGGCCCTGGCCTGGGTGTTGCTCGTCGGGCACGACGGAGTCGAACGGTTCGCGCCCGCGAATCGGGCAATCGCCAAGGTGCGCACCCACGGCGGCCCGAGGCCGCGGGAGACGCTGTGGGCCACGGTGCGGTGGAGCGTCGCCCTCGCCCTGCTCACCGCGCTCGCCCTCCCGGCGCTCCTCCCACAGGCGCCCCCCACGTTCCTCGCCGACGGCCTCGGTCGCGGGGCCCCGGGAGGAGGCGGGTCCTCACTCGACACGTCGCTCGCGGTCGCTCGCTCCCTCGGTGACCGCTCGCCCACCCCGGTCCTGCGCTACACCACCGACTCCCGCACGCCGCCGCCCTTGCGCGTGGATGTGCTCTCGTCCTATACGAGCGGGATGTGGTTGAAGGCCCACCCCGCCGCTGAATCGGCGAGCCTGCCGCCCAACGAGGCCGGCCCCGGGATCGAGCGGCGCCGGTTCACCACCACGGTCTCCCTCAACGAGTTGCGCCGGCCCCAGTTGGCGGTGCCGGGGATTCCCACCGAGGTCTCGATGACGGAGGACCGTTGGCTCGTGGACTCCCGGGGGGTGGTGCACGCCACCTCCGATGGCCTGCCCTACACGGTCCGCGCCGAGGAGAACAACCCCACCCCGGCTCAACTGCTCACCGTCACCGCCGGTGACCCCGGCGACCACGCCGGCGATCTGTCGCTCACCGGTGTCGACCGCTCCTACCTCGACCCCATCATCGACGAGATCCTGCCCCAGGCCCGCCCTCCCGCAGAAACCGCCTGGGCCATCCAGGAATACCTGCGCAGTTCCCGCTTCACCTATGCCTTGGACCTCGCCGACCCCGTGATCGTCGATGACGGTGGTGGCGCGGTGGCTGACGATGCCCTGAGCCAGTTCCTCGCGACCCGCCGCGGCTATTGCGTCCAGTTCGCCACCGCGATGGCGCTGATGGCCCGTTCCAGGGGTATCCCGGCCCGGGTAGCCATCGGTTACCTGCCCGGCACGCTTGAGGGGGACACCTGGACGGTCCGCGCTGCCGACGCGCACGCCTGGCCCGAGTTGTACTTCGCCGGCATCGGCTGGGTGCGGTTCGAACCCACTCCGGGCACCCATGCCGGTCCGGCTCCCGCCTGGACGATGCCACCGGCGTCCACGATCCCGGACGCCACACCCTCGGCATCCCCCACGGCTCGGCCCGGCGCCTCCCCCACCGGGGCCGCCCCGACATCCCCCGCAGCCGCGCCCCACCCGACCGACACCTCGGGCCCGTCCAGGACCTGGCTCTGGCTGCGCCACCAGTGGTGGCTCCTGACCGCGGCGCTCGCGGTGCTCGCGGCAGGGCTCACACCGTTCATGGCGTCGCTGCGCCGCCGCCGCGCGCTGCACCGGGCCACCGATCCCGCCGAGCGCACCGAACTCCTCTGGGACTCCCTCCTCGAGCGGCTTGCCGACCTGGGGATCGTCCCTCCGACCGGTGCGACCCCGCGCCAGGCCGAGGCGGACCTGCACCGGGCCATCCCCCTCGACGACGACAGCGCAACGGCACTGGCCACGGTCGTCTCGACCCTCGAACGTGCCCGGTATGCCGCCCACCCCGGTTCGCTGCCCGACGTCGCGGAGGCCGCCGACCTGGTCCGGACGGCGGCATACCGGAGCCGACCCCTGCGCACCCGGCTGCGGGCCCGCTGCTGGCCGCTCTCGGGCCGGCGGGCCTGGTCGGACCTGGGCACCTGGCGGCCGCGGTGTCGCCGTGGGCGCCGCCGGGAGGCCAGTGCGCCCGATCAGTCGAGGTAGTCGCGCAACGCCTGGCTGCGACTGGGGTGCCGCAACTTGCTCATCGTCTTGGACTCGATCTGCCGGATGCGCTCGCGGGTGACGCCGTAGACCTTGCCGATCTCGTCGAGGGTCTTGGGCTGGCCGTCGGTGAGGCCGAAGCGCATGGAGACCACGCCCGCCTCCCGTTCGGAGAGGGTGTCGAGGACCGAGTGGAGTTGCTCCTGGAGCAGGGTGAAACTCACCGCATCGGCGGGCACGACCGCCTCGGAGTCCTCGATGAGGTCGCCGAACTCGCTGTCGCCGTCCTCCCCGAGCGGGGTGTGCAGCGAAATGGGCTCGCGGCCGTATTTCTGGACCTCGACGACCTTCTCGGGCGTCATGTCGAGTTCCTGGCCAACTCCTCCGGGGTGGGTTCGCGGCCGAGATCCTGGAGCATCTGGCGCTGCACTCGGGCGAGTTTGTTGATGACCTCGACCATGTGGACCGGGATCCGGATGGTGCGGGCCTGGTCGGCCATCGCGCGGGTGATGGCTTGCCGGATCCACCAGGTGGCGTAGGTGGAGAACTTGTAACCCTTGGTGTAGTCGAACTTCTCGACGGCCCGGATGAGGCCGAGGTTGCCCTCCTGGATGAGGTCGAGGAAAAGCATCCCGCGACCGGTGTAGCGCTTGGCCAACGACACGACGAGGCGCAAGTTGGCCTCGAGGAGGTGGTTCTTGGCCTTCTTGCCGTCCTGGGCGATCCACCACAGTTCGCGCTTGAACTGCATCTCGATTTTGTCGCCGGAGTTGAGTTTCTCCTCGGCGAACAGGCCGGCCTCGATGCGCTTGGCGAGTTCGACCTCCTGCTCGGCGTTGAGGAGGGCGACCTTGCCGATCTGCTTGAGGTAGTCCTTGACCGGGTCGGCGGTGGCGCCGGCGGTGACGACCTGCTGGGCGGGGGCGTCATCCTCGTCGTCGTCGCGGATGACGAACGCGGCCGACTCCTCCTCGTCCTCCTTGGCAGGCGCCGACTCCTTGGCGCTCCCCTCGGTCTCGGTGTCGCTCTCGTCGACGTCCTCGTCGGCGACCTCGTCGGTGATGTCCTCCAGGCTCACCTCGACATCCTCGACCTCGATCTCGACGTCCTGCTCGAGACCCTCGGCGGCGACCGCACCGGGCTCGGTGCTCGCCGGCGCGAGGCTCTTGACGGCCTTGGCCGCAGCCCGCTTGGCGGGGGCAGCGGCCTTTGCTGCTGCGCGCGTGGTCGCCGCCTTGGCCGGCGCCGCCTTCGTGGCTGCCGCCTTTGTGGCCGCGGCCTTCTTCGCGGCCGCGGACTTCGCCGCGGGGGCTGCCTTTGCCGGGGCGACCTTCGCGGTGGTCGCCTTCGCCGTGGTGGTCTTCTTCGCCGCCGTCTTGGCCGCCGGCACTGCCTTGGTCGGTGCCGCTGCCTTGGTCGCGGTGGTCTTCTTGGCCGCCGCCTTGGCGGGCGCGGCTGCTTTGGCCGTCGGCGCAGCCTTCGCCGCGGTGGTCCGCTTCGCCGCCGCCTTCGCGGCGGGCGCCTTGGCGGTCGGCGCGGCCTTTTTCGCCGGTGCGGTCTTCTTCGCCGCTGCCGTCGTCTTCGTCGGTTGCGCTTGTCGGTCAGCCGCCACCTTGGCCTCCGTGGTCGTCGAGACATTCACCTGTATGCCGTGATCGGCCAGGGCGTTCATGACGGCCCGGCCGCGACTCGCCCGCACTCCGGCCTCGCGGATCGCCTGGGCCACGTCCTCGCCGCCTACTGCCCCGTCGACCCGGCCGCGCATGACCAACGCCTGCAGGGCAGGATGGGCGAACTCGGCGGGAAGCGCGGATTCGGGAGCAACGCTCACGTGTGACACCAACGACCTTTCGAAGCGGCCCATTCCAGGCAGGACAAATCGGCCTAGGGGCGAGTATGGGGCGAATGACACCGGCCGGGGCCGTGAGGCGGCCCGGTGGGACACGATTCCTCACCATTATAAAACGATGCACCCACCCGCCCGCGCCGTCGGGGCGGTGGTAAAGGGTTGGGACTGTCCCTGATCGGTGGGTCGACGCGCCGACGATCAGCCCTTGACAGCGAGCACCGCGCACGGCGCGTCGAGCAGGATGCGCTGCGCGTTGGAGCCGAGGATCAACTTGCCGACTGGAGTGCGCCGACGCAGGCCGATGACGATGAGGTCGGCGTCCGCCTCGTCGGCGATGGCGATGAGGTCCTCCGCGGGTTCTTTGCCACGCACCAATTGACGCACCTCGACCTCGACGCCTTCGGCTTCCAGGCTGTCTTTGATGCGGTCGAGTTCTTCCTCGCTGCGGGCACCCTGATCACCGTCGAAATCGCGGCCGCCGCGGTTGGAATTGATCACCACGAGTTTGGCCGAACGCAGCCTCGCCTCGGCGACCGCACGGTCCAGCGCGGCGCGCCCCTCCTTGGTCGGCACATATCCCACGATGATGGACACGGAAGGCTCCTCCTAGACATCGGCGACCACTGGCCGCCGGAATCCACAGCGACCCAGGCCGAACGCTACCCGATCCGGACCTCCCGCGGGCCGAAGTGCGCGCCGACTCTGTCGTGACTATGTCGCGCCGTCGCCGAGCAGTTCCTGAAAGAGCGCACCGGCCTGGTCCACCTCGGTGAGGAAGCCGTCATGCCCGTGCCGGGATCTGATGGTGCGCCGGATCGCGCCGGGGACGGCGGCGGCGAGTTCGTCGGACAACCGGGGTGGGTAGCACCGGTCGGTGTCGACATCGACGATGACACAGGTGGCCCGCACCCGGGCGAGCGCTGCGTCGATCCCGCCGCGGCCCCTCCCCACGTCGTGCGAGTTCATGGCCGCCGTCAACACGAGGTAACTGTTGGGGTCGAAGCGGGCCGTCAACTTCTCCGCGTGGTGGTCGAGATAGCTCTCCACGGCATACCGGCCACGGCCGTCAAGCGGTTCCTCGCCCGGCTGCGCGTCCCGTCCGAAACGGTGGGACAACTCCTCCTCGCTGCGGTAGGTCAAGTGGGCGATCCGGCGGGCCAGGCCCATTCCTGCCAGCGGCCAGCGGCCGCCGTAGTAGTCGCCGCCGGCGAAGTCGGGGTCGCTGGTGATGGCGAGCAGTTGCGATTGGCACCACCCGATCTGGTCGGCCGTGGCTGCGGCGGTCGCGGCGAGAACGACGCACCGGGCCACCCGCTCCGGGTGGGTCACCGCCCACTCGAGGGCGCGCATGCCTCCCATGGAACCCCCGATGACCGCGGCCCAGCGCCTGACCCCGAGGAGGTCGGCGACGGCAGCCTCGGCGGCCACCTGGTCGCGGATCGTGAGCACCGGGTACCGCGAGCCCCACGGCCGCCCGTCCGGAGCGGCACTCGCCGGGCCGGTGGTGCCGCGGCACCCCCCGAGGACGTTGGTGGCAACGACGAAAAGCCGGTCGGTGTCCAACGGTGCCCCCGGGCCGATGAGGCCCTCCCACCAGCCCGGGGTCGGATGACCTGGCCCAGCGGACCCGATGACGTGACTGTCGCCGGTGAGCGCGTGCTCGATGAGGACCGCGTTATCCGCTGCGGCGTTGAGCGCACCCCACGTTTCGTAGGCCACGGTGACGTCGGGGAGGTGGCCACCGCGCTCCAGATCGAGGCCGCCGATGTCGGCGAAGAGGCGCTGACCAGGGTGTGCACCACCGATGGAACTGTCCCTGGGGATGGGAACGGGGTGAACGGACATGGCCGGGAACTCCTGGAGTCGCGCTTGCCCGCCGCGGGTGCCGACGGACCCGGTCCTCACCCGGGGCACCCCACCGCGAGGAGGGTTGCCGGCCAGCAAGCCGGGGCTTGGCGCTGGCGCTCATGACCTTGGGCGGCATCATACGGCCTTCGCTGCGGCCGATCCCAGGAGGTGTCCGGCGGCTGGACCCCGCTCGGGCCGGACCCCACGCGCGACGATGTGGAAGCCCAACTGCGCGAGTCGGTAGGTCGGGTCGGCCTGTAGGGCCCGTTCGTAGGCGTCACGGGCGATGGCTCCCTGGCCCAGCGACCAGGCCACGTGACCGACGACCGAGCAGATGGCCGCGACGGCGGCCGGCGCCTCCGGCGGGGTGCGCCGCGCCAGGGCGAGGAACCGGTCGAGGAGCACCCGCCCCGGGGCCACCTCGGAGGGACGCAGCCATCGCCGGGCCGTGTGCTGCAGGCCCGCGGGAAGCCCGACCAGCTCGGGAGCGCCGGGCCAGATGCCGGCGAGAACGGCATCGCGCCAGTCCCGGTCGGCCAGGGAGAGCAGGAGGGCAGCCACCTCGTCGACCGTCAGCGCGGTGACGACATCGGTGCCCGCCGCGGACCCGACGACCCGCCGCCAGAGCCGGCCCGCGCGCGGCGCGCGACGACCACAACCCACCAGCGTCTGGCGCCGGGTCAGCGCCTGCGCCACCCCGTCGGCCTGGGCGGCATCACAGCGCACCAGGGCCGCGACCTCGTCCCGGCCCGCGAATGGGGCCGACCCGGCGAGCAGACACCCGATCACCGCTGGGGATGCCGAGGCGTCGACGAGCGGCACCCCCTCGACCGCCTCACGGTCATCGGGAGACCACGGCGACCACCGGGTCCGGCCGTGGACCACGGCGACATCGCGCACCCGCAACCGCACCTGAGCGCACGCCGCACCGACCAGGTCGAGCAGCGGGGCGCCGACACCACGCTCCCGCTCGAACACCACGGCATACAGACCATCGGCCCCGGCGGCTGCGGCTGCGGTGACGACGTGCGAAACCATGACCGCAAGATCGGGGGTGGCAAGCGGCATACCGGACTCTGGATGGTGGAGCGGGATCCGCGCCCACATGAGGGCGAGCGAGCGCCGCGTCGACAAGAACGCGAGGCAGTCCTCGGGGTGGAACCCGAGGCCGTAGGGAAAGAGGGCGACGAGTTCGTCGATGGAGGTGACGGCGTTGGGGGTCATGCGGTCCACTGTCGTATGCCGCGGAGCCCGCCCCAGTGGTGACGGCGCGCCTGTGGACGACACACCTTCACCGCCGGCACCTGTGGAAAACCGGCCGCCCGGTCAGCGCACGACGTGCCCCGGCACCGGTTCGGGGGACGCGGCAGCCGACGGGGCCCAGGTCCCCGGCGTGGCGCGCTCGGGGGCGATGCCGCGCTCCCACTCCAGGAACGCCTCGGTCTCGGTCACGACCGTCGCCGCCAGCCACGACACGACGAACGCGTCGTCGAGGAGCCCGGCGATGCCGAGCACCGCTTCGGGCAGCAGGTCGACCGGCGACACGACCCAGCCCAGCGCGCCGACCATGAGCAGCAGCCGGCCGGCGCTCGACCCGTGGTATTCGCCGCGGGCGACGGCGCGGGCCAGCCGGGGCAGGGCGCCCAGGCGTTGGACCATGGAGGGCCCACCGGGGCGGGCAGCAAGCCGGATGGCCGTGCCGAGACGGCGCAGCAAGTGAAAGCGAGGTTGTGCCATCGGGTCCTCCCTGAATGCGTCGCCACTGTCGTGGCGTCCGACACACTCAACGAGGTGGTCGTCGACCCGGATTCCCGGGAAAGGACACGTTTTCGAAACGATCGGGGCGGCGAGGTCAGCGCTCGATGGCCGGCGCCTGGCGGACGAAGTCCCGGCGGGCTTGGTCGGCGATCCGGTTGAGGATCCAGCCGTCCAGCCCGGCGCCGACGGCCCCGCCGACGAGCGGAATGGCCCGGCCGAACCGGGTGAGCACCGACTTGCCCGTCGAGGCGAGCAGGCGGAACCCGATCGCCTTGTTGACCACCATGAGCGCCGGCCCGGGCAGTTGGGAGACGGCCATGGACGTGATCTTGCCCGTCGGTTTCATCAGCCCGGCCGAGGCGAGGACATCCTCGGCCTCGGACCCGACGAGGGTGAGGAGCACGGCCGAACGGACGTGCGGCTCCTCGATGTCGTAACCGCGCGCGCCTGCGATCGCCGCGACCATCCGGGTGGCCAGCAGGTAGAACCCGGCGATGTTGGCCGGCAGCGCCACCGGCATGACGAGGAACCCGCCGATGCTCGTGACGAAGCCCGAGGCGACGGCCAGTTTGAGGTGCTGGCGGACGATCGCCTTGACGACCGCCTCGGGGTCGGAGTGGACGGCCTGCGCCTTCGCGAGGACCGCCGAGGCCGACTCGAACCGCCCCTTGCCGTCGATGCCGAGGGCGAGCAGCCGGTCGACCAGTCCGCTCGCCTTGGAGTCGGAGATTCCGGCGGGGGCGAGGTGTTTGTCGGAGGTGGGCATGAGGGTTCCCCTTGTGGAGTCGGTCGGGCGCACGGACGCTGCGGCCATCCTGCCAGATTGCGGCCGGCCCACCCCGTTCCCGAGAGGTCGTCAGGGGACCGCATTAGAGTGCCGGCCGTGGCGATCGACCGCGCGACGACGCACCTTGGGCCGGGGTGGGATCGTCCCGTTGCGGTGCTCGTCACCGCTCCCGGTGGCGCCGAGCCGGCCGCGTATGCCGTGGGCCCGCCGGGCGCGATCGTCACCATCGCCGCGCCCGAACTCCGCGTTACAGTCGCCGAGATCGAGGACCGCTGGGCCCCGCGGTGGGTCGTGTGGTCCGCCCGGGAGGACCTCACCGCCCTCGTTGCCGCCCGGGTCCGCTTGCACCGGTTGTGGGATATTTCCCAAGCGCACCTGCTGCTCCATGGCGGCGGGCAGGCCCACCCCGGGCTGGCGTGGGCGGCGGCATCCGGGTTGAGCGCTGACACCGTGCCCGGCCCACCGCGCGGCGACCTGTTCGAGTTCGCGGCCGACCGCACCGATCCGCGGGACGCCGAGGATCTCGTGCGCGCCGACGGCCACTTGCGCCCCGACGCCGTCCACGGCACCTGGATCGAGCGGCCGTCGCGGCTGCGGGACTGGGCGCGGGCCGCCCTCGCCACCGCGGCCGCCCAGGGCGAGCGGGCCGACTCGCTCTCACCGCGCCTGCGCACGACGATCCACGCCGAGTCCGCGGCCGCCCTGCTCTGCCTGGAGTTGGAACGCGACGGGCTCCCCCTCGACCGAGCCCGGATCGAGGGGCTCATCACCGACGCCGCCGGTCCTCGCCCCCACTCCCCCGCCGATGAAATCGCCGCCCGGACCGCGCGCGACCGGGACGTGTTGCGCCACGTGCCCGGACGCGAAGGCACCGATCTGCGCAACCCGGCCCAGGTCAAGGCCCTCCTCGCCGCCGTCGGGATCGAGGTACCCACCACCCGCAAGTGGGTGCTGGAGACTCAGCGGGCCGCTCATCCGGTGGTGCCCGCGCTCCTGGCCTGGCGGGCCCGGGAGCGGATCGCCACCACCTACGGGCATCGCTGGCTCGCCGCGCACGTCGGCCCCGACGACCGGCTCCGCGGCCAGTGGAACGCCTGCGACGGCGCGGCCGGGCGGATGACCGCGGACAACGGGCTGCACAATCTGCCGGCCACACTGCGCTCGGGGGTCGCCGCCGCACCGGGCTTCCGGTTCGTGCGGGCCGACCTGGGCCAGATCGAACCCCGCGTCCTGGCCGCCGTCTCCGGCGATTCGGCGTTCGCGCAGGCCACGCGCGCCGACGACCTCTACGCCCCGGTGGCCGACCGTCTCGGCGTCGACCGCCCGGCGGCCAAGATCGCGGTGCTCGCGGCGATGTACGGGCAGCGCTCCGGGGTCGCCGGCGAGGCCCTCAAAGGATTGCAGCGGGCCTATCCGGTGGCGATGGCCACTCTCGACGAGGCGTATGCCGTGGGCGTGCGCGGCGGGGACGTGCGCACCTTCGGGGGGCGACTGATCCCGACCGGCCGGTTCGTGCGCGACGCCCCGGTCGGTGCCGACACCGCAGCCGACGCGGCCCGCGGCCGGTTCGCCCGCAACGCGCTCATCCAGGGGGCGGCGGCCGAGTTGTTCAAGGCGTGGGCGGTGACCGTGCGGGCCTGGACCGCGCCCTTGGGCGCCGAGATCGTGTTGTGCCTGCACGACGAACTCCTCGTCCACGCCCCGGAGAGCGCCGCCCCCGAGGTGGCCGCCCTCGTCGAGCGAGCCCTGGACGACGCGGCCCGGCGCTGGTCCGGCGGCGCGCCATTCCGGTTCGTCAGCGACACCTCGATCCTCACCCGCTGGTCGCAGGCCAAGGCCTGAGCCCGGCTGGAGCGCCCAGCGGGCCCGGGGTGCTCAGGGCGTGGGCCGGTTGCGCAAGAACTCCTCGAACTCGGCGCCCAGCTGATCCGCGGACGGCAGCTCGCCGGCTTCGGTGGCGAGCAGGCTGGGCCGGGTGCGGCCCTTCATGAATGCGTCGTACTGCTGCTCCAAGGCGGCGACGAGCTGGCCGGCCTCGGGGTTGTCGGCGAGTTCGCGGGCGATCTCGCGGGTGTTGACCCCGGCCTTGGTGACGAGTTCGTCGTTGGGCAGGTTGAGCCCGGTCAAGTCGACGATCGCGTTGAGGGCGGCAAGCGCCCCCTCAGCCCATTCGGCCTGGGTGAGGTAGTGGGGAACGTGGATGGCCAGGCCCAAGCCGTCGCGGCCGCTCTCCCCGAGGCGCAACTCCAAGAGCGCGCCAATGCTGGCAGGCACCTGGACCCGCCCGAAGGGGGATTCGCTGTGGCCAATGAGTCGCGGGTCGGTCGCGTGGGCCGTCATCCCGACCGGCCGGGTGTGCGGGACCCCCATGGGAATGCCGTGTGCGCTGGCAGTGAGGGTGATCCCCAAGGTGGCGATGAGTTCGCGCAGCGCCTCGATGAAGCGCTCCCACTGGTAGTCCGGTTCGGGGCCGGTGAGCAGGTAGTAGGTCTGCCCCTCACGGTCGGTCAGGCGGTAGAGCAGGATCGCCGGGTCGTCGTAGCTCTCCCAGCGGTTGGTGTCGAAGACCATGGCCGGTCGCCGGCTGCGGTAGTCGAGGAGGCTGTCGACATCGAACGACGCGACGACCTTCGGGGAGTCGCCGGCGAGCAGGTGAGCGGCAAGGGTGCGCTGGATGTTCCCGGCATCGACGAACGCCCCGAGGAGCACGAGGAGCACTCCGGGCTGGGGCAGCGGGCCGGGGCCGTCGGTTTCGAAGCGGTACAGGCTCGTGGGGTGGGACACGGGACTAGCCTCTCAGGAGGGGATTACCTGCCACAACGCCGCCGAGCGGCCTGCGGATTCCCTCACTCTCAGGATTCCCGGGCACCCGCGATCGCGCCGAGAACCCGTTTCGCCGAGACCCTCTCCCGGGTGCCCAGCGCCTGCGCGAACAGGGACACGCGCAACTCCTCGATGAGCCAGGCGATGTCGGTCACCTCCACGGCCCGCCGTCGCTCGGCGGGGAGCGCCTCCAAGAGGTCGGCGTATGCCGTCTCGACCCCGTCGATGACCTCCTGCAGGTGCGCTTCGCGAGGGTTGCGGGCCGCCTTGTCGAGACGGATCTCCATCGCCCTCAGGTAGCGGCTCAGGTCGGCGAGCCGGGGCACGGTGGTGTCGGCGACGAACCCGGGGCGGATCAGACCGTCGAGTTGAGCGCGCACATCGGCGACCGCACCCGCCAGCGCGCTCGCCCCGCCGCCGGTGGAGCGGCCCAGCTGCTCAAGCCGGGCGCGCACCGCCGCCGCATGGTCGAGGATGGGCACGACGGCGTCGACCACCGCGACAACTCGCGCGGCGACGTGGGTGCGGACGGCGGCGAGCACCGCGGCATACTCCTCCGGCATGCGGACCTCACCGGGGACCCGCGAAGCGACGATGTCGTCGACGGCGGCGGCCAGGCAATCCTGGAGCAGAGCCGGGACGCTGCCGTGCGGGGCGGTCGCCAGCGAGAGTTTCGCCGTGTTGGTGAGGTGGGCGAGCACCCGTTTCCACGGCGGGGTGATCGCGAGGAGGAGGAGCCGGCGTACGCCCCGGCGGTGGGCGGCCCGCGCCGCCCCCTCGTCGGCGAGCACCCGCAGCGAGACCGAGGTGGTGTCGTCGACGAGCGCCGGGAAACCACGGACCTCCTGACCTCCGGCGCGACCGCTGAAGGTCCGCGGGATCGGGTCCGGTGGCCAGCTGGTCAGCCCGGTGCGTTCGACGGCGGCACCGGCGGCGGCCATCCGGGAGCGAACCGCTCCGGCGGAGGCCTCCCGCAGCGCGTCGAGGTCCTTGCCGGAGGCCACGGCGCGGTGCCCTGCGCCCTCGACGACGAACGTGATCCGCAGATGCGCCGGCACCCGCGACCAGTCCCACTCCCCCGGCGCGATCCGCACGCCGGTGCGTTCGTACAGCACCCGCGCCATCTCGTCGGTCAGCCGCGCGCCCGACGCCGGGTCGGCACCCGCGAGCGCCGCGCGGGCATGATCTGGCGTCGGGACGAAATGCCGCCGCGTCGCCTTCGGCAGCGACTTGAGCAGCGCGACCGCGAGTTCGTCGCGCAGCCCGGGCACCTGCCAGTCGAACCCGGTGTCGGCCACCTGGTTGAGGACGGCCGCGGGAATGTGAACGCTCACCCCGTCGGCGGCCGCCCCCGGCTCGAACTGGTAGGTGACCGCGAGGTCGAGGTCGCCCTGGTGCCACACCTTGGGATAGTCGAGCGCCGACACCTGCGGCGCGACGTCGCTGCGGAGCATCTCCTCGGTGAAGGTGAGCAGGTCGGGCCGGCGCCGGCGCTCCCCGCGCCACCACCGGTCGAAGTGCCGTTCGCCGACGACATCGGGCGGGATGCGGGCGTCGAAGAACTCGTAGAGCACGTCGTCGTGCACGGTCAGGTCGCGCCGCCGGGCCCGCTCCTCCAACTCCTCGACCCGGGCCAGGGTGCGCTCGTTGTCCTTCCAGAACTGGTGGACCGGCGCCCAATCCCCCTCGACCAGGGCGCTCCGAATGAAGATCGCGCGCGCCTCCTCGGGGTCGATCCGGGCGTACTGGACAGTCCGGTCGGCGACCAGGGTCACGCCGTAGAGGGTGACCCGTTCGGTGGCGACCGCGGCACCCGCGCGCTTGGACCAGCGGGGTTCACTCACCGTACGTTTGACGAGGTGGGAGCCGAGGTCCTCGGCCCACTCGGGCTCGATGACGGCGTTGGTCCGGGCCCACAGCCGGGAGGTCTCGACGAGTTCGGCGGCCATGACGTAATCCGGTTTGGCCCGGAAGAGGACCGACCCCGGGGCAATGGCAAAGCGCGCGCCCCGGGCCCCGGCATACTCGCGTTTGACCTCGTCCCGCAGCCCGATGTGGCTGAGGAGTCCGGCGAGCAGCGCCTGGTGGACGGTGTCCCAGTCGGGTTCGCCGCCGTGGGAGGCGGTGCCGAGGTCGGGGTCGATCCGCTGGCTCTTGCAGGCCGCGCGCAGTTGCTGGTGCAGGTCCTGCCATTCGCGCACCCTCAGGTAGTGCAGGTACTCGGCCTTGCACATTCGCCGGAACGCGCTGTGGGACAGATCCTTCTGCTGCTTCTTGAGGTAGGTCCAGAGGGTGTGCAGGGTGGCGAAGTCAGAGCCGTCGGCGGCGAACCGGGCGTGCTTCTGGTTCGCCTGGGTTTCCTGCCCGACCGGTCGCTCGCGCGGGTCCTGGATGGAGAGGGCGGCGACGATGACGAGGACTTCGCGGGTGCAGCCGCGTTTGCCCGCTTCGATGAGCATCCGGCCCAGCCGCGGGTCGACGGGGAGGCGCGCGAGGGTTCTCCCGTATGCCGTGAGCCGCCGGCCCCGCCCCCGGTGCCGTCCCGCCGTCGTCTCGTGGGCGGCGAAGGCGCCGAGTTCCTCGAGGAGACGCACGCCATCGGCGATCTGGCGGGCGTCGGGAGCATCGACGAACGGGAACCGGGTGACGTCCCCGAGGCCGAGCGCGGTCATCTGGAGGATGACGGAGGCGAGCGAGGTGCGTTGGACCTCGGGTTCGGTGAAGTCCGGGCGGGCCGCAAAGTCGTCCTCGGCATACAGCCGGATGCAGATGCCGTCGGCGACCCGGCCGCACCGGCCGGCGCGCTGGGCGGCGCTCGCCTTGCTGATCGGCTCGATGGGGAGGCGCTGGACCTTGGTCCGCTGGCTGTAGCGCGAGATCCGGGCGGTGCCGGTGTCGACGACGAACCCGACCCCTGGGACGGTGAGGGAGGTCTCGGCGACGTTGGTGGCCAGGATGATTCGGCGCTTCCCGCTGCGGTGGAAGACCCGGTGCTGCTCGGCGGCCGAGAGCCGCGCGAACAGGGGCAGGATCTCGGTGCCGGGCAGGTCGAGGGCGTGCAGCGCCTCGGCGGCGTCCCGGATCTCCCGTTCGCCGCTGAAGAAGACGAGGATGTCGCTCGCGTCGACCCCGCGCGGGGTCTCGGTCCACAGTTCCTCGACGGCCTCGACGACGCCGGCGACCTGGTCGCGCTCGACGAGGAGGGCGCCGTCCGCGGCATACGTTGTCAGCGGGCGGTAGCGGATCTCGACGGGGTAGGTGCGCCCGCTCACCTCGAGGATCGGCACCTCGCGGACCACCTCGCCGCGGGCGTCGGTCGCGAAGTGCCGGGCGAACCGTTCCGGGTCGATGGTCGCGGAGGTGATGATGACCTTGAGGTCGGGGCGACGCGGCAGGAGTTGTTTGAGATAGCCGAGAAGGAAGTCGATGGTGAGGCTGCGCTCGTGCGCCTCGTCGATGATGAGGGTGTCGTAGCGGCGCAGGTCGCGGTCGCGCTGGAGTTCGTTCAAGAGGATGCCGTCGGTCATCACCTTCACCCGGGTCCGGTCGCTGCGATGGTCGGCAAAGCGCACCTGGTAGCCGATGAGGCCGGTGTCCTCGCCGCCGATGGGCTCCCCGAGTTCCTCGGCGATCCGTTCGGCGACCGAGCGAGCCGCGATCCGGCGCGGTTGGGTGTGCCCGATCTGGCCCCGGCTCCCCCGCCCGAGTTCGAGGCACATCTTGGGCAGCTGGGTCGTCTTGCCCGAACCGGTTTCGCCGGCGATGACGACGACCTGGTGGTCGCGGATGGCGGCGAGTAGGTCGTCGCGGCGAGCGACGACCGGCAAATGCTCCGGATAGTGCAGGTCGCGCGCCGAGAGGGCGGGGTCGGTCGCGGCACGCACCCAGACAGGATAGGTGTCAGTGCGTGGCCACGACCTTTCGCTGGGACCGTGGTTCGTCGGGTGCCTCGGCCCTCGAGGTGACGGCGTCGATGACCTTGGGCGCCTCACGCACGGTGACGCCGGCGGCATACATGCCCTCGGTCCCTGCCGCCCCAGCGGCCCGCAGGTCATCGAGGAGCAGCCGATCGGCGGTGGCGCGCGCGCTCTCCTTGGCCCGGCTGGCCAGTTGTTGCGCCCGCTGCGCCAGCGTGCCGGTGACCGGCTCCGCGACCGGGGGGTTGCTCGAGCGCTTGAAGGAGAACCTGGAACGGGCTTTCGCCCACCGCTCGGATGCCTCTGCCCGCAGCCCGAGCCGAGCCCGCTGGGCCGCGGTGTACTCCTTGACACACCGCACTTCGCCGTTGACCCCCTTGGCTGTGCCGGCGACTGCACCCTTGACCAGGGAACCTCCGGTGAAGGACATCGCCGTGCTCAGCGCATCGAGCCCGAGGTCGCGCCAACTCCCTTCGTCGTAGAAGACGAGCAGTGCCCCCCGGCTCGCGACACTGGCCCAGCCGGCGAGAAGGATCGGCAACCCGACCGCGGGGAAGCGCTTCGCGGCCCATCCGGCTCCGGGTATCGACCCCACCAGCGAGATGCCGTCCGCCACCGCTTCGATCCCGTGGAGCAACCGGTATGCCGCCGGGTCCCCGATGGTGTCCAGCGCCAGCGCGTCGAGGGCGGCGGCGCAGTGTTGATCGGCTGCGACGTAGTCCATCCAGGCTCGCGTGTGCGCGGCATCCGCCTGCTGGCGCCGCGCGACATAGCCGCGCTGCTCCTCGCGGACCGCGACGACCTGGGGCGCGTTGGGGTCCACCCCGGACATCGCCGCCGCGTCGAGGCGTTGTTGGGTGCTCACGATCCCGTCATCGCCGCGGTGCCACTCCTCGATGGCCGCCGCGATGGCCGTCTGCGCCCGACGCAGCGCCTCGGCGAGCCGGCGCAGCTCGGGGGCGGCACCGGCATACCGGTCCGCGACCGCCTGCAGGACGGGGGCGAGCTGCGCCAGTTGGGTGGCGAACTCGGCTCCCGCCGGGCTCTCCCAGGTGACGCCGCGGCCCAGCGAACGCGCGGCATGGGCGTGGTCGCCCACCCGGGCCGCCGACGCCGACAGCGCCTCGGCGAGTGCCTCGAGCCCCTCCGGGCTGCCCTTGAGCGGGCCAGGGGCGATCACCACACACCCCCGACCAGGGACTGACGATTGCGTTCCTCGGTGTCGACGTAGAGCCCACCCACGGAGGTCGCGGCTTCCCCGAGGTGGGCGAGCCCGCGGCAGACCCGCAGCCGCTCCCGCTGCCAGGCCCCCACCAACTCGGCGAACGAGGCAGCGGCGTTGCCCTCGCCGAAGGCCCACGCGTCCTGGCTGGAATCCCCTTGGGCCGCAAGGGCGTCGGCGAGGTCCAGCAGCGAGACCCCGAGGGCGGCGATCTCGTCGGCGTCGATGTGCATCCTCATGTCTCGACGCTAAGACACGAGCGCGGGTGGCCGCAGAAGTTATCCACAGGCCACCCGCGCTCGGGTCGAGGTGAGCGTCAGCCGTTGTCCTCGCTCGGCCGGGCCGCGGCGAAGCCGACCTCGAGGTCGGCGAGGATGTCCTCGATGCTCTCCAGGCCCACGGCCAGCCGCACCAGCCCGGGGGTGACACCGGCGGCGAGCCGGTCCTCCTCCCCACCTTGGCTGTGAGTCGTCGTCGCCGGGTGGATGGCGAGCGACCGCACGTCACCGATGTTGGCGACGTGACTGTGCAATTGGAGGCTCTCGACGAACTTCTGCCCGGCCTCCTTGCCGCCGGCGATCTCGAAGGCGAGCACCGCGCCGGCACCCTTGGCGGCATACTTCTGGGCCCGCTCGTAGGCCGGGTGGCTGGGCAGCGAGGCCCAGTTGACCGACTCGACCTGCGGGTGGGACGCCAAGAACTCGGCGACGGCGCGGGCGTTGGCCAGATGCCGCTCGACCCGCAACGAGAGGGTTTCCAATCCCTGCGCGAGAAGGAAGGCGTTGAACGGGGAGATGGCCGGGCCGAGGTCGCGCAGCAACTGGACCCGGGCCTTGAGCCCGAAGGACACGTTCGCGCCGAACGGCCCGCCGGCCCCGAGGTCGCGAGCGTAGACCAGGCCGTGGTAGCTCTCGTCGGGGGTGTTCCACCCGGGGAACTTCTCCGGGTCGGCGCCGAAATCGAACGAGCCGCCGTCGACTATGACCCCGGCGATCGAGGTGCCGTGCCCGCCGAGGTACTTGGTCGCCGAGTGGATGACGACGTCGGCGCCGTGCCGGAGCGGGTTGAGGACATAGGGGGTGGCGATCGTGTTGTCGACGATGAGCGGCACGCCATGCTCGTGGGCGACCGCGGCGACCGCCTCGATGTCGAGGACGTCGGCCTTGGGGTTGGCGATCGTCTCGGCGAAGAAGACCTTGGTGTTGGGGCGCACGGCCGCGGCCCAGGCGGCCGGGTCGTTCTGGTCTTCGACGAAGTCGACGGCGATGCCGAGGCGGGCGAAGGAGTACTTGAGCAGGTTGAAGGTCCCGCCGTAGAGCGCCGCGGAGGCGACGATGTGGTCGCCGGCCTCGGCGACGTTGTGGAGGGCGAGCGTGGTGGCGGCCTGCCCGGAGGCGACGAGGAGTGCCCCGATGCCGCCTTCGAGTGCGGCGATGCGGTCCTCGACGGCGGCCTGGGTGGGGTTCATGATCCGGGTGTAGATGTTGCCGAGTTCCTTGAGCGCGAACAGGTTGGCGGCGTGCTCGGAGTTGGTGAAGACGTAGGACGTCGTCTGGTAGATCGGCAGGGCCCGGGCACCGGTGGTCGGGTCGGGGACCTGGCCGGCGTGGATCTGGCGGGTCTCGAACCCCCAGGTGGACGGGTCGGACATGGTGACTCCTTCGGGTCAGGCGGTCGGGCAGCGGGACCTGTGGGAGGACACCCGCGCTTGCCGGGGCGCATCGGGCGCCGCGGCCAGGTCTTCACCCGGGGCACCCCACCGCGGAGGAGGGTTGCCGCCCAGCAAGCCGGGGCTTGGTGCTGGGACTCATGACCTGCGCCGATCCTAGGAGCCGCGCCGGCCGGCACCTAGCCGGTGTCCACGACGTGGGCAAGGATGGGGTCATGACTCCCCCGCCGTACGCTCCCGCGGCCGACCGCTACGACGCCGGTATGCCGTTTCGCCGCACCGGCCGCTCCGGGCTGGACCTGCCCGCCATCTCGCTGGGGCTCTGGCACAACTTCGGCGACGACGTGCCGTTGGAGCGTCAGCAGGCCGTCCTGCGCCGGGCCTTCGACCGCGGCGTGACCCATGTCGACCTCGCCAACAACTATGGACCGCCCTATGGCGCCGCCGAAGCGAACTTCGGGACGTTGCTGGCCCGCGACTTCCGGCCCTACCGCGACGAACTGGTCATCTCCTCCAAGGCCGGCTACGACATGTGGCCCGGGCCCTACGGCCAAGGCGGTGGCTCCCGCAAGTACCTGATCGCCAGTTGTGAGCAGTCGTTGCGCCGGATGGGCCTGGACTACGTCGACATCTTCTACTCGCACCGCTTCGACCCGACGACGCCCCTGGAGGAGACGATGGGCGCCCTCGATGCGCTCGTGCGGTCCGGCAAGGCGCTCTACGCCGGGATTTCGTCCTACTCGCCGCAGCGCACCCGGGAGGCGGTGGCGCTCCTGCGCGACCTCGGGACGCCGCTGCTCATCCACCAACCGAGCTATTCGATGCTCAACCGGTGGGTCGAGACCGACGGGCTCCTCGACGTCCTCGGCGACTCGGGGGTGGGGTGCATCGCCTTCTCCCCGCTGGCCCAGGGGATGCTCACGAACAAGTACCTGGGCGGGGTGCCCGCCGGCAGCCGAGCCGCGGCCGGCAAGAGCCTCGACCCGGGGCTGCTCACCGAGGAGGCCCTCACCCACATCCGGGCCCTCAACGAATTGGCGGCGCAGCGGGGGCAGAGCTTGGCCCAGATGGCGATCGCCTGGGTGCTGCGCGACCCGCGGGTCACCTCGGCCCTGATTGGCGCCTCTTCGGTGGCCCAACTCGATGACAGCCTCGACGCGGTGCGCCGCCTCGACTTCACCGACGACGAACTCGCTGCCATCGACCGGCATGCCGTCGAATCCGGGCTCAATCTCTGGGCCACTTCGTCCCGGGCCTGAGGAGGACCGCCATGACCACCTACCAGCCGAGCCCCACCGCGTGGGTCCGCGAGCAGGTCGAGGCCATCGAGGCCGCCGGCACGACCGACGCCGTCGGCATCAACGGGTTGCGCGTCGTCCTGCTCACCATGACGGGCGCCAAAACCGGCGCGATCCGCAAGGTGCCGCTCATGCGGGTCGAGCACGAGGGCCGGTATGCCGCCGTCGGCAGCCGCGGCGGGGCGCCCACCGATCCCCTGTGGGTGCGCAACCTTGACGCCGACCCGGTGCTCACCCTCCAGGACGGGGTGGTGGTGAGCACCCGGCGGGCCCGACGGGTCGAGGGTGAGGAGTATGCCGCCTGGTGGGCGCGCGCGGTCGCCGCCTTTCCCCCGTATGCCGAGTATGCCGTCTCGGCGGCGGCTGCCGGCCGGGTCATCCCCCTGTTCCTGCTTGAGGAGGTCGACGATGACGACCAGTGACGGCTCGCGCGCTCGCGCCCCCGAACCCTACGACGACTCGTTCGCGCTCGGGATGATCCCCGGCGGCGACATCCTGTTCGCCCAGATGCACGTCGGCACGGACAAATTCGCCCCCTCACCCCCGCCGGCGACCGCACTCATGGCCCACCCGGAGATGCCGGCTCCACCACCGGCTGCGGGCGCCATCCCGGTGGCCTTGCCCCCGCCTCCCGGAGCGGGCGGCATACCGGGGACCTATCCGCAGCCGGCGTACCAACCGCCACCCTCATGGCCAACGCTCCCTCCCCCCAGACGGCCCGGGAGCGCCAGCCGATCGCCGAAGGCCCACCCCCGCCAATCCCGCTCGGCCACCCGACCGGCGCGCCCCGGTCACCGCCCCGCGAGTTGGGGGCCGAACCTCGTCAACATTCCCTCCAGCGGCGGCCCGGGGACGCAGACCACTGGCTCGCCATCGGGCGGCCCGAAGGGGACCGTGCACCGACCACAGGCCAAAAAGCCCAAGGTGAGCATCGGGGCGATCCTCGTCGCCTTGTTCATCCTCTTCCAGATTCTTCGCCGGTTCCTTGGCTAGCCGGCGAGCGCGGCCCGCTCAGCCGGTCTCGGCACCGCGCCGGCTGCGCAGCCACCACAGGCCCAGGATGGGGAGGACCAGCGGCACGTAGCCGTAGCCGGAGCCGAAATGCGACCAGACGGTCTTGTCGGGGAAGGCCGCCGGGACGGCATACGACAACGCCCCGACGAACAGGACACCGACGAGTTCGACGGAAATGGCCGCCCAGGCGACCTGCGCCGACGTGCGCGACCCGCGAGCCAACGCCACCGTGGCGATGATGTAGATGACGGCGGCGAGCGCGGAGAGGACGTAGGCGATCGGGGCGCGCTGGAAGTAGAGGGCGATCTGCATGATCGAGCGGCCAGTCGCCGCGAGCGCGAGAACGGCATAGACAGCCACGAGGATGCGGCCCGGACCGGTGCCGGTCCCGGTGCTCTTGTCGGTCGGTGCGGGGTTAGCCATGGAGATCCCAAATCTGCTGGCAGCGCAGCGCCATGACCGCGACGGCGAACGCGCCGACGGCCACCGCCCCCATTGCCCAGCGGGTCTTTTCCTTGAGCGCAAGGAAGCCGGTCCCCACCGGCACGACCGGCAGGGTGAGCAGGTATGCCGCGAACGTCGCGCGTTCGTCGCCGTCGGCGATGGCACCCATCGTCGTCAGCCCGCGGACCGCCTGAACGAGGGTGCCCAGTTCAACGAGGAGGATAAGACCGAGGAGGACATCGTTGAGGAGCCGGTCACGGTAGGCGTACCAGCCGGAAAGAACCATGAGCACCGTGCAGACCGCGACGATGCTCCAGGTCAGGGTGGGAATCACGGCGCATCGACCGGGAGGGGTTCGCTGACGATTTCGTGAACGGCCCGGACGAGCATGTCGATCTCCTCCTCGGTGATGACGATGGGCGGGGCCAGCCGGATCGTCATGCCGTGCGTGTCCTTTGCGAGAATGCCCTTGAGGGAGAGGGCTTTGCAGAGTTCGCGGCCGGTGGGACCACCCGGTTCGACGTCGAGACCGGCCCACAGGCCGCGCACCCGCACCGCGCGCAGCCCGTTGCCGACGAGGTCGGCGAGGCCGGCGGCGAGGCGCTCCCCAAGGGCGGCGGCCCGCTGCTGGTATTCACCGGTGAGGAGCATCTCGACGACTTCGTGCCCGATCGCGGCGGCCAGGGGGTTGCCGCCGAAGGTGGAACCGTGACTGCCAGGGGTGATGACACCGAGGACTTCGCGGTCGGCGCAGATCGCGCTCACCGGGTAGAGCCCGCCGCCGAGGGCCTTGCCGAGGATGTAGATGTCGGGGATCACGGACTCGAAGTCGCAGGCGAAGGTGCGACCGGTGCGGCCCAAACCGGATTGGATTTCGTCGGCGACCATGAGGACGTTCTCACTCGAGCAGAGGTCACGCAGGTCGCGGAGGAAACCCTCGGGCGGGATGACGACCCCGCCTTCGCCTTGGATCGGTTCGAAGAGAACAGCGACGGTGGCATCGTCCATGGCCGCCCGCACCGCGTCGATGTCGCCGTAGCGGACGGTGCGGAAGCCGGGCGTGTAGGGGCCGTAGTTGTCGTGGGCGACCTTGTCGTCGGAGAAGGAGACGATGGTCGTCGTGCGCCCGTGGAAGTTGCCCTCCATGACGATGATGTTGGCTTGGTCCTCGGCCACCCCTTTGACCTGATAGCCCCATTTCCGACTCACCTTGAGGGCGGTCTCGACGGCCTCGGCGCCGCTGTTCATCGGCAGCATCATCTCTTTGCCGGTCAGCCGCGAGAGGGCCTCGGCGAAGGGTCCGAGTTGGTCGTTGAAGAAGGCCCGGGAGGTCAGGGTCAACTTGGCCACCTGCTCCTGGGCGCGGGCGACGAGCCGCGGGTGGGAGTGGCCGAAGTTGAGCGCCGAGTAGCCCGCGAGGCAGTCGAGGTAGCGGCGACCGTCGACATCGGTCACCCAGGCGCCATCCCCAGCGGCGAGGACGACGGGCAGGGGGTGGTAGTTGTGCGCGGCATACCGCTCGGTGATCTCGATGTGGTACTCGGTGCCTTCGACACCAGCGAGGCCGCTAGGGGGCATGGAAACTCCTTGGGGATGGGCGAGCGACCTGCTCAGCCTAGTTGCCAGCCGACGCACCCCACAGTGTCGCGACCCGCTCAGCGATTCGGCGGGCTTGGTCGAGACCGGCTTCGACGCTGATCGGGGCCTTGGACATGTCGAGCGGGTTGAACCCGATCATGGCCCGCGCGTGCCGATCCGGGGCAATGACGAGGGCCCTGGAGTTCTCGCCGAGCCGGCGGGCTTGGATGCCCGGCCGGTCGTACCGACGGACGGCAAGCGGGATGGGAGCCAGGGCCAGGACTCGTTCGTGCCCGGTGGCCAAATCGATGTTGGCGGCACTGCGCACCCCGCCGTCGACGTACTGACGCCCACGGACCGTGACCGGGGGAAACACGCCGGGAACGGCGCAACTCGACGCGACGGCCCGGTCGAGGGGCACATCGCTGTCGTTGGTGAACAGGGTGAGCTCGCCGGTGACGGCGTCGACCGCGGTGATGACGAGGCGCCCCTCGGGCCAGTCGACGCCGTGAAGGTCGGCGGCGACCACGTCAAGGAACTCCTCCTCGGAGGTGGTCTGCGCCTTGAGCGCCGCCCGGCCGATGATGGCGCGCCCATGGTTGCGCTGGTTGCTGAAGGCGCCCCGAAGGAACCGTTCGGCGTCGCCGAGCCCGAGACGCCCGATCTTGAGCGGTTCGCGGCCATGGAGTCGAGCGAACGCGACATCGTCGGGGACGCCCAACCGCAACTGGGCCCCCACCACCGAACCAGCCGAGGTGCCGATGACGGTATCGACACGGTCGATGTCGATACCCTCGTCGCGCAACCCGCGGATCACGCCTCCCATCCAGCCGATACCAGTGGCCCCGCCGCCACCAAGAACGAGGGCACGGCTTGGCGAGGGGTGCGACAGCATCGTCGACCAGGCCGACGGACCGTAGGCCATCCACTCGCGCTGATGCGTCACTGTGCGTGCTCCCAAGGTAGGTGAGCAGCAGGCTACTCCCCAGTAGATTCAGGCGCTGAACCCGGTCGGGCCGGCCCCACCAAGCTCACCGACTCCCCACGCCCTGCGCTCGCCGCCGCTCGCTTCCCCATGTCCTCCCTTGCGCTCGGCTTCCGCGAGGCCTAGCCCTGACGACGGAATCGACACGAGGTCCTCGCCGAGGCGAACCTGAACCCTGACCGAGCCGACGAACTCCACCTCACCAACAGCCCCCGCCCACACACTCCCTTCCAGCACTCTGACCTGATCGCCGACCTCGAGCCGTCGCGCCAGGGTGGGCGCCACATCGGGCGACCTGGCGCCCGAGGGCCGCGGCGGCCGGACCGCTCCCGAGCCGAGCAGCTGACGCAACTGCGCGGCATACGAATCGGGCATCGGGACCACCGCGCCGCGGTAGGTCCACTCGATCAGGTGCGTGATGTCGAACCGGCGGCTGCAACGCCCACACGTGACGACTCGGGAGGGGGCCTTGTGCCGGGAGTGAACGTGCCCAGCGGGGCAGACGCCGGACCATGCCGTGGGCAGGCGGGGGGCCTCGGAAGGGACGCAGCGCTGCCCGCTCGACCCGATGGCTTGGGCGGTGGCGCGCCAGACGTGGTCGTGGCCATGCCCGGGACCCACGAGGGCGTGGGCGATTTCGTGGAGGATCGTGTCGCGGACCTCGGCCTCGGAATGCACCTCGGTGAGCGGGCGGGAGAGCCCGATCTGGCGTTGCGCGAACCGGCAGACACCGGCGCGCGTCTTGGCCCGATCGGCGACCACCGTCCAGCCGGTGAGGTTGTGCTCGGCCAGCAGACCGCGCGCCATCCTCAGGGCATCTTCGATCCGCACCCGCTGCACCTCCGTTCTGCTGTTGTGGCTGCGATGGCCTACGCGACGACTGTAGGGCGGGGCACCGACAACCGCTCGCGCCCAGCGCGTGCCGATGTGTCGGCAACTATGTCGGACAGGTCAGACGAGATGGTTCGCATAGGAAAGGTCCACTTCGCACCCCGTCGGTAGGGGTGCGAAGTGGACGGTGGACGGTTCAGGCGGGAAAGGTGGGAACGAACGGGGAGGGGGCCGGCGCGCCGACGACAGACTCTCAGCGAGACCCCACCGGTGGGGCCGTGATCCGCACCCCCGGCGCCAGCAGGTCTGTCTTGGCCGCCTCCTCCAAGCCTCTACGCGCCCGATCGCGCAACGACCACGGATCAATGGTGTTGATGTAGATATTCGTGCCACCCTCGAAGCCGGCGACCGTGTTGATGCGCCATTTGACGATCGCCCGCAAGGGGATGCGACCGGACACATGCGGCGGGCGATAATGCCACTCCTCATTGGCGGGCACCGAGGACCCCGTCGCCGCGTGGACAGCGTGCAGCAAGTCCGACCAGCCGTCCAATTCCTCGGGCCGCAACTCCCACGGGGCCGCCTCCATCCGCCGCGCCCACACCTCGATTGCCGGATAGCGGTGACCGATCCCCACAAAGGCAATGGCGTCGTCCGTCTCGGCTAGATGCAGCCGGTATTCGTCCACGGGCGCCAACACGGTGCGGTCGAACAGATCGGGGTCCAGGGCCAACCGCGCGATCTCCTCCTCGCGGCGCTTGCCCAACGAATCCAGGCCCACAATCTGCTTGTGCAGATGATCGAACGAGGCGCCCGCCTGGCTCAGCCAGTTCTGAAACGTCGCCACGTTCCTGATCAGCGGGTTCATCTCGAACATCCACTGCATCGCACCCACCGTGAAATCGATGTACTCCCGATGCTCCACGTGCGTCAACGTGCCGGACGACGCCAACTGGCCTGCCTCCGTCGCCCCGTCAACATAATGCCGACGAGCCACCACGACATCGTGAAAACCCCCGAAGAAACCCAGCTCGGCGAGCTCGATCGCTTCCGGCGAGTCCGCGGCATACCCATTGAAGGCCTGCGCTACCGGCGAACGGAGCGTCCGCAACTTCTCTAGATGATCGCGGCCACCAGGGGTGCTCCGATAATGCGCGTGCCGGGCCCGCGCCAAGTCCGAGAAATCCAGCCCATGATTGAGCCGCCACGAGTCCACCGAAACAATCTCGTAAAGATTGGGAATGAGTCGAAACTCGGCGATCGAGTCGTCGAGTTCCTCGGCCGTCAAATCCGTCACCGTCCGCCACCCGAGCGCATCCCGAACCAGGCGTGCCTTCTCCGGGGTGGTGTCCAAATAGCGACCGTGACAAAACGCACAATAATGACCGGCCAGCGCCGGATCGATGACCCGGTCGTGGCCCGCGAGCGGCGGCAACGGCCGATCGCCGCGCCCCGGGACCGTCCACACCTGGGTGCCGGACAGCGGGTTGACCTGCTTGACGGTCCCGTCAGGGAGAGTCAGCAGCGGGTGGCGCGCGGTCGGGTCGGGCATCCCCCCAGGGTAAGGCGTGCCGCCGCCTCAAGGCCGGTATGCCGTCCGGTTCGCCGGCACCCCGTCGCCGGCCCCGTAGAATGGACTCACGTGACATCGTTCCTCACCGAATACCCCGTCCTGCTCCTGTTCATCATCCTGGGGCTGGGCACGGCCGTCGGGCAGATCAAGGTGCGCGGCATCTCGATCGGGCCAGCGGCGGTTTTGTTCACCGCCCTCGGCTTTTCCGCCTGGCACGCCAAGTTGGCTCTGCCCGAGGTGCTCGGCACCTTCGGCTTGGCTCTCTTCGCCTACTGCGTCGGCCTCACCGCCGGCCCGTCGTTTTTCTCCTCGCTGCGCTCGGGTGCGCGTCCGGTGTTCGTCGTCTTCGGCACGCTCACCGGCGTCGGCGTCCTCACTTGGGGTTTGGGGCGCGCCCTCGGTTTCGACGCCGGCACCGTCGCGGGCCTGTATGCCGGCGCCAACACCAACACGCCCGCGCTCGCCGCCGCGATCGAGCGGCTCGGCGGCTCCCCCGAACCCACCGTCGCCTACTCCCTGTCCTACGCAATGGGCGTCATCCTGCTGCTGGCGGGCGCGGCATACGCGATCAAACGCCCCCTCCCCGAGGACGACGAGGCGACCGGGCCCGAACCCATCGTCAACGCGACGATCAAGGTCACCCACGACAACGTCTTGTCGGTGCGCGAACTCACCGTGACCCCCTACGGGCGGGTGCTCTTTTCCCGGCACCAGGTCGGGGACGGCGAGGTCGACATGTCCCGCGGCGACACCGTGCTGCGCCCGGGCGAGCGAGTCCTGGCGATCGGCCCCAAGCAGGCCGTCGAGCATGTCACCAAGCAGTTGGGGCGCCGCTCCGCGCTGCGCCTCGACGAGGAGCGCCACGACGTCGATTTCCGCCGAATCGTGTTGTCCGAGAAGCGCTTTTTCGGCCGCACCGTCGCCGACTTGAACCTGTGGGGCAAGTTCGAGGCGCGCCCCACCCGGGTCCGTCGCGCCGACCACGACTTCCTCGCCACCGACGGGTTCATCCTGCAGGCCGGTGACCGGATACGGGTGGCTGCACCGCGCGAACGGATGAGCGCGGTCGCCCGCTACCTCGGCGACAGCGAACACGGCACCGCCGACATCAACCCGTTGGGGCTTGCCCTCGGGTTGGCGATCGGGCTGCTCTTCGGCGCCCTGCCGATCCTCGTCCCCGGTCTGGGCGCGCTGACGTTGGGGTCGGCAGCCGGGCCACTGCTCGTCGGTTTGGTCTTGGGACGCCTCCAGCGCACCGGCCGGGTCGTCTGGACTCTCCCCCACCAGGCTGCGGAGGTGTTGACCCAGTTGGGGCTGCTCCTCTTCCTCGCGTATGCCGGTGGGCGGGCCGGGTCGGCCTTCATCAAGGCCCTCCAGACTCCCCTCGGGTTGAAGATCATCCTCGCCGGCGTCGTCGTGTCCGGGGTTCACGCCCTGGTGCTCGTCCTCCTCTCGCGCAAACTCCTCGGGGTGAGCGGTCCACGCCTGGCCGGGTTCATTTCGGGCTCGCAGACTCAGCCGGCGATCCTGGCGTTCGCGAACACCTCGACCCGTTTCGATGAGCGGGTGGCTCTCGGGTATGCCATGGTCTACCCGGTGGCGATGGTCACCAAGATCCTGGTCGCCCAGATCCTCAGCATCGTCGGGTAGCCCGCCCGGCCGCTGCGGCCGTACCGGGCCTGCTCGGCAGCGGTCACGGGAGTCCTCACGGCTCGAGGCATCAACATGGGGTGGGCCCGAGAAGGCTCACGTTCATCCTGCCGGAGTGCGTCGTGCGAGGCCGCCTGCAACTGGGAGATCGCGACTCGCTGATCCTGGGTCGAGGATCGGGATCCGCAGATGAGCCGTGTTGGGGTGCCGCAAACACGGCACCCCAACACGTTGCGTCTGTTGAGTATCGCTCGCTGTCAGCTACAGCCGGAGGTAGAGCCGCAGCCTTCGCACACGTAGCAGCTGCCGGCGGGGCGCATCTTGGTCCCGCAGGTCAGGCACATGGGGGCGTCGGCGGCCTTCTTGTCGCCGAACATGGCGAGCAGGTCGGCCGAGGAGTGAATCTCGCTCGACACTTCGCGCGCCGAGGCGGCCCCGGCACCTGAGTGAACCTGGGAGGCGTCGAGAGTGCCCCGGGCACCCGCGGCCGCGGCCGGGGGCGAGCCCGCCGGAACCTGCTTGGGTTCGGCCGACTTCTTCGGAGCCTGGGCCCCGATCCCGGTGGCGTAGGACTCGAGTTCTTCCTCCAGCGAACCCGCGTCCGGCTCGACGACCGGCGTATAGGACCCGGTCTCAAGTTGCCGCGCGCGCTCCTCCGCGGTGTAGATGCCGTAGAACGAGCGAGTCTCGAAGTCGAGGTGATCGAGGGCCAAGCGGCGGAAGACATAGTCCATGAGGGACTGAGCCATCCGCACATCCGGGTCGTCGGTCATCCCCGCCGGCTCGAAGCGCATGTTGGTGAACTTCTCGACGAACGTCTCCAACGGCACGCCGTACTGAAGGGCCACCGAGATCGCGATGGAGAAGGCATCCATCACGCCACCCATGGTCGAACCCTGCTTGCCGAACTTGAGGAACAACTCCCCCAGCCGACCGTCCGCGTACGTCCCGGCCGTGAGATAGCCCTCGGCGCCACCCACGGCGAACGACGTCGTCTGCGAACTCCGCCGCTTCGGCAAACGCTCGCGGGTGGGCCGGTAGACGACCTTCTCGACGACCTCGGGGGCGCTGGCCGACCCCGTCGCGGCCGTCGCGGCAGCGTCCTTGGCCGTGGACCCGCCATCGGAGAGGGGTTGGCCGACCTTGCAGTTGTCGCGGTAGACCGCCAACGCCTTGAGGCCGAGTTTCCAGCCCTGGACATAGACGTCCTGGATCTCCTCGACGGTCGCCGACTCGGGCAAGTTGACGGTCTTGGAGATCGCGCCGGAAAGGAACGGCTGCACCGCCGCCATCATCCGCACATGCCCCATCGGGGAGATCGCGCGCGCCCCCATGGCCGTGTCGAACACCTCGTAGTGCTCGGGCTTGAGCCCCGGCGCGTCGACCACGTGACCCTTGTCGGCGATGTACTCGACGATCGCCTCGATCGTCTCCGCGGCATAACCCAACTTGCGCAAGGCCCTCGGAATGGTGAGGTTGACGATCTGCATCGACCCGCCACCGACGAGCTTCTTGAACTTGACCAACGAGAAGTCAGGCTCGATTCCCGTTGTGTCGCAGTCCATCATGAACCCGATGGTGTTGTGGCTGACAAACCCGCTGGCGACGTAGGTGACGTTGCTCGGGACCGAGAGGTCGTAGGTGGGCTGCACCCCGCCGTCCTCGTTGGCGGCCACGATCTCGTAGGCGTATTCAAGGGCATGCGCCACTCGGACATCACCGGTCGCGGCGAGCACCTTGGTGGCGAGGTCACGGCTCAGCCCCACGCCACGCGCGACCGCCTGCTGGACCAGACCGCGCATCTCGTGACCCACGGGGATGAGTTGGAGCCAGAGTGCGTCCGGGAGATGGATGCGATCCCGGTTCCCGGCCTGCGGGGAGGCAGTCGTCGCGACCGCCGCGGCCTTGCGGCCACCCATGAATCCCACAACCTCACCAAAACGGATCGCGTGCCTGATGTTGCGCACCCGAACCTGGTGAGACAGACCACCCCAACCACTTGGCGTCGTCCGGGTCGTCGTGGGGAACCCGAGGGTGAGGAGCACCGATCGGACATCGGCGGCGAAGGTCTCGGACGCCGTCGCCAGGCTCGGCACACCCTCGGCGACGGTGCCGTCCGCCTCGAAAAGACCCCTCAAGAACGCGGCATACACGTGCGCGTCGTTCGTCTCGAGAATCGCCGCCGGCACCCGGGGCGTCCAGCCCTTGCCCGCGTGGTCGACACCGGGCAGGTCTTTGGCGAACCCGGCGGCCCGCCACCAGCGGGCCAGGCGCACCGAGTCAAAGGACACCTCGGTGTACCCCTGGCGCTGGTGGACGCTCGGAGTGAGGTTGAACAGGCCCTTGGCGAGCACGGTGAGCCGGTCGGTCACGTCCGGGTCGGTGTCCGACACACAGAGCCGCAGCCCCTTGGCGTGCAGCGATCCATCGCCCATGAAGTAGCCGACCAGTTCGGCCAGTTCGGTGTCCACCGCCTCGGGCACGATCAGCCGGTGGTCACCGGCGTAGTACGCCTGGTCGAGGACCGGCAGCGGCACCGTGCGCGGCATACCGACGAGGGTGCCCATCTGGATCGGGACGACGTCTCCAGGCGTGACCTCGGCCATCCGCTTCCACACCCAGGCGCCCGACGCGGGATCGATCACCTTGATCCGGTGCGCCAGCGTGCCCTGCAGCCGGTATCCGCCGTCGGTGACGATCCGCCGAGTGGGCTCCTCCCCGTTGACGAAGAACTTGGTGGCCTGCTGGGGGCCGGCATCCGTGGCCACCTGGACATCGAGGTCCTGCCACTTCTCGCCCCAGACGTCGCCGAGTTCGGACAACCGAGCCAGCCCACGGTCGGTGGTGACCAGGGTGTCCCCGGTCAGACATCCGGTCGGCGCCAACACACTGGCTTGCGCGTTGCGGAAACCGTGCTCGCCGCCGAGAGCCACGACATCGGCCCACGCCTTCGTCGCCACCTTGTGGATGTCCTTGTCCATCACCCCGAGCGTGCGCACCGCATCGTTGGCGGCAGCGTGCTTGCGCATGACCCGCTGATGGGCGTCGGCGTTGCGGGCGTACCCGGCATACGGGCCCACCACCTCGGCCAACTCGGCCGACCGTTTGTATGCCGCCCCCGTGAGCAGCGAGGTAATGGTCGCCGCGAGCGCCCGGCCGGAGTCGGAGTCATAGCCGTGCCCGGTGGCCATGAGGAGCGCGCCGAGGTTGGCGTAGCCGATGCCCAGCTGGCGGTAGTCGCGGGTGGTGACGCCGATGGACTCGGTGGGGAAATCGGCGAAGCAGATGGAGATGTCCATCGCGGTGATGACGAGTTCGACGACCTTCTGGAAGGTCACCGCGTCGAAGGTGTCGTCGTCGCGGAGGAACTTGAGCAGGTTGAGACTGGCCAGGTTGCACGAGGAGTTGTCGAGGGACATGTACTCCGAGCACGGGTTGGACGCGGTGATCCGGCCGGTCTCGGGATTGGTGTGCCAGTCGTTGATCGTGTCGTCGTACTGAATGCCCGGGTCGGCGCACTCCCAGGCGGCCTCGGCAATCTTGCCCATGAGGTCGCGGGCGTCGACGGTGTCGATCACCGAGCCGTCCTTGCGGGCGCGCAGCCCGAACGACGTGCCCGCCTCCACGGCGCGCATGAACTCGTCGGTGACACGCACGCTGTTGTTGGCGTTTTGGTACTGGACCGAGACGATGTCCTTGCCGCCGAGGTCCATGTCGAAGCCGGCGTCGCGCAGGGCGCGGATCTTGTCCTCCTCGCGCGCCTTGGTCTCGACGAACTCGACGATGTCGGGGTGGTCGACGTCAAGGACAACCATCTTGGCCGCCCGCCGGGTCGCGCCGCCGGACTTGATCGTGCCGGCCGAGGCGTCTGCGCCACGCATGAACGACACCGGGCCCGAGGCGGTGCCACCGCTGCTCAGCAACTCCTTGGACGAGCGGATCCGCGACAGGTTGAGGCCCGCGCCCGAGCCCCCCTTGAAGATGAACCCCTCCTCCTTGTACCAGTTGAGGATGCTGTCCATCGAGTCGTCGACGGACAGGATGAAACACGCAGACACCTGCGCCGGGCTGGGGGTGCCGACGTTGAACCACACCGGGCTGTTGAAACTGAACACCTGGTGAAGCAGCGCATAGGTCAACTCGTGCTCGAAGATCGCGGCGTCCTCGTCGGTCGCGAAGTAGCCGTGCTCACGCCCGGCCTTGGCATAGGTCAGGACGACGCGATCGATGAGTTGCTTCAAGCCGCTCTCGCGCTGTGGGGTGCCGAGGGCGCCCCGGAAGTACTTCGTCGTCACGATCGTGCTCGCGTTGACGCTCCAGAACTCGGGGAACTCCACGCCCCGCTGTTCGAAGATGGTCTCGCCGGTCTTCCAGTTCTGCTGGATGACGTCGCGGGTCTGCCAGGTCACCTCGTCGTAGGGGTGGACACCCTCGGTGGTGAAGATGCGCTCCACACGAATCCCCTTGCCCCCCTTGCCTTTGCGGGCAGCGGCATGGGTGTCGGCAATCTCGGTCATCTCGATCCCTCTCGGTCTGGCGGTACGCCTTGGGTTAAGTCAAACGGTGACCACTGACAGTGGTCGGATGCTGCGGACGTTGTATGCCGCGTGCGCACTGTGCGCGCCACCGCGGCGGGGGCGGTGTCAGGTGCGGGGCACGGGCTCGACGGCGGTGGCTGGTCGTTCGGCACGCAGCACGGCGATGGCGGCCTCGAAATCCTCCAGCGAGTCAAAGGCTTGGTACACGCTCGCGAACCGCAAATAGGCGACCTCGTCGAGTTCGCGCAACGGCGCGAGGACTGCGAGCCCGACCTCGTGGGCGTCGACCTCGGCTTGCCCCAGGCCCCGGATCGACTCCTCGACCTGTTGGGCGAGCAGGGCCAACTCGTCCTCGCTCACAGGCCTGCCCTGACAAGCCTTGCGGACCCCGATGAGCACCTTGGTGCGGCTGAACGGTTCGGTGGCGCCCGATCGCTTCACCACACTGAGCGCGGCGGTCTCGACGGTCGTGAACCGTTTCCCGCAGGAGGGGCATTGCCGCCGACGGCGGATCGTCGCGCCGTCGTCGGTCGCGCGCGAATCCATGACTCGACTATCGGTATGCCGGCAGAACGGGCAATGCATGACGCGCTCCTCCCCCGAATCTGGGCCCTGGACGATGACTGACCTGCCCATCCTGTGCAGACCCATGTGCTCATCCTGTGCACAACGCCGCGCGACCTGTGCACAACATCTGGATGAACTACATGGATGTAACCACAAGATGTAGTGGACATCATGCTCGGCGTTACGCTGCGATGCAAGCCCGGCGCCACCCCGCCGCGCCACCATGCGTGTTCTCGCAGGTCACCACGGGGTCGACCCGCGACACACCGGCGTGTCGCGGCCAGGCGCGGCGGCGACACGGCATCCGGTGGCGGTGATGACCGCCGGTGCTGTGTCACCAGGGTCTCGCAGTCCGGGCCCGGCAGCGTGTGCGGCATCCGGTGGCGGTGATGACCGCCGGTGCTGTGTCACCAGGGTCTCGCAGTCCGGGCCCGGCAGCGTGTGCGGCATCCCGAGGAGACCGGGGGGATCGCCCCACCCGTCACCCAATCGCGGACAACCAGCCCCGCGACCTACGACGCTGGGATCACCAGGGTCTGACCGGCGCTGATCGCCGTCGTGTTGAGACGGTTGGCCAGTTGGATGCGGGCCACGCCCTCGGCGATGGGCAGGGTCGGGAGTTCGCGGGCCGCCACCTGCGAGAGAGTGTCGCCCCACACGACCGTCACCGTGGTTGCGGGTCGAGCCGACGCCGCCGGGTCGGCCCCCGCCACACCCCAGCCGCCGCTGATCGCCGAACCGAGCACCGCTCCACCAACGAGCAGCCCGGCCACGGCGAGCCGCCCGCGGCGCGTCAGCCGCAGCGGCGCCTCGGCCCCCGCCTCGGCCCTCACCTCGGGACCGGCGGGAACCAGCGTGAGGTGCCGGCGCGGCATACGCACAACCTCGTCGGCCGCCCGGATCAAGGCCACGTCATCCCAAGTCACGGCACTCATCGGGGAACCTCCTGTGTCGAAAATACGTTCGATAGCACGTCTGTACGATAGATAGCACGAGCCCCCGCCGCACCGCAAGACACGCTCGAACAATTGTTTCGAATCTGTGTCTGTGCGGCGTAGACTTCGGTCACGCAAGCAATCCCACCAGGGACCCCCGACAAGCCCGCTGACCTGCGCAAACGAGGAGGAAGAATGGTTCGCAAGGCCCCCAAGGGCGGGGTTCACCGACTGCCCGACCGTGACGACGGACAACGGCTCACCAATCGGCAGCGGATGGTCCTCGAAGAGATCCGCAACTCCATCGACCGCCGCGGCTACCCGCCGAGCATGCGCGAGATCGGTGCCGCCGTGGGTCTGACCTCACCCAGTTCGGTGGCGCACCAGTTGGCCAGCCTGGAGCGCAAGGGCTACATCCGCCGCGACCCCATCCTTCCGCGGGCCCTCGAAATCCTCTCTCCGGATCAGCCGGGCTCCCAGGGGTACCGGCCCACCCCGTCGACGCGCCCCGTCGCACCCCCCACGCCGATGCCCGTCGACGAAACCGGAATGGGCGACGAGCGACCCGAAGCCTCCTACGTCCCGGTCGTCGGCCGCATTGCCGCCGGTATTCCGCTGACGGCCGAGGAAGCCATCGAAGACGTGTTCCCGCTGCCGCGACAACTCGTCGGCGAGGGCACCCTTTTCCTCCTCAAGGTGGTCGGCGACTCCATGGTCGACGCCGCCATCTGCGACGGCGACTGGGTCGTCGTGCGTCAACAGCCCACCGCCGACAATGGCGACATCGTCGCCGCAATGCTCGACAACGAGGCCACGGTCAAGACCTTCAAGCGGGTCGCCGGCAAGGTGTGGCTCCTCCCCCACAACCCCGCCTTCGACCCCATCGACGGCGACCACGCGACGGTGCTCGGGAAGGTGACCGCGGTCCTGCGCCGCATTTGAGCCAGCCACCGGCCGGGCGGTGACCGCGCCGGTCAATCGGTCAGTCGTCGCGGTCCCCGAGCCACCCCAGGGCCCGCCGGCAGGCCGCGGTCACGTCGGCCCCTAGTTCGGCCTCCTCCCACAATTCCCGCCACTCGCCGTCGCCGGCCCGCACCGCCCGCCGGAGCAGTTGCCGCGCCTTCTCCACGACCTCCTCGGTGAGCGGCACGGCGCCCCCGGTCAGCCATTCGGGGCGTGCGGGCTCGTTCGCGGCAGCGCTCGGGTTGAGGGAGGCGCCGACGGCGGCGGCCGCCGCCACTGCGTCGTTCATGGCTGGTGCCGGCACGTATCGGGTCGACAGCAGCACCTCGTCGAGTGCGCCCAGGATCACGTCGGTGCGATCCGCCGCGGCTCGCGAGCCGACCTCGCCAAGGAAGTCCAGCGCGTCGTCATTCTCAAAGGCACCGGTGCCGATCGCTCCCATGGGCGGCACGCTACTCCACACTCGGTTCTGGCCGGACGGACCGGGCCGGCGCGAGACGGCGGGCCACCTCGGTGAGCGTCGCTCCGAGCGGAGCGTCGAGTCGAAGCATCGCCAGCGAGTCGCCGCGCGTGGGTCCGCGGGTCACGATCACGATCGGTATGCCGCGCGCGTTCGCCTGCCGCACGAATCGCAACCCGCTCATGACCTGCAACGACGACCCGAGCACGAGCAGGGCGGGTGCGGCATCGGTGCGGGCGATGCACCGCTCGACCCGCTCCCTGGGCACGCTCCCGCCGAAGAAGACGACATCGGGTTTCACCGCATCGCTGCCGCACCGAGGACACAGCGGCGCCACGAAACGCGCGACGAGCCCCTCGTCGATCACGACATCACCATCGGGGCGAATCTGGCTGCTCACCTGCGACCCGTCCGCAGCCGCCCCGGTGGCCAGCGCCGCAAAACCCGGATTGGCCCTGGCCATCGTCACCTGCAGGTAATCCCGGCCGATGAGCGTCCCGCAGGTGAGGCACAGCACCCGGGCGAGGGTTCCGTGCAGGTCGATGACCCGTCGGGCCCCGGCGAGCTGATGGAGGCCGTCGACGTTCTGGGTGATGATCCCGCCGAGAGCCCCGCTCGCCTGCAACGCAGTCACCGCGCGATGGCCGGCATTGGGACGCGCCGCCGCGAACCGCCCCCACCCGATGAAGCTGCGCGCCCAATACCGTTGCCGGGCCGCGCTGCTCCCCACGAACTCGCCGTGCTCCATGGGCTGCACGCGCCGCTTCCCGTCGGGCCCGCGGTAGTCGGGAATGCCGGACTCGGTCGACAGTCCGGCGCCGCTGAGGACGAGAGTGCCCGGGTATGCCGCAAGCAGGTCGGCGAGGTCGGCGACCGTGCCTTGGCGAGGCGGGTCAGCGGTGGGTCCAGCGGTCGGCACCGGTCCAGTATCGGCGAGCGGGCGGCATACCGACTCATGCATGGTGACGATGAACTCACGGGTTTCGATAAGCGAGAGTTATACCCTGGGGGCATGATCGACACGGCCGGGCTCCGGGTGATGCGCGCGATCGCCGAGGCGGGCAGTTTCACCGCCGCGGCCCACGCCTTGGGCTACTCCCAGCCGGCCATCTCGCAAATGGTGCGCCGCCTCGAGGACCGCACCGGCACCGTCCTCGTCGAACGAGTCGGGCGGTCCGTGCGGCTCACCGAGGCGGGCCAAGTGCTTGCGCGGCACGCCGGGCCGGTGCTCGCCGCGCTCGACGCCGCCGAGGAGGAGGTCGCCGCCATCGCGGGGCTGCGCTCGGGGCGGGTGCGCCTCATGGCGTTTCCTTCGGCCTCGGCCACGCTCGTGCCGCGGGCGTTGGCGCTGGTCAAACGCACCTACCCGGGGGTGTCGATCACGTTCACCGAAGCCGAGCCGCCCGAGTCGCTCGCGGCGTTGCGCGCCGGCACCTGCGATCTCGCGGTGGCTTTCACCTACAACGGGACCGACCTCGGGCGGGGCGAGCAGGATGTCGACCTGTTCGAAGTGACCCCGCTGATCGATGACGACGTCCGGCTCGTCGTGCCGCGCGACCATCCGCTCGCCGAGGCCGGCGGACGGGGCCTGGTCGCCGACCTGTCGGCGCTCACCGACGAGACCTGGATTGCCGGTTGCCCGCGCTGTCGTGGCCACCTCCTCCAGGTATGCCGCGATGCCGGGTTCGCGCCCGACGTCGCCTACGAGACCGAGGACTACGTCGCCGTCATGGGTCTGATCGCCGAAGGACTCGGCATCGCCCTCGTCCCCGACCTCATCCTGCGCACCGTGCATCACCCCGACGTCAGCGTCCTCGCGGTCAACCCGCCGTCGCGGCGGCGGATTCAGGCGGTGACCACTCCCGACCTGCACCGGGTGCCGGCCGTCAAAGCCACTCTCGACGCTCTTCTGGAAAGCGCGGCGGCGCAACCTCGCCCGGTCCGCACCGGAAGCACCGGCTAGCCGCCGGTCGCGCGGGCTCGCCGCCGGTCGCTCCGGCTCCCCAAGGGAGACACCGGCTACCCGCGGGTCGCCACCGCAGCCCCTTCGGGTGTCTCCACGAGCGCGACATCGCCGACCTGATCGGTGCGATAGACGGCATACCCGAGGCGGTGGAGCAGGGACAGGTGGGAGGGTGCGGGGTGACCGTAATCGTTGTCCGCGCCGACACTGATGACGGCCACCGGGGCCCGGACCGCGCTCATGAGGTCCGGATCGAGGTTGGCGCTGCCGTGGTGCGGGGTCTTGACCAGGTCGAACGACCGGGACTGCTGCGCGAACTGCGCAATGCCACGCACCTCACCCATGACTGCCGCACCGGCCTCGCGCTCGACGTCGCCCATGAGCAGGGCACGGGCCCCACCGGTCTCGACGGCAAGGACGATCGAGGCGTTGTTGGGCACCGATCCGGTGTCGATGCGCCGCACCGGCGCCCACACGGTCGCGGTCGCCTCGCCGAAGCGAAGCACCTCGCCCGGCTGGACCTGTTGGGCGCTCAACCCCTGCTCCGCCGCCCAGCGATCGACGGCCTTGACCTGGGCAGGTGGGTCGCGGACATTCGTCGTGATGAGCGCGTGCACCGTGCGCCCGCGGGTGATTCCGGTGATCCCGTCGACGTGGTCGGCGTGAAAGTGAGTGAGAACCACCGCGTCAATGGTGCGCACCCCGAGGCGATCGAGGCACCCGTCGATGAGGTTGGGGTCCGGGCCGACATCGACGACCACCGCCGCGGTCGGCCCGGAACGGACCACGATCCCGTCCCCTTGACCCACATCACAGATGACGACCCGCCAGTTGGCGGCCGGCCAGGTCACGACTTTCGTGGGGACAAGGAGCGCGATGAGCGCCAGGCAGGTGCCGACCGCGACAACCGGCCGCGACCAGGCCAGGCGCAGCAGGGAACGCCCGAGGAACACGGCCACCACGGTGAGCAGGGCGAGCAACCAGGCCCCGGCCGCCGCCTTGGGCCAGGGGAGAGAGCCTCCCGGCACGTCGGCGAGGCTGCGCGCCACCCAGGCGATGCCCAGGGTCGGCAGCCCCGGCACCCAGGCGAGCCACCCGGCGAGTGTTCCCGAGACGACCCCGATGCCGGCGCAGGCCACCCCACCGATTGTCGCGACCGGCACGAGCGGTGCAGCGAGCAGATTAGCCACGACCCCGACGAGGGACACCGAGCCCGACAGCAACACGATGACGGGGCCACACATCATCTGGGCCGCGAGCGGCACGGCGACCGCGGGCCCGAGCAGCCGGAGCCGACGGGGCAGCCGTCGAGCGATCGCCTCCCCCCAAGGGCCGGCAAACAGCAACAGCCCCAGCGTCGCCAGCGTCGACAAGACGAACCCGAACGACCGCGACAGCCAGGGGTCCCACACCAGGGCGGCGAGGATCGCGCTACCGAGGACGGGCAGTCCCGCCGCCCGCTGGCTCCGGCTGATCCCCAGCAGCCCGATCGCCCCCATGACCGCCGCCCGGATGACACTCGGATCGGGACGGGCGAGCACGACGAACCCCGCGAGCACGGCGAGCGCCACGAGCGGTCGGAGGCGGCGCGGCATACCGACGAACGCGCAGAGCGCAAACCCCAGCCCTACGACGACGGCGACGTTCGAGCCGCTGACCGCTGTCAGGTGGGTCATCCCCGTGGCCCGCATCGCCTGGTCGAGGTCACCGGGCACGGCGCTCGTGTCGCCGATGACCAGCCCGGGGAGCAAGCCACGAGCGTCGGCCGGCAACCCGGAAACGCTGTCCCGCAACGCCGCTCGCAGCACCTCCGCACCACGTGCGACGAGATTGGGTTCGGCGACCAGCACGGGCGGACCGGTCGCCCGGAGGTCGGCAACTTGCGGGCCCGGCTCCGGCGGCAGGCTGAGTCGCCCGGTCACCTGGATGGTCGACCACCAGCGCACCTGAAGGAGTTCGGTCCCGCCCCGCACGGTTACCGGGGCGTATGCCGCGCGGTCCCCGGCGCGCCCCGCGACCTCGTGCACGTCGAGAGTGAGGATGACCGTCTCGGCACCGAACCGGGACGCACTCGCCCGGGGTTCACTGCTCACCTGCCCGACGACGGTGGCCGTCGCCCGTTGGGCGGCCAGGTCGGTCAGCGGCCCGATCCGATGGATGAGGTCGTGGCCCCCAGCCCCCACTTGGAGGAGGGCCACGGCGCCCACGGCCAACAGCGCGAACGCGGGCAGCCGGGCGCTGCGGGAGTGGCGCCCAGTATGCCGTGCGCGCCGCCGCCGAGTCCGCACCCGCCCCATCACCCACCCGGCGATGGTCACGGCGGCCAGGGCCGTCAAGCACCGGACGCGGGTGCCGAGCGGCCAGGCGACCGTGGCAGCGAGCACGGCCCACGCGAGCACGGCAACGGACAGCAGCCGGAGGTCGGCCACCGGCGCCGGGGTGTCGGCCGCGTCATCGGCCCGCTGACCGCCGGAACCCGATGCCGTATCGGACGGGGCCCGCGGCCCGGGAGGGTCGAACGGCCCGGGCGGGTAGTGGCGGTGTTTTCGGGTGCTCATAGCGTCACCAAGGGCTTGAGTTGGCTGAGCAGTTTGCCGCCGATACCGCTGACCTCACCGAGTTCGTCGACCGAGGTGAACCGCCCGTGGGCGGCCCGCCAATCGAGGATGCGCTGAGCCAGGACCGGCCCGACCCCGGGCAGTCCGTCGAGCGCAGACAGATCGGCGTTGTTGAGTGACACCAGCGGGTGCCCGCCGGCGGCCGTGGCGCCACCGGCCCCGCCCCCCGCAGAGCCGGTCGTCACCACCTCCCCGGGACGCGGCACCCGCACCTGTTCCCCATCGACCAGGAGCCTGGCCCGGTTGAGCGCCCCGACATCGGCCTCGGGGGTCACCCCGCCGGCGGCTGTCAGAGCATCGTCCACCCTTGAGCCCGCCGGCAGCCGGAACACCCCGGGATGCATCACCTGCCCCGCCACATCGACCACGACCATGCCGTCCCCCGGGGCGCCGGGCGAGGCCGACCCCAGCGGAGCAGCGCGCGCACTCGCCGAGGTCCCACCGCCCGCACTCGTCGACGGGGTCGCGGCCGCGCGGATGAGGGCGGGCGCGTCCCGGGAACTGGCCCAGCCCCATCGCAGCGCGAAGATCAGGGCTGCGACGACGACGACGGCGAGCAGGCCGATCGCGGCCGCCTTGGAGGGCAGCCACTCGCCGGTCCGCAGCCGTTCGGGCACTTCGACCCGCACCCGACGCCGGGCACCGGGAGGGCGACGCCGGGATGAGCCCGGGATGCTCTCGCGGTCCGGCACCCACCCCGCCGGTTCACCGCGACCCTCGGGTGGCTCGTCCCGCGCGTCAGCGACCCCGACCTCCGCCTGGCGCCGGGGCGGCGACGGCTCGTCCGCGCCAGCGACCGCTCGGGGCCGCAGCCGGGACCACACCCGATCCGAGACGGGCTCGGGGGGTCGGCGAAGCGGCATACCCTCGACAGTAGGAACCGCGACGACCGGCCGCACCACCATCGCGACCCCTGTGGACGACACACCCGCGCCACCCCACCTTGTGGACAACGCGCCTGCCGGGACTGACGCTCAGACCAGGCGGGGGCTCACCGCGATCGCCACTGCGCCCGGCCCGACATGCGCGCCGACCACCGCCCCTAACTCGACCACCCGCACCTGGTCCTCATCCCCCACCCGGGACCGCAACCGTTCGGCCAGGGTCGCCGCCCGCACCCCCGACCCCAGATGCTGGACCGCGACATCGACCTCTCGGCCCTCGTCGTGGGCGGCGCTCACCGCCTCGATGGCCCGTTCTTCGAGGCGGGCCAGGGCTCGACTCGCGGTGCGCACCTTCTCCAGCAGCACGATCGCGCCGTCGCGGATGCCGAGGATCGGCTTGATCGCCAACGCCGACCCGACGAGCGCACCGGCCTTGCCGATCCGCCCACCACGCCGGAGGTATTCGAGGGTGTCGACGTAGAAGATGGCCTCCGAGGCCGCGCACCGGGCCCGCACGTGGTCGGCGACCGTCTCGACCGAGGCCCCGGTGGCGGCGAGCGCCGAACCCGAGGCGACGGCATACCCCATGACCATGCCGAGCGAACGCGAGTCGACCACGGTGACCGGGATCGGCGCCCGGGTGGCCGCCAACGTCGCCCCGCCGATGGTCGCCGACAGATCCGAGGAGAGGTGGACCGAGACGACCGCCTCGGCGCCGGCATCGGCCGCGGCTTGGTAGGCCGCCAGGAACGCCTGCGGCGCCGGCCGCGACGTCGTCACCGGCGTGAACGACCGCAACGCCTCGGCGACCTCGTCGGCGGTGATGTCGACACCTTCGTTGTACTCGTGGCCGCCGACGACGACATGGAGGGGCACGACACCAACGCTCAACCTCGCCTGCCAGGCCGCCGGGAGGTATGCCGTGGAGTCGGTGACGAGGGCGACGGGCACGGGTTCAGGCTAGCGGGAGGCGGGACATGTTGAGGCGATCCGGACTCTTCGGACGGTGGCCTCAGCCCGCCCTGTTCACAACCCACCTATTGGTCGATTGTGAACAGGGCGGGGGCCGGAGATCGTGACAGGAGAGTGCTTATAGCGGGACGACGTTGACCAACTTCGGGGCGCGGACGATGACGGTGCGAATGCCGTTCGGGGTCGCCTCGGCCACCTTGGGCCGGGCCAAGGCCAGCTCGCGCAGCGCCTCTTCGCCGATGTCCGAGGGCACCTCGACCCGGTCGCGGACCTTGCCCCGGATCTGGATGACACACGTCGTCGTCTCGTCGACGAGCAGCGACTCGTCGGCGACCGGGAACGCCTCGTAGGCCAGGGTCGACTCGTGCCCCAACCGGGACCACAACTCCTCGGCGATGTGCGGCGCCAACGGCGCGGTCATGAGAATCAACTGTTCGACGACGCCGCGCGGGGGCGCATCGAGCTTGGTCACCGCGTTGTTGAGTTCGGTCAACCGGGCGATCGCCGTGTTGAAGCCAAGCGTCGCGTAGTCGTGGCGCACCGCGGCAATGGTGCGGTGCAGGACCCGCTCCAACTCGGGGCTGGGCGCCGCGTCGACCACGCGCACCGCGCCGGTGTCCTCGTCGACGACGTTGCGCCAGAGCCGCTGGAGGAACCGGTGCGACCCGACGACCGCCTTGGTCTCCCACGGCTTGGACTGCTCAAGCGGGCCCATGCCCATTTCGTAAAGGCGCAGCGTGTCGGCCCCGTAGGACTCGTACATGTCGTCCGGGCTGATCATGTTCTTCAAGGACTTGCCGACCTTGCCGAACTCCTGGGTGACGACCTCGCCACGCCAACTGAACACCGCCTCGCCGTCCGGGCCGACCGACTGCTCGACCTCGCTGGCCTCGACGTACTGGCCCCGCGCATCCTTATAGGCGGGCGCCTGGATGTACCCCTGCGAGAAGTAGGTGCGGAACGGCTCGTCCGAACTCAGATGCCCGAGGTCGTAGAGCACCTTGTGCCAGAACCGGGCGTACAACAAGTGGAGCACCGCGTGCTCGACCCCACCGACATAGAGGTCGACGCCGCCGGGGTCGCGCACCCCTTCAGGCGCGCCCTCGACGGTCGTGGCCCGCGGCCCCATCCAGTAGGCCTCGTTGGTGGGGTCGACGAACGAGGCGTCGTTGGCGGGGTCGAGGTAGCGCAGGTAGTACCAGCACGAACCGGCCCAGTTGGGCATCGTGTTCGTCTCGCGCCGGTAGCGCTGAACCCCGCGCCCGTCGCCGAGATCCAAGGACACCTCAACCCACTTGGTCGCGCGCGCCAGGGGGGCCTCGGGCTCACTCGAATTGTCTTCGGGGTCGAAGGTTTTCGGGCTGTAGTCGGGCACGTCGGGCAGTTCGAGCGGCAGCATCGACTCGGGCAACGCGTGGGCCACCCCGGAGGAGTCGAAGACGATCGGGAACGGCTCGCCCCAGTAGCGCTGCCGTGAGAACAGCCAGTCGCGCAACCGGTAGTTGATTGTGCCCTCGCCCCAGCCGCCGGCGGCAAGCCAGTCGATCATCCGCGCCTTGGCGTCGGGCACCTCGAGCCCGTCGAGGTCGAGTTCGGCGCTGCGGCTGTTGATGACCAGGCCCGCACCGGCATACGCGCTGGCCCCGTCGTGGTCGGCCGGCGGCTGCACCGTGTAGACGATCGGCAACTCGAAGGCGGTCGCGAAGGCGTAGTCGCGCTCGTCGCCGCCGGGGACGGCCATGATCGCGCCGGTGCCGTAACCCATGAGGACGTAGTCGGCGATGAAAACCGGGATGCGCGCGCCGTTGGTCGGGTTGACGGCATACCCACCGGTGAAAACGCCGGTCTTGTCCTTGGTGTCGGCCTGGCGCTCCAGGTCGGTTTTGCGGGAGGCCGCCAGCCGGTATGCCGCGACCGCCTCCCCCGGGGTGGCCGCACCTCCCGTCCAGGCGGGCTTGGTTCCCTCGGGCCAGTCGCCGTCGGGCACGAGCTCGCCCACCAAGGGATGCTCGGGCGCCAACACCATGAACGTTGCCCCGAACAAGGTGTCCGGGCGGGTGGTGAACACCTCGATCGCCGGGTCGGACGCGGCATACCCCTCCCCCGGCACCGCAATGGGGAACCGGACGAGCGCGCCCTGGCTGCGCCCGATCCAGTTGCGCTGCATGATCTTGACCTTTTCGGGCCAGTTCACCCGGTCGAGGTCATCGGCGAGCCGGTCGGCATACGCGGTGATCCGCATCATCCACTGGCGCAGGTCCTTCTTGAAGACCGGGAAGTTGCCGCGCTCGGAACGCCCGTCGCTCGTCACCTCCTCGTTGGCCAAGACGGTGCCCAGACCCGGGGCCCAGTTGACCGGGGCGTGCGAGGTGTAGGCCAACCGGTAGTCGTCGAGGATCTCGGCCCGCTGCGCGTCGGACAGGTCGGCCCACGCCACCTCACCGGGCGTGGGTCGTTCGCCGGACGCGAACTGGGCCGCCAACTCGGCGATCGGACGCGCCCGCCCCACCCCACCGTCGGGTCGCACCGCTTCCGGGTCGTACCAGGAGTTGAAGATCTGGAGGAAGATCCACTGGGTCCACTTGTAGTACTCGGGGTCGATGGTGCGGATTGCGCGCCGGTCGTCATGGCTCATCCCGAGCCGGCGCAACTGGCGCGCCATGATGACGATGTTGTCCTCGGTCGTCTTACGCGGGTGCTGACCGGTCTGCACGGCATACTGCTCCGCCGGCAACCCGAAGGCGTCGTAGCCCAGGCAGTAGAGGACGTTCTTGCCGAGCATCCGGTTGAACCGGGCAAAGGTGTCGGTGGCGATGTAGCCGAGCGGGTGCCCGATGTGCAGGCCCTTACCGCTGGGGTAGGGGAACATGTCGAGGACGAGTTGGTGCCCCCCGGGAAAGTCCGTCGTGGCGGCCGGGTCGGCCCACGGGCCGGCGGGGTTGGGCGCGCGGAAGGTGCCCTCTTCCAGCCACCGGTCCTGCCAGGCAACCTCGATCCGGTTGGCCAATTCGGCGGTGTAGCGATGCGGGGTCTGGCTCATCTCGTCCTCGTCGGGGGTACACAGTGACCCCCAAAGATATCGCGGACGCGAATAAGGCCCGCGCGCTCGTCAGGGGGTGAGCCGCCCGAGGACGCCGAGCACCAGCAGGGCCTGCGCGCCGAGATAGGTCGCCATGACGGCCACCCCACCCCACCTCTTGGCGGCGACGAACCGGTCCCAGCCAAGGATCGTGTCGGAGACGACGAACGCGTTCGCTCCCAGCCCCACGAGGACCGCGCCGGTCCCCCAGCCGAGCACGGCCATCGCCGCGATGACGAGCATGTATGCCGTGACCGCACCCCCCAGCGCCCCTCCCCCTGCGCTGCGGGCGCCGAGCACGATGCGGCGGGCCGCGACCAGGACCCCCACGAGGACCAGGGCGGCCAGCCCCGCCCACAGCGGCGCAGCCAGGCCGAGCGCGACGAAGAGCACGGCATACAGCAGGTGCGAGACGAGAAAGGAGCCCAGGCCGGCGACGAAGGCGTTCGGCGCGTCCGAGAGGAGGAAGACGTCCCCGGCGAGGCTGGCGACCAACGCCGCGAGGAGCAGCCAGCGCAGGCCGCTGCCGCCGGCCGGGCTGAGCGCCGCGATGAGGAGGAGGACGAGCATGGCGCCCGGTTTGACGACCCGTTCGAGGCGCGGGTGGGGCGCGGCCTTGGCCCACAGATCGAGTCCGGCGACGACGACGAAAACGATCCACAAGGCGGTCAGCACGCGCGCCACCCTACGAGTGCGGGGGCGCCGTCGCGAATTCGAGAGCGTTGTCGTCGAAACCGGCCCGGCCAAGGGTCCAGGCCTCGCGCAGATAGTTCTGGCGCAGCACCCACGGGTCGTTGCTGCCTTGGCTCGGCAGCAGGTGCGCGGCCCGCTGGACGTAACCGGCGCTCAACCCCATGAGCGGGCGCGAGGCCCCCGCCGCGCCCGGGTCGTAGCGCGGCGTCACCCGTTCGTAACCGCGGGCACGCAGGTGGGCGAGCAGGCGGCAGGTCCAGGTCGCCGCGAGGTCGGCGCGCAGGGTCCAACTGTTGTTCGTGTAGCCCACGCACCAGGCCATGTTGGGAACCCCGTCGAGCATGAGCCCGCGATAGACGTGCCCGGCGTGGACGTCGACCGGTATGCCGTCGACCTCGGCGGCGATCTGCCCGGCGACGATGAGCTCGAGCCCGGTCGCGGTGACGATGACGTCGGCGTCGATGTCGCGCCCACTGCTCGTGCGCACCCCGGTCTCGGTGAATGTCGCGATGGTGTCGGTGACGACCTCGGCCCGCCCGTCGCTGATCGCCGTGAAGAGGTCCCCATCGGGCACGAGGCAGAGCCGTTCGTCCCACGGGTCGTAGCGCGGGGTGAAGTGCGGGTCCACGGCATACCCGGTCGGGAGGGCGCGGGCGACCCCTTTGGTGATCAGCGATCGCGCGGCTCCGGGGAACCGGCGGGCGGCCTGGTAGGAGAGCACGTTGACTCCGATGTTCTTGGCGCGCAAGGCCCGATGCGCCCACTGTGGGGGTAACACGCGGAACGCCGCGCCGGCCAACGGGTCGGCGGCCGGCCGGGAGACGACATAGGTGGGGCTGCGCTGCAGCATCGTCACGTGCGCTGCGCCGCGGTCGACGAGCGCAGGCACGAGGGTGACGGCCGTTGCGCCGGACCCGATGACGAGGAACCGGCGGCCCTCGATGGGCAGGTCGTCGGGCCAGTGCTGCGGGTGCACCCGGGTGCCGGTGAACCGTTCCTGGCCCGGGAAATCGACCTCGTGCCCATGGTCGTGGTCGAAATAGCCGGTGGCCAGGTAGAGGAACCGCGCGGTGTGAGTGAGCGGCCCGTCGGGGGTGTCGGTGTGAACGGTCCACCGGGCCGTGGCGCTCGACCAGGACGCCGAGGTGACCCGCTGGTTGAGGTGGATGCGGTCGGTGAGGCCGCTGTCGCGGATCGTGGCGCGCAGGTAGTCGAGGATGGCGCCGCCGCTGGCGATCGCGTCGGGGTGGGTCCAGGGCCGGAACGGGAAGGCGAGGGTGTACATGTCCGAGTCCGAGCGAATGCCCGGGTAGCGGAAGGTGTCCCAGGTGCCCCCGGTGGCCGCGCGCGCCTCGAGGATGGCGAAGGTGTGGTCGGGCAGGGACTCGGTGAGCCGGTATGCCATGTCGATGCCGGCGATGCCGGCGCCGATGATGAGGACGTCGACATCACAAGGCTCCACGCGTCCAATCTACGGGGGTGCCGGTCGTCGGTGTCGTGCTCAGTCCCAGGGGGCTGTCGGTGCGCTATGACACGATGCCGCCCATGACCAAGGCGCCCAAGACCCTTTCCGATTTCCACGCCGCCACGCTCGCCGGCGCCGACCAGGCACTGTCCGCGTATGCCGGTGACGTCGTCCTCGTCGTCAACACCGCGAGCAAGTGCGGCTTCACCCCGCAATACGCCGGTTTGGAGGAGCTGTATGCCGCGCATCGCGACGAGGGGTTCGTCGTCCTCGGCTTCCCGTGCAACCAGTTCGGGGGGCAGGAGCCGGGGGCCGAGTCCGAGATCGAGGAGTTCTGCCAGGTCAACTACGGGGTGACCTTCCCGATGTTCGCCAAGGTCGACGTCAACGGCTCCGAAGAGCACCCCTTGTTCGGGTGGCTCAAGCACGAGAAATCCGGGCTCCTCGGCGGGCGGATCAAGTGGAACTTCACCAAGTTCCTCATCGGCCGTGACGGCCAGGTGCTGGGGCGCTATGCCCCCACGACCTCCCCGGCCGACCTGGAGGCCGACGTCGTGGCCGCCCTGGCCGCGCCCCGTCCCTAAGGGGGGTGCGGATGTCGCTGTTCCTCCTCGCGGGCCTGGCAGTCATTGCCACTGCCCTGGCGTGGCTGACCCACCGGCTCGTGTGGGTGCCGAAGTGGCGGGCTCGATGGCTGCGGTGGGCCGTGCCCGTGGTCGTCGTCGTCCTCACCGGGCTCAACTACTTCCAACTTGGAGCAGGCCTGACCGCGCTGTCCCCGGCGACGGCCCGCCCCCTGGTGTGGGCGGGGGCGGTCTGGCTGGCGGCGTTCTTCTATCTCGGCCTCGGCGCGGTCGCGGTGAGCGTGCTCTCGCTGCTCGTCGGCGTGGGTGCGCGGTTGCGGGGTGCCGACAAGGCGAGGCGGCGCGCCGGGCGGGTGCGGCTGCACCGCGTCGGGGTGCCGCTTGTCGTCGCGGGCGCCCTGGTCGTCACGGGGGCGGGGGTGGCCCGGGCCGGCAACCCGGAGGTCACCCAGGTCACGGTCGCTGCCGGCGACCTGCCCGCCGCCTTCGACGGGGTCACCGTCGCGCTCGTCACCGATCTGCACGCCGGCCCGGTGCGCTCGGCCGCGTTCACCCAGGAGGTCGTCGACACGGTCAACGCGGCCCATCCCGACCTCGTCCTGCTCGCCGGCGATCTCGTCGACGGTCCGGTCGGGCGCTACGGCCCGGAGATCGTCCCCCTGTCCGGACTGCGTGCGCCGCTCGGGGTGTATGCCGTGACCGGCAACCACGAGATGTACACCGACTCCATTGCCGGCTGGGAGCAGGAATGGCGCACCCTCGGGATCACGGTGCTCAACAACGCCGCGGTGCCGGTGGCCCGCGGTGGTGACCGGATCTGGATCGGCGGGGTCAACGACTGGTCCGGCGTCGGCGCGTTCGCGCCCGACTACCGCGCGACCCTCGCCGGAATCGCACCGAAGGACTTCGCCCTCGTCATGGCGCACCAGCCGCGCGCGGCCACCAACCTCGATCCGCGCCTGGTCGACCTCCAGGTGAGCGGACACACCCATGGGGGCCAGCTTTGGCCGGTCCGCTATCTTGTCCCGATCCAGCAGCCCATGGTCGACGGGTATGCCGTGGTCAACGGCATACCCGTCCTCACCAGTCGCGGGGTCGGCACCTGGGGACCGCCGGTGCGAGTGGCGGCCGACCCGCAGATTCCGCTGATCACCCTGCGTCGTGGCTGACACGGCCGTGAGTGGCGCCCTGGTCGTCGGCACCGACGGGTTGGCCCGGCCGGCCTGGGCGGCCACCGATCCGCTGCTGCGCGCCTACTACGACACCGAGTGGGGGATGCCGATCCGCGACGAACGCGGCGTCTTTGAGCGGCTGTCCCTGGAGGCGTTCCAGTCCGGGTTGTCCTGGGCGACGATCCTGCGCAAGCGCGCGGCCTTCCGTGAGGCGTTCGCCGGGTTCGATCCGGAGGTGGTCGCCACGTTCGGGGAGCCCGAGGTGGCCCGCCTGCTCGGCGATACCGGGATCGTGCGCAACCGCGCGAAGATCCTCGCGACCATCACGAACGCCGTGGCCACGGTGCGGCTGCGCCAGAGCGACGAGGGTGACCTCGCGGCATACGTGTGGTCGTTCCGGCCGGCAGTGACGCCGGCGCCGCGGACCCTGGCGCAGGTGCCCACCCGGTCCCCGGAGTCGGTCGCGCTGGCGCGCGGCCTCAAGGCTCGCGGGTTCGTGTTCGTCGGGCCGACGACGATGTTCGCCCTGATGGAGGCCATCGGGATCGTCGACACCCACCTCGTGGGGTCGCACCGGCGCGGCACCTCGGGGGTGTGGTCTTAAGAGGCGGGCACCGACGGTCCGGTGGGGAGCGTCTGGGAGGCGGCGGGCTTGGCGGGTTCGCGGACGGCCGGGACCAACACCAGGGCGAGGAGCGCCCCGGCACCGACGACGGTGAGGGATCGGAGTACCCCCACGTGGTCGCCGAGGAAGCCGAGCAGCGGCGGACCGGCGAGGAAGGCGGCATACCCAATGGTGGAGATGACCGACATCCGGGCCGCGGCCCGGCGCTGGTCGTCCGCCGAGGCGCTCATGCCCACCGGGAACCCGAGCGAGGCCCCCACCCCCCAGATGGCGGCACCGGCGAAGGCGAGCGGGGCGTTCCCGAGGATGACCAGGGCCGAACCGAGCAAGGCGAGCGTGAAACAGACCCGGAGGACGAGGACCCGGCCGTAGCGATCGAGCAGGCCGGTGCCCACGATCCGGCCGGCGGTCATCGAGGCGAGGAAGGTGGCGAAGGCGAGGACCCCGGCCCAGGTGGGGAGGTGATGACCCTCGTGGAAGGCCACCGCGAGCCAGTCGTTGGCGGTGCCCTCGGTGAAGGCGGCGACGAGGACGACGAACCCGATGACGAGGGTGCGGGGTTCGAGCCACGCCGAGCGTGACCGCTCCCCGGTCGCGGCCTTGTGGGCGGCGGCGGCTCCGGCAGCGGTCGACTCGTGCGGGAGGGTGCCGCGGACCGCCCAGAGGCCGATGCCGAGGACGAGGGCCGCGCTCAGGGCCAGGTGGATCATGATCGGCACCTCGGCCCAGGACAGGGCCGACCCGATGAGGGCGGTCACGACCGTGCCGGCGCTGAAAGCAGCATGGAAGTGGGGCATGATCGCGCGGCCGAGGTGGCGTTCGACATCGGTGGCCTCGATGTTCATCGCAACGTCCCACGACCCGATGCCCAAGCCGAGGACGAACAGGGCCGCCATGAGCGCGGCCCGCGAGTTGAGGATGTCGACCGCCAGACCCGCGGCGACTGTCCCGAAGGCGGCCACGATCACGCCCGCACCGATGACCCGCTGCACCCCGAACCGTTCGACGATCCGGCCGGTGAGCGGCAGGGCGAGGACCGAGCCCACCGAGAGCGCGAAGAGGGTGGCGCCGAGTTCGCCGGCGCCGAGAACGAGGTGCGCCTTGGCATCGGGGATGCGGCTGGCCCACGTCGAGAAGCCGACCCCGGCGAGGACGAAGAAGACGAACGTCGACCGTCGGGCACGGGCGACCGTGGAGTGGTCGGCGGATGCGGGGGTCATGAACTGGCCTTCGGGCTTGCGAATCGCACTGTTTCGATTTCCAGTGTCCGGGCGAGCGGCCCTCGCACAAAGGTATGCCGCGTGCCAGTAGTCCGAGCGCTCGTATGCCGCGCACTTCAGGTGAGCGCGCGGCATACGAGCGGCATCCGGTGAGCGCGCGGCATACGGTACGTGCGCGGCATACGAGCGGCATACAGTGAGACGCCTCGGGGGTGTAAACAATCGACCAATAGGTGGATTGTTTACACACCAACACCGCCGGGTGCGTGCTCCGGGACAGACTCGGCGTAAACAATCGACCAATAGGTGGATTGTTTACACCCCGAGGGGAACGCTCACTCGGTCTTGTCGGCGGTCTCCGCGTCGCTGTCGGCCTCGGCCGCCTCGTCGCCTTCGCTGGCCTCGGCCTCGGCCTCGTCGGAAGCTTCGTCGTCGGCGCCGGCGTTCGGAGTGAGAGCGTTGAGGTCGACGGTCTGGCCGTTGGAGTCGGTGATGGTGACGCTCTCCAGGACGTTCGCGAGCGCCTTGCGGCGGGCCACCTCACCGACCATCGAGGCGATCTGGCCCTGGCTGTCGATGGCCTGGGCGAACTGCGAGGGGTCCATGCCGTACTGCTGGGCGCTCATGATGAGGTACTCGATGAGTTCGGGCTGCTCGACGGTGACCTCGAGGTGTTCGGCGAGGGCGTCGAGGAGGAACTGGGCCCGCATCGCCTTGGTCGTCGATTCGGTGACCTCGGCGCGGTGCTCGTCGTCGGCGAGCCGGTCCTCACCTTCGAGGTGGGCGTGCACCTCGGCCTCGACCATCTCTTCGGGAACCGGGACCTCGACGGTGTCGAGAAGCAGTTCGAGGACCTTGTCCCGGGCCTGCAGGCCCTGCTCCATGGCGTGGCTGCGCTCGACCTGGGTACGCAGGTCGTCGGTGAGTTCCGCCAACGTGTCGAACTGGGAGGCGAGCTGGGCGAAGTCGTCGTCGGCCTCGGGGAGTTCGCGGACCTTGACGCTCTGGACGGTGACGGTGACCTCGGCGTCCTCGCCCTGGCGGTCGCCGCCGGCCAGGGGGGCGGTGAAGGTCGTGGTGTCGCCCGCGTTGAGGCCGACGAGCGCGTCATCCATGCCTTCGAGCATGATGCCGGAGCCGACTTCGTAGCTGATGCCTTCGACGGCGTCGATCTTCTCCTCGCCGATGGTGGCGGAGAGGTCGATGGTGAGCATGTCACCGGTCTCGACCGGGCGCTCGACGGCGGTCAGGGTGCCGAACCGGGCGCGCAGGTCGTCGAGCCGCTCCTGGATCTGCTCCTCGGTGACCTCGATGGCGTCGACGCCGACGGTGATCCCCGCCAGGTCCGGAAGGGTGATCTCGGGGCGGATGCTCGTCTCGACGGTGAACTCGAAGTCCTCCCCGTCGGCCAGCGGCACACCGGTCACCTCGACCTCGGGGCGGCCGATCGCCTTGACCTTCTCGGCCTCGACGGCGTCCGCGAAGAACCGCGGGAGGGCCTCGTTGACGGCCTCCTGGACGACGGCGCCCCGGCCGAGGCGCTGGTCGATGATGCGCGCCGGCACCTTGCCCTTGCGGAACCCGGGCACCTGGATCTGCGAACCGATCGTGCGGTATGCCGCGTCGAGGTCGGGCTTGAACTCGTCGAACGGCACCTCGACGATGATCTTGACCCTGGTCGGGCTGAGGGTCTCGACGGCACTCTTCACTTCAGGCACTCCACGGTGGTGGTCGGTTGGCGGGCGTTGGTGTGCTCCTCCCCCGGCTCGGGACGGGGCCCGCATCCGGGAGGCACCCGCGGGGTAGCGGGCGCGCGGCATACGCAAAGACCCATGCTAGCCGTCTGCGGACCCGGGGGCCGAATCCGTCGGGGTCGACGTGGAGCGGGCGACGAGAATCGAACTCGCGTAGCCAGTTTGGAAGACTGGGGCTCTACCATTGAGCTACGCCCGCGCACCCCGTGGCATGCACCGCGGGGGCCGGTCTAGCCTAGTGGCTGCCGTGGCGCGGTCGAAATCGTGCCGTCTCCGGTTGCGCCGGAGCGGTGATCGGTATGCCGCCCGCGCGGCATCCGGGGTATGGCGCAGTTTGGTAGCGCGTCCGCTTTGGGAGCGGAAGGCCGCCGGTTCAAGTCCGGCTACCCCGACCAACGATGGCCTGGCCCGCTTGCGGGCCCGGCCATCGTGGGCGGGGGACGCCGGACGCAGGGAGGGCGAGCGGACGGCGAGGAACGAGCCGAGCGCGAGCCAGGCTCCGGCTACCCGGGGGTGGCGGACGCTGGGAGGGCGCGGGGGTGGCGAGGAACGAGCCAACCCCAAGCCTGCCTCCGGCTACCGCGTTCCGCCGAGAGGGCAGGCGGCCGGCACTCGAAGGAGTGAGACTTGCCGTTGGACCCCTGGCGGAACGGCGAGTCTCACTCCCTCGAGGACGCGGGGGTGGCGAGGAACGAGCCAACCCCAAGCCCGGCTCCGGCTACCCCAGCGGGGCGGACCCGCGTACACAACCCACCTATTGGTCGATTGTTGACACGCAAGCCCCCTATTGGTCGATTGTTTACATCTGGTGGTCGAGGGGTGACGCCAGGGGGCGCAGTTCGAGGTCGACCACGCGTCGACCAGCGGCCAAGCCCTTGGCCTCGAAGCCGTCGGTCGGGCGCCACGACGGACGGGCCACGACCCGCACCTCGAACCCGCCGTGGGCGGCCACCTGGTCGCGGACGTGCGCGGCATACACCTCATGGTCGGTCGCGATCCGGACCACCCCGTCGGGAGCCAGGCGTGAGTGGAGCAGCGTCAGCGTGTGCTGCTGGATGAAGCGGCGCTTCCCGTGCTTCTTCTTCGGCCACGGGTCGGGGAAGAACAGGTGGACCGCCGCCAGACTCATCGGCGCCACCCCCGAGCGCAGCAACTCCAGCGCATCCCCGCGCCACACCCGCAGGTTCGCCACCCCGGCCACCTCCGCCGCGGCCAACATGCGCGCCACCCCAGGGACATGCACCTCGGCCGTGATGAGGTCGACGTGGGGATGGGTCGCGGCATACGCCACCGCCGCGGCCCCGTGCCCGGAGCCGATCTCCACGACCAGTGGCGCCACCCGCCCGAAGAGCTCCTCCGCCACCAGCGGCCCCGGAGGCACCTCGACGGCCGGGAACAAGGTCGCCATCCGCTCCGCGGTGAGCGCCGACGTCCGCCACCGCGGCGTGAACGTGCGCACGCCGGGCCGGGGCTCGTGATCGAGGGTTTCGCGAATGGACACAACGCGCCATCGTATGCCGCCCGCGCCCGCGCGCCTCCCCGCCGCCGCGACGTGCCCAGTCCCGTCGTTGGGTGGTGGATCGTCCGGGTCAGGACCCCGACGATCCACCACTCAAAGCGCGCGCAGGACCTCTGCGGGCTCAGCGGCGCCGGATGGCGAATACCGCACGGTCGTCGCTCTGCCCGGCGCGGGCAACGTCGACGATCTGCTCCACGCACTCGCGCAACGTGCCGTCCGTGCGCATCAGGGCACCGGCGGCCGCCCCGAGCATCCGCTCGACGCCCACGCTGACATCGAACCCCTCGGACTCCACGACCCCGTCCGAATACAGCAAAACCGCACCCCCAGAGGCGAGTTCACCGCCGGACCGCACAAACACCGCACCCTCGACGACCCCGAGCGGCGGCCCCGCCGCCACCTCGTCCACCAGCCAGGCCCCCGACCCGCTGTCGAAACTCGCCGACGGTGGGTGCCCGGCCCGGCCCACGGTGTAGGCACCGGTCACCAGATCGACGGCAAGATGCACCGCTGTCGCGAATCCCTCGTCCCACTCCTGCCGCAAGAGATAGGCGTTGGCGGCGGGTAGGAACTCCTCGGGTGTCACCGAACCCAGCAACCCACTGACCGCCCCGGACAGGTGCAGCGACCGTGACCCGGCCCCGCGCCCCTTTCCGCTCACATCGACCAGCACGACCTCGAAGCGGCGCCCGTCCTCCGTCAACGCACAGACGAGGAAGTCCCCCGAGAACGGCTCCCCATCCGCCGAGCGCACCACATCGTCGGCTTCCCACCCGTCGGTCAACACCGGGATCCGCCCACCTGCGGCGAGCCGGTCGCGCAAATCGACGAGCACGTCCTCACCGGTCAACCCGACGATGCCCAGCCGGGCCCGCGACGCCGAGAGCACCGCCATCACGACCATCAGCGCCCCCACGCCCACGATGACCAACGCCGTGAACCGCTCGTCGAAGAGCCGCACCGGCACGGCCGACACGATGACAGTGGCGACGACGGCATACACGACGAACAGGTGTCGCGTCGGGAGGAAGAGCGCGGCGAGGACCACCCACAGGGCGAGCGTGACCGTTGGCACCCGATCCGGCCACGCATGGATGGCCACGCCGTTGCCGAAAGCACCAAGCGCGAAGCCCGCCAGGGCCAACACCTGCCGGCGGGGGCGCCACAACCGCTCCAGCGAGCGCCGCCACCGAGCCGAGGCCGTGCGCAGCGGGCCGGAACGAACTCCGACCCGTCCGGCGACCACGGACTTGGCCGTCATGGTCAGGGCAACGGCGGCAGGGTGCGATCGGATTCGTAGGCCGAGACCATGTCGATCCGCCGCTGATGACGCGCCTCGCCGGTGAAGGGTTCGGCCAGGAATGCGTCGACGATCGCCTTCGCTTCCTCGATCGCCGTGAACCGCCCACCGAGAGAGACGATCTGGGCGTTGTTGTGGGCGCGGGCGAGCACGGCCAACTCCGTGGAGTAGGCCAGGGCGCACCGGATACCGGGCACCTTGTTGGCCGCCATCTGTTCCCCGTTGCCCGAGCCGCCGAGGACCACCCCGAACGATCCCGGGTCCGCGGCCACGGTCTCGGCAGCGCGCAGGACGAAGACGGGGTAGTCGTCGAGTGCGTCGTAGCCGTGCGGCCCGTGGTCGCTCACCTCGTGCCCGTGCTCGCGCAGGTGCGCCACGAGGGCTTGGTGGAGGTCGTATGCCGCGTGGTCGCCGCCGATGTGGACGCGCATGTGGGGTCTCCTGGACGTCTTGAAGGGATCAGAACTGGGGGCCGGCAGAGCGGCTGCGTTTGAGTTCGAAAAAGCCGGGGGTGCCCGCGACGAGCACACACCCATCGAACAGGCGCGCCGCGGCCTCGCCCATGGGGGCAGGGGTGACGACCGGGCCGAAGAAGGCGACCCCGTCGACCGAGATGACCGGCGTCCCCACGTCGTCGCCCACCAAACCGACCACGCGCGCCTGCGCCGCGCGCAACCCGTCGTCCCAGGCGGTGTTGTCGGCCTCGGCGGCCAGCGCCGCGGGCAGTCCGACCTCGGCGAGCGCCTCGGCGATCACCGCGTCGAGATCGGTGCGCCCGCCGGGGTGGAACCTCGTGCCGAGGGCGTCGTAGAGCGGTTTGACGACCCCCTGCCCGTGGCCGGCCGTGGCAGCGGCAACGACGCGCGCGGGCCGCCACGCGCGGTCGACGAGTTCGCGGTAATCCGGCGGCAGGTCGCGCCCTTCGTTGAGGGCAGACAGGCTCATCTGGGTCCAGGTCACGTCGATCGGACGCAACGCCTCGACCTCCATGAGCCAGCGACTCGTCATCCACGCCCAGGGGCACACCGGGTCGAACCAGAACTCCACGCGGGTCCGTTCAGTCATGGCTTCATCCTGCCACCGACGTCCGACACCCCCTGGCGGCCGCTCGCCGATGCCTGCTCGACATGGCGGGCGGCGGGTGAGCGCGTCTTGTGCCACCGCTTCACGCGGCAGGGCTTGTCAGTCGGCGATGGCAGGATGGCATCTCACCGTGCCGCTACCCGCGGCTCCCCGCACCAGGAGAACCGCCGTGCCAGGAACCAACCTCACCGCCGTCGAAGCCGCCGCCCGCGCCGCGGTGTTGTCCGTGTCGTCGTATGCCGTCGACCTCGACGTGACGACCTCCGAGCGCACCTTCGCGACAACGAGCCGGATCACCTTCACTTGCAGTGCGCCGGGCACCGACACGTTCGTCGATTTCGTCGGCGAGTCCGTCGAGTCGGTGACCCTCAACGGCATCCCGCAGCCCGCGGCATACGAGGACGGGCGGATCGCCGTGACCGGGCTGGCCGCCGACAACGTCCTGGAGATTGCCGCGACCGGGCGGTTCACCAACACCGGGGAGGGTTTGCACCGGTTCGTCGACCCGGTCGACGGGGAGGTTTACCTCTACAGCCAGTTCGAGGTGCCGGACAGCCGGCGGATGTATCCAGTGTTCGAGCAGCCCGACCTCAAGGCGAGCTTCACCTTCACCGTCACGGCACCGGCGCACTGGCAGGTCGTCTCCAACTCGCCGACGCCGGAGCCGGTGCCGGTCCGCGAGGGGGTCGCCCGGTGGTCGTTCACGCCGACCGAGGTGATGTCGAGTTACATCACCGCCTTGGTTGCCGGCCCCTATGACGTCGTCCGGGATGCGGTGGAGTCCCGGCGCGGCACCGTGCCGCTCGCGATCTTCTGCCGCAAATCGCTCACCGCGCACCTGGACGCGGACAACATTTTCGACCTCACCAAGCGCGGCTTCGCCTTTTTCGAGGAGGAGTTCGACGCGGCATACCCGTTCCGGAAGTACGACCAGATCTTCACGCCCGAATACAACATGGGAGCGATGGAGAACTCGGGATGCGTGACGATCAACGAGATCTACCTGTTCCGGGCCAAGGTCCCCGAGGCCATGATCGAGCGGCGCGCACTGACGATCCTCCACGAGTTGGCGCACATGTGGTTCGGCAACCTGGTGACCATGCGCTGGTGGAACGACCTGTGGCTCAACGAGTCCTTCGCCGAATGGGCCTCGACCACAGCCCAGGCCGAGCGCACCCAATGGGCCGATGCGTGGACGACCTTTCAGACCCATGAGAAGGACTGGGCCTACCGGCAGGACCAACTCGCCTCGACCCACCCGATCGTCGCCGATATCCGCGACCTTGCCGATGTCGAGGTCAATTTCGACGGCATCACTTACGCCAAGGGCGCCTCGGTGCTCAAGCAACTCGTCGCCTATGTCGGGCGCGAGGCCTTCCGTGACGGGTTGCGGGCCTATTTCGCCAAGCATGCCTGGGGCAACACGACCCTCGATGATTTGCTCGCCGAATTGGAGGCGACGTCGGGCCGGGACCTGCGCTCCTGGTCGGCGCTCTGGCTCGAAACCGCCGGCGTCAACACGCTGCGCCCGCTCGTCGAGGTCGACGGTGAGGGCCGCTACACCCGGGTGGCCATCGAGCAGACGTATGCCGCGGGCTTCCCGACGCTGCGTCCGCACCGGCTCGCCGTGGGCGCCTACGACCTCCACGATGGTCGCCTCGAGCGGGTCGCTCGGGTCGAGTTGGATGTCGACGGCCCGCTGACCGAGGTGCCCGAATTGGTGGGGCGCGCCCAGCCGGATCTGCTGCTCGTCAACGACGACGATCTCGCCTACGCGAAGATCCGCCTCGACGAGCGTTCGCTGGTCACCGCGCTGGCCTACCCCCGGGCGTTCGTGGGCTCTCTCCCCCGCTCGCTCGTGCTGGCCTGCGCCTGGGATATGACCCGCGATGCGGAAATGGGAGCGCGGTCGTTCATCGACCTCGTGCTCGCCGCACTGCCGGGCGAGAGCGACTCCACCCTCTTGCGCACCCTCCTCCAACAGCTGGCCACCGCCCTCGGCTTCTATGTCGCCCCCGAGCACCGCGAACCCACCCGGCGCGCCACCCTGGACCGGCTCTGGTCGCTTGCGCGCGAGGCCCAACCGGGCAGCGATGCCCAACTTCAACTGGTCACCGCGGCCGCGGCCCTGACGACGACCGGCGACGACCCGGCATACCTCTCCGGGTTGCTCGACGGCAGCGTGACCCTCACCGGCCTCACCGTCGACACCGAGGTGCGGTGGACCCTGCTCACGGCCCTGGCCGGGGCCGGCGCGGCCGGGGAGGCGGAGATCGCGGCCGAGGCCGAGCGCGACCGCACCGCGACCGGACGCGAACGGGCCGCGCGGGCCCGGGCCTCCATACCCAGTGTCGAGGCCAAGGAGGCGGCGTGGCAGGCCGCGGTCGTCGGCGAGGGGCTGTCCAACGCGATGGTCGAGTCGCTGGGGCTGGGCTTCGGACGCGGCGGCGACACGCGGGCGATCGCCGGGTTCGTCGGGCGCTACCACGAGATGTTGATGGGGCTGCCGGACAAGGGGTCTCATGCGCTCGTCGAGGCGATTGCCCGGGGCTTCTACCCGCGGGTACTGGCCAGCGAGGAACTGGCCGCCGCGACCCGGGCCTGGCTGACCGCGCATCCGGACGCGCCTGCAGGCCTGCGCCGGCTCGTCGTCGAGAACCTCGACCCGATCGAGCGGGCCTTGCGGGCCCAGGTCCGGGACGGCGCAGACGCCGGGGAGCACTGAATCGATGACGTGGCAACGCGTGGGTGATTGGCTGCTCGCCAATGGCATACCCATTCTCGTGACCATCTGCTTTGCGGTGCTCGTCCGCTGGCTCGGGTTGCGCGCCATCAGCCGGATCGTCCAGATGATGACGAGCAAGTCCGCGGCGAAGGTTGCCGATGCGGGCCGGGCCGGGCGGGTGTTGGCGCAGGCGACCGGGTTGGCGAGCGCGCGGCATACGGCTCGGGTGACAACCCTCGGCTCTCTGCTCAGCAGCATCCTCACGTTCGCCATCGCGCTGGTGACCATCCTGACGGTCATGGCGATCATCGGGTTGCCGTTGGGGCCGCTGCTCGCCTCGGCCGGGGTGGGTGGTCTGGCGTTGGGGTTCGGCGCGCAGACCCTGGTCAAGGATTTCCTGTCCGGGGTGTTCATGATCTTCGAGGACCAGTACGGCGTCGGTGATGTCATCGACACCGGACAAGCAATCGGCACCGTCGAGGACGTCGGGTTGCGGGTGACGCGGTTGCGGGACGCCAACGGGGTGGTCTGGTATGTCCGCAACGGTGAGATTCTGCGCATCGGCAACCGGTCGCAAGGATGGTCCACGGCGACCATCGACACGACGGTTGCCTACGACGAGAACGCCGAGACCGTCATCGGGCTCATTCGTGGCGTGGTCCAAGCCTTCGACACCGACCCGACCTGGCATGAGGTGCTCATGGAGGAACCCAGTGTCGTCGGGGTCGAGTCCGTGACCGGGGCCGGCATGACGATCCGGACCCTGGCCAAGTGCGTGCCCAACCAGAACTTCGCCGTCCAGCGCGAATTGCGCGAACGGATCAAGTCCGCCCTCGATGAGGCGGGGATCAAGGCGCCCGCACCGGTGCCGTTTGGAGGGACGCGATGAGTTTCTACGACGAGGTGGGCGGAGCGGCCACCTTCGAGCGCCTGGTGGCCGCGTTCTACGAGGGCGTGGCGGCCGACGAGCCGCTGCGGGCCCTGTATCCCGAGGCCGACCTGGGACCGGCGGAGCGCCGACTGCGGCTGTTTCTGGAGCAGTACTTCGGTGGGCCGCACACCTACGGCGAGGAACGCGGGCACCCGCGGTTACGCCTACGCCACATCCCGTATGCCGTGACGCTCGACATGCGGGACCGCTGGCTCACGCACATGCTCGCAGCCTTGGAGCGCGTCCGGACCGAGCAGCCCGGAGTGATCGATGACGCACACGCCGAAGCCATGCGCGACTACTTCGCCCGCGCCGCCGACATGCTCGTCAACACCGCCACCTGAGGGGCAACCCCACACCGGGTGGGAACGCCGCGACCCGGCGAAATGACAGCGCTCTGGTCGAAGAATTGACACGACTTTGGGCCTCGGAACTCCCGATGATTACCCGTCGGGGAACTCCGTTGTCCTCATCTGTCTGGCAGTGGGAACTCGTCGGGCTGCGCGTCAGTCGGGGAAAGGGGCGACTCGAGACCTGAGGCGGCCGGGTTGTCCTTGCGCGAAGCGCGGAGAGCGTGCAACTTCGGCAGCGCACGGATGTCTTTGGGTCAACCCGCAGCGGTCTTCGATCTGATGATGTCATCGAGGGAGGCGACTCTGACGGCGATTGGCCCGACATGGCCGACCACGGCCTGCTGGACCAAGTCCGGGTAGCCGGACGTGCCGGCTGGCATGAGCGTCAGGTCGAGATCCCCGTAGGGCGTAGTGAGGTTGAGGAACCCGAGGCCTTGAATAGCGCGGGCGTCGGTGTTGAACGGCAATCCTTCGGGAACTCCTGAGACTCGAATCCCGGCCCCAAGCGCCTGCAGGGCACGCGCGAGGCGTTCGAGATTCTCGACGTCCATCAAGGGCGTGATGTCCACGTCGGTCGTTGGCACCTGGGAACCATGAACTTGCGCAGGCATACCACCTACCAGGATGAACTGGACCTCGAATTCGGCCAGTACCTCCAGAATCCGGCCCGGCTGGAAGGTCACCCCAGGACCAAGTGGTCGACGAGGTAGTCCCGCTGCGCCTGGGCGCCCGCTGCTCGGCCGGGGAACGCGGTCGCCCGCTCGTCCAGAATGCGGTCATGGGCGTCGAAGTCCACGAGGGCCACGCGCAACTCTTTTCCCGTGGCGGCCAGGAGACCCAAGAGCATCGACGTCGTTGGTTGCATGGTGCCTCGCTCAATGCGTTGGACCGTCGACTCCGCTACCCCTGCACGATCGGCGAGGGCGGCCTGCGACAACCCTGATTCGGCACGCGCCAACGCCAAGAGCGAGGCCGCCCAGTCGTCGTATACCTCGGCTGTGGTCGGGCCGATCAATGCACGCATGGCCGCATTCATGGAGACAGCGTATCTGCTGGCGGCGCGACAGATCCGGGCTCGCGCGCACCGACACCGGAGCGAGGTTGATGCATGAAGCCGCCATGAGCGATCGATGACGACAGGGTTATCCGCGGCTTGGCGGTGGGGACGGCATACGGAAGCATGGGGCGGGTGAGCCCGACCACCCCCGACCTCGTCCACCACGCCGACTCCCCGGAGAGCCCGTGGTGGCGGGACGCGGTGATCTACCAGATCTATCCGCGCAGTTGGGCCGACAGTGACGGCGACGGCATCGGGGATCTGCCCGGCATCATCGACCACCTGCCCTACCTGCGTGACCTCGGTGTCGACGCGGTGTGGCTCTCCCCGTTCTACGTCTCGCCGATGCACGACGCCGGGTACGACGTCGCCGACTACCGCGACATCGACCCGCTGTTCGGGCGCCTCGCCGATGCCGACCGGCTCATCGACACCGCGCACGACCTGGGCCTCAAGGTGGTCGTCGACCTCGTGCCCAACCACACGAGCAGCGACCACCCCTGGTTCCAGGAGGCCCTCACCGCACCCCCCGGGTCGGCGGAACGCGCCCGGTACCTCTTCCGCGATGGCCGAGGACCGCATGGCGACCTGCCCCCCAACAACTGGCGCTCGGTCTTCGGCGGCACCGGCTGGAGCCGTGTCCCGAACCCCGACGGCACGCCGGGCCAGTGGTACCTCCACCTCTTCGACACCACCCAGCCCGATGTCGACTGGGACAACCCTGAGGTGCGCGACGAATACGACGCGATCCTGCGGTTCTGGCTCGACCGCGGCGTCGACGGCTTTCGGGTCGACGTCGCCCATGGACTCGTCAAGGACCCGGCACTACCCGACACCACCGGGTCGATGCACCTGACCGAGAACCCCGTCGGACACGTCATGCCCATGTGGGACCAGGACGGCGTCCACGACATCTACCGGCGCTGGCGGGCCGTCCTCGACACCTACACGATCCCCGGCGACCCCGACAGCCAACGCATCCTCTGCGCCGAGGCCTGGGTGCGCCCCGAGGAACGGCTCTCCCACTACGTGCGCCCCGACGAAATGCACCAGGCCTTCAACTTCCCCTTCCTCGAAACCCCCTGGGACTCCGCGGCATACCGCCACGTCATCGAGGCCTCCCTGAGAAGCAACGACGCCGTCGGCGCCCCGACGACCTGGGTGCTCGCCAACCACGACGTCATCCGGCACGCCTCCCGCTTCGGGCTACCCCAAGACGGCCAGCGCCGCAACGGCATCGGCGCGCACGACCCCCAACCCGACGCCGCCCTCGGTCTGCGCCGCGCCCGCGCCGCGACCGCGATGATGCTCGCCCTCCCCGGCGGGGCCTACCTCTACCAGGGCGAGGAACTCGGCCTCCCCGAGCACACGACCCTCCCCGACGAGGTCCGCCAGGACCCCACCTACCACCGCACCCTCGGCACCGACGAGTTCCAACGCGGCCGCGACGGGTGCCGCATCCCCATGACCTGGCGGCACGATCAGCCCAGTTTCGGCTTCGGCCCCGGGGCAAACACCTGGCTGCCCCAACCCGACACCTACGGCGACCTCGCGGTCGACCGGCAGGACGGCATACCGGGCTCGACCCTCACGTTGTACCGCGACCTGCTCCACTACCGGCGCAAACACCGCTTCGGGCACGGCAGCCTCGCCTGGGACTCCCTCACCTCCACGACCGTCCTCGCGTTCCGCAACACCTCCGGCGACGGCACCCGCACCGCCCTGATCGTCACCAACTTCGGTCCCGACCCCGTGGCCCTCCCCGAAGGCGACGTCCTCATCGCCTCCGGCCCGCTCACCGACGACGGCGCCGTCCCCACCGACACCACCGTCTGGCTCCGGCTGCCGACCACTCAGGAGGAGACCCGATGAGGGCCCGCGACTACGCCTACTTCGACGGCCCCCTCCCCACCGGGTTGGCGCACCGCGGCGGCGCGGCATACGGACCCAACCAAGGCATCGAAAACACGACCGCGGCCTTCCGCGAAGCCGTCGCCATGGGCTACCGCTACCTCGAAACCGACGTCCACGCCACCCGCGACGGAGTCGTGCTCGCCTTCCACGACGAACGCCTCGACCGGGTCACCGACACCGTGGGCACGATCGCCGACCAGCCGTATGCCGCGGTGCGCCAAGCACGGATCGGCGGTCGAGAGCCCATCCCGACGCTCCTGGAATTGCTCGAAGAGTTCCCCGACACCCGGTTCAACATCGATATCAAGGCCGACCAGGCGCTCGGGCCGACCCTTGAAATCATCCGGCGCACCGGCGTCATCGACCGGGTCTGCATCGGGAGTTTCTCCGAACGGCGGCTGCGGGCCGCCCGCCGGGTCCTCGGCCCGCGCCTGGCGACCTCGGCGGGGCAGGTCGGCGTAGGCGCCCTGCGCCTCGCGCCCCGCCAGATATCGCACCTCCTCCACACCCCGGCGCCGGCGCTCCAGATCCCCGTCGAACACCGGTTCAAGGGACGCACCATCCCGCTCGTGACAGCGCCGTTGGTGACCTTGGCCCACCGACTCGGCAAGCACGTCCACGTCTGGTTCCAAGACTGGACCCCCGAGGATGCCGCCGAAATGCACCGGCTCCTCGACCTCGGTGTCGACGGGGTCGTCACCGACCACATCGACGTCCTGCGCGACGTCCTGGCCGAGCGCGGCACCCCCCTGGTCGAGGCGGCCTGAGCAACGAACGAGCCACGCGCGCAAGGTCCCCCAGCGCGGGACCGGCCTTGGTTACCGTGGGCGCTGATGAGCCCCCCTGCCGACGTACCCGTTCCCGCCGTGGGGTCCGCCCCGCCCCCAACGGCCGGACCCCTGTCGGCGCGCTACCTGGCCGTCACGATCGCCACTCTCGCGCTCGTGACGATCGTCGCGTTCGAGTCGATGGCGGTCTCGACGGCGATGCCGGCCGTCGCCGCGGACCTGGAATCGGTGCGCAACTACGGGCTGGCCTTCTCGGCGATGCTCACCGCCCAACTCCTCGGCATCGTCCTCGCCGGCGTGTGGACCGACCGGTCCGGGCCGATGCCCGGCATCCTCACCGGCCAACTTCTCGTCGCCGGCGGTTCGGCCCTGTGCGGCGCTGCGGCGCACTACCCCGTCTTCCTCCTGGGCCGGGCCACCACGGGTCTTGGCGGTGGCCTGCTCGTCGTCATGCTCTACGTCATCGCCGCCCGCCTCTACCCCGAGGCAATCCGCCCACGCCTGTTCACCCTCGTCTCGGCGGCCTGGGTGCTCCCCTCACTCGCCGGACCGTCGATCGCGGCCTGGCTCACCCACGCGATCTCGTGGCGGGCGGTGTTCTCGGTGGTCGTGCCACCGACGCTGGCGACCTTCGCGTTCTTCCTCATCGGGCAGCGCCGGGTCGACCTCACCGGTCTCGTCGTGGCGACCTCCGACGACGACGCCACCTCGCACCTGCGGATCGCCTGGTGGGGCCTGGCCTTGGCCCTCGCTGCCGGCGCCATCCAATATGGATCGGCCGCAGCCGAAGACACCCGGGGTCTGGGGGCCGAGCACGCGGTCGCCGTGGTCGGCCTGATCGGGGTGCTCATCGCCGCTCCCCGGCTCGTGCCGGCGGGCACCTGGCGGATGGCACGCGGCATACCGTCGGTCATGTTGGCGCGAGCGCTGCTCAGCGGCTCGTTCTTCGCCGGCATCAGTTACGTCCCGCTCATGATCGTCTCGTTGGCCGGGCGGGACGTGCGCGATGCCGGCATCCTCATCGCCATCGGGTCGGTCGGGTGGGCGATCGGGTCGTGGTGGCAGGGCCGGGTCCGGGTCACCGCTGGCCGCGAACGTCTCGTCCTCGGCGGGGCGGTCCTCCTTGCCGCCGGCCTGGGTGGAGTCGGTCTCGTCACCGCCGCGGCGTTGCCGTGGTGGCTCACCGCGGTGCCGATCGTGCTGTGCGGCCTGGGGATGGGGGTCGGGGTGACGACGACGACCGTCCTGGCCCTCGCGCTCGCCGCCCCCGAAGACCACGGCCCGGCCTCCTCCAGCCTGCAACTCGCCGATGTCCTCGGCAGCGTCCTCGGGATCGCCGCGGTCAGCGCGGTGTTCGCCACGTGGCACGATCCGGCGACCGACCGGTGGCTGTTCACGACGATCTTCCTCGCGTTGAGCGCGGTGGCCGCCGTGGTCGTCCGGGCCGCTCAGCGCATCAGGACGTAGCCACCGGGGCAGGTGAGGCGCCGCCACGGCCCGGCCCGATGGACGCTCACCGTCGCGTCGGGGGTCAAGAACCCCAACCCGTATGCCGCGAAGCCGGCCCCCGCTCGCAGCTCCGGTTGGGTGCCCAGCGGCCGTCCCCACACCCGGGCGCGCAGGTCGGCGACCGCGAGCGCACCCGCGCCCGGGGCAGCGCCGGCCCCGATCTCGGTGATCCCGGCACGGGCAGCCTCGACCAACTCGGTCGCGGTGACGGTGCCCACCTCGGCCCAGCCGCCCCGCGGCGGTGAGAGCGCCGCCCAGCCCGCGAAGGCGCGCGTGGGCGGTAACGGGAATCGGGCGCCGAGGTCGGTGCGGGCCGTGCGTTCGGTGACGGCCCGCAGCGGCACACTGGCGTCGAGGTCGGCAGGCTCGGCGAGCGCGAAGGTCCGCAACCCCAGGACCGTGCCGTCGCCGAACAGCCCCTGACCCGGCAAGACACCCACCCACGCAGCCAGCACCGATCCGACCGCCTGGAGCCGCAGCGCGCCGTCGGGGTCGAGCGCGACGGCGCGGGCGGCATACCGGCCCAAGTCCGCCATCGCGTCGGGGTCGGTCAAGACCAAGGCGTCGCTCACGAGGACCGCTTCCAACGGAAGGTGACCGGCGCCCCGAGGTGGGCGTGCAGCAAGGCGCGGGCCTCGTCACCGAGGCGGCGGGGACGAGCGGCGGCCAGGTCGTAGGTGACGAGCCCGGTTTCGGCGACGGCATACACGGTGTGCCCGACGGTCGGCGGGTCACAGACGCGATAGCCGAGGTCGAAACCGGCACCGCCGAGGCGGGTCACCCACATCTCGACCTCGATGGGTTCGGCGCGGTAGACAAGGGGGGCGAGGTATTCGATCTCGTGCCGCGACACGACGACCCCGTCGCCCACGACATCCCGGTCCGGGAACCACGACCGGAACCCGATGACGCGCGCGTCCTCCAGGAGGCGCAGGTACTGGACATTGTTGACATGCCCATAGGCGTCCATGTCCGACCACCGCAGCGGCACCTCAGTCCGGTAGGGGGCGGGGTCGGCCCCGGGGTTCATCCTCATGATCTGAGTCTCTCCCCTACTCGGGGATCAGTGTGAATGCCCCGACGTGGCGCGGGCGGAGAATCGTGAAATGACGGCGGTCCAGGGTTGCGATTTCAGTGACTCCGAGACGCTCTGCCACTGCCACTACGGAAGCGTCCACAAGCCCCAGTGGCAGGTCAGAATACGTTGTCAATAGTTCAGCCACTCTCCGCCAATCAGCCAAGAGCAGATCGACCACGACGAATTGCTGGTCTGCCAGCGACTGCGCGAAAGCCGCCTCAACGCGGGGACCGCCCTCGCGCTCCAGGAGATACCCCACTTCGCTCACCACCGGAGCAGGGATAAGGAGCCGCTCGCCGGCCCAATGCGCCCGTGTGAACAGGTCAACGCACGCCCGGTGTTGGCGATCCCGGGTCAGTGCCGCTGCGACCAGTGGCCCCGTGTCGATCAGCATCAACTGCGCGACTCACCGAAGCCGTTGCGCAAGACCTGCTCGCTTCGCTCTGAGGCACCGGGTGACCCTTCTGCCGCACCGAACCACGCCGGTGGCCACGTAGCAACACCGCGTGCGATCATCGCCCGAAGCTCCGCCACGACCACCTCGACCTGGTCGTCAGGAACCTGTTCGACGAGGTCGTGGAGTTCGGTCCGGGGCACGGTCATAGATGCAAAGAATACGGTCTGGGCGCTCGCGAGGCACCTGACATGCATACATCGCGCGTCGCCTGACGACGATGGGCCCTCAGATGGTGCGACCGCGCAAGACGATGGCCTCGGGGGTGCGCAGCACGCTGAGATCCACGCGCGGGTCGCCGGCGAGGACGAGCAGGTCGGCGTCGGCGCCCTCGTCGAGGGCCGGCCGGCCCAGCCAAGCGCGCGCCGCCCAGGTGCCGGCGTTGAGGGCCTCGGCGGGGGTGAACCCGGCGAGGAGCAACTCGTGCATCTCCTCCACGGCGAGCCCGTGGGGGATGTTGCCGCCGGCGTCGGTGCCGACGTAGACGGGGATGCCGGCCTCGTGGGCGGTGCCGATTGTCGTATGCCGTCGGGCATAGAGGTCGATCATGTGGTCGTAGTAGGTGGGGAACTTTTCCCGGGCCGGCTCGGCGATCTCGCGGAAGGTGCGGATGTTGACCAGCGTCGGGACGATGGCGATGCCCTGCGCGGCGAACGCGGCGGTGGACTCCGGATCGAGGCCGGTTGCGTGCTCGATGCAGTCGGTCCCGGCCGCCGCGAAGTCGTGCAGCGATTCCTCCCCGAAACAGTGCGCGGTCACCCGCGCGCCCTCCTCGTGAGCGGCGGCGATCGCCTCGGTGAGCACGTCGCGAGGCCAGCACGGAGCGAGGTCGCCGCAGTCGCGCTCGATCCAGTCGCCGACGAGTTTGACCCAGCCGTCGCCGGCGCGGGCCTCGATGCGGACCCGCTCGACCAACTGCTCGGGCTCGACCTCGTGAGCGTAGTTGCGGATATAGCGCCGAGAGCGGGCGATATGCCGTCCGGCCCGGATGAGTTTGGGCAGGTCGTCACGCTCGTCGATCCACCGGGTGTCGAGTGGGGAGCCGGCGTCCCGGATGAGAAGGGTGCCGGCGTCGCGGTCGGTGCGCGCTTGTTCCTCGGCGATGGTGTCGTCACCGGCGCCGGTGGCGATGAGGCCGACGTGGCAGTGGGCGTCGACGACACCGGGCACGACCCACCCGGGCAGCTGGGTGATCTCAACGCCGGGGCCGGTTGGCCGCTCGAACGTCAACCGCCCGTCGATGACCCACGCCTCGGGTCGGGTCTCGTTCGGGCCGATGAGGATCGGACCGGTCAGATGCAGCACCGTTGCCATGGGTTGACCTTAGCCATAGCGCGGGTGCCGCTGCACGACCTGTGGGACGCTCCCTCCGAGTTCGCGCCGCCTACCGGGCAGTAGGTGGGGTGATCACCCCACCTACTGCCCGGTAGGCGGTCATGTGGCGGGGCGTCGGGCTAGCGGGAGGCGAGCAGTCGGCGCAGGCTCTCGATGACGACCCCGGGGGCATCGGTGTGGACCCAATGCCCGGCCCCGTTGACCGTCACCTGGCGTACCCGCGGGAAGTACGCGCGCATCACCGGGGCGTCCTCGTCGCCGATATAGGGCGAGCGGCTCCCCCGCAGCCACACCGTCGGCCCCTCGTATGCCGCGCACTCGGCGACCTCGTCGACCGGCCAGTTCGCGATGACCGAGTCCGAACCGCGGGCCGCGTCGGCGGCGAACAACGCGACGTTGGCCTGCCAGCGCCACCCCTGCCCGTCGCGGCGCAGATTCTGTAGGAGAAAGGCCCGGATCCCCGGGTCCGGCTCCACCTGAGCGAACCACTCGTCCGCAGCAGCCCGGGTCGGGAGCTGGCTCAGCGGCATACGCTGCATCGCGTCGAGATAGCCGGTGAACCGGTGGAGATTGCCGTAACTCTTGGGCGCGATGTCGACGACGGCGAGTCGCTCGATGAGATCGGGGCGCTGCAGCGCGGTGACCATCGCGGTCTTGCCGCCGAGGGAGTGCCCGACGAGGGTCCAGCGCTCGCCGGGGGCCGCGGCCGCCAACGTCTCGGCGACGGCGGCGGCATACGCGGGAAAGGAGAAAGAAGCCGACCACGGGGAGCGGCCGTGGTCGGGCAGGTCGATCAGCAGCGCGCGCGCCTGGTCGCCGTCCGGCCCGCAGACGCCCTTGGCGATCTGCATCCAGTTGCGGCCCTGACCGAAAAGCCCGTGGCAGAACGCGATCCGCGGCCCTGCCAAGCCGTACGACAGGGTGTGCAGGCTCACTGCTTGCCCAGGAACTTCTCGAATCCGGGGGGCAGGTTCGACATGTCGAGGGCACTGGGGTCCAGGCGGCTGGTGCCCGAGGGCACCCCGAAGGCTCCCCCGCTCGGCCCACCCCCGGCACCCCGCGCTGCCGCGGCCCGCTCCTCGGCAGCGCGCTTGGCCGGGTTGCCCGACTTGGACTTGCGCCGCTGCGGGGCCTGCTGGCGTTTGCCGCGCCCGGCCCCCATTCCGGGCATCCCCGGCATCCCGGGTATGCCGCCCCCGCGCGCCATCGACTTCATCAGTTTCTGCGCCTCGAAGAAGCGCTCCAGCAGGGCGTTGACCTCGGAGGCGGACACGCCCGAGCCCTTGGCGATCCGGGCCCGGCGCGAGCCGTTGATCTGCTTGGGGTGGGTGCGCTCGAACGGCGTCATCGAGTGGACCATCGCCTCGACCCGGTCGAACTCGCGCTCGTCGAGAGATTCGAGTTGAGCCCGCATCTGCCCCATGCCCGGCATCATCCCGAGCAACTGCTTGAGCGAACCCATCTTCTTGATGGCCGCCATCTGCTGGAGGAAGTCGTCGAACGTAAAGTCCTCGGCAGCAAGGAACTTGCGCTCCATCTCGGCGGCGTGGGCGCGGTCGAAGGCGCGTTCGGCCTGCTCGATGAGGGTGAGGACATCGCCCATGTCGAGGATCCGCGACGCCATCCGGTCGGGGTGGAAGACCTCGAAGTCCTTGACGCCCTCGCCGGTGGAGGCGAACATGATCGGCCGTCCGGTGACCGAGGCGACCGACAGGGCCGCGCCGCCGCGGGCGTCGCCGTCGAGTTTTGAGAGCACCACGCCGGTGAAGTCGACGCCGTCGAGGAAGGCTTCGGCGGTTTCGACGGCGGCCTGCCCGATCATCGCGTCGATGACGAAGAGGACCTCGTCGGGGTCGATCGCCTCCCGGATGTCGGCCGCTTGCCGCATGAGCGACTCGTCGACGGCGAGCCGCCCCGCGGTGTCGACGATGACGACGTCGTGCTGGCGGGTCCGAGCCGTGGCGATGCCTTCGCGGGCCACTCGGACGGGGTCACCGTAGGAGCGGGTGCCCTCGGCGGTTTCGACGACCACGTCGTGACCGGCGATGTTGCCCCGCTCGGGCGCGAACACCGGCACCCCGGCTCGCTCCCCGACGACCTCGAGTTGGGTGACGGCGTTGGGGCGCTGCAGGTCGGCGGCCACGAGGAGGGGGGTGTGCCCGGCGTCCTTGAGCCACCGGCCGAGTTTGCCGGCGAGGGTGGTCTTCCCCGACCCCTGGAGGCCGGCGAGCATGATGACGGTCGGCGGCTGCTTGGCGAACCGGATCTGACGGGTCTGCCCGCCGAGGATTTCGACGAGTTCGTCGTTGACGATCTTGACGATCTGCTGGGCCGGGTTCAGGGCCTGGGACACCTCGGCCCCGAGCGCGCGCTCCCGCACCGCCGCGGTGAACTCCTTGACGACCGGCAACGCCACGTCGGCGTCGAGCAGCGCGAGCCGGATGTCGCGCACGGTCTTGTTGACGTCGGACTCGGAGAGCCGGCCCTTGCCCCGGAGGTTCTTGAAGGTCGCGGTCAGCCGGTCGGACAGTGAGGTGAACACCGGACAAGGCTAACTTGTGGGCCCCGCCTCGTATGCCGCGTCGCCAGGCCTGCGCATACGAGGGCGCAGGCCGGCATACGTGGCTGCCCTTGTTCGAGCGTCGTCGGACCGGCCTGCTCCGACCGGGCGCGCACCCCGACGCGACACCTGATGCTGTCACACTAGGGTGGTACACTGAACCATGGTGACCACGAAGCAGCGCATCCAGGTGACGCTTGACGATGGCTTGCGTGAGGCGTTACACCGAGCCCGGGTCGAGTGGCCCGAGTTGCCCGATTCCCAACTCCTGGCCCGATTGGCGCGGCACGGTGGCGCAGCTCTCGCGATGGAGCAGGATGACCTTGCGTCGGCCCGCCGCGTCGCCCTGGCCCGCATCGGAAGCCGGTTCACTGAGTGCTACCCGCCGGGCTACCTGGCTGAGTTGCGCAAGGACTGGCCTACATGATTCTGGACGCCTGCGTGCTGATCGCCGCGCTGAATCCCGAGGACGCCCACCACGCGGCTGCCCACGAACTGCTGGCCACCGCGGAGCCGCTCATCACCCCACCACTCACGTTGGCCGAGGTGCTCGTCGGGCCCGCGCGGACCGGCCAGATCGGCCCAGTTCAGTTCGTCCTGACCGGTCTGGGCATCGAGGTCGCCGCCGGGGTCGACCCCGCGAGTCTCGCAGCACTCCGCGCTGACACCGGCCTTGCCATGCCCGACTGCGTGGTCCTCGATGCGGCCCGCAGATCCGGCCAAGTGCTGGCGACCTTTGATGAGCGGTTGGCGCGTCACGCCCGCGCACTCGAGGTGACAGTGGTGCCCTAGCGGCGTCACAGGAGCGCGCCCGTTGAGTGAGGAGTTCTTGTCGCTTCGGCTCTCTCGAGGCGACAAGAACTCCTCACTCGACGGGCTCCAACCGGATACCCAGGTGCGAGAGGTGCTGGTGTGGCCAATGGTGTTCAGGTGACCAGCGTAGTTCAGGACTCGCAAACGTCGATCACGAGCCCGACCACCTGGGCCACCACCGACGGGGCCAATGGCCCACCGCCGGGATCGGTGAGGTAGAACGTGTCGAGAGTCTGGCCGGCATACGTCGCCACATGCGCGGACCGCACCGAAATGCCGGCGCCGGCGAAGGCGCGCCCGAGGTCGTACAGCAAACCCGGCCGATCCCCGGCCCGCACCTCCAGCACCGTCGCCTCGGGGCTCGCCCCGGGCACGATCATCGCGCGTGCCTGCCCCGGCGCCGAGGTCGGCGTGGACCCGCTCGGCAGCGCCACCCCGCCACTGCCACGCGCCAGCAGCCCGAGTGGCGTGGCGTCCCCGGCGCTGACCCGTTCGAGGGACCGCACGAGGTCGACGATGACCGGCGCGCCCCCGCGGGGGGCATCGACGTGCCACTCGTTGACCGCGACCCCGTCGAGGGTCCGCACGATCGCCGTCCTCACGATGAGCCCGGCGGCGGCCAACACTCCCGCGGTATCGGCGAACAGCCCCAGCCGGTCGGCGGCCAGCACGTCGAGGCGCCAACCGCTCCCCAGCGGTATGCCGTGGACGACGAACCGCCCGGACCGAACCGCCGCGAGGTCGGCCGGGTCGAGATTGCGGAGACTGGCCGCGCCATGGTCGACCTCCGCTCCCTCGCTCGCAGCGGACTCGCCGGCATCCGCGCCCGAGAGCCGCTCGGTGACGCGGCCGCTCAACTGTGCAACCAGCCGGGCTCGCCAATCGGTCCACGCCGCCGGCCCGGCCGCGACCGCATCCGCCTCGGTGAGCGCGCGCAGCATCTCGAACCGATCCGCGTCAGCACCGACCGCAGACACCACCGCGGCCACCGTCCCCGGGTCGGCGTGGTCGCGGCGGGTCGCCAGTTCGATGAGGGTGAGGTGTTCACGCACGAGCATGACGATCGTCTCGGCATCGGCTGCGTCGAAGCCCATCCGGGCCACCACACCCGCCGCGAGTTGCGCCCCCGACACCGAGTGATCCCGGGCCCCGCGCACCTTGCCGATGTCGTGGAGCAAGGCCGCGACGAGGAGCAGGTCGGGGCGAGCGACGCGGCGGACCAGCCCCGCGGCATACGTCACCGTTTCGAGAAGGTGCCGGTCGACGGTATGCCGGTGCACCGGGCTGCGTTGCGGGCGGGAGCGCACGCCGGCCCACTCCGGCAGCCAGGACTCCACGATCCCGGCGAGGTCGAGGTCCTCCCAGGTGGGCAGCAATCCCGGGCCGGCCGCGAGCAGGTCACCGAGCAGCTCCCGGGCTGGCGCCGGCCACGGCCGCGGCAGTGGCGGCACCGACGCCAGGTTGGCGAGCGTGCGCGCCGCGATGGGCAGCGCCGCCGATGCGGCCACGACGGCGACCCGCAGCGGCAGCAACGGATCGGTGAGCGCCGGCTCGCGACCCAACACGACCTCTCCGTCGCTGGCGAACACCCCATGACCGAGGGGGGTCATCTGCGGCCGGCGCGGCCCGATCCGCAACACCCGGGCCCGTTGCGCCTGCCCGGCCCGGCGCACCGCGGCGTCGAGGGCGTGCGCGATCGTGCGCCCGGCCCGGGACACGTCGGTGAGGAGGTCGTCGGCGTCGTCATATCCGAGCAGGGAGGCCACCGCGTCGTGGTCGTCGCGCAGCAACCGGTCCCGGCCCCGTCCGGTGACGACGTGGATCGCGTCGCGCACGTCGAGCAGCCGCGCGGCCGCCTCCTCGACGGGGCCGTGCGGCCGGTCGACGAGCCACGACTGGACGAGCGCGGCCAACACCGTGACGTCCCGCAGGCCGCCGTGCGCCTCTTTGAGGTCCGGTTCGAGGGATTGGGCCAGGTCGCCCTGCCGGGTATGCCGCGCCGCCAGTGAGGTGACCACCTCGGGGAGGCGCCGCCGGGCCGCGCCGCGCCAGTCCTGGGCCACGGCGGTCCGCGCCTGGGTCACGACGTCGGCGTCGCCGGCCACCCAGGACAGGTCGAGCAGCCCGACGGCCGCGGCGAGGTCCGACTGGGCGACGCTGCGACACTGGGCCACGGTGCGGACGCTGTGGTCCAGGCGCACCCCGGCATCCCAGACCGGGTACCAGAGCCGGTCGGCGAGGGCGGTGACCTCCCGGTCCGAGAGGGCTCGGCCGCTGTGGAGGAGGACGAGGTCGACGTCGCTGAGCGGCCCGGCCTCGCCGCGCCCCACGCTCCCGACCGCAGCGAGCGCGAGCCCGGTGCCGGAGGCCAGCCCCGCCGTCGCGTCGGTCCAGATCCCCGTCAACCAGGCGCGGGTGCGCGCATCGAGGTCGGTCCGCCGCCGCGCCCCCGCGCCCGGTTGGGCGAAGGTATGCGCATCGGCGTTGCCGCCACGCCACGCGGCGTGCTGGGCGCGGGCCTGCGCCGGCGTCATCGGCGGGACCGACGCACGGAGGCGAGGCGCGGCGGGGCAAGTCGGGTCACGGCATACCCCATCAGAGGGCGTCGTGGCCGCGTTCGCCGGTGCGCACCCGCACGACCTCCTCGACGGGCACGATCCAGATCTTGCCGTCCCCGATCCGCCCGGTCTGGGCGGCTCGCAGGATGACATCGGCCACCGGGGCCGCGTCGCGGTCGTCCACGAGGATTTCCAGGCGGACCTTGGGCACGAAGTCGATCTGGTACTCCGCGCCCCGGTAGACCTCGGCGTGGCCGCGCTGCCGCCCATAGCCGGAGGCCTCGCTCACCGTCATGCCGGTGATCCCGAAGGCTTCGAGGGCCTCCTTGACCTCGTCGAGTTGGTGCGGCTTGATGATCGCGGTGACGAGTTTCATCACTGGGCTCCTTCGGACTGGAGGGACTCGCTGTGGTGGCGCGCGTCGTGGAGCGCCCCGATGCCGGTGACGCCGATGCGACCGCCGCGAGCGACGAGATCGTATGCCGTTTCGGCGTGTTCGGCGGTGTCGATGCCGGACACTTCGGCCTCGGGCAGGATGCGCCAACCCATCGTGGCCTTGAGCGCGACCGCGATGGCGGTGGTGAGGATCCCGGAGAAGACGAGCGAGATGAGGGCGACGAGGACTTGGAGGATCGTCTGGCGGAACCCGTGGCCGTAGAACAGCCCGGTGCTCGTCGACAGCAGCCCGGTCCCGATGGTGCCCCAGATGCCCGAGACGAGGTGGACGCCGACAACGTCGAGGCTGTCGTCAAAACCGAAGCGGAACTTCAGGCCCACGGCATACGCACTCATCCCTCCGGCCACCGCGCCCAGGGCGATCGAGCCGAGCGGGCTGAGCGCCCCACAGGCGGGGGTGATGGCGACCAGGCCGGCCACGATCCCCGACGCGGCGCCGATCGAGGTGGCGTGCCCGTCGCGGAACTTCTCGACGACGAGCCAGCCGAGCATCGCCGCGCAGGTGGCGACGGTCGTGTTGACCCAGACGAGGGCGGCGGTGGCGTCCGGGGCCAGTTCGGAGCCGGCGTTGAAGCCGAACCAGCCGAACCACAGCAGGCCCGCGCCGATCATCGTCAGCGGGACGTTGTGGGGCCGCATGGCGACCTTGCCGAAGCCGACCCGCTTGCCGATGACGAGGGCAAGGACCAGGCCCGCCATGCCCGCGTTGATGTGGACGACGGTGCCGCCGGCGAAGTCGATGGGGGCGATGGTGGCGACCCCGTTGGTGGCACCGAACAGGTGCGCGGCCAGGCCGGAGTCGGTGCTCGACAGCAGGCCGCCGCCCCAAACCATGTGGGCGAGCGGGAAGTAGGCGAGCGTCACCCAGAGGCCGGAGAAGACCATCCAGGTCGAGAACTTGACGCGGTCGGCGATGGCGCCGCTGATGAGGGCGACGGTGATCGCGGCGAAGGTCAACTGGAAACCGACGAAGACGAGTTCGGGGATGTCGCCGTGCCCCTCGAAGTGGAACGGGTTGATCAGTCCGTCGGTGCCGGCGAGCCCGAACTTCTCGAACGGGTTGGCGATGATGCCGGCGAGGTCGTGGCTGCCGAAGGACATCGAGTACCCGTAGAGGACGTAGAGGACGCCGACGAGCCCGAACGCCCCGAACGACATCATCATCATGTTGAGGACGGACTTCGCCCGAGACATGCCGCCGTAGAACAGGGCCAGCCCGGGGGCGGTCATGAGCAGGACGAGGGAGGCGCTCAGGATCATGAACGCGGTCGCCGCGTAGTCGATCGTGGGCGCCGCTGCGGTCGCCGCGGTGGTGATGGTCATGGGAAGGACTGTGCGCCACCTGGGTTTCGCGGTGACGTGGCCTATGTTTCGGGGATGTTGCGAGATGCCGTATGCCGTTGCCGTCTCGTTTCCTTACCCCTGAAGTCCCACATGTCGAGACGCAGTCGGGGCCCAGAGACCGTCGAGTGAGGAGTTCTTGTCGCCTGGGAGGCTCCGAGGCGACAACAACTCCTCACTCGACGGGGATTGACTGGTCGCGGCGGCGGAGCGCGTCAGTCGACGATGGCGGCGACGAACGCCTCGGGGTCGAAGGGCGCCAGGTCGTCCGGACCCTCACCGAGACCGACCAGTTTGACCGGCACCCCGAGTTGACGTTGCACGGCGACGACGATGCCGCCCTTGGCGGTGCCGTCGAGTTTGGTCAGCACGATCCCGGTCACCCCCGCGACCTCACCGAACACCTCGGCCTGGCGCAGGCCGTTCTGGCCGGTCGTCGCGTCAAGGACCAGCAGCACCTCACCGATGGGGGTCGACTTCTCGACGACCCGCTTGATCTTGCCCAGCTCGTCCATGAGGCCGACCTTGTTGTGCAAGCGCCCGGCCGTGTCGAGCAGGACCACATCGGCCTCCATCTCGGTGCCGGCCTTGACCGCATCGAAGGCCACGGAAGCCGGGTCCGCCCCTTCTCGGTCGGACCTGATCGTCGGTACGCCCACCCGCTCGCCCCACGTCTGCAACTGGTCGGCGGCCGCGGCCCGGAAGGTGTCGGCCGCGCCGAGCACGACGTCCTTGTCCTCGGCGACGAGCACCCGAGCCAACTTGCCCACGGTCGTCGTCTTGCCGGTGCCGTTGACCCCGACGACGAGCACGACCGCCGGGCGCCCCTCGACCCGCTGGGTGTCGATGCTGCGGTCCAGGCTCGGGTCGACCAGGGCGACCAATTCCTCCTTGAGCCAGCCGCGCACGGTGGCCTCGTCGGTGCCCCCCTCGACCTTGATCCGGGTCCGCAGCCGGTCGACGAGTTCGGTCGTCGCCTCCACGCCGAGGTCCGCGGCGAGCAGGGTGTCTTCGACTTCTTCCCACTCGGCCTCGTCGAGCCGACCGCGCGACAGCAGAGCGAGGAGCCCCTTGCCCAGGGCCGTGTTGGACCGCGCGAGCCGGGCCCGCAGCCGCTGCAGCCGACCGACCGGCGAACTCGGCCGCTCGACCACCGGGGCCTCGGGCACGAGCACCGGCTCGGCGACCACCTCATCGGCGACGTCGATCCCCGCCGGTGGCGCCAGCACGGCCACACCACCGCCACCGTCGTCGCTCGCGCCCCCCTCGTCACTCGCCGAGCGCCCCACCGGCGGGGCGCTCGGGCGCGGCAACTCCTTGTGCGCCCCACCTCGCCCCCGCACCAACGCGGCCACGACGCCGAGGACGACGAGCAGCCCGACGCCGATCGCGGCATACATCCACACACTGTTCACAGCAGTCACGTCCTCATTGTCCCAGGTATGCCGTCGGCGAACGCACCGAGCCGCGGGCACCTCGCCGCCGCGACGGCATACCGGCCGCCGACGGCGACCGACCTCACCTCAGAAGATCCGGACCCGATCGGCCGGCGCCAACCACATGCCATCGCCCGCACTCGTCGCGAATGCCGCGTGGAACTCGTCGAGGTTGCGCGCGATGTTGCCCCGCTGGTCCATGGGGGCGTGCGGGTCGATCTGGAGCAGCCGCTTGGCCTCGGCCTCGCGGGCCTTGCCGCGCCACACCTGCGCCCAGCCGAGGAAGAATCGCTGGTCACCGGTGTAGCCGTCGAGGACCGGGGCGCTCTGCTCCCCCACCGAGAGCCGGTATGCCGCGTGCCCGATCGCGAGCCCGCACAGGTCGCCGATGTTCTCCCCGACGGTCAGCGCCCCGTTGATCTTGTGCCCGGGCGCATCGAGGGGTTCGAGGGTGTCGAACTGGGCGATGAGGGCCGCCGCGCGCTCCATGAACGCGGCCCGGTCGGCATCGGTCCACCAGTTGCGCAAGTTGCCCGCGCCGTCGTACTGCGAGCCCTGGTCGTCGAACCCGTGCCCGATCTCGTGACCGATGACCGCGCCGATCCCGCCGTAGTTGACCGCGTCGTCGGCGTCGACATCGAAGAACGGGGGCTGGAGGATTGCGGCGGGGAAGACAATCTCATTGAGCCCGGGGTTGTAGTAGGCGTTGACCGTTTGGGGGGTCATGAACCACTCGTCCCGGTCCACGGGCCCGCCGAGTTTGGCCAACGCCCGATCCACCTCGAAGGCGGTCGCGCGACGCACGTTGCCGACCAGGTCGTCGGGCCGAACCTCCAGAGCGGAATAGTCGCGCCACCGCGCGGGGTAACCCACCTTGGGGGTGAAGGCTTCGAGTTTGGCCAGCGACTGGGCGCGGGTGTCGGCGCCCATCCAGGGCACAGTGTCGAAGGCCTGCCGGAACGCCTCGACCAGGTGGGCAACGAGCACGTCCATGGCCGCCTTGGCGTGCGGCGGGAAGTGCCGCTCGACGTAGAGCTGGCCGACGGCCTCCCCGACGGCGCCCTCGACCAGAGCCACGGCTCGCTTCCAGCGCTCCCGGATCTGGGGCACGCCGGAGAGGGTGCGGCCGTAGAAGTCGAAGTTGGCCTCGACGAGATCCTGCGTGAGATAGGGGGCCCACTCGTGGACGACGTTCCACCGCAGCCAGTCTCGCCAGGTCTCGATCGGCTCGTCGGCGAGCGCCTGCGCCATCGCGGAGAGGTAGCTCGGCTGCCGGACAATGACCGCGTCGAAGGCGTCGACGGGCGCCCCCAGAGCGGCGAGATAGCCGGCCCAATCGACGCCGGGGGTGATGTCGGTCAGGCCGGCGGCGTCGAGGAGGGTGTAGGTCTTCACCGGGTCACGGTTGGTCACCTTGTCCCAGTGGGCGGCCGCGAGGCGGGTTTCGAGGGCGAAGATACGCTCGGCGGCGCCGGCCGGGTCGGGTTGCCCGGCCAATTCCAGCATGGTGGCGATGTGTTGCCGGTATGCCGCGCGCACACTCACGTGGGCGTCGTCCCGGTAGTAGGACTCATCGGGCAGGCCGATGCCACCTTGCTCCAGATGGATGACGTAGCGGCTGGAGTCGCGGTCGTCGGTATTGACGTAGGGCTGTGCGAGGCCACCGACGCCGGCGCGCTCAAAGCGGCCGAGTAGGACCATGACGTCCTGTGGGGTCTGGACGGCCGCGGCGGCCTCCAAGTCAGCGGCGATCGGGGTCAGGCCGAGGGTTTCGACGGTGTCGGTGTCCATGAAACTGGCATAGAGGCCACCGACCTGGGCCGCGACCGAGGAGGCTGCCCCCGCGGCGGTCGCGGTGCCGTCGCCGGTGGCAGCGGCGACCTCGGTGATGATGTCGCGCACCTGCTCTTCGGCCTGTTCACGCAGCGCGTCGAAAGTGCCGTAACGGCCCCGGTCGTCGGGGATGGGCGTCGTCGCGATCCAGCGGCCGTTGACGGCCCGGAACAAATCGTCCTGCGGACGCACCTGGGGGTCGAAGCCGGAGAAATCCAGACCCGAGGCGGTCACTGGCTCGAACCCACCGCGTGCCGACGGGGCCGCACCGCTTCGGCCCGCTCCTTGGCCCCCTCGGCCCTGTCGCGGATGCTGCCGACCATGGCCTCACCACGAGCGGTCAACACGTCACGGCCCTCACGTCGGGCCGGCACCGCCACGAGCATGACCACCACCACGGCAATCCCGAGGCAGATCAGCATGGCAAGGATGAGCGCAGTCATACATTCAGCCTGACTGAGCGGCGCGGCATACCCAAATCGACACCCCGGTATGCCGCAAACGCGCGGCTTCGTCGGCGCCGCGGGACCGGCGGGCGTTAGGCTGCTCGACCGTGAGCGAGGATCAGCAGGCGGGCCACGAACGGCCGGCAGCCGAGGCGGGCGGGGCGTCGACGATGGCTTCCCCGGCGGCACCGAAACGGCGGCGAATGCCGCTGGGGCTCGAAATCCTCATTGCCATTGTGGCGGTGGCGCTGGTCCAGGCGTTCCTCGTCAAACCGTTCGGGGTGCCGTCGCAATCGATGGAGACGACGCTGGGCATCGGCGACCGGATCGTCGTCAACCGGCTCCCGCACCAGGTGGCCCGCGGCGACATCGTGGTGTTCGGCCACGGCGACACGTGGGAGCAGACCCACCGACCGCCGGCCGCGGGGTTGACCGCCGTGATGCGCTTCCTCGGCGACCTCACGGGGATCGGGCCGAGCAACACCAACTACACGGTCAAGCGGGTCATCGGCTTGCCCGGGGAGACGGTGTCATGTTGCTCCACTGCCGGGCAGGTGCTCGTCGACGGCAAGCCGCTGACCGAGACCTACATCTTCGAGAATCTCCCCTTTGACGAGGGCGCGGGTGGGTGCGCGGCGGCGACCCCGGCGATGCGCTGCTTCGGCCCGATCAGGGTGCCCGAGGACAGTTATCTCGTCATGGGCGACCATCGCTCGCAGTCAGCGGACTCGGTCATTGCGTGTCGAGGCAGCACCGCGAGCGGTATCGGCTGCGCCAAGTTCGTCCATCGAGATCGGATCGTGGGGCCCGTGGTGTTCCGCCTCTGGCCGCTGACGGCGTTCGGCACGGTCACGTAGGCGAGGCGCGACCGATCGGCGCTCAGTCGCGCAGGCGCTGAGAGACGACGGTCGTGATGCCGTCGCCGCGCATGCTCACGCCATATAGTGCGTCGGCGATCTCCATCGTCTTCTTCTGGTGGGTGATGACGATGAGTTGGCTCGAATCGCGCAGTTCCTCGAACAAGGTGAGCAGCCGGCCCAGGTTCGTGTCGTCGAGGGCCGCCTCCACCTCGTCCATGACGTAGAAGGGGCTCGGGCGGGCCTTGAAGATGGCCACGAGCAGCGCCACCGCCACCAGCGAGCGCTCCCCGCCCGACAGCAGCGACAGCCGCTTGACCTTCTTGCCCGGCGGCCGCGCCTCGACCTCGATGCCCGTCGTCAACATGTCCGAGGGGTCGGTGAGCACCAACGCCCCCGCACCCCCCGGAAAGAGCCGCTCGAACACCGCCTCGAAATGGACCGCGGTGTCCGCGAACGCCTCGGCGAAGACCCGCTCGACCCGCTCGTCGACCTCCTTGACGATCTCGAGGAGATCGCGTTTGGAGCGTTTGAGGTCGTCCAGTTGCTCGACGAGGAACTGGTGGCGCTCCTCCAGGGCCGCGAACTCCTCCAGGGCCAGCGGATTGACCCGACCCAGCGCGCTCAGCCCGCGCTCGGCCCGCCGCAACCGCTTCTCCTGCTCGGCGCGCACATAGGGCACGGGCTCGGGCGGCTCCCCCTCATGGTCCGCCCCGACGAGCACGGGAATGAGCTGATGCGGCCCGTACTCCTCCATGAGCACCTCGGGTTCGACCCCGAGCGTCTCGATGGCCCGCGTCTGCAACTGCTCGATCTGGGCGACCTGGCGCGCTCGGGCTACCTCGTCGCGGTGCGCGGTGTCGGTGAGTTCGCGCAGTTCGTCCTGCTGCGCCCCCACCTCGCGGCGCACCTGCGCCAGGGCCGCCTCCCGCGCCACCCGGTCCGCCTCGGCCGCGTCCCGCTCGGTCGCCGCCAGCGCCAGCGCCTCCGCCATCCGGGCCGCCCCGTAGGCCGCCGCCGCCGCGACCGCCTCGGCAATCTGCGCCTCCCGCCGCCGCCGCTCCTGACGGGCCCGCAGCCGCTCCCGCGCGGCCAACTCGTTGCGCGCCGCCCCCTCCAAGGACTCCGCCCGCCCCTTGACCGCCCGCGCGCGTTCCTCCTTGGTCCGCAGGGTCAACCGGACCTCGGTCTCGGCCGCGCGCGCCAACTTGGCCTCCCCCTCCCACCGGTCCCGCTCCGCCGTCGAGGGCTCCGCGGCTTCCTCCGAAACCGCACTCGCCTCCTCGAGGCGGGCCGCGAGGGTCACCAACTCCTCCCGGTCGGCCTGCAGGGTATGCCGCGCCTGCGCGATCGCTCGCGTCGTGCGTTCGGCCTCGGCGCGAGCCGAGCGGGATGTGGCCCCGAGCGTGCCGAGGGTTTCGGCGACCGCCGCCATCCGGGCATCGGACGCGTGCAGGGCCTCCAAGGCCGCCTCCACGCGGGCGCGAACCACCGTCGCTTCATCACGGGCCGCGACGAGTGCGAACCGGGCCCGCTCCGCCGCCGCGCTGGAGCGCTCGACGACCGCCCGCGTGTCGTCGGCGGCGGCCTGGACCTCGAGCAGGCTCGGTCCGGCGCTCGAGCCACCGCGCACGAAACCCGGCCCGAACACATCTCCTTCCGCCGTCACCGCGGTGATCCCCTCGCCGCGAGCGACGAGGGCGAGCGCGTGCTCGGGCGTCGGGACGAGAGCGACCCTTTCGAGCAGTTGTTCCAGGGCGGGTCGCACGGTTGCCGGCGCCTGCACCACGTCGCGGGCCCACACCGCGTCGGCGTCCAGCGGTGGCCAGTCCCGCGGTGAGACCGGCCGGGCGCTCGCCCCGACGAGCAACGTTGCGTGCCCGGCGTCCTGCGTGCGCAACCGCTCCACCGCCGATGCCGCCCGCTCCGTGGACTCGACCGCGACCGCCTCCGAGGCCCAGCCCAGGGCCGCCGACACTGCGTGTTCGTGCCCGCCGAGGACCGTGACCAGCGCGGAGACCGCACCGACGATGCCCTCGACGCCGCCGGCGCCCCCCTCCCCCGAGGCAGCCGCGGCGAGCAACGCCGCCGCGCCGTCCTTGCGCCGCAAACTCAGTTCGAGGGCCTCCAGGCGAGCCTTGGCCGCCGACCGGTCCCGGTCGGCCTCCCGCTCGCTCGCCTCCAGGTGCTCGATCCGCGCCTCGATCGCCCCCAACTCCGCCTCGGCCGCCTCATAGGTGCCATCGAGGCCGACTTCCCCCTCCTCGTCGTCGGCCACCGTCGACTCCAAGGCGGCGAACTCGACCTCGGCCGCCGCGGCCCGCTCCAGCGATGCGGCGACGATCCCTTCGAGGCGCCCGATCTCGGCCTCGCGGGTCTCGATCCGGCTGCGGCGGGCCGCCACCTGCCCCGCCAGTTTGGCCAGTCCCTCCCGGCGGTCCGCGACGGCCCGGGCGAGGGTGGCCAGCCGGGCCTGCTCCGCGGCATACGAACGCTCGGCAGCCTCGCGAGCGGTAACCGCCGCCGCCAACTCCGCTTCGATCGCGGCGACCTCGGCGCGCAACCCGGCCTCGGCCTCCCGGGCGGCGGCCGCCTGCGCCCGCAATTCGTCGGGGTCCCGACCCGAGGTCGTCTCGTCGCGGTCGTCGTCGGCGAGCAACCGCAACCGTTCCCGGGCGATGCCCCCGGTCGAGTCCAACCGGTCGCGGACCGACTGCACCCGCGCCCACCGGGCATGGGCCTGGGCGAGCAGCGGCGCGGCGAGCGCCGCCTCCTCCTCGAGCACGCTCAGGCGCGACCGCAACAGGGCCAATGCCTCCTCGACCGCGGCCCGGTGCTCGGCGAGCGCGGCCTCATCGGCCACCTCGGCCGCGAGCGTCGACGTCAACTGGACCAAATCGTCGGCGAGCAGGCGCAACCGGGCATCGCGGGCGTCGGCCTGGATGACCGCCGCCTTGCGGGCGGCCTCGGCCTGGCGCCCCAGCGGACCGAGTTGGCGCCGGATCTCGGTCGTCAAGTCGGCGACCCGGGTGAGGTTGGCCTCCATGGCGTCGAGCTTGCGCAGCGCCCGTTCCTTGCGTTTGCGGTGCTTGAGGACCCCGGCGGCTTCCTCGATGAACCCGCGCCGCTCCTCGGGAGTGGCCCGGAGCACCGCATCGAGCTGGCCCTGGCCCACGATGACGTGCATCTCGCGGCCGATCCCGCTGTCGGAGAGCAACTCCTGGATATCGAGCAGGCGACTCGGAGTGCCGTTGATCGCATAGTCCGAGCCACCGTTGCGGAACATCGTCCGGGTGATCGTCACCTCGGCGTAGTCGATGGGCAAGGCACCGTCGGTGTTGTCGATGGTCAGGCTCACCTCGGCCCGGCCCAGCGGCGGGCGACCGGCGGTGCCGGCGAAGATGACGTCCTCCATCTTGCCGCCCCGGAGGCTCTTGGCACCCTGCTCCCCCATGACCCAAGCGAGGGCATCGACGACATTGGACTTCCCGGACCCGTTGGGGCCGACGATGCAGGTGATACCGGGTTCGAGGCGCAGGGTCGTCGCCGAGGCGAACGACTTGAACCCGCGCAGGGTGAGCGTCTTGACGTACACGGGTGCTCAGTTGCCGGCCAGCGCCTCATGGTGGCGGATGACCTCGGCGATGATGAAGTTCAAGAACTTCTCCGCGAAGTGCGGGTCGAGTCCCGCGTCATGCGCCAAGGTCCGCAGCCGGGCGATCTGGCGGGCTTCCCGCTCGGGGTCGGCGGGCGGCATACCGGATTCGGCCTTGAGGTGACCCACCTGCTGGGTGCACTTGAACCGCTCGGCGAGCAGATGCACGAGGGCGGCATCGATGTTGTCGATGCTGCCGCGCAGGCGCGCGAGTTCGGCGTGCGGATCCGTCACGTCGTTCATCGTAGGGAGGTATGCCGCGCCGCGGCCAACCGTGCCCGCCTCGCCACGCCGCGGATTACCGTTCGCGGAACCCCCGGATCCCCTCGTGCGGGGCCGAGATGAGCGGTGCGGAGAGTCCGAAGACCCGCCCCGGGCGGCGCGCCATCGAGGGTTGCTCGGCGAGCAGCCTGACCAGCGTGTCGACGGCTCCGCGCGACCCCTGGACGACGACCTCGACCCTCCCGTCGTCGGTGTTGCGGGCGTGCCCGACGAGGCCGAGTTCGAGGGCTCGGGCGCGGGTCCACCACCGAAACCCCACGCCCTGGACGTGGCCGCGAACGAACACGGTGACGCGCACGTCGGGCACCGGGCCCGGGTCGGCGGGGGCACCGTCCGATAAGTCGGAAGGAGTCATGGGATCAGCGAACATGGGTGAGGATGGAGACGGCAAGTCGGCGGGCTCGGCGGCTGGTCGCGCGACCGCTCCTGGCCCCCGCCGCCGCGGCATACCGACTCCCTGGCAGCCCACGACCTGGTGACGAAAGGACTCTCATGATCACCCTGCTCCACAACCCCAACTGCTCGACGTCCCGCGCCGCGCTGGCCGCGGTCACCGAGGCAGGGGTCGATGCCGAGGTCATCCAGTACCTCAAGCAGCCCCTTGACGAGCCGGCGCTGCGGGCGCTCATCGCCAAACTCGAGGACCCGGTGACCGATCTGGTGCGCCGGGACGCCTTCTTCGCCGATCAGGGATTGGCCGACCCCGACGTGGCCAGCGCCGATCAGGTCGTGGCGGTCCTCCTCGCCCACCCCCGGCTCATGCAGCGGCCGGTGCTCGTCCGCGGCGACCGGGCCATCATCGGGCGTCCCAAGGACCGGGTTCCGGCGTTCCTCGCCTGAGTTGGTCAATTGTCCTGCGACTTAACTAGTCACATCCGGGACAAATATCGACAAGTTCCTCAGCAGCCTCGTGCGTGTCTCGCGCAACTTTGGCCCCGCATGTCTCTAGCCTAGGACCATGAGCAAGGACCGGCTGCCCGGACTTGACGGGCTCCGCGCGCTCGCCGTGGCCGCGGTGGTGCTTTTCCATGCCCATGCGTCGTGGTTGCCGGGCGGTTTTCTTGGGGTCGACGTGTTCTTCGTCGTCTCCGGCTTCCTCATCACGACGCTCCTCGTGCGCGAATACCGGAGGCGAGGGCATCTCGACCTGCCCGCCTTCTGGACCCGCCGCGCCCGCCGCCTGTTGCCCGCTCTGCTCCTCGTCGTCCTTCTCGCCCCCCTGGCGGCCCGCCTTGTCGAGACCGACCTTCTCGTCGGCATCGGCCGCCAGACCCTGGGCGCCTTGACCTTCTCCACCAACTGGGTCGAGATCGCCGCCGGCAGCGACTACTTCCACGCCACGAGCCCCCAACTCTTCGCCAACCTCTGGTCCCTCGCCGTCGAGGAGCAGTTCTACCTGGTCTGGCCGATCGTGGTCCTCGTGCTCGTGCGGCGTCGCCGCGCCGGCCCTGGACGGGCGCTTGTGCCCCTCACCTTGGCGATTGCCTCGGCCGTGCTCATGGGATTGCACGTGGATCCCGGTGCGCCCACCCGCGTCTACTACGGCACCGACACCCACCTTGTGGGGCTCATGCTCGGTGCCGCCCTTGCGTTTGCGTATGCCGCGCCCGGCCGCGCCGGAACCCGAACGGCCACTTGGCGCCTGCTGCACCTCCCCGTGACCCTGTGGTCCCTCGTTCTTCTGCTCGCCTTGTTCGTCGTCACCGATGAGGGCAGCGCGTTCACCTTCCGGGCCGGCATCCCGTTGACGTCCTTGGCGACCGCCGGGCTCATCCTCGGTCTGGTGTCGGCCCCCTCGCAGGTACGCGCCGTGGCGTCCGTTCGCCCCCTCGTGTGGATCGGCCAGCGGTCGTACGGCATCTACCTGTGGCACTGGCCGATCATCCTGCTCGTCGGAGGGTTGTGGCCGGTCGCGCCGGGCGGGACGGCATTCGTCGCCTCTCGGGTCCTGGCCGTGACGCTCACGCTGGTGGTCGCGGCCGCCTCCTACCGCTACGTCGAGGTGCCGATCCGTCGCTTCGGGTTCGCCGCCACCGCCCGGCGGGTGCGGTCGACGCTCGCCGCGTTCACCCCCCGCGGCCTGCGTTTGGCGGGTGCCAGCACGCTGGTGGCTTCCATTGCGTATGCCGCCGTGCTCGTCACCGCGCCCGCGGACACGAGCACGGCCCGGCTGCTGTCCGCCAACGCGGCGGCGGCCGCTCCTCTCCCCGATGCGTCACCGGCGAGTGCGTCGCCAACCGCATCGTCGAGTCCGCCCGCCGCGGCCTCCCCGATGCCGACCGACCCGGCGAGTGTGTTCGCCATGCCCACGGGCAGTGAAATCGATGCCTACGGCGACTCGATGCTCGTGGGCAGCCTGCACGCGATGACCTACTACTTCCCGAACATCCGCCTCGATGGCCACTCGAACCGACGCTGGTCGGACGGGCTGGCAGCGGTCCAGGCCAAGGGCGTCGACAACCGGCGCGCGGTCGTCCTCGCCTTCGGGACGAACGCGGGCGCCGATCGGGCGGCGATCGAGTCGACCCTGGCCGCATTGGGCCCCCACCGGATGGTCGTCCTTGTGACCGAGCATGGGCCGTTCTCCCGAGTGGCCGCCGACAACGCGATCTTGCGCCAAGTCGCCTCGGCTCACGACAACGTCGGGCTCGCCGATTGGGACGCCGCACTTGCCGGCACGAGCGGGCAGTTGCAGTCCGACGGCATCCACCCCTCGCTGGTCGGCGCCCACCTGTTCGCCAAGACCGTCCGAAGCGCGCTCGCGGATCTGACGGCACGGCATACCGGCGTGAAACCGCCGCTGCCCGACCTTCCCATCCCCTGATCGGCCGCCGGGCCCACCGCGTCCGATGACCGCCCACCGGACCTTGAATTGGCCGGTCGGCCACGGGCGCTCCCTCGCCTTCATTTCGCTATCATGCTTGCTATCAAGGAGGTGGCGATGGCGTCGATCGTGGTGCGAGGACTCGATGAGTCCGTCAAGCAGCAACTCGCCGCGAGCGCCAAGGAGCACGGACGGTCGATGGAGGCAGAAGTCCGCGACATCCTCACGAAGGCCGCCCAGCGCCCCGGTCTTGGTGTTTCCCTCATGCGGGCTGCAAGAGAGGTCGGAGGCTTCGACGATCTCACGATCCCAGCCCGTACGGATCGGGCAAGAACCGTCGAGTTCGAATGATCATTCTGGACACAAACGTGGTCTCGGAGGCCCTCCGGGCACGGCCGGACCCGGTGGTCGTCGCGTGGCTCGAAGGTTCTGACGGCCCGCAAGCCATCACGGCCATCACGCTGGGTGAACTCCTCGCAGGCCTGCGTCGGCTGCCACCCGGGCAGCGCCGCACTACGTTGACGCAGACCCTTCTTCGGGCGTTGGAGCCGTACCGAGCCGCTCGGATCCTGCCGTTCGAGGCGCTCGCCGCGGAGGAATACGCACAGATCGTCGCCGACCGGACGGCGAGGGGCCTACCGATCAGCACGGGCGACGCACAGATCGCCTCGATCTGCCGCGTCCACGGCGCGCCGCTCGCCACAAGGAACACCAAGGACTTCCTCCACACGGGTGTGCGCCTCATCGACCCGTGGCAGGCATAGACCGTCCCCTACCCGCCCCCCTCCGCCACCCTCAGTTGTGATGAACTGCCACACCTGCCGCCGCAGACGGCGGTCTGGGCTGGCACTTGGGGCAGAAGAAGCAGGAGCGGTTCATGAACACCTCACGCACCATGAGGGTCCCGCATCGCCCACAGGGCCGCCCCCGCTGCCCATAGGCCGCCAGCGAGCGATCGAAGTAGCCGGACGAGTGCAGAAACCTACGTTCACCTGTCCGGTAAAGTCATGGTTCGTCAAAGCGCTGCCATCGAAGGGCCATCGCCCGATGTGATCGGCCCGTTACATGTAACATCGGTCCATGGCTGTTCGTGAGCGGGTTGCGGCCCACAGGGCAAAGCTGAGAGCACAGGGTTTGCGCCCCGTGCAGATCTGGGTGCCTGACGTGCGGTCCCCCGAGTTCGCCGCCGAAGCTCACCGCCAAGCACTTCGTGTCGCCACAGCGGCGGGCACATCCGACGACATGGACTTTGTCGAAGCGATCTCTGAAGACTGGCCCGAGTGAGGCGCGGTGACATCGTCACCGTCGCCGGTGGCGTCTACGCAAGCAAGCCGCGACCCGCGCTGGTGATTCAGGACGACCGCTTCGACGCCACCGACTCCGTCACGGTCTGCCCCTTCACCACGACCATCGTGGACGCACCGCTCCTCCGTGTCGCTGTCCCAGCCGATGACGGCAATGGCCTCGACAAGGACTCCCATCTGATGGTGGACAAGGTCACCACCGTCCGACGCACCAACGTCCACACCGTCATCGGGCGCTTGGAGGGCACCACGCTCGTGGAGTTTGAACGGCGACTCCTGGTGTTCCTCGGCTTCGGCGGCTGATCACCTACGTCGCGACAGCTGCTGGCCCGCGTCGTCGTAGAAGCGGAAGAGTTCGACCATCGGCACCGGCCGACGTGAGACAGTTGCGGCGTCCTTGCCTTCCGCGGAAAAGGGCGGCGGCCACAGCGAGAAGCCGTGGTCGAGTTGGAGCGCAGCACAGTCCTCCTCCCAGCCTGGCCACCGTGCACCTTCGTAGAAATGCGTGGCAGCGCCGCCAATCATGTTCGACACAAACGCACTGTGTCCGACACCGAGGCTCTCCCAAGCCAACGTGTCGGGTACGAAATAGCAGACTTGCCCAGGATCCAGTCCGAGCACACCGCCATCGATGGCGAACCTCCCTCCAAGGACATCCCACCCCACGATCAGTAACCCGGGCGGCGACGCGAACTCAGATACCTCGCCAAGCTCATTGGCAGCAGCGAGGTCGGGCAAGCCCTCTGATCCCCCACCGAGGATGCGCAGCCAGGCGTGATCGATCAGGAGACCGCCGCTCTCCAGCGCCAACGCGCCCAGCACCGATCGCGCGGTCACTTGGAGTCGTTCGAGCACCCGCTCCGCTTGGTCCCGGTCGACGGCCAGCGCCTGTACTGGGTAGGGGGCGTGGGGCAACTGCGCGCGCGCATATCCCCGCCCACGCTGGCTGCTCGACATCAGCAAGTTGCGCTGCGGAACGGACCATGGGTCAATCATCGCCCAATCGTCCGTGGCCTTGGCTGGCACTTGGGGCAGAAGAAGGAGGAGCGATTCATGAACACCTCACGACCGATGAGGGTGCCGCATCGCCCACAGGGCCGCCCCCGCTGGCCATAGGCCGCCAGCGAGCGGTCGAAGTAGCCCGAGGCGCCGTTGACGTTGACGTAGAGCGCGTCGAAACTCGTCCCGCCCTGCCCGAGCGCCTCGGTCATGACATCTCGCGCATGATCGAGCAGCCGCCCCAACGCCGGCCCGGTCAGGCTCGACGCCAGCCGCCGCCCGTGGATCCCCGCCCGCCACAGCGCCTCGTCGGCGTAGATGTTGCCGATCCCCGACACCTCGCCCTGGTCGAGCAGGATCCGCTTGATTTCCCGGGGCCGGGTGCGCCACCGTCGCGCCAATCCGTCCCGGTCGAACGCCGGGTCGAACGGGTCCGGCGCGATGTGGGCGATGGTCTCGGGTATGCCGTCCGCGCCCGTCGGTGCCCACGCGAGCCCCCCGAAGGTGCGCTGGTCGACGAACCGCAACTGCGGCCCCTCGTCGGCGAAAGTGAACCGCGCATGCAGGTGCTTCTCGTCCGGCGCATCCGCCGCTTCGACGAGCAGCTGTCCGCTCATCCCCAAGTGGATGAGCAGCGCCGCATCCGTCGGCCCTTCCCCGTCGGCCAGGTCGAGCCACAGGTACTTGCCGCGCCGACGCGCGGCCGCGACCGTGCGCCCCGCGAGTCGGTCGGCGAGGTCGGCCGGGCCGGGGGTATGCCGCCGCGCCACCCGGGTGCCCCGCAACTCCACCGTCTGCAGGGTGCGGCCGACGACATGCGCGGCCAGGCCGCGGCGGACCACCTCGACCTCGGGAAGTTCAGGCACGCTCACCCTCGTCGAGGCGAGCTTGGAGCGCCGTCCAGGCCCGGGATGCAGCCTGCTGCTCGGCGTCCTTCTTGGTGCGCCCCACCCCGACGCCCTCGACCACCCCGTCGACGATGACCGAGGCGGTGAACGTCTTGGCGTGCTCGGGTCCCTCCTCGGCCACGGCATACGTCACCGAGCCCAGCTCGAGGCGCGCGAGCAACTCCTGCAGGCTGGTCTTCCAGTCCAAGCCGGCCCCCAACCGGGCGCTGGCCTCGATGAGCGGATCGAGCAGGCTGTGGACGAGCGCCCCGGCCCCTTCGAAACCCCCGGTCACATAGACCGCGCCGATGACCGCCTCGACGGCGTCGGCGAGGATCGAATCCTTCTCCCGCCCCCCGGTGCTCTCCTCGCCGCGCCCGAGGAACAGGTAGTCCCCCAACCCCATCGTGCGCCCCACCTCGGCGAGGGCGCGCATGTTGACGACGGCCGAGCGCAACTTCGCCAGTTGCCCCTCGGGCAGATCGGGGTACTCGGCATACAGGGTGGAAGTCACGACGACGCCGAGGACGGCATCGCCGAGGAACTCGTGCCGCTCGTTGTGCGGCACCCCACCGGCTTCGTAGGCGTACGAGCGGTGGGTGAGGGCACGACGAACCTCCCCGGGGTCGATCAGGCCCTGCGTCACCTCACGGAGATAGGTGACCAGTTCCTCGACCGGACGGGGAGGTATCGACGCAGCCGCAGCTGGCCGCGGCACCGCGGACGTCAGCCCTGGTGCTCGGAACGCTCGGCGGCCTCGAAGTGCCGGCCCTTGTAGGTGCCGCACGACGGGCAGGCCATGTGGGGGCGCGTCGGGGACTTGCACTGCGGGCACGTGGTCAGGCCGACCGCGGTCGCCTTCCAGTTGGCGCGGCGCGAGCGGGTGTTGGAGCGCGACATCTTCCGCTTCGGAACGGCCACGTCAGGTCCTCTTCTCTTCGTCAGCGATGGGCGTGGACCTAAGGTCCGACAACGCCGCCCATCGGGGGTCGATCACATCATGGTGGTGGTCGGGCTCGTCCGCGAGCCGGGCTCCACACTGGGAGCACAACCCGGGACAGTCTTCCCGGCACACCGGCCGGAACGGCAGTGCGGGCACCACCGTGTCCCGCAGAAGCGGGTCGAGGTCGATGAGACCGTCCTCGACTTCGAACTCCTGCGCCACGTCCTCGTCCCCCACCTCGCGGTGGTGGGCCGCCCGATCGGCATACGCGAACAACTCCTGGAACCCGGCATCGACCTCGATGGTCACCGGGTCCAGGCATCGCACGCATGCGCCGGTCGCCAGCGCTCGAACCGTTCCCGTCACGAGCACGCCTTCGACAACGGACTCCAGGCGCACGTCGAGGGCGAGTGGTTCACCCTCGGGGACGCTCAGGACGGCCGTGCCGAAATCGGCGGGCGCCTCGGCCTCGCGGTGCAACCGCACCATGGCACCGGGACGGCGACCGAGCTCCTTGGTGTCGAGCACCAACGGAGACCGGGGGTCGAGCCGGGTCATGACGCGATCTACCCTTGCGTGGTCGAGGTGGATGGGGCCGGTCCGAGCGGACTTGGGCCGACGCACCAGCCTACCCGAGGGGGCCAGGGTCCCCAAACCTTCGCGGCGACCGGCCTCGTCGGGCCGGTCCCGAGGGCTAGTTGCGCAGCCGTTCGACCAGTGCCGCGTGGACCGCATCGGGCACCAGCCCGCGGACGTCCCCGCCGTAGCGCACGACCTCCTTGACCAGCGAACTCGACACGTGCTCCAAAGAGGGGTCACCGGGGAGGAAGACGGTCTCCAAGCCGGTGAGGTGCCGGTTCATGAGCGCCATCGGCAACTCGTAGGCGAAGTCGGTGCCGCCGCGCAGGCCCTTGACGACGACCTGGACGTCGAGATCGCGGCATACGTCGACCAAGAGGCGTCCGGCGAACGCCTCGACCCGCACCCGGGCGGCAACCTCCGGCGTCGCGGCCAGGGCTTCCTCGACGAAGGCGATCCGTTCCTCGATGGTGAAGGTGCCCGCCTTGGCCGGGTTGTGGAGGATCGCGACGATCACCTCGTCGTACAGGGCCGCGGCCCGGGCGATGACGTCGAGGTGACCGTTGGTCACCGGGTCGAAGGAGCCGGGCGTCATGGCCCGGCGGATCGCTTGCTCACTCACGACGGCAACCTAGCAAGTGGCCAGCCACAGCGTCGTCTCGCCATAGCGTCGAGGTTTCGTGGCCTCCCAGCCCAGCGGCCAGGTCGGCTCCGGGCTGCGGCTGGAACGTTCGACGACGACGAGGGTGCCCGGGGCGGTCCAGCCGCCGCCGGCCAGGGCGCCCAGGACCGCACCGAGGGCGTCCTCCCCCACGTCGTAGGGGGGGTCGAGGAAGACCAGATCGTATGCCGTGCCCTCCCTCGCGAGGTACGTCGCCACTGGGGCGGTCACCACGCCGACCCCGGGGAGCCCGAGCGCGACGATGTTGCTCTCGATGACCCGAGCAGCGCGCCGGTCGGACTCGACAAGGACGACGGCACGCGCCCCCCGGCTGGCGGCTTCGAGACCGAGGGCGCCGCTGCCGGCATACAAATCGAGGACGCTCGCCTCCTCGACGGCGCCGCGAGCGGTGAGCGCGGAGAAAAGGGCCTCGCGGACCCGGTCACTGGTCGGCCGGGTGCCCGAACCGGGCGGGGTCCGCAACACCCGTCCCCCGGCCCGGCCAGCGATGATGCGCGTCATCAGCCGCGCTCCAGCCAGGCGCCCTGCTCGGCGTCGATCCGGGCGTCGACCGCGGCCCGCAGGTCGAGGTGGTCGACGAGATCGGGGTCGGCAGCGACGAGGGCGAACGCATCGGCGCGCGCGTCTTCGATGACGTCCTCGTGCTCGAGGACGTGAAGGAACTCCAGTTGGCTGCGCGTGCCGTGCTGGGCCGCGCCGAGGATGTCGCCCTCTCGGCGCTGGGCCAGATCGAGACGGGCCAGCTCGAAGCCGTCGGTGGTGGCCGCAACGGCGAGGAGGCGATCGACCGTGCTCGGGGTGTCGGTCGCGGTGACGAGCAGGCACAGCCCCGGTAGGCCGCCGCGCCCGATGCGGCCACGCAACTGATGCAACTGGGAGACCCCGAACCGGTCGGCGTCGAGAACGACCATGAGGCTGGCGTTCGGCACGTCGACGCCGACCTCGATGACCGTGGTCGCGACGAGGACGTCGAGGTCCCCACGGGCGAAGGCGTTCATGACCGCATCCTTGTCGTCCCCGCTCAGCCGGCCGTGGAGGAGACCGAGGCGCACGCCGGCGAGCGCGGGCTCTTCGGTGAGCGCGGCATACACGGTTTGGACGCTGTGGAGCGGACGTTCGGGGGCCGGTTCGGTGCCGTCGGGGGACGGCGAGTCCTCGGCGTCGCGGTCCGCGCGCGCAGGGGCGTCGCCGCTCGGCGGGTCGTCGTCCCCGATGCGGGGGCAGACGACATAGGTCTGTCGGCCCTGGCGGGCCTCCTCGGCGACCCGTTCCCAGATTCGGGCGAGCCACCCCGGACGCCGCTCGTCGACGGCGTGGGTCGTGATCGGCGCGCGCCCCGGGGGCAACTCGCGCAGCATCGAGGTCTCCAGGTCCCCGAACACGGTCATCGCGACCGTACGCGGAATCGGGGTCGCTGTCATGACGAGCACGTGCGGGGGCTGGGTGGCCTTGCCGCGCAGCACATCCCGCTGCTCGACACCGAACCGGTGCTGCTCATCGACAACGACGAGACCCAAGTCGGCGAACGACACGTGCTCCTGGAGCAGGGCATGGGTGCCGATGACGATGCCGGCCTCGCCGCTGGCGATGTCGAGCAGGGCCCGGCGGCGTTGGGCGGTGCTCTGGCTGCCGGTGAGGAGCGCGACCCGCGTGCCCCGGGTGTCACCGCCGAGCATCCCGCCCTCGGCGAGATCGCCCATCATGGCGGTGATCGAGCGGTGATGCTGGGCCGCGAGCACTTCGGTGGGGGCGAGCAGGGCCGCCTGGCCGCCGCTGTCGACGACGGTGAGCATGGCCCGCAGCGCGACGAGCGTTTTCCCCGATCCCACCTCGCCCTGGAGGAGGCGATGCATCGGAGTCGGCTGGGCAAGTTCGGCCGCGATCGTCTCCCCCACCTCGCGCTGACCGGCGGTCAACTCAAAGGGCAGCCGGGAATCGAAGGCCGCCAGCAACCCGTCGGGGGCGGGCCGACGGGCCCTGGTGACCTGGGCCGCGGTTTGGGCGCGTCGGCGGGCGAGGACGAGTTGGAGCAGCAACGCCTCTTCGTAGCGCAACCGCCGACGGGCCGCATGGATCTCCGGCCACGAGTCGGGGGTGTGGATGCCGCGCAGCGCCTGGGCCCGGGTGGGGAGGTCGCGACGGACCCGGATTTCCTCGGGGATGAGGTCGACGGGTTCCTCGACGAGGTCGAGGACGGTGCGCACGATCTCGGTGACGGTCCACGTGTGCAGCCGGCCGACGGCGAGGTAGATGGGGATGAGGGACTTGCGGGCGCCGGCGTCGAAGTCGTCGAGCAGGGTGTACCCGGGATGGGTGAGTTGCAGGTCGTTCTTGAAGCGGCTGACCGTGCCGGCGAAGATGCCCCGCGCCCCCGGCACGAGCGCCCGGTCATGGCCATGCGCCTTGAAGAACGCCACCCGCAACTCGTCGCGCCCGTCGGTGATCGTCGCCTCGAGCATCTTGCCCTTGCGGTACTGCATGGTGCGGGTCGTGGCCTTGGCGACTTCGGCGACGACGACGGCATACTCACCCTCGGTCAACCCCCCGAGGTCGCTTTCGCGGCTGCGGTAGCGACGCGGCCAGAAGGCGAGCAGGTCACCGACGGTCTCCAGGCCCCGGTCTCGCGCCAGGCTCTTGGCCTGCCGTTCGGGCAGGATGCGCGTGAGCCGGCTGGCTTCGGTGATCACCGGTGCTCCCGCCTCATTCGACGCCGATGAGGAGGGGGTATGCCGCTTGCCCCCCGTCGAGGACGCTCACCTCGACGCCTTGGGCCTCCCGACGCAGACCCGTGCCGAGAGCATCCGCGAGGTGCGGGGGCGCGTCGGCACCGAGAAGGAGCGTGACGAGTTCACCACCGGCGCCGAGGAGGCGGCGGAGCACCTCGGCGGCGACCTGGGTGAGGTCGGACCCGACGATGACGATGTCGCCGTCGACGACGCCGAGGACATCACCGGGCACGCAGTGCCCGCCCATGGTGAGGGCCTCCTTGGTCGCGACGGTGACGGCCCCGTGGCGGGTCGCCCGGGCCGCCCCGGTCATCGCCACGATGTTGTCCTGCACCGAGGCGCTCGGGTCGTGAACGGCCATCGCCGCCAGACCCTGCACGGCCGTGCGCGTGGGAATGACGTGTGCCCCGATGCCCAGGTGGGCGGCCGCGGTGACGGTGGCCTGCGCGGCCAGCAGGGTGTCCTTGTCGTTGGGCAGCACAAGGACCGCGTGGGCGCCGGTGGCGCGGGCCGCGTCGAGGAGTTGACCGGCCGAAGCGCGCCCCCCGGGCGCCGAGGGGACGACGACGGCACCGGCGTCGGCGAGGATCGCCCCGATGCCCGGCCCCGCGGCGCAGGCAACCACACCGACGGCCTGATGGGCGCGCCGTCGATCGACCTGCAACGCCAGATTGGTCACCTGGATGCGGCGCGGCCGGCCCGCGTCGATCCCGGCCTCGATGGCGGCGCCCACATCGTCGACATGGACGTGAACGTTCCACACGTCGGGGCCGCCGCTGACGACGAGGGAGTCACCGAGACGATCAAGGGTCGTCGTCAGAGCGCTCACTTTCTCCTCGCCGGACTCTTCGAGGAGGAACATCACCTCGTATGCCGGCCCGCCGGTCGTCGTCTCGGCCACCGTCCCGGGCAGGTCGGCGACGTAGAGCCCCGCCGGCACGACGAGGTCGCCGCGGTGCCACTCCTCGCGTCGCCCTGACCCGCCCCCGAGGAGCCCGTCGGCGTCGGCGGACCAGTCACCGGTGAGCACCCGCCGCAGCGCCTCGAGCATGAGGACGCATCCGGCCCCACCGGCATCGACCACCCCGGCAGCGGCGAGGGCGGGGAGTTGTTCGGGGGTGTGGCGCAGGGCCTCGGTCGCGGCCCGGACCAGGGCGTCGGCGACCTCGGGCAGGGACTGGCCCGCCGCGGCCGCGGTGGCAGCCGCACCCGCCGCGGCATCGGCGATGGTGAGCATCGTGCCCGCCTGCGGACGAGCCACGGCCCGGCGGGCGAGGTCGGCTCCGCGTTCGAGACACCGGGCCAGGGTGGAGGCGTCGATCGCTTCGTGGTCACCCTCGATGACGACCTGGGCGATGCCGCGGATGATCTGACTCAAGATGACGCCACTGTTGCCGCGCGCCGACAACAGCACCGCTCGGCTGAGGGCCGTGCATTCGGCGACGAGCGAGGCGGTGCCGAGCGTGCCCAGCCGGGTATGGATCTCGATGACCTGGTCGAGGGCACCGTCGAGGGTGAGGTAGAGGTTGGTGCCGGTGTCCCCGTCCGGCACGGGGTAGACGTTGAGGGCGTCGATCTCGGCGCGACGTGCGGCAAAGGCGGCGCGGGTGAGCAGAGCCCAGCGCCGGGCGTCGTCGGCCGTGAACTGCGTGTGCACGCCCGCAGGCTATCGGGCCGCACCCACACCCCACCCCATGCCGCACCGACGCGACGCCTCCTGTGCCGCGCCCACACCCCATCCCCGCCGCACGGACCCCCTCCCCCCGCCCCCCGCCGCGCGGGCACCTTCGTCTCGATTTGCTTTCGTCGAGCCGCCGCGAAGCCCACCCGAGCGGTCGCCCGCCGGCGCCCGCCGGACTGCTGCACCGGGCCCTCATCGGCGATTTGGGGGCGCAGGGCGGCTCAGAGTACGATCTACAGGTTGCGCATGCCCCGGCACCGGTTATCACCGGTTCGTCCCGACCGCGCGACGTTCGACCAAGACCTCAACCTAGGAGATCACCCGTGGCTGCCAACTGCGATGTCTGCGGCAAGGGACCCGGCTTCGGCCACAGCATCTCGCACTCGCACCGCCGCACCAAGCGCCGCTGGAACCCCAACATCCAGCGCGTCAAGGCCCTCGTCGGTGACGCGGGAGTGACCCCGAAGCGGCTCAACGTCTGCACCTCCTGCCTCAAGGCAGGCAAGGTCAAGCGCTGACCCTCAGCAAAACCGCAGGAGGCCCCGGACGATGCGTCCGGGGCCTCCTGCGTTGCTGCTGCCTCCCCCTGATTCGAGGTCGACGCGCCGCGGAATCCGCGCGTTGATACCTCGAATCGCGGTGGGGGCAGGGATCCCGTATGCCGTCTCAGCCGGCGAAGTGGTCCCAGCCGGTCACGCTGGGCACCTGCCCGTCGACGGTCACCAGCACGCCCTCGCCGTCAGCACGCGACACGACCTCGCCGATGCGGCGCCACCCCGGCTCCCCGGGCGCCGGGGCCGCGGCCCGGAGCCGCTCCCACGCCGGCCGTGGAAAGCACCCGACGAGGGAATGCTCCTCACCCCCGGAGAGCACCTGACGCATCGCCTCCTCCTCCCCCAGGGCGAGGGTGAGCGGCCCAGCGGCAAACCCCTCCCGCAGCAACTGCCCCGAAAGCGCCACGCTCACCCCACTGGCGGCAGCGATCCGGCCCGCGTCACGCACCAACCCGTCCGAGACGTCGATGAGCGCACTGGCCCCCGCATCGGCGGCCGCCACCCCGGCCCGCCGCGGGGGCCGGCCCGCCGTTCGGTGGGCCCACATGAGGGTCGCCACCGCGGCGTCACGCTCTTCTCGCTCGCCCAGACCTGCGCCAGCTGGGGAGGCGTTGTTGGCGGCGGGGACCCCGCCGGCCGGTGACGAGGGCGGCACCGGCGTGCCGGCGGCATACAAAGCCAAACCACCGCCGGAGAAGCCCAAGGAGCCGCACACTGCCACAACATCACCGACCCGGGCGCCGCTGCGTAACACCGGCGAGCGGCCCTGCAGATCGCCCAGCGCCGTCACGGAGACGACGACCACCCCCGCGGGCGCCGACGACAGATCCCCGCCAACGACCGCCACCTCCGCTTCACCAGCCGCCGCGGCCAGCCCGCCGGTGACGTCGAGAACCCAGGCCACCTCGGTGTCCGGGTCGGCGGCGAACGAGACGAGCAGCGCGGTCGGTACCGCCCCCATGGCGGCGACATCGGCGAGGTTCTGGGCGACCACCTTGCGTCCGACGTCCGCCCCGCTCGACCAGTCGTCGCGCCAGTCTCGGCCGCGGACCATCGAGTCGGTCGTCGCGACCACCGAGTGACCGGAGGCCACCACGGCCGCATCGTCACCGGGACCAACGAGCACTCCCGGCGCAGACCGGAACAAGGGCACGATCCGGGCGAGGAGGTCAGTCTCGGAAAGGTCTCGCAATCTCAACCCGGGCTCCTGACTCGACGTGCGGCTCGCCTCCGGCGACGAACCGGCCATCGGCACGGTAGCGTCTGAGGTGCGGCCGGCCCAGACCAGCCCTAATCGACCATCCCCACGAGCACCGAGGTGAACCACATGGTCCAGGCCTACATCCTGATTCAGACCGAGGTCGGTCGCGCCGCGAGCGTGGCCCAGTCCATCGCCGGCTTGGAGGGCGTCGTCCTCGCCGAGGATGTCACCGGGCCCTACGACGTCATCGCCCGCGTCGAGGCCGAGAGCGTCGACGCCCTCGGCAAACTCGTCATCGCCAAAATCCAAGACGTCGAAGGGATCACGCGCACCCTCACCTGCACGGTCGTTCACGTGTGAGGTCGCGATCCCACGTCTCACGGACGGCGGCGGCGCTGAGCGTTGCCGCCGTCGTGGTGTTGGGCGGCTGCTCCCGGCCCCCGGCGATCACGGCCGCCCCGCGCGCCGACACCGACGGCTGCCGGGCCGCCGCGGCGGCCTACCCGGCGAGCGTGTCGTCCATGGCCCGGGTCGAGGGAGTGACGGCGAGCGCCACGGCCGCGTGGGGAGACCCCGCGGTCATCGCCCGGTGCGGTATGCCGCCGCTGGCCCCTACCGAGGTCGAGTGCGTCGAGGTCGACGGGGTTGGGTGGATTCCGCAAGCCCTCAGTGACGGGACCCGGTTCACGTCGTTCGGCACCGACCCGGCCCTCGAAGTCCTCGTGCCCTCCCGTTACGCCCCCGAGCCGCTCCTCCTGCCCGCCTTCAGCAAGGCCGCTAAGGCCCTGCCCACCAACGGGTTACAGTGCCGCTGACCGGTCAGCGCAGCCCGACTCGTCGCTCGAGGGCCAGGGCGATCAACTCGTCGATGAGGCCCTGGTAGTCCACGCCGGTGGCCGCCCACATCCGGGGGTACATCGATGTCGGGGTGAACCCGGGCATTGTGTTGATTTCGTTGAGGAGGATGCGGCCCTGCGGCGTGACGAAAAAGTCCACTCGGGCGAGCCCTTCGCACCCGGCCGCGACAAACGCCTCGACCGCCAACTCCCGGATCTGCTCGGCCACCTCGGCAGGTAGATCCGCCGGCGCCTCAAGGCGCACATCCTCGGCGTGGAGGTACTTCGCGTCGAAGTCGTAGAAGTCGTGGTTCTGGACGACGACGCACTCCCCCGGCACGCTCGCCCGCGGCAGGTCGGTGCCGTGCCCGTCGAGGACGCCGCACTCGATCTCGCGCCCGAAAATGCCCTCCTCGATGACGACCTTCGGGTCGTAGACGCGAGCCGCCTCGACCGCCGCGCGCAGCCCGGCCCGGTCGACGACGCGGGAGATGCCGAAACTCGACCCGGCCCGCGCGGGCTTGACGAACACCGGGAACGTCAACCCCGCTGCCGCCTCCAGGGCCGCCTCGGGGTCGCGCCGCCACTGCCGGTCGGTGATGACGGCATACGGGCCGACGGGCAGCCCGGCGGCAGCAAAGACGACCTTCATGACGTGCTTGTCCATCATCGTCGCCGACGCGGTCACCCCCGACCCGACGTAGCGGACGTCGGCGAGGTCGAGCATGCCCTGGAGGGTGCCGTCCTCGCCGAAGGGCCCGTGGAGGAGCGGGAAGACGACGTCGACTTCGCCGAGGTCGCGCGGTGGCTGACCCGGCTCGTGGACGATGAGGCCCCGCTGGGTCGCGCTCGTCGGCACGATGACGCTCGGGAGGTCGGTGTCGACGCTGGGACGATGCCCGGCGTTGAGGCGGAACCGGTCGGCGTCATCGGGGGCGAGCACCCAGTGCCCGTCGCGGGCGATGCCGACAGGGATGACGTCGTAGCGGCTGCGGTCCAGGGCCGACAGCACGCTCGCGGCGGTGGCGCACGACACCTCGTGTTCGGCGGATCGACCACCGAAGATCAGGGCCAGGCGAATGCGGCGGGGGGTCGCTTCGGAGGTCGTCGAAGGAGTGGCCGTCGCGGGCGGTGGGGTCGGGTCCTGCGCGTTCATCACGAACGAGCCTAGATGACACGATGACCGGTATGCCGCACCCGTACCCCTCCACGCCCGCGCCGCCGCCCTATGCCGCGGCGACGCGGCTCGTCGCGTTGGGCCGCGAGCCCCGCACCCCGGGCGCCCAGGTCGGCGCACCGCTCGTCCTCACCTCGACGTTCCACGCCAATGGCGCCGATGTCTATGCGCGCGAGGACAACCCGACGTGGCGGGCCTTCGAGGACACCCTCGGTGCACTCGAAGGCGGGGAGGCGCTCGTCGTCTCCTCGGGGATGGCGGCGGTGACCGCCGCCCTCTCGCTCGTGCCGCCCGGCGGGGTCGTCGTCGCGGCACCGGTCGCCTACATGGGGACGACCTCGCTGCTTCGCGAACAGGCCGACGCGGGCCGCCTCACGCTCCGGCTCGTCGACCCCACCGACCTCGACGCGGTCGCGACGGCCCTGAGCGGTGCCGACCAGGTGTGGTTGGAATCCCCGACGAACCCGCTTCTCGAGGTCGTCGATCTCGCGTCGGTATGCCGCCTGGCCGCCTCCTTGGGCGTCGTCACCGTCGTCGACAACACCTTCGCCACGCCGCTGCGGCAGCGGCCGCTCGACCTGGGCGCCGATGTGGTCCTGCACTCCGCGACCAAGTACCTCTCCGGGCACAGCGATGTGGTCCTCGGTGCGCTCTGCACGCGCACCGACGCTCCCGGCCAGGCACTGCGGGAGCGCCTGGCCCATCACCGCCACCTCCTGGGGGCCATCGCCGGGCCGGTCGAGACGTGGCTGGCGCTGCGCGGCATCCGGACCCTGGCGGTACGCCTGGACCGGGCCGAAGCCAACGCAACCGAACTGGCACGCCGACTCGCCGGACACCCCCAGGTGACCCGGGTCCGCTATCCCGGATTCTCGGCGATGCTCGCCATCGAAACCCGCGGCAGCGGCGCCGACGCCGAACGCGTCGCCGAGGCGACCCGGTTGTGGGTACACGCCACCAGCCTCGGTGGGGTCGAGAGCCAGATCGAGCGTCGCCGTCGCTACGCCACCGAGCCGGAGGAGGTGCCGGAGACGCTGCTGCGACTCTCCGTCGGCATCGAGGACGTCGAGGACTTGTGGCGCGACCTCGCCGCGGCCCTCGACACTCTCGGGCAGTGACCGGCGGGAGTTAGGCCGTTTCGGCCTTCCGGGGCCTGGAGAGCAGGGTGCGGACCACCTCGTCGGCGCGGCGGCCGTCCTCGATCATCGCTTGAACCTGTTCGATGATGGGCACGTCGACACCGTGGCGGCGGGCCAACTCGAGGATGGAAGTCGCCGACTTCACGCCCTCGGCGGTTTGACTCGTCTGGGCGACCACCTCCTCGACGGTGAGCCCCTGACCGAGTTTGACCCCGAAGGAGTGGTTGCGCGACAGCGGCGACATGCACGTGGCGATGAGATCGCCCACCCCCGCGAGCCCGGCGAACGTCGTTGCCTCCCCGCCGAGGGCGGTGCCGAGCCGAGTCGTTTCGGCCAGACCCCGGGTGATGATCGACGCCTTGGAGTTGTCGCCGAGGCCCAACCCCTCGGCCATCCCGACGGCGAGCGCGATGACGTTCTTAACCGCCCCGGAAATCTCGGTGCCGACGACATCGCTGCCGGTGTAGGGGCGGAAGTAGGGGGCGGCGCAGGCGGCCGCAACCCGCTCGGTCATGTCCGCGTCGACCCCGGCGACGACGCTCGCGGCCGGCTGTTTGGCGGCGATTTCGCGGGCGAGGTTGGGCCCGGAGACGACGACGATCCGCTCGCGCTCGACCCCGCCCACTTCCTCGACGACCTCGCTCATCCGTTTCGAGGTGCCGAGTTCGACGCCCTTCATGAGCGAAACGACGGCCGCCTCCCCCGGCAGGACGTGACCCCACTGGGTGAGGTTGGCCCGCAGCGTCTGGCTGGGGACGGCGAGCACGACGATATCGGCGCCGGCGGCCACGGCTTCGGCGTCACTGCTGGCGGTGATCGTCGGCGGCAGCTCGACGCCCGGTAGGTAGGTCGCGTTCTCACCAGCGTTGATCCGCGCGACCATGTCGGCGCGCCGCCCCCACATGCGCACCGGGGTGCCCGCGTCGGCGAGGACGAGGGCGAATGCGGTCCCCCAACTGCCGGTGCCGAACACTGCTGCGGTCGTCATTTGGCGTCCTTTCGCGGCCGATCCGGATGACCGATCATCGGTATGCCGTGGTGCCGGGGGTCGAAGCGCTGCGCCGGCGCCTGCTCGCCGCGGATATCCTCCAGCAGGCCGGTGATGGCAGCCATGATCCGGTCGGTCGCCTCGCGCAGGAGGGCATGGGTGACGGGCTGGTCGTAGAGGTCGTCGAGGGGCACCGGGGGGCCGGCCCGCACTTCGACCTCCTTGACCGGAAAGACATGGGTCTTCTTCGCGTAGGGCGCGATGATCTGCTGCCCGCCCCATTGGGCGATGGGGATGACCGGGCACCGGGTCTGCAGCGCGATCCGAGCCGCACCGGTCTTGCCGCGCATCGGCCACAGGTCCGGGTCGCGCGTCAACGTCGCCTCGGGGTAGACGACGACGCACCGGCCGGCCTGCACCCCCGCGACCGCGGCCCGATAGGCGTCAGCAGCCTGCCCGGATTCGCGGTAGACCGGGATCTGCCGGGCACTGCGCAAGATGGCGCCGACGACCGGCACGTCGAACACCTCGGACTTGCCCAGATAGCTCGGCGTCAGCCCGTGATCGTGGAGGAAGTGGGCGACGATGAGCGGGTCGGCATACGAATTGTGGTTGACGACGACGACACTTCCCCGGTCGGCGACCAGATGCTCACCGCCACTCCACCGGCGCTTGGTCAGCGACATGAGCAGCGGGCGGAGGATCAAGGCCGCGAACCGGTAGGCCGGCGCCCGCGATTGTCGTGCTCGCCTCACGCGCTCACCCCTTCTGTCTGTTCCGGACGGTCGTTCCATCCTTATCGGCGACGCCGACGCTGTCGAGCACTGTGTCACGGTTTGCGACAATCGAGGCGATGCACGCGCCCGAAGCCTCGACCTGGGGCGTGATCGTGCCCGTCAAGGGCGGGCGCCGGGCCAAGTCGCGGCTGCGAGTCCACCTCGGCGAGAAGCCCGTCGCCCGGTTGGCGATGGCGTTGGCCCTCGACACCGTCGAGGCCGCGATCGGCGCCGTAGGTGCCCCGCACGTCTACGTCGTCAGCGCCCCGCGGGACCCCTGGTCGGTGGCCTTGTCGGCGACCGGCGCCAGCCCCCTTCCCGATCCGGGTGGGGGCCTCGATGCGGCCTCGGCGTCCGCAGCGTCCCGCCTCGCTACCACTGGATACCGCCAGGTCGCCGTCCTTCTCGGTGACCACCCGTGCTTGACCCCCGCCGATCTCGGGGTCGCGCTACGCGCGGCGGCCGGACATCGGTATGCCGTGGTCCCCGACGCCGCGGGCACCGGCACGGCACTGCTCACAACCACGGCGCCGAACCGGTTCCGGTCGGCCTTCGGGGCGGGCAGCGCGGCGCGGCACCAGGCCCTGGGCGCCACCCGGCTCGACCTCGACCTGCCCGGGCTGCGCCTCGACGTCGACAACCCCCACGACTTGGCGGCAGCGATCCGTTTGGGCCTGGGTCCGCACACGAGGGCGGCCCTCGGCTACGCTGCCGACCGTGCAGGCGACAATCGCGACCACCAGTGAGAGCGGCGGCACCGCCCTGCTCGACGACGGGCGCACCATCACCTGGGACCTTCGCGCCCTCGCGGGCAGCGGGCTGCGGCACCTGCGTCCCGGACAGCGCGTCAGCGTGACGCTCGCGCCCGAAGAACCGGTCGCGACCCGCCTGTGGATCGTGGGCATCGGCGACGGCGAACGGATCCGCTGACGCCGCCGCTGCCTACTTCTTCGCTGCGGCCTTCTTGGTTGCGGCCTTCTTTGCCGGCGCCTTGGCCGCGGCCTTCTTCGCCGCCGTCTTGCGGGCCGCCTTGGCCGCCGCCGGCACCGCGCCGCGGGCCGCCGCCAGCCCGTCCGTCGGGAGCGACTCGGGAGCCTTGACGAACTCCTTGAAAGCGGTGCCCGGCCGGAACCGGGGGGCCTTGTGGGCCGCGATCGGGACGGCATACCCCGCATTGGGGTTGCG